>JABLTH010097745.1_pt1 | contig 25591 bp, 15 predicted proteins | sample 7875711 | NCBI WGS metagenome assembly JABLTH01 (sample SAMN14941262, study PRJNA633318) | bioreactor metagenome | isolation source: bioreactor | place: China | collected 2019-03-05 | reverse complement strand
GTCTGCACCCACTGGTAGGCGGTGATCGTGCCGTCGGAGTCGGTCGAGTTCGATCCGTCGAGCGTGACCGTGACGCCTTCCTTCACGGCCTGGTTCGCGCCGGCGTTGGCGACCGGCGGCTTGTTCACGTAGGTCACGTTGACCGTCGTGGTCGCCGACGAGGACTGACTGGCGCTGTCGGTGACGGTGAGCTTGAACGTCAGCGCCGCGCCGGCGCTGCCGACGTTGGGCGCGACGAACGTCGTCTTCACGGCGTTGGGCGTCGCGAGCGTGACCGTCGGCCCCGCGGTCTGCACCCACTGGTACTTGAGGTTCGTGCCCGTCGAGTTCGACCCGTCGAGCGTGACCGTGACGCCGGAGGCGACGGTCTGGGGCGGGCCCGCGTCGGCTTTCGGCGCGGTCACGGCGGCGCAGGCCGCGTCGTTCGCGTCGAACTGCGCGTTGCCGTCGTTGTCGAGCCCGTTGGGGCTGCCCGCGGTCCCGGCCCACGTCTCGAGCCCGTTCCGGTTGCACGGGTCGGTCGGCTTGTTGGGATGCGCGGCGTCCGGCGCGAAGTAGTAGGGTCGCGCGACGTTCTCCGCCTGCGCGGTCTCGGGGTTGCTGTGGCAGCCCGAGCAGCTGGACGCGCCCTTCGCGCGGTGGTGCTGGCGCAACCCGGCGCCGTCGTGGCAGCCCGTGCAGCCGAGGGCGAGGTTCTGCGTGCCGTTCTTGATGCCCGCGGAGCGGTTCATGTACACGGGAACGTTGCCGCCGCTCGCGTTGGTGTGGCACGCGGCGCAATCGTTGTTGAGCTTCGACACGTGAACGTCGTGCAGGCCGCCGGGCCACGTGGTCCCGTGCGCGCGCGACGTGTAGCTGCCGCTGCCGTAGAAGTTGCCGTGGCAGTTCGCGCAGCCGCTGTAGTCGTTGTAGGCCCGTGCGGATCGCGTCGCCGCGAGGAGCGCGGCGATCCCGCAGGCCAACAGCACGGACGCGGTCCGCAGCCGGGTGCTTCGGTTCGTCATCTCGAGTCCTCCGGGACGTGGCGTCCCCGGGACCCGTTCAGCAAGCCCGGTGCCATTCGCGGCGCGGCGAAAAGCCGCGGCAAATCAACGGAGACCCGCGAACCTCGGACACGGTCGCGGTTTCGAAACGGTGCGCCGGGCCTCGTGCGCGGACCCGGAGCCGAAGCTCAATCCTGTATGTGCGTTCCCGCGAGCGCGGCGCGCAGGGCATCCGCGAGCCGCTGCAGCGAGTACGGCTTCTGGACGATGCTGCGCAGCCCGAGCATGCGCGCGGACTCCTCGTTGAGGTCTTCCGCGAAGCCCGTCGCGAGTAGGACCGGCAGGTCCGGCCGGATCGCGAGCGCGCGCTGCGCGAGCTCGATCCCGCCGGTGCCGGGCATCGAGTAGTCGAAGATCGCCGCGTCGACGCGCGCGGGGTCGACCGAGAGCGTCGACAGCGCGTCGGCTGCCGTGCTGAAGCTCGACACGCGATAGCCGAGCGAGACGAGCATGCGGCGCAGCACCTCGCGGATCGCCGGCTCGTCGTCGACGACGAGGATGCGTTGTCCCTGCCCGCGCGGCGGCGCGGCGTGGGCGGCGGTCCCCGCGCCGGCGTGGTCCTCCGCCTCGGGCAGGAGGACGTCGAACGTCGAACCGCGGCCGGGCAGGCTGCGCACGGTGAGCTCGCCGCCAAGGCTGCGCACGATGCCGTGCGCCACCGCGAGGCCCAGCCCCGTGCCCTTGCCACGCGCCTTGGTCGTGAAGTAGGGCTCGAAGATGCGGTCCTGGATCTCGGGGGCGATGCCGGTGCCCGTGTCGGACACGGACAGCCGCACCGCGGGACGCGCGCCGTCCGCACCCGCGATCTCGGCGCGCCCGAGATCCAGCGAGAGCAGGCCGCCGCGCCCCTCCATCGCGTCGCGCGCGTTCGTGCAAAGGTTGAGCACGACCTGGTGCAGGCGCGAGATGTGGCCGAGCACGGGACGACAGCCCGGCTCGATGCGCGTGCGGATCTCGATGTTCGGCGGCAGCGAGGCGCGCAGCAGCTTGACGGCCTCCTTCGCGAGCAGGCCCAGGTCGACCGGCGTCGGGACCGCGTCGTCGGGGCGGCTGATCGCGAGGATCTGGCTGACGAGATCGGCGGCGCGCTGTGCCGCGACGAGGATCTGGCGGAAGTCGTCGCTCGCCTTCTCGCCTTCGGAGAGGCCCATGAGCCCGAGCTCGGCGTGGGCCATGATCGGCGTGAGGATGTTGTTGAAGTCGTGCGCGATGCCGCCCGCGAGGAGCCCGATCGCCTCCATGCGCTGGGCCTGCATCAGCCGGCGCTCGAGCTCGAGGCGGTCGCGCTCCGCGGCGCGCTTCTCGGTCACGTCGCGCGCGACGTGCACCGCGCCGGCGAGCCGGCCGACCTCGTCGCGGAGCGGATAGATCGCGATCTCGAACGTTCCGCCCAGGAGGGGCAGCTCGCGGTCGAGGACCTGCGCGCCGTCCGCCGCGACGAGCGCGCGGCCCGCGGGGTCCTCGGGTTCGAGGCCGTAGATCGCAGGCAGGCACGAGCGGCCCAGGAGCTCGGACTCGGGCCGGCCGAGCCGCGCGGCGAGCGCGTGGTTGATCCGGCGGAGGCGTCCTTCGGCGTCGACGATCGCGATCGCCTCGGACACCGTGTCGAACGTGCGCTCCCAGTCCTCCTTCGCGCGGCGCAGCGCGTCGTGCGCCTCGCGCCGCTCGCGCAGGAGCCACCACTCGCGCAGCGCGGCGTGCAGCGTGCGCGGCACCGCGGCGAAGACCTCGGCCGACTTGACGATGTAGTCCATCGCACCGGCCTTCACGGCCTCGACCGCGACCAGCTCGTTGCCGAAGCTCGTCATGACGAGCACGGGGAACGGGCCGGTTTCCGGGGGCCAGGTCAGCACCTCCGTCGCGCGGCCGTCGGGCAGGTTGAGGTCCACGAGCGCGACGTCGAACGTGTCGCGCTCCGCGGCCGCACGGAACTCGGCCAGCGTCGCGACGACGCGCACCTCGCCCCACGCGGCGGGGTCGGCGAGCGCGCGGCGGATCGCCTCGGCGTGCGCGGGCTCGTCGTCGGCGACGAGCACGCGCGGGCGCGCGGCCGGCCGGAGCTGCGGGACGGCGTCGGCGGGCACCACCTCCACGTCGCCGAACGGTAGCTCGACGGTGAACGCGGAGCCGCCCGACGGCTCGCGACGGAACGCGAGCGTCCCGCCCATCAGCTCCGTCAGTTCCTTGGCCATCGTGAGGCCGAGACCCAGCCCGCCGTGCCGCCGGGTCGGCGAACCGTCGGCCTGCGTGAACGGCTCGAGCAGCGCGCTCACGCGCTCGGGATCGATCCCGATGCCGGTGTCCGCGACGGTGAAGCGGACACGCAGCGCGTCGTGCGCCTCGGCCAGGAGTTCGGCCGCCAGCGTGACCCGGCCGCTGTCGGTGAACTTCACCGCGTTCTCGGCAAGGTTGGTCAGCACGTGGCGCAGCCGCGCCGCGTCGCCGCGCACGAGGCGTGGAAGCCGCGGGTCGATCGAGCCGTGGAGCGCCAGCCCCTTGGCCTGCGCGGCGCGGGCGGCCCCGCGGACCACGGCGTTGAACACCCCGCGCAGGTGGAACGCGGCGGGCGCGAACTGCAGCGCGCGGTCCTCGATCTCCGCGAACTCGAGGGACTCCCGCACCAGCCCGAGCAGCCGCTCGGCGCTGCTCTCGAGCGTGCCGAGGAGGCCCCGCTGATCCTCGTCGAGCGTCGTCTCGGAGAGGATCTGCGCCATGCCGAGCACGCCGTTGAGCGGCGTGTAGAGCTCGTGGCTGAGGTTGTCGAGGAACTCCGTCTTGACCGCGCTCGCCCGCTCCGCGCGCAGCGCGATCGCCTTGGCGGACTGCACGGTCTCCTCGAGCTGCCGAACCGTCTCCTCGAGCTGTTCGCGGCTGCGCTGCGCCTCCTGCTCGGCGGCAACCCGCTCGGTCACGTCGCGATTGCAGCCGCGGAAACCGAGCAGGCTCCCGTCCGCGCCGAAGAGCGGGAGCCCGCTCGACTCGAGCACGACGCGGTGGCCGTCGCGGTGGAGGTTCACGTTGCGCAGGCCCTTGAACGGCTGACGCGCGGCGACGAGCGTGGCGAACCGTTCCGCGAAGCGCGCGCCGTCCTCGGCGGGCATGAACTCGAGCGGGCTGCGGCCGAGGAGCTCGTCCGGCGCGTACCCGAGGATGTCGCGCACGCGCTCGCCCGACCACGTGCAGCGGCCCTCCGCGTCGATCTCCCACACCCAGTCGTGCGTGGTCTCGAGCACGGTGCGGTGCCGCTCCTCGCTCTCGCGCAGCGCGTGCTCGGCGGCGCGGCGCGCGGCGCGCTCGTCCCACTCGCGCAGCGCGGCGTCGAGCGTGCGCGCGATCTGCGCGAAGGTCTCCGGCGACTTGACGACGTAGCCGGCCGCGCCGGCGCGCAGCGTCGCGACGGCGAGCTCCTCGTTGCCGAAGCTCGTCATCAGCACGAGCGGGAACGCGGCGGGCTCCCGGAGCAGGTCGGTCGCCCGGCCATCCGGGAGGTGGATGTCGAGCAGCGCGATGTCGGGCGGGGACTGCCGCACGGCGGCGTGATACTCGGCCACCGAGCGGGCGATGCGCGTGTCGTGCTTGCCGGTCGCTTCGAGCGCGCGGCGCAGCGCCGCGGCGTGGCCCGGGTCGTCCTCGACGAGGAGCACGTGCACGACGGGCCGCTGCACGGCTAGCCCGGGAACGCGTTCCACGCCAGCCAGTACAGCCCGAACGTCCGCATCAGCTCCGTAAACCGGGTGAGCTCGACCGGCTTGACCAGGTAGCTGTTCGCGCGGCGCCCGTAGGCGAGCGCACGGTCCGACTCCGCCGCGGAGGTCGTCAGGACCACGACCGGGATCGACTGCAGTGCAGGGTCGTCCTTCACGAGCCGCAGCACCTCGAGCCCGTCGACACGCGGGAGGCGCAGGTCGAGCAGCACGATGTCGGGCCGCGGCGCGGCGTCGGGCCCCGCGTACGACCCCGTGCGCTGGAGGTAGTCGAGCGCCTGCTGACCGTCGGCGAGGTGCACGATGCGGTGCGGGACGGGCAGGCCGGAGAGGTTGCGGTGCACGATCTCGGCGTGCGCCGCGTCGTCTTCGACGAGCAGGATCAAGACTGGTCTGTGGTCCACGGGACGAGCCCCTCATGTCGCGTGTCCCGCGGATCAAACCACGAAGTGCGCCGGACGATCTGTCGGGAAAGCAGGACAACGGTTCAAAGAATGACCGAACTCAGGGCCCGGGCGTCAACCCGTGTTCGAGCGCGAAGCGCACGAGCGCGGCGAGGTTCGGGGTGCCGAGCTTTCGCATCAGCCGGCTGCGATAGGTCTCGATGCTCTTCGGCGAGAGCGACAGCACCACCGCGATCTCGGCGCTGGTGCGGCCCTCGACGACGAGTTGGAGAACCTCGCGCTCGCGCCGGCTCAGCGCGTCGAAGGGCCCGTCCGGCGTACGGTCGAGCTCGGGCGGTTCGACGTCGCGACCGAAGAACAGTCGGCCCGCGGCGACCGCGCGGACCGCCGCGACCACCTCGGACGCCGCGGACTCCTTCAGCACGTAACCGCGCGCCCCGGCGCGGATCGAGCGCGCGACGTGCTCGCGCGAGTGGTGCATCGTCAGCACCAGCACGCGCGCCCGCGGCGCGGCGTCGGCGAGCGCCAGGGCCGCGTCGATGCCGTTGAGCCCCGGCATCGCGAGGTCGAGGACGACCACGTCCGGCGACTGTTCCGCGGCCTTGCGCACCGCCTCGCGGCCGTCGGCGGCCTCGCCGAGCACCTCGATGTCGGGCTGCGCGCCGACGATCATGCGCAGACCGTCGCGCATCACGGCGTGGTCGTCGGCAACGAGAACCCGGATCGGCATCAACGGACTCCCCGCACGAGCGCGATCACGCGCGTCCCGCGACCCGCTCCCGTTTCGATCGTGAGCACGCCGCCCAGCGCCTCGACGCGTTCGCGCATCGTCGAAAGGCCCCAGCCGGCCCGTGCGCCGTCGTCGCGCGGACCGGGCTCGAAGCCACGGCCATTGTCGGCCACCGCGAGGCGGATGCCAGCCTCGCCGGCCTCGAGGGTGACCTCGACGTGCGTGGCGGCCGCGTGCTTGAGCACGTTCGAGAGCGCCTCCTGGGCGATGCGGAACAGGGCGACCTCGACGTCGCGCTCGAGCCGCGGGAAGTCCTCGGCGCTGCGCACGTCGACGATCAGGCCGACGCCGCCCGCCAGCAGGTCGGCCTGCCAGCGCAGCGCGGCGGACAGGCCGTAGTCATCCAGGACCGGCGGGCGCAGGAGCGTCTGCAGGTTGCGCACGGTGCGGCTCACGTGATCGAGGAGGCGCTCGCAGTCCTCGAAACGCGAGCCGAGCCGGTCGCGGGAGTCCTTCGACAGGCCCTGCTCGATGACCGACAGGTGCAGCGCGAGCGCGGCGAGGTGCGTGCCGACCTCGTCGTGCAGTTCGCGCGCGATCTTGTGGCGCAGCTCCTCCTCGAGCTCGAGCATCCGGTGCTGGTGCCGGCGCAGGTCCTCTTCCATGCGCCGCCGGTCCGTGATGTCGCGCGCGACGGCCTGCGTCTCGAGGAGCGTGCCGGTCGAGTCGAAGAACGCGCGGTTCACGAACTGCATCCAGCGCACCTCGCCGGCCGCGTCGTACACCCGGTTCTCGATCACGACGACCGGGTGCTCCGGCGTCATTTCGCCCAGCCCGGCCATGATCACCGGCAGGTCCTCGGCGTGCGCCCGCGGGAACCAGCGCTGGCCTTCGAACGCCTCGCGCGTCCGGCCGAAGAAGCGCGCGTAGGCCTCGTTCGCGAACGTGACGGTCCCGTCGGGCAGGAAGCGCACGACGAGTTCCGTCAGGTCGTCGACGACGTAGCGGCCGGTCGAATCGTCGGTGCGGTTCACGAGACCTCCCGCGACGCCGCCGCGCGCACCGCATCGGGCAGCGTGAAGCGGAAGCATGAACCCGCGCCGGCGCCGTCCGACTCGAGCCACACGCGCCCCCCGTACAGCTCGACGATGCGCCGGACCAGCGCGAGACCGAGCCCGGTGCCGTCGGCGTCCACCGAGAGCTTCTCGAACAGCCCGAAGATCCTGTCGTGGTAGCGCGGATCGACCCCCGGGCCGTTGTCGCGCACGAAGAACACGCTGTCCGCACCGTGCGCTTCACGCCCGACGACGATGCGCGGCTCGGGGCGGTCGTGCATGAACTTGGCGGCGTTCTCGAGCAGGTTCTGCCAGACTTCGACCAGGCGCGCCCGATCGCCCTTGAGCTCGAGGTCCTCGCCGGCGAGTTCGACGGCGATCCCGCGCTGCGCGATCCGTCCCGCGACCGCCTCGAGCGCCTCGCCGGCCAGCGCGCGCCAGCCCGCGCATTCCGGCGGGTTCGCGAGCCGTCCCACGCGCGACATCTCGAGCAGGTCCTCGAGCAGCCGGCCCATCTTGTGCGCCGCACCGCGCATGAACGCGAGATCCTTGCCGACGTTGTCGTGCTGGCCGGCCGCGATGTCGGCCTCGAGGTAACCCAGGAACACCTGGAACGTGACCAGCGGGCTCTTGAGGTCGTGCGAGATCATGTAGGTGAAGCGCTCGAGCTCCTCGTTCTTCTCGCGCAGCTCGCGCTCGGCCTCGTGCAGCAGCGTGACGTCCTGCAGGATCCCGTAGCGTGCGACCGGTGTGCCGTCGGCGCCGAGTTCCGCGAGGCCGATCCCGGCGACCCACCGCGTCTCTCCGTCGGGCCGCACGATGCGGAAGGCGAAGCGGGCCTCCTCGCCACGATAGGCGACCTCACGCTGCCGCTGGAACTCCTCTCGGTCGTCCGGGTGCACGATCTCGAGGAACGTCTCCGGGGTCACCCGCCAGTGCGCGGGATCGACGCCGAAGATGCGGTACAGCTCGGCCGACCAGATGGTCTGTCCCGTGACGAGATCGGCGTGGTAGTGCCCGACCTTCGCGATCTCCTCGGCCCGGCGCAGCCGCTGCTCGCTGGCCTGGAGCGCGTCGGTCCAGCGCTTGCGCTCCGTGATGTCCTGCGCGGTCGCGACGCGGTACAGGACCTGGCCGTCCGCGCCGCGCACGCTCACCAGGTCCAGCTGCACCGGGAACGTGCTGCCGTCGGAACGCACCCGCGTCGACTCGAATCGCACCTGCCCCACGCGGTCGGCCTCGCGGATCCAAGCGCGAATCTGGTCGTGCTCCGCGGGATCGCACAAGGCCAGGATCGGCCGGCCCGCAAGCTCCTCGGGCGAGCAGCCATGTTGCTCCGCGAACGCCCGGTTGGCCACGCGCACCGAGTTCCCGTTCGGATCGCCGATCGCGATGCCGTGCGCGCAGTGCCGGAACGCGTCCGCCCACAGCCGCAGTTCCCGCTCCGCGTTCTTGCGCGCGGTGATGTCCGCCTCGACGCCGATCATGCGCACGGCACGGCGCGCCGCGCCCGCTCCGTCGAAGTACACGCGGCCGCGCGCGTTGGTCCAGTGGACCGACCCGTCGGGCCAGACCATGCGGTACTCGACGTCGTAGTCGCCGCCCGCGTCGGGCGCGATCGCCTCGTCGAGCTGGCGCGCGACGCGCTCACGGTCCTCTTCGTGCAGCCGGTCGAACGCGAGCGAGAAGTGGACCGCCGCGTCGGGCGCGAGGCCCCACGCGGGCGCGCGCTGCGCGTCCCAGCGGCACAGGCCGCTCACGGGGTCGAACTCGAAAGTGCCGAGCTGCGCCGCGTCGAGCGCGATGCGCAGCCGCTCCTCGCTGTCCCGCAGCCGCTGCTCGGCGAGCCGCCGCTCGGTGATGTCGGCCACGGTGCCGACCAGGCTGACAGCCCGCCGCTCCGCCCCCTCGCCCTCGAACGTCGCGATGCCGTGCGCCTCGATCCAGCGCTCGACGCCGAGCGGCAGCCGGATGCGGTACTCGGCCGCGTACGGCTGCGGGTCCGCGGGATCGAGCGCGGCCTCGACCTTCGCCCACACGCCGGGCAGGTCGTCGGGGTGGAGCCGCTCGAGGATCTCGTCGTTGGGCCGGCTGCTGCCCGTGACGCCGAAGATCTCGCAGTAGCGCTGGTCGTAGGTCGCCACGCGCGTCCGCGGGTCGTAGTGCCACCAGCCGAGGCGCGCGGCGTCGAGCGCGAGCTGGCGCTGCTCGTCGAGCCGGCGCCGCTCGTTCTCCGCGGCGCGGCGCTTGCTGATGTCGAGCACGAAGGCGATGCCGGCGTGCCGCGTGTCGTCGAGCGTCGCGGCGCCGACGAGGATCGACACGCGCGTGCCGTCCTTGCGGACGTACTCCTTCTCGTACGGCGTGTCGAGGCCACGGTGCTTCAGCTCCTCGAGCGCGTAGTCGTCCGCCGCCTTGTACTCGGGCGGCGTCATGGCGGCCCAGCTCACGCGCCCGGCGGCCAGGTCCTCGCGCGTGTAGCCCACCGTCTCGAGGAACGTGTCGTTCGCGTCGGTGATCCCGCCGGCCATGTCCCAGTAGAGGACGCCGATCATCCCGGACTCGTACATGGTCCGCAGGCGCGCCTCGCTCGTCCGCAGGGCCTCGCGCGCCGCGCGCGCCTCGGTCACGTCGCGGTGCGTCCCGAGCATGCGCCGCGGCGACCCGTCGGGCGCGCGCTCGATCACCTTCCCGCGATCGAGGATCCAGACCCAGTGTCCGTCCCTGTGACGCACGCGGTGTTCGACCTCGTAGTACGGGATCTCGCCGCGGAAGTGGCTCTGGAGCAGCGCGCGACACACCGGCAGGTCGTCGGGGTGGACCCGCGACTCCCACTCGGACAGGTCGTCCCCGAGTTCGTTCTCGCGGTACCCGAGCTGTTCCTTCCAGCGCCGCGAGAGGTGCACCCGGCCGGTCGGAACGTCCCAGTCCCACACGCCGTCGCCGGTGCCCTCGAGCGCGAAGCGCCAGCGCTCCTCGCTCGCGACGAGCGCGGCCTGCACTGCCTGCACGCGGGACAGCACGCGCTTCATCGCGTGGAACACGATGCCGGAGGTGACGGCCACGAACAGGAGGCCCTTGGACGCCGACGCGAGCGTCGCGGACGGGGTCCCGTCACCGAACCAAAGCACGAGGAGATCGGAGCCGACCACCCACGCCGCGGCGAGCACGGCGTACGTCAGGGCGAAACGCAGGGCCGGGGCGCGGCCGTCCGGTGTCGTGCTCATCCGATGCCTCGGTGGGCCCCCGATTCCAGCATTCAAACCCTGCAATCGGACTGCTGTCCAGAGGCTCGTGGTACCGTCCCGGCGCGGAGGACCTCATGCCGACCTCGTCGCTCCTGTGTGCCGCGTGTGCGGTGTGTCTCGCCGTGCCCTTCGCCTCTGCGGCCGGGCCCGCAGCGGCTCCCTTCCCTTCGGACGACGCCGTGCGGGCCGCGCTCCGCGAGCGGATCGAGGCGCGGCGGGCGGTCGGGGTCGTCGTCGGGCTCGTCGACCCGTCGGGCCGGCGCGTGATCGCCGCCGGCCTGCGCGATGCGGGCGACGCCCGGCCGCTCGACGGCGACGCGCTGTTCGAGATCGGCTCGGTGAGCAAGGTGTTCACCGCGCTGCTCCTGGCCGAAATGGTCCAGCGCGGCGAGGTGAAGCTGACCGACCCGGTCGCGAGCCTGTTGCCCCCGGGCACCGTCGTGCCGCGGAAAGGCGACCGGCAGATCACGCTCGGCGACCTCGCCGCGCAGCTCTCGGGCCTGCCGCGCCTGCCGGCGAACCTCGCGCCGAAGGACGCGACCGACCCGTACGTCGACTACGATGCCGCACGTTTGTACGCCTTCCTGAAGGACTGCACGCTGACGCGCGAGCCGGGCGCCAGCTACGAATATTCGAACCTGGGCGCCGGCCTGCTCGGCCACGCGCTCGCGCGACGCGCCGGCACCACGTGGGAGTCGCTCGTGCGCGCGCGCATCGCGAAGCCGCTCGGCCTCGCGGCCACGACGGTCACCCCCGGCGGCGAACTCGCCGCGCGCGTCGTGCCGGGACACGACGAGTCCCTCGCGCGCGTTCCCGCGTGGCACTTCGACGCGCTCGCGGGCGCAGGCGCGCTCCGCTCCACCGCGAACGACATGCTGGCCTTCGTCGCCGCCGCGGCCGGACTGCGCGAGACGCCGCTCGCCCCGGCGCTGCAGGCGATGCTGGCCCCGCGCCACGCGACCGACATCCCGGACACGGAGATCGCGCTCGGCTGGCACGTGTCGAAGCGCTTCGGACGCGACATCGTGTGGCACAACGGCGGGACCGGCGGGTTCCACTCGTTCGTGGGGTTCGACCCGCAGGCCCGCACCGGCGTCGTGGTGCTCGCCAACGCGAGCGTGCCCGACTGGGACGAGTTCGCCGTGCGCCTGCTCGCCGGCCAGCCGCTCGCCGCACCGGCGGCCGCGACGGCGGCGGGCACGGCCGCGGGGGCACGCCGCGAGGTCGCGCTCGACCCCGCGGTGCTCGACCGCTACGTCGGTTTCTACCAGCTCGCGCCCGGCCTGCAGTTCACGATCACGCGCACCGGCACGCAGCTCGAGGCGCAGCTCACCGGCCAGGGGCGGCTCCCGGTGTTCGCGTCGTCCGAAACCGAGTTCTTCTACAAGGCCGTCGACGCGCAGCTCACCTTCGAGCCGGGCGCAGGCGGACCGGCGGCGGCCGTCGTCCTGCACCAGAACGGCCGCGACCTGCGCGCCCCGCGCGCCGCCGGCACGCCGCCCGCCGCGAAGGTGCGCACGAAGGTCGCACTCGAACCGGCGCGGCTCGAACGCCTCGTGGGGCGTTACCGCCTCACGCCCGACTTCGAGCTGGCCGTGACCCGCGAAGGCGCGCGGCTCTTCGTGCAGGCGACCGCGCAGCCGCGCTTCGAGCTGTTCGCGGAGAACGAACGCGAGTTCTTCCTCGAGGTCGTCGACGCGCAGCTCACCTTCGAACTCGGCGACACGGGCCCGGCCAGCGCGGCCGTGCTGCACCAGAACGGCCTCGACCAGCGCGCCCCCCGCGTCGGCCCCTGATCACGCCGGCGCGGGCTCGTCGCGTTCGCGCCCGAGGAGCGCGACGCCGGTGAGCAGGAGCGGGAGCAGGAAGACGACGAACACGAAGAACGAACCGACGTTGCCGTCGAGCGCACGCGGGATCTTGAACAGCCAGAACAGGAAGCACGTCACGAGCAGCAGGCCCGCGCCGGCCACGCGCGGCCAGCGGCCGCTGAGCCAGGCGAAGAGGAAGAACGGGAGCACGGTGAGCCCTTCCATGAGCCCGCCGATGCTGAAGCCCTCGGACAGCGCGACGAACACGAGCCACACCGTGCCGAACGCGAGCAGGATGCGCGTCGCCGCGGCGCGCGCGTCCCAGAAGCTGAACAGGTAGGTCATGAAGTAGACGACGATCATCACGGCGAGGATCGCCGAGGCGGAGTAGGCGTCGCGGTCGAGCGCCGCGGTGCCGCGGTTCTTCATCACCGTGATCGCCGCGGTGACCAGCGCGCCGGCGAGGTACGCGCGGTGCCCGGCCCGCCGCGAGGCGTCGCGCTGGAACTCGTCGCGGTCGTGCAGGAGGCCGATCTCGCGCAGGATCGCGGGACCGATCGCGCCGGCGACGAACAGCGAGAGCCACAGCATGTCGACGGTGACCCCGAGCAGCAGGCCCACCACGACGAGCACGAGCGCGACGAAATCGCTGACGGACGGACGCCACTTCAGTGTCCCGTTCATCGGTGTTTCCCTTCGCCGGGGTCGGCCAGCTCGAAGAGGTTCTCGACGGCCGTCCCGAAGACCCGCGCGATCCGCAGCGCGAGTTCGACCGAGGGGCTGTAGTTCCCCTTTTCGATCGAGATGATCGTCTGCCGCGTCACCCCGGCCCGGTCGGCGAGTTCCTGCTGCGTCATCTCGCCCGCCTCGAACCGGAAGCGCCGCAGATGGTTCCTGAGCGTCATGCTTCCTATGTACAGCATGGTAGACACAATGTCAAGTACTCTTTACATGGATCCTGTCGCGCCTGGGCCCGATATTCGGGCCGGGGGTGGCATGTCCCTGTTCTCCTGCATGGTGCGACGACCGTCCGTGGACGCGCGCGACCGCGCGGCGCCGCGCGTGCGGATCCGTCCGCTGCACCGCGTCGAGTTCCTGCACCTCTCGGACGAGGGCGCCGACACGGTGCCGGTGGCCAACCTGTCGGTCACCGGCATGGGCGTGCTCCGCGACCCGCGGCACCGCTGGCCCGAGCCGGGCGGCGCGGTCGCGGGACGCCTCGTCGTCGGCACGGACCACCACGAGCTCTCGGCGCGCGTCGTGCACCGCACGGGCGAGATCGTCGGCTGCGCGTTCACCGATCCCCCGCGCGAGATCGCGGCGTCGATCCACGAGCACCTCGGCGCCGAACTCGCCGCCGCGGGACTCGAGCCGGTGCCCGGGGACGAACTCGCCGCGCCCGCCGACGGCACGCCGCGCGTGTTCCACGGGCCCAACAACTGCATGCTGCACCTCGTCGAACGCGGCGGACGCGTGCTGCGCTTCAGCCTCGCGTTCCTCGGTCACTACCTCGAGGGCGGCGAGCGGCTGCCCGTGCGCTTCGGCGTGGTGACGCGCGACGGCGACGTCACCGCCGGCGGCCACGGGGCCGGCGACGGCGATCCCGTGCTGTGGGCCTACATGATCGACGCCGAGCTGCTCGCGTCGACGATCCGCTTCGTGTCCGCGATCCCGCACCTCACCCCCGAGCAGCGCGACGGCGTGCTGCACTTCATCTACTGACGGTGCGGCCGCGCGTCGTCATCGCCGGGGCGACCGGTTTCGTCGGCCGGAACCTCGGGCGTGCGCTGCGCCCGGACTACGAAGTGATCGGCCTCACGCGCGTGCCGCCGGCAGAGCCCGGCGACTCGGTGGACGCGTGGCGCGGCTGCGACCTGCTGTCGCTCGCCGCGGCGGAGGCGGCGCTCGAGGGCGCGGACTACGCGGTGTACCTCGTGCACTCGATGATGCCGTCGGCGCGGCTCACGCAGGGCGATTTCTGGGACTTCGACCTCATCGTCGCCGACAACTTCGCGCGCGCCGCCAAGCGCGCCGGCGTGCGCCAGATCCTCTACCTCGGCGGCATCGTGCCCGGGCGCGAGGTGCTCTCGCACCACCTGAGCAGCCGGCACGAGGTCGAGACCGCGCTGCGCGGCTACGGCGTGCTCGTGACCACGCTGCGCGCCGGCCTCGTGATCGGGGCCGAGGGGTCGTCGTTCCTCAGCATGGCCCGTGCGGTCGAGCGCCTGCCGCTGCTCTTCTGCCCGCCGTGGTCGCGCACGCTGACGCACCCCGTCGCCCTCGAAGACGCGGTCGCGCTGCTGCGCTTCTGCCTCGGGAACCCGGAGACGTACGGGCGGACGTACGACATCGGCGGCCCCGAGCTGATGTCGTACGAGACGATGATGAGCACGATCGCGCGGGCGATGGGCGTGCGGCGCCCGATCGTGCGCGTGCCCGTCTCGCGCACGCGCATCGTGCAGTTCTTCGTGACGCGCGTGACCGGCGCGCCGCGCGAGCTGATCGAGCCCTTGGTCGACAGCCTCAAGTACCCGATCGTGGCGCGCGAGCGGAAGCTCAACGCGCTCGCGAACCTGCCCGGCACGCCGTTCGCGGACGCGGTCGCGCGCGCGCTGGCGCAGCTGCGGGCGGGCCGCGCACAGGGCGAACAGCTGCCGATCGCGTTCCACGCCGCGCGCACGTCGGCCGGCGACTCGATCGTCCGCTCGGTGCAGCGCTTCCCGCGCCCGCCCGGCGCGAGCGCGGCGAGCGTCGCGCGCGAGTACCTGTCGTGGCTGCCGAGCGGGCTGCGCGCGGTCGTCGCGGTCGACGTCGAGGACGACGAGGTGTTCCGCATCCGCCTGCGCGGGATGCGGCGCCGCCCGCTCCTGATCCTGCGCCGCGTGCGGGAGCGCAGCGCGTGGCCCGACCGCTGGGTGTTCCGCGTCGAGGGCGGGCTGCTCGCCGGCACGGCCCCGCGCCAGCGGCTCGAGTTCCGCGAGGCGCTCGACGGGCGCTTCGTGATCGCGGCGCTGCTCGACTTCCGTCCGCGACTGCCGTGGTTCGTCTACCTCGCCACGCAGGCCCCGCTGCACCTGCTCGTGATGCGCTCCTTCGCGCGCCACCTGCGGCGCATGATCGCGGCCGCGCCCCTGACAAAACAGTCGGCTTCGGGCGCGAATTGATCGATCCGGACGGTCCTTGCGGCAAAAGCGGGCGCACCCGGGTTTCCCGACTAAATTCAACAGGGAACGCTGTAAATTCCGTGTGACACGGACCCGGAACCGTCCGGGCTCTTCCCCGCTCCCTCGCCCTCCGTACGAGGACTCCCGATGAACCTGCGACGTGCCGTCCCGCTCGCCCTGTCCCTTGCCGCGGTCGCGCTCCCCGCGCTGGCCGCCGTCCCGCCGTCGATCCGCGGCGTGGTCATCGACAAGAAGCTCTTCCGCATGTCGTGGGACGCAGCCGACGGTGCGGCGGCCTATCACGTGTACCAGGGCGACGTGCGCGAGCTGGGCAGCAGCTACGGGACGTGCGCGGCGGGATCGCTCGTCGACACGTCGGTCACCGTGACGAAGTCGCCGCCCGCGGGCCACGCGTTCTTCTATCTCGTGTCGGGCTTCAACGAGGACGGCGAGGGCTCGCTCGGCACCGCGTCCGACGGCACCGAGCGCGTGCCGGCCGTGCGCTGCACGCCGGCGCGCCGCGTGTTCGACATGACGCCCAACGGTCCGGCCGGCGACGGCGTCGCCGACGGCCGCCTGCGGCCGCACCCCAACGTCGTCATGACCTTCGGACGCGCGGGCGCGGACGCCGGCATCACCGCCGGCGGCGGCGAGGCGATCGTCGAGGCGCTCGACCTCGTGACCACGGGGAAGATCAGCGACTTCGGCATGAGCCGCATCTACCGCTCGCAGGTCGCGTACGACGGACCGCTCGGCAAGAGCTGGGACTTCGCCGCCAACGCGCGGCTGCGCAAGAGCGGGCAGGGCCTCGTGTACTTCGACGGCGCGGGCGGGCGCTGGGCGTTCGCGTCCTCCGCCGCGGGGTTCACGTCGCCGCCCGGCTTCTACGGCCGGCTCATCAGGAACGGCGACGGCACGTACTCGATGCGCGCGCGCTTCAAGGCCGGCGCGGAGCTCGCGAAGACGGTCAACAAGATGGCGTCGGGCATGAGCCACCTGCATTCGACCGGCGTCATCCACCGCGACCTCGCCGCACGCCTCCTGGACATCGGGGATCCCGACGACGACGACTGCGACGGCTACGAGGGCGAACCGCAGCGCCTCTCGCCGTGGCACTGGGCCACGGGCGGCGGCGGCGACTATGGCGGGATCACGATCGACGAGGGCGGGCAGTCCCGGCCGCGCAAACCGAAGGGCGGCCACGGCGCGCGCATGGTGCACGATCCGTTCGGGGACCTGTTCGCGGGCATCGCGATCGACGAGTCCGGCGTGCACCGCAAGGTGCACGGCATCCACCGCGGCCACAACCTCACCAACCCGGGCCGCTACAAGACCTCCCCGACGAAGCCGGACACGGACGGCGATGGCATCGCGCTGTTCCGCAAGTTCAACCAGAAGGCGGAAGAAGGCTACGAGCCGTGGGATGACGACGACGACGCCCAGGTGGCGAACCCGCTCTACGAGGACCAGGACGGCGTCGGCGAGAATCCGCTGTTCGAAGCGAACGGGCGGCTCGCCGACAACCCGCTGCACACCCCGCGCGGCACCCACGGCGAGAACGCGCTCCACGGGGGCAACGCGCGCCGGCTCTTCATGACCGGTCTGGGGCGCGCGTCGCAGGGCACGTGCGGCGGTGGGGGCGGTGGCGCTGGCGGATTCGCGTACGGGAAGAAGCACATCGGCGGCGTGAAGTACGAGGACATCTCGCGCGTGGCGTCGATCGCCGGAGTCCACCGGGACGACGCGAAGGCCCGTTACGGGGCCAAGGCGAAGGCCTGGATGGTGAACAACTTCTCCGTCCAGGGAACAACGGGGCAGAAGGCGAAGGCCTGGATGGTGAACAACTATTCCGTGACGGTGGGCGGCCGGCGGATCACCCGTCAGGACGGGAGCTTCTCGTCGGCCGATTTCGGCCGCGCGGCCGGCAGCCTGACCCCCCCGCGCCAGAAGCCGTGGTCTCCGGCGAACTTCCGCCGGACCAACCTCCTCGACGAGGCGTTCGACCCCCTGCCGGAATCGGTCGACCTCGTCGCGCCCGGCGACGGCGAGACCGTCGTCGCCGACTTCGACGCGGACGGCAAGCTGCGCCGCGTGACCGGGCAGACCGGCGCGTTCGTGAGCTACCTCTACGACGCGCAGAACCTGCTCACGACCGTCGTCGACGAGCTGGGCCGCACGGTCTCGTTCACGTACGACGCGCAGGGCCGCGTGGCGTCCGTCACCGACGCGAGCGGGCGCGAGGTCGTGTACACGTACGATCCCGCGGGCCGCCTCGTGTCCGTGCGCAGCCCGATCGTGACCGGCACGCCGACCGGCAACGACTTCCCCGCCGGGAAGACGACGACGTACGCCTACGCGCAGAACACGGGCGTCGCGACGCTCGACGGCAACCTCTTGTCGATCACGACGGCCGGAGACGGCGCCCCCGCGCTGCAGCTCGTGTACGGCTCGGCGGGCGACGCGCTCGACCGCGTGACGTCCGTCGTCGAGGGCGGCACCAACGCGAGCGGCGTGCCCGCGGGCGGCACCTCGACGCTCGACTGGACGATTCTCAACGCGGGCGCCGACCCGGCACTGCTCGATCTCCCGCGCCGCCACGTCACGCTGACGGACGCGGCCGGCAACCGCGCGCAGCTCGAGACCAACGCGCGCGGCGACGTGCTGACGCTCGTCGAGGAGACCAATCGCGAGGTGCGTCCCGGCGAGACGGACTACGTCTCGCACTGGTTCTACAACGCCGACGGCGAGGTCGTGCGCGCGGACTGGCCGGGCGGGGCGAGCACGCTCCTCACGTACGACTCGAGCGGCGCGGACCCGTACCGTCACGGCAACCTGCTCGAGCTGCGCCTCGTCGCCGATCCCGTGCGCGGCGACGGCAGCGGCAACGGCACGCCGGCCGACGACGTCGTGTGGAGCTTCACGTACGAGCCCGTGCACAACGGGCTGTACACGGAGACCGGTCCCGCGGGCAACAACCCGCTCTACGCGCCGGAGAACGGCGGCGCGTGGTCGCCCGAGCGGTACACGACGCGGCTCGCGTACGACTACGAGGAAGGCGACTTCACGGCCAACGGCATCGCCGCGCTCGCGCAGCGCTGGGGCATCTCGCTGGCCGGCGTGACCTGCTGCCACGGAGACACCGACGGTGACGGCCGGACCGATCTCGCGCGCGGGCTGCCGGTCGCGGTGACCGCGCCGGGCGTCGCGCTCGACGGCGCGAGCCGCCAGGCGGCGATCGAGGGCGACGGCGTTCAGGACGTCGTGACGCTCCTGTCGTGGGACGACCACGGCCAGCTCGTCCGCGTGCGCGATCCCGAGTCGAACGTGCACCGGCTCGTCTACAACCCCGAGACCGATCCCGACGGCGACGGCGTGCCGCTCGCGTCCCCGCCCGACGGGCGCGCACTCGATCCGGCGAGCGGCGGGCTCGTGCGCACGATCGTCCTCGACGACGAGGCCGCACAGCCGCGCGACAACAAGACCAACCCGACGCCGGTGTCGGCACGCGTCGACCTGGTGTACGACGAAGCGGGCCGCATCGTCGGCGTCGTGGACCCGCGCGGCGTGCGCGACGCGTTCACGTGGAACGCGCTCGACGAGGTCGTCGAGGTGCGCGAGGCGGCCGCGACGGCGGGCACGCCAGGACCGCTGGGCGACCCGGGCTCGGACCGCGGCGAGCCGGGGCTCGTGCCGCTCGCCTATCGCACGCGCTTCGTGTTCGACGCGAACGACGACGTGACCGAGGTGCACGAGGAGGATTCGGTCACGGGCGGGTTCCTCGTCACCCGCGTCACCCACGACGCGCTGGGCGCGCCCGTGCGCGAGGACGTGCAACTCGCCGGCAGTACGCTCGTCACGCAGCGCCGCTACGACGCGAACGGCAATCCCATCGAGGTCACGCTGCCCGACGGCAGCGTGCACCAGGCGATCTTCGACGAGCGCGACCTGCCGGCCACGCTGACGCTCGGCGCGAGCGGACCGGGCGGCGGTGCGTCGAACCGCACGTCGCTGATCTGGTCGCCGCGGTCGAACCTCTCGCTGTACGGTTCGCGCACCGGCGCGTCGCTCGACACCGCGTTCGACGGGCACGACCGGCCGCGCTTCGTCACCTCGGGCAGCACCACCGCCGAGGTGCGCTACGGGCGCGACGCGCGCGTGCAGCAGGTGTCCGTGTCGGGCCCGGTCGGCGGTTCCGGCGCGCCGGTGTCGAGCCTCGGCGAAGTCCATCTGCTGCGCGACGAACTCGGGCGGCCGTTCCGCGCCGACGCGAAGCTGTTCGTGCCCGCGGGCGTGACGACGCTGCGCCCGCCCGTGCTCGTCGAGGGCGGCCTCGTTCCCGGCGACGGGTTCGTCAACACCTCGATCGAGTACGACCGCAACAGCCGCGTGAGCTTCGTCACCGACGACGCGGGCGCGGCGGCGCGCAGCGACTACGACGGGCGCGGGCTGCGCGTGCACCTCGCCAGCCCCGACGGCACCGGTCCGGAATCGTGGACGTGGACCTACGACGCGGCCGGCAACCCCGTCGAGACGGAGGCCGTCGAGTTCGCGTCGTCCGCCGCCATCCTGCCGCGCAGCATCCTCAAGACGTACTTCGTCGACGCGCTCGGCCGCCCGGTGACGACCGTCGATGCGGCGGGGCTCACCGAACGCGTCCAGTGGACCTCGCTCGACGAGGTGTTCGCGTTCGCCGACGCGAACGGCCCCCCGGGCGGCACGCTCCACCGCCGCTCGTCCGCGCATGCGAACGAGAGCGTCGCGGTCAACGCGCCGGGCAATGTGACGCGCTGGTTCTACAGGTCCCCCGGCAACGGGATCCGGCGCGAGCGCGTCCTCACCGCCACCGGCCAGGGCGACGGGACGTGGAGTCCCGCGCCCGACGTGTCGAACCCCGCGAATCCCGACGGCCTGATCACCGACCAGGCCACGTGGTCCTCGAGCCCGCCGCGACTGACGCTCACCGACGACAGCGGGGCGCAGACGACGTTCTCCTTCGACAACGCCGGCCACGTCACGCGCCGGTTCAACCCCGACGGCACACAGCGGATCGCCGAGTTCGACGCGCGCGGGCTGCCCACGACGGTCACCGACGAGAACGGCTCGCGCATCGCGCGCACGTTCGACGAGTACGGCCGCGCGACGCGCCTGTCGATCTCGCGCGCCCCCGGCGTCGAGGGCACGACCGCGCAGAACCTCGACTACGACGCCCTCGGGCGCGTGACGCGCGGCACCGACAACAACGACCCCAACGCGAGCGCCGACGACATCGCGACCTTCTACGCGTACGACTCGCTCTCGCGCCCGGTGGAGGAGCGGACGCGCCGCCAGGGCGTGGCCGACGTCGCGGTCAGCTACCGCTGGACCTCCGCCGCTCGGCTCACCGGCGTCGTGTACCCCGACGGCCGCACGCTCGAGTACGGCTTCGACCCCTACGGCCGCAACGTGTCGTACACCGACGGCGCGGGCGGGTCGGTGACGCTGATCGTGGCGGGCAAGTCCCGCACCCTCGAGGCGTTGACCGCACAAGGGGCGCGTTCGACCGCGCTCGACGACGCGGGCCACCAGGTCGTGGGCTACGACGCGTCGGGCCGCCTCGTGCAGTGGCGGCACCTCGCGCCGAGCGGCGCGCTGCTCGCCGGGTACGAGTACCGCTACGACGGCAAGTACCTCGTCACCTCGGTGCGCCACGAGCACCGCGCGGCCGGCGCGGGCGCCTTCGGGCGCGTGTTCCGCTACGACTCCGCAGGCCGCATGGTCGAGAACGTCGAGACCACGCTCGACGCGAACCACGCGATCGTGGGCCCCGTCACGTATCGCGAGACGTTCACGCTCGACGGGCGCGGCAGCCGCACGCAGATGACCCGCGGCGGCGTGCTCTTCGCCAACTCGCCCAACAACCTCGGCCAGTACAACGAGCCGCAGTCCGGCGGCACGAGCTTCGACGACGGCGTGCCGGACGATTACCTCGACCGCGTGGGCACGCCGCCCGACGGCTGGAACTTCGCCTACGACCGCTGCGGCAGCCGCACCGTCGCGGGCCCGGTGTCGGTCGCCTACGACGTCTTCGGCCGCCCGGTGCGCACGACCTCGCTCACGACCGGGGCGACGCTCGGCCTCTACGGCTGGGACTTCAGCCACCGGCTCACGCGGCGCGTCGACGGCGCGGGCAACGAGACGCGCACGTCGTTCGCGATCCTGCTCGGCGGGGTCGAGGACCGCGACGCGAACAACGCCGTGACGAAGTCGACCGTCGGCCCGGTGCGGTGGATGGCGCCCGAGGCGCTGCACCGTGTCTTCTCGTCGGGTGCGCCGCCGCGCGACGTGCTCGGCGACGGCCGCGGCGGCACGATCGCGGTGTGCGACGCGGCGGCGCCGTTCGGCGTCCTCGAGCGCGTCGACTACGACGCCTCGGGGAAGCCGTTCTTCATGGACCCGGCGAGCGTGGCGCTCCGCGACGCGCTCGGCCGCTTCGCCGCGTCGAGCCCCGCGGGTCTCGACCGCCTGCAGGACGGCGCGCTGTACCTGCCGGAGCTGGGCCAGCGCACCGCGGATCGCGCGACGGACTGGGGCGGGTGCCACGCCGCGGACGGCACGTGCGACGACCCGAACACGGAGCGCCCGCTTTCGCTGAACGGGCTGCCCCCGGGGGAACCGATCGTTCGGTGATCACTTCTCGGGCAACAGGTCCTGGTCCCCGATGTGGCACATCAACCGCTCGGGGACCGGGGCCGCGAGCCGCGCGGTCACCACGACGCGATCGCCGTCCTGTCTCGCGGGCCCTGCCGTGCGACGCGCGGGGCGCCCCTCCACCGTCTCGTAGACGCTGCACCCGAGCGCGAGCGGCGTGCCGAAGAGCCGGGTCCAGAGCCCCGGCGCGGGCCGCGCAAGGCGCACGTCGAGGTCGAGCGCGAAGTCCGGGGCGAGCGGCCACTCCGCGAGCGGCCACAGCTCGTACTGCAGGGCGTGGAGGAAGCGGCTCTTCGTGAAGTAGCCGTACTTCGCCTCCCACGCGGTCGTGCGCTGCGCGTAGCGCACGACGATCGTCGACTCGCCGGCCGGCAGCCGCGCGGTGAAGCGCGCCGCGTACAGCGTCCCCGCCGGCGGGCGCAGCGCGATCCCGAACTCGGACGTGAGCGGCGGGGCGTGCAGCGCGTCGGGCTCCGCCGCGGCCAGGTCGACGGGCAGCGTTTCGCCGCCGGCCTGGACCGTCACCGCGACCCGGGCCGGCAGGATGAACTCGAAGGCGTAGCTCGCCGCGGCGGCCGCGCGCACGCGGTACACCGCCTCGATCCGGCACTCCTCGACCGTGCAGTCGAGCGCGAGGCGCTCCCCGAGCGCGACGAGGTCCCCGCCGGCGCGGTGCAGCGCGGACGAGGGCGGCTCGGGCCGGACCTTGGGGGCCCGCATGTTCGCGGACGCGGGCAGCGCGGCCGTGGCCAGAACGGCGACGGCCAGGCTCGCGGCCGACCGGCGGATGATCGACATGTCACTCCCTTGCGGCGTCCTGTCGACACGACGGCCGTCTTGCCGCAGATTCTCCCCCATTCGCGCCGCCGCGCCGGACGGGGCGTCCGGGTGCAGGTCGGCGCACTCCGCAGGAGCCGGTGAATGAGCCTCTCGAACTGGATGTGCTGGGAAGGCGGCGTGGACGTCGTGGGGTCGACCGTGGCCGGGGGCGCGCAGCCGAACGTGATCGTGCACGTGGCGCGCATGGTTCACACACCGGTGGGCTCCGCGCCGAGCGGCATGGTGTTCTATCAGCCCGATCCGGGCCAGCCGCCGGTCTTCGCCGGCTTCGTGTCCGGAAACGCGCGCGTCGGCGCGTACTTCGGGCCGCACATCTTCGCCGGCACCCCGTTCGAGAACGTCCCCGTGCTCGAGGCGCAGATCGAGGTGTTCGACGCGCCGGCGCGGGCGCGCGTGCGCTTCGGCGGCTTCGACGTGACCTCGCAGCTCGACGACGTGGGCCCGCTCGCACTGATCAACCGCGCGGCCGGGCAGCCGCTGCCCTTCGCGCAGCAGGGCCTCGAGGCCGCCGCGGGCCGCGCGAGCGTGACCGTGAACGGCGTGGCGGTCCCGGTGCACCTCCTCCCGCTGGGCATCGCGGGCGGAGCGTCGGCGGTCGTGTCGCCGGCAGGGATCTACGCGCGCTGACGCGCGGGATCGACGCGCGCCGCGGCGTCGCGTCCGGGGCGGACCGGGGGTACCGTAGCCGGCATGTGCCGAAGCATCCGGACCCTCCACAACTTCGAACCCCCGGTCACCCCGGACGAGATCCGCGCGGCGTCGCTCCAGTTCGTGCGCAAGCTGAGCGGGATGAACCGGCCCTCGCAGGCGAACGAGGCCTCGTTCGCGCGCGCGGTGGACGAGATCGCCGCGGCCGCGCGCACGCTGCTCGACGGCCTCGTCACGCACGCGCCGCCCAGGAACCGCGACGTCGAAGCCGCGAAGGCGCGCGCTCGACGCCTGGCGCGCCCGCCGCAATCCGCGCCACCGGCCTGACGCGAGCGGGGTGACAATACGGGCCGGAGGCTCCGACCCGTGGATCGTGATCCGATCGGCGCGCGGCTCGACGCGGTCGCGCGCGTGCCCCTCGCCGACCTGCCGACCCCGCTCGAACCGGCGCCGCGGCTCGCGCGACACGCCGGCCTCGCCGAGCTCCTCGTCAAGCGCGACGATCGCACCGGGCTCGCGCTGGGCGGCAACAAGGCCCGCAAGCTCGAATACGACCTCGCCCACGCGGTGCAGGGCGGCTGCGACGTCGTGATCACGATCGGCGGCGCGCAGTCGAACCACGCGGCGATGACGGCGGCGGCCGCACGCCGGCTCGGGCTCGACGTGAAGCTCGTCCTCGGCGGACCGGACGTGGCGGCGCTGCGCGGCAACATGCTGCTCGACGCGCTGTTCGGTGCGGAGATCCGCTACCTCGTCGACGACGACGACAACGACCACCTCGCGGCCGCGATGGACGCGTGGGTGGCCGAGCTGCGCGGCGCGGGACGCCGGCCCTGCGCGCTGCCGATCGGCGGCAGCACGGGCGCGGGCGCGCTCGGGTACGTGCGCGCGATGCGCGAGCTCGCCGGCCAGCTGCCGCCGGGGCCGCTGCAGCTCGTCACCGCGGTCGGTTCGTGCGGGACGCTGGCCGGGCTCGTGCTCGGCGCGGCGCTGTTCCTGCCCGCGGCGCGCATCGTGGGGATCAGCGTCTCGCGCCGCGCCGACGCCATCGTTCGCCGCACGGGCGAGCTGATCGACGACGCGGCCGCGTTGATCGACGCGGCGGTGCCCGCGGCGGCACGGCGCATCGAGGCGTACGACGAGTACGCGGTCGAGTACGGCGTCGCGACGCCCGCGGGGCTCGCCGCGCTCCGCGCCGCGGCGGAGCTCGAAGGCCTCGTGCTCGACCCGGTCTACACGGGCAAGACGCTGGCCGGTCTCTGCGACCTCGTGCGCCGCGGGGTGCTCGATCCCGCGGTCCGCACCGTGTTCCTGCACACCGGCGGCGTGCCGATCACGTTCGCGTTCGACGACACGCTGGCCGCGGGCGCGCGGTTCACGCGGATCGGGTGAGGCCCATGCGCGCATTGCTTGCCGTCCTCCTCCTCGCCGGCGCCGCGGCGGCCGCGGCGGCCGAAGACGTTCCCGGACTCGTGCGTGCGCTCGCCGGCGACGACGCCTACGCCGCGGGCGCGGCCGCGCGCGCGCTCGCCCGCCTCGGCGAACCCGCGGTGCCCGCTCTGAACGAGACGCTGGCCCACGACAAGGCCCCGGTCCGCATGTCGGCCGCGATCGCGCTCGGGCGCATGGGTCCCGCGGCGCACGACGCCGTCCCCGCGCTCGCGCGGGCGCTCGACGACAAGGACGACGACGTGCGCGCGGCGGCCGCGGTCGCGCTGGGCGCGATCGGCGCGGCCGCGCGACCGGCGGTCCCCGCGCTGAACGAGCGCCTGCACGACGCGTCCGAGGGCGTGCGGCGTTCCGCACGGCGCGCGCTGCAGGCGATCGATCCGGCGGACCGCGCGCGTGCGCTCCGGCAGGACGCGCTCGTCGCGACGCTCGAGCGCCTCGTCCCGCAGCTGATGGACGAACTGCACGTCCCGGGCGTCGGGATCGCGCTCGTGCGCGACCGCCGCATCGTGTGGACGAGGAGCTTCGGCGTCGTCGACGCGGTCTCGAAGGCGCCGGTGACGCGCGAGACGCTGTTCGAGGCCGCCTCGATGAGCAAGCCCGTGTTCGCGACGCTGGCCATGCAGCTCGTCGACCGGAGGCAGCTCGACCTCGACCGCCCGCTCGCGCGCTACGTCGCCGTGCCGTGGTACCCGCCGGCCCCGGAAGCCGCGCGCCTCACCGCGCGCCACGTGCTCTCGCACACCTCGGGCCTCCCCAACTGGCGCGACGGCGGTGAGGAGCGCGAGGGCGGGGTGCCGTTCCTGTT
>JABLTH010088346.1_pt1 | contig 25600 bp, 10 predicted proteins | sample 7875711 | NCBI WGS metagenome assembly JABLTH01 (sample SAMN14941262, study PRJNA633318) | bioreactor metagenome | isolation source: bioreactor | place: China | collected 2019-03-05 | reverse complement strand
GACACCGCCGGCGCGAAGGTCGACGCCCACGCGGTCTACTACCAGCAGGGACGCGATCCGCAGCCCGGCATCCGCGCCTGGGTGCTGCCGGGCGACGGCACGCTCGTCCTCCCCAACCCGAACGGCAAGGACGTGTCCGACGGGCCGGTCGGCGGCGCGGGCTACAGCCTGTTCGACGACTACCGCGTGCGCGTGATCGAGGTCGGGCTCCTGGAGAAGGGGGCCGTCGTCGGCTACGAGCACGACGTCCGGCACGCCCTCGACCTCGGCGCCGAGGAGTTCACCTTCGGCAGCGGCGGCGCGGTCACGCTCTCCGCGCGCGCGACGCTGCGCCTGCCGGCGGGCTGGTCCGGCGACGCGCTGCTCGTGCACGCGGACGACCGCGTGCGCGTCACGCGCGGCGAGCGCGAGATCGTCCTCGAGGCCGGTCCGCTCGAGCCGCGGCCCGCGCGCGACCCGCAGCCGCGCGACGTGGACGTGATCCCCCGCGCCTGGCTGCGCTGGCACGATCCGTCGGGCACGCGCGGGCACGCCGACTGGAACGCGGTGTGCGCGTTCTCCGAGACCCTGCAGCGCCCGTCGCTGGCCCGTCCCGGCAACGCCGCCGCGCTCGCCGCGTCGTTCAAGTCCGACGACCTCGCGGCCACGCTGGCGCACGCGTTCGACTGGGCGGCGCGCTCCGTGCGCTACGTCTCGATCACCCTCGGCATGGGCGGCTTCCAGTCCCACGCGCCCGAGGACGTGATCCGCCACCAGTACGGCGACTGCAAGGACAAGGCGACGCTCCTGCGCGCCTTCGGCGGGGCCCTCGGGCTCGCGGCGTACCCGGTCCACGTGCGCACGCGCGCCGAAGGCCCGCTCCTGCGCGACGTGCCGACCCCCGCGCAGTTCGACCACATGATCGCGGCCGTGCGGCTCCCCGACGGCGCGCTGCCGGAGGCGTGGAACGCCGTCGACGTCGCCGGCGTGGGACGCGTGATGTTCCTCGACGCGACCGCCAGCCTCAATCCGTACGACGACCTGCCCGACATGGACCAGGGCACCGTCGCGCTCCTGTGCGACGGGAACGTCGCGCACCTCGTGACGCTGCCCGTCGCCCCGCCCGCGGCCTCGGTCCGGAGGACCACGCTCGCGGCGGCGCTGGCCGAGAACGGCACGCTCGGCGCGTCGACGTCGGTCGAGTCGTTCTCGGGCGGGATCGCCGCCGGGTGGCGCGGCGAGTTGGGGCCGCTGTCGGCCGACAGGCGCACGAAGACCCTCACCGAGGTCCTGCACGCGTCGTTCCCCGGCGCGACCGTCGACGCGCTCGACGTCGCCGGCCTCACCGGCGTCGGCGGCACGCTGACCGTGACCGCGAAGCACCACGCGGCGCAGTTCGGCAACCGCGTGGGCGACCTCCTGGTCGTCGAGCCGGCGCGCGCGGGCGCGGCACCGCTCGGCCTCGTCGTGACCGGCGACGCCCCGCCGTGGCCGGTGCAGCTGCGCCGCGGCACGGGGCGCTGGCGGCTCGAGGTGACGCTCGACGTGCCCCCCGGCTGGCGGCCGGAAACGCTGCCGCGCGCCGTCGAGGCCGACGCGCCCGAACTGCACGTCAGCGCCGCGTGGACCTTCGCCGACGGCAAGCTGTCCTACGTGAGGACGGCCGACGTCAAGGCGCCCGAGGTCCTGCCCGGCGGCTGGGCCCCGTTCCGCGACGCGGCCGTGAAGCTCGCCAAGGCGGACGGCGCGGGCATCGTGCTCGTCAAGAACCCGTAAGACGCGAAACGGGGCCGGGCGTGTGCCCGGCCCCGCTCCACGAACACGCCGCGCGGCGCTACGGCACGCAGGCCGTCACGCTCACGTTGTCGAGGAACCACCCGTCGTCGTTGACCGAGCAGTCCGAGATCGTGGTGAAGGCGATGTAGAGCGTGCGCCCGCCGCAGCCGGCGGTGCCGCCCGTGATCGTGTTGCAGACCGCGTCGAGGTTGATCGTGCTGTCGACGAACGTGGTCTGCACGCCGGTCCACACCGCGCGGCCGGAGGCGCCGGCCGGGGGGCAGCTGTTCGCGATCTGGCCGTTGAACGTCGGCCCCGCGAGGATCGCGGTCGCCGGGACGAAGGTGAAGTTGGCGTTGTCGAGCGAGACCGCGACCGTGCCGCCGTCGTAGCCGGACTCGAAGCGGCGCCGGTGACCGAACTTCAGCTGTGCGGAGGTCGCACCCGCCGGCACCGCGATGCCCGTGCCGCCCTTGGGGCGCGAGAAGTTGTAGTCGTTGTTGGCGTAGTTCGCGGTGCAGCTCGTGCCGCCGAAGCGGAACACGTTCGAGCCCGTCTCGGCCGTGCAGGCTTGGCCGCCGCGCCAGTCGGCGGTCGACCCGCCGCTCACGAACGTGCCGTTGGTCCAGTCGCCGAGGCCGGTCTGGCCCTCGAAGCCGTTGGTGTACAGCGTCTGCGTGGTGCAGCCGCCGCCGCCGCCGCCGGCCGTGGCCGAGGCCTGGTTGGAGTTCGCCGACTCGCAGCCCGCGAACGCGCGGACGACGTAGTAGTAGGTCTGGCCGCCGGTCAGCCCGGTGTCGGAGTACGAGGTGGTCGTCGTGACCGCGATCTGCGCGTACGGTCCGCCGCTGACGGTGCCGCGCAGGACGTGGTACTCGGTCGAACCGCTCACCGCGCCCCACGCGAGGTCGATGCGGCCGGTGCCGACGGCGGTCGCGGTGAGTCCGGCCGGGGCCGCGGGCGGCGTGCAGGCCACCTCGGTCACCGGCGCGGTCCAGATCTCCTCGCTCGCGTTGCCGCGGCGGTCGGTCCACGAGGGCAGGAACTTGCCGCCGTAGCCGGACAGGGCGTTGTAGTCCCCGTACTGGTTGCCGCTGTCGGAGCCGGCGGAGGTCTCGTCGGTCATCGCCGTCGTGACCTTCACCGCGGCGCCCCACGACGCGCCGTCGTTGGTCGAGGTCTGGTACCACACGTCGGTCTTCTTGCGGCCCGGGTCCGACACGGTGTCGTAGTACATGAGCGACACCTGCCCGCTGGTCTCGTCGACGGCGATCCACTGGTTGAACTGGTCGTTGAGGCCGGCCTGGTTGTTGACCTTGACCGGCGCGGACCACGTCGTCCCGCCGTCGGTCGAGCGCGCGAACCAGATGCGCGTCTTGCACGTCGAGGTGGTGCTCGCGGCGGGCTCGTTGGCCGGCGCGGTGCAGCCGGTCTCGCCGGACAGGTCGGTCCACGCGGCGTAGACCATGTCCTTCGTCGCGGTGCGGTACGCGGCGCCCGAGGCGTAGATCAGCGCGCGCCGGCTGTTCATGCCCGGGATCCCGATGTCGTACGAGTCGAAGGTCGTCGCGATGACCTTCGGCGTGCCGTAGCTCGTCCCGCCGTTGGTCGACTTCGCCATCACGATCTTCGCGTTGCCGGTCGCGGTCCAGAACACGAAGACGTCGCCGTTGGCGTTGGTCTTCACGTCGCCGCCGATCGCCGTGCCGGTCGACTCGGCGCCGCTCACCTGGATCGGGGAGCCCCACGCGCCGGCGGAGCGGCGCACGGCGTAGGCCGGGTTGCCGTTGTGGTAGGTGATGTAGATGTTGTTGCGGAACGCCGACGTGGCGCTGTGGTCGACCCACATCAGCTCCTTGTCGACGTTGGTCTGCGTCCCCGAGGGGGTCGCGTCGAAGGTCCACGTCACGCCGTTGTCGGTCGACCGGTAGGTCCGCAGCTTGAGCGTCGTGCCCGTCGAGTTGATGCCCAGCGTCGCCGACCACGCGGTGCCGTCGGAGGTCCAGTCGACCGCGGGATCGGAGTGGAACGAGTCGCCCGTCGTCAGCGACAGCGAGGTCTGGCCCCACGTGCTGCCGCCGTCGGACGAATAGAACATCGCCTGCCGGCCGCCCGACGTGATGCTGTTCGAGCCCGCGATGACGCGCGACGGGTTGTTGAAGTTGATGCGGATGTCGGACTCGCTGCGCGGTGTGGTCTGGGCCCCCGAGGCGCGCACGTTAGTGCCGACGGTCGTCCGCTCGAGCACGGGGGCGAGGTCGGGATCCGCGGGCCCGGGCTGGAGGTCCTGGTGGAACATCATCCACTCGTGGACTTCCTTGAGGACGTGCGGGTAGCCGCCCGTCGGGTCGTTCGCGTCGTACGTCAGCTCGGGGTGCGCCTTGCGCCAGATCACGCGCAGCCAGGCCGGAACGGGCAGCTTGTCGTCGGACTCGCGGACGTCGAGCAGGCCGAAGTCCTGGTTGTCGAGGATCAGCCGCTCGAGCGCGCTGCCCGGCTGCACGCGCGAACGCGCGAGCTGGGTCTCGACGGCCGGCCACTTCACGACGCGCTGCTGGGCGAGCGCCGGGACGGCGAGGCCCGCCAGCACGGCGACGACGAGGGCAACACACCCACGGTGCACGATCGATCTCATCCCGATCCTCCTCCTCCGGACATAAGTAACATGTCAGCTATTTACGGCCCCTCGCTCGTGACATGTGATTGCCGGAGACGGTACATCCGCCGGAGGAGAGTAATCAATGACGATTTTCGGCCTGAATCGGGTCAGCGCGGCAGGCCGCGGACGCGCGCTCAGAAGCGCTGCCCGATCGCGAGGTACAGCCGCCGGTTCGCGCCCTGCGTGACGCCGTACCCGAAGTACGCCGGTCCGAGGAACGTGTCCGCCCCGAGGAACACGGCGCCGCCCTTCCGCAGCCCGCGCCACGACACGGGGTCGCTGTCGGACGCGTACGCCTCGCCGGCCTCGAGCGAGAGGCCCGCGAAGAGCTTGCTGCTGAGGACGCCCATCGACAGCCGGTTCAGGCGGGTGAGGACCACGAGCCGCCCGAACACGACCTTCTCCCCGATCAGCTGGTCCGGCGCGAGGCCCGAGAGGCGGAGGATCCCGCCCAGCGTGAACGCCGCCGCGAGGGCGTCGCTCGGCGACAGGTTGCGGTCGTACTCGGCGGTCGTGAGTACCGAGAAGCGGCCGACCGTCTGCGCGTGGGTGACCGCGAGCGACAGCGGCCGGAAGGGGACGTCGCCGCCCCACGGCATCGAGTGGCGGTACTCGGCCGAGACCGCGGTCCCCTTCGTCGGGATCGACGTCGAGTCGAGCGTGTCGACGACGAACGCGAAGCGCCAGCCCGAGACCTTCTCGTTGTACGGCTCGATGCCGGGCGGCCCGATGCGGACCTCGCTGTGGTTCCGGCCGTTGAACACGCCGGCGCGGATCTCGCCCCAGTCGCCGAGCACGCGCCCGACGTCGAGACTCGCCGCGGTGAAGCGCACCAGCGCGTCGGCGATGGCGTCGTTCCCGTCGTAGATCGTCAGCCGGCGGCGGCGGGTGCCGAACGACGGCACGACGAACCAGTGCTGCGAGGCCTCGAGCGGCTGGTAGAACTCCGTGGCCGCGACGGTCGTGTTCCCGATCTGGAGCACGTTGATCCACTCGCCGCCGAGCCGGTTCATCGCGAGGATCTGGTGGCGCAGCGTCAGCGCGTACGTGTTCTCGCCGCGGAAGTCGTCCATGAACGACAGCCCGAACTGCAGGCTTCCGCGGCTGTACGGCTTGGGCGGCGTCGCCAGCGTCAGCACGCCGCGGCCGTCCACGTCCTCGAAGTGCTGCCGGATCGTCCCGAAGTACTCGAGCCCGCTCGCACGGAGGATGCGGCGCTTGACCTCCGGGGCGTTCACGCTCGTGCCGGGCGGGAGCGCGAGCTGCCGCCGCACGACCTCGTCCGCGACCCAGCTGGTGTTCAGGACGCGCACCTCGTCGACCGTGTGGTGCGTGGCGGGCCGGCGCACGCGGCGCGCGGCCCACGCGCGGTACTCGTCCTCGGGCACCGCGAAGCGCCGCAGCCGGTCGGCCACGGCGAGCGCCGCGGCGCGGCCGCGCGCGACGCCTTCGGTGGCCCGCGCGAAGTCGACGAACGTGATGTCGCCGAGGTCGGGCGCGACGTGCACGTCGCCCTCGCGCAGCCGCTGCAGGCTGGCGCGGCGGTTGCCCACCGTGAGGAACGAGTTGGTCTGGTTCAGCACGTCGACGAAGTTGGTCGTCGTGGCTCCGAGGGGGCTCGTGATGTCGACCGCGACGATCGCCGTCGCGCCGAGGTCGAGCGCGACGCCGACCGGCAGGTTCTCGACGCCGCCGCCGTCGATGAGACGCCGCCCGTCGATCTCCGCCGGCGCGAACGCGCCGGGGATCGACATGCTGGCGCGCATCGCCGCCGCGAGGCTGCCGTGGGCGAGGACGACCTCGTCCCCGGTCACGACGTCCTGCGCCACGGCACGGTAGCGGACCGGGAAGCGGTCGAAGTCGGTCTCCGCGGTCGAGGCCAGCTCGAGGTTCGCGAGCAGGAGTTCGAGCCGCTGTCCGCCGAGGACGCCGAGCGGGAGGTAGGGGACGAAGAAGTTCCGGAAGCGCAGCTTGGTCTGGATCAGCGGCAGGCGGTCGTCGATGCGGCGGCGGTAGGGGCGCTCGTCGCGCGCGAGGCGGTCGATGAAGACGTCGTTGTTCCAGTCGAGCCCGGCGAGGAGGCCTTCCATTTCGGCCGGGGTCCAGCCCGTCGCGTAGAGCCCGCCGACGACGGAGCCGATGCTCGTGCCCACGACGAGGTCGACCGGGACGTGCAGCTCCTCGAGCACCTCGAGCACGCCGATGTGCGCCGCGCCGCGCGCGCCGCCGCCGCTGAGCACGAGGGCCAGGCGCGGGGGCGGCGCGGCCGCGGGGGCCGGCGCGGGACCGGCCGCGAGCGTCGGCACCCCGAGGCAGGCCATCGACAGGGCGAGGACGCCCCGCAGCAGGCAGCGCAGACCGTCGGGCACGGCGGGCCTCCTGTCGGATCAGGGGATCCCGCCATTGTGCAACGGTTCGGGTCAGAGCGGCCCCGCCGCGGTCTTCTCGACGGCCGCGCCGCCGCCGCCCGCCGGCGCGGCGCGCGCGGCGAGCGCACGCTCCTTGATCGCCTCGATGTCGGCGTCGGAGTACACGCCGTTCACGCCCGAGATCGCCGCCAGCTTCATGCCGTGGCGCAGGCCGAGCTTGTAGATCTCCTTCACCTTGGCCCACTCGATGTGCCGGCCCACGGTGTAGTTCTCGAAGCGGCCCTCGAGCGCGAGCACGATCGTCTCGGCGAGGCACGCGTAGGCCACGCCCTTCGGCAGGCCGATGTTGCGCATGTGCACGTCGCCCGGCAGCTGGATTTCTCCGGATTCGATCACGAGCACGTCGGGGCGCTTCGCGACGTCCTCCGCGGACAGGTCGAGCGGGCGCGCGACGTCGGTGATCACGCAGCCCGGCTTGACCTTCATGATGTCGAGCACCTTCTTGCCCGCGGCCGAGGTCGCCGTGACGATCACGTCCATCTCGCCGAGCGCCTCGCCGGGCCGCGTGGTGATGTGCAGCTTCGCGCCCGGCGTGTCGGTGAGGATCGAGTCGCGCAGCGCGAGGAGCTTCGCGACCTCGGGGGACACGAGCCACAGCTCCTCGACCGCCTGCGCGAGGAGCCGCGCGCACGCGGCCCCGATCGAGCCCGTGGCGCCGACCACCATCGCGCGGCAGCGCACGACCCCGTCGGGCCGCACGCTGAGCAGGCCCATGCGCTTCACCGCGTCGTGCGCGGCCCACAGCGCGCCCGAGGCGCTGTAGCTGTTGCCGGTCGTGATCGGGATGCTCGCGCGCTTGGCCACCGTGACGCCGGCGTCGCCGACGACCTTCGTGAACGCGCCGAGGCCCATGATCTGCGCGCCGAGCCGCTCGGCCATCTTCGCGGCCGCGAGCAGGCGGCGGTACGTGAACTCGGGGCTGTGCGCGAGGAGCTGCCTGGGGGTGCCGCCGACCGTGATGAGCCAGCCCTCGGCCTCGACCCCCTGCGGCGAGCGGATGCCGGTCACGTGCGAGTACACGAACGGCGGCGAGTGGGCGATCACGCGCTCGAGCCCGCCGAGGAACGCCTTCGGCGTGGCGCGCGTCATCACCTCGACCGCCTTGACGGTCTTGAAGAACTCGCGCGAGAGCGGGTGGATGACGAAGGCGAAGCGGTTCTTGCGCTGCGGCGCGCCCGACGGCCAGATCACGCGCGGGTGCGCGCCCTCGCCGGAGATGACCTCGAGGTAGTCCTCCCAGGCGATGTCCTCGGGCGTGCGCTCGAGGCAGGCGAGGATCGCGGCGTCGAGCACGTTCGCGCCGACCGCGTGATCGCGGACCAGCTGCGGGGTGCGGTCGATCACCGCGTGGACGCCGTCGCGGCGGAAGCGCTGCACGGCGTCGTCGCTCACGCCCGAGGTCACGACGATCTTCCCGCCCAGTTCCTCGAGCGTGAACGGGTCGAGGTCGGAGGGCTGCGCGACGACCACGGTCGCCTTCTGCAGCGCCTTGCGCAGCACGTGCCGGTTCCAGGCGAAGCGGAACGCGGGCGTGCCGGCCAGCGGCCCCGTCGCGGCCCAGTGCCGCAAGGGGTTCGTGCCGCGGACCCACGTCTCGAGACCGCGCAGCGAGGTCAGGAGCTTCGGGATCCCGAGCTGCACGAGCGGGTCGGCGAAGACGAGGTTCTTCGTGAACTCGGCCAGCGTCGTCGCGACCGTGTAGTGCGCCGTGCCGGGCAGGAACAGCACGCGCGCGTTGGTGAAGTAGTTCCCGAGCGTGTGCTGGACGTGGCGGATCGCCCACTCGTCGACGAACGAGCGCAGCCGCGCGCCCGTCGTGACGGGGACACCCGCGGCCGCGGCCTCGAGGCGCGACGCGGCGCGGTCCTCGCGGCGTTTCGCGCCGACCGTCACGTGACCGGGGAGGAGCCCGAGCCCGATCACGTCGGCCTCGGTCTTGTGCTGCTCGAGCAGCGCGAGCGCCCGGCGCACGTTGCCGTCGGACCCGAAGCGGCGCACGCGCAGCGGGTGGCCGAGGAACTCGGTCGCGAACTCGTAGTCGGAACGGCTCGGGCCGAGGCTGATGCTGACGATGCTCTTCTGGTGCATGGATGCGGCTCCGCGAGCGACACCGGGCATGCCCGTGGGCCTGGGCGCCCTTCCCCGAACCGGACCGCCGCGTGAGCGGACGACCCCGGGATTCTAGACGAGGTCGGCTGCGGGAAGGCGCCGGTCCCCCGGCTCTCTCTTCGTAGAGCGTGCCACTCTCCGGAACGAGAGTCATGACGCGGCGCGGCGACCGGCGCTGTTCGCGACCGTTCCGCGAAACTGGCACCGCGCTTGAATAAGGGCACTCCACGCGGCCCGACCGCGGAAGGGGTGTCCCGTGAACGCGTCCTCCATCGCTCGCCGCCCGCGCACCGGGCTGGCCCTCGCCCTCGCCCTCACGTGGCTGCTCGCGGCCGCGCCGGCCGCCGCCACCGACGTGGGGCCCACGACGATCACGACCAGCACGACGTGGAGCCTCGCCAACTCGCCCTACGTCGTGAAGGGCAATATCGACGTGCGCGCCGTCCTCACGATCGAGGCCGGGGTGCAGGTCAACTTCGACGGGAACTTCTCCCTCCGCATCGGCATCGGCGGCGCCGGCCAGCTGCAGGCGGGCGGACCCGCGCTGCAGACCGTGTTCCAGTGGAACCCCGCGAACCCGGCGCCGGCGGGCCCCGGCAAGTGGAATTCGATCCAGTTCCAGGCGCAGGCGCAGAGCTCGACGATCCAGAACGCGCTGATCCGCCACGGCGGGAGCGGGGGCTACTCGCTCTACGACACCGCGCCCGCGGGCGCGACGATCACGCTCACCAACGTGACCGTCGACGCGACGGGCGGACGCGCGGTGTACAACAACGCGGGCACGCTGAACGTGACCGGCTCGACGCTGCAGGGCGCGGCGACCGACGGGCTGTACGTGGTCGGAGGGGCGGTCACCGTCGGCACGACCGCGATCCAGTCGAACACCGGCAACGGCGTCCTCCTCGCCGGGGGCACGCTGACCGTGCAGAGCGGGACGCAGATCGTCTCGAACGGCGGGATCGACGTGAACCTGTCGGGTGGCAGCGGCTCGATCACGGGTGCCACGCTGGGCAGCGTGAACTACCAGTCGGCCACGCCCGCGGTGTCGTGGAGCGGCTGCACCTTCAGTTCGACCGGCAAGCCGCTCGTGCTGGACCCGGACGCGGTCGGCGACATCGCGGCCGACAACACGATCACGCGCGGCCCCGCCGACGTGACGGAGGTCATCGGCGGCACGATGGCGAGCAGCGGCACGTGGGGCACCGCGCTCGCGCCGTACTTCGTCAGCGGCTCGGTCGAGGTCCAGGGCGCGGCGGCGCCGGTCCTGACGCTCCCGCCGGGGATCGAGGTGCGGTTCGGCGCGGGCGTGTGGCTGCGCGCGGGCCTGTCGTCGCCGGGAGCGCTGCAGGCGGGCGACACCGCCGGCGCGCAACTCGTGTTCAAGGCCAACACGCCGGGGCAGCGCTGGCACTCGATCCTGTTCGGGGCGAACGGGCGCACGAGTTTCATCCGGAACGCGCTGATCGAGGACGCGGGCAGCAGCCAGTACGCGTTCAACATGGCCGGCCCCGCGGCGACGTACACGATGACGCTGTCGAACGTCACGATCGCGAGCCCGCAGGGCCGCGGCATCTCGATGACGTCGGGCCTCCTCACCGTGGACGGCTCCACGATCACGGGCGCGTCGACCGACGGGCTGTACCTCGGCGGCGGCACGATCACCGTCCAGAGCGGCTGCAGCCTCCAGTCGAACACGCAGTACGACGTGAACCTCGCGGCGGGCGGCGGCACGATCGGCGGCTCGACGATCGGCAGCGTCAACTACTCCGCGACGACGCCGACGGTGACGTGGGCGGGGAACACGTTCCAGTCGACGGGGAAGGCGCTGCGCCTCGATCCGGACGCGGTGGGCGACATCGTGGCGGACAACACGATCGTGCACGGTCCGGCGGACGTGACCGAGATCATCGGCGGCACGATGACCACGACCGGCACGTGGGGCGCCGCGCTCGCGCCGTACTTCGTCAGCGGCGCGGTCGAGGTCGAAGGCGGGGCCGTGCCGGTGCTGACGCTCCCGCCCGGGATCGAGGTGCGCTTCGGCGCCGGCGTCTACCTGCGCGCGGGCCTCTCCGCCGCCGGCGCGCTGCAGGCCGGCGATACCGCGGGCGGCCAGCTCGTCTTCAAGGCGAACACGCCGGGCCAGCGCTGGCACTCGATCCTGATCGGGGCCAACGCGCGCAACTCGTACCTGCGCAACGTGCTGCTCCAGGACGCGGGCAGCGCGCAGTACGCCTTCAACATGGGCGGGCCCGCGGCCACCTACACGGCCACGCTCACGAACGTCACGATCAGTGCCCCGCAGGGCCGCGGCATCACGATGAACTCGGGCACGCTCACCGTGCAGAACTCGGCGGTGACCGGCGCGACGACCGACGGCATGTACCTCGGCGGCGGCACGGCCACGCTCGACAACGTCACCCTGCAGTCGAACACGGGCGACGGGCTCCAGATCGCGGCAGGGACGCTGACCGCGCAGAACGGCACCAGGTTCCTGTCGAACGGCGGCTACGACGTGAACCTCTCCGGGGGCGGCGGCACGATCACGGGCTGCACGGTCGGCAGCGTGTACTACTCGGCGACCGCGCCGACGATCACGTGGTCCGGGAACACGTTCGGGTCGACGGGCAAGCTGCTGCGGCTCGAGCCGGACGCGGTCGGCGACATCGTGGCCGACAACACGATCACGCGCGGGGCGGGCGACGTCACCGAGGTCATCGCCGGCACCCAGGCCACCACCGGCACGTGGGGCGCGGTGCTCGCGCCGTACTTCGTCAGCGGTTCGATCGAGGTCGAGGGCGCCGCGGCGCCGGTGCTGACGATCCCGCCGGGAATCGAGGTGCGTTTCGGGGCCGGCGTGTACCTGCGCGCGGGCCTCAGCGCAGCGGGCGCGCTGCAGGCCGGCGACACGGCCGGCGGGCAGCTCGTCTTCAAGGCCAACATCGCGGGGCAGCGCTGGCACTCGGTCCTGATCGGGCCGAACGCGCGCACCTCGTACCTGCGGAACGCGCTGCTCCAGGACGCCGGCAGCGCGCAGTACGCGTTCAGCATGGGCGGCCCCGCGGCCACGTACACGACGACGCTGACCAGCGTGACGATCGCCTCGCCCCAGGGCCGCGGCATCACGATGACCTCCGGCACGCTCGCGCTGCAGACCGTGACCGTCACGGGCGCGACGACGGACGCGATGTACCTCGGCGGCGGCAGCGCGACGCTCGACCACGTGACGTTCCAGTCGAGCACCAGCGACGGCCTCCAGATGGCCGCGGGGACGGTGACCGTCCAGAACGGCTCCCTGTTCCGGTCCAACGCCGGCTACGACGTCAACGTGAGCGGCGGCGCGGGGACCATCGCGGGCGCGACGCTGGGCAGCGTGAACTACGCGAGCGACGCCCCGGCGCTCACCTGGACCGCGGACACCTTCGACTCGTCGGGCAGGATCCTGCGGCTCGAGCCGGACGCGGTCGCGGACATCACCGCGGACTGCACGATCACGCGCGGTGCGGGCGACGTCACGGAGATCACGGCGGGCGACCTCACCCAGACGGGGACGTGGCCGGTCACGCTCTCGCCGTACAAGGTCAACGGCGCCGTCGAGGTGCGGGCCGCCACGAACCCGCTCCTCACCATCGACCCGGGCGTCGAACTGCGCTTCGGGCCGGGCGTGTGGCTCCGCACCGGCAACGGTTCGGCCGGGCGCCTCACGGCCGGCGGTGCGGGGCCGCAGGTCGTCTTCACCGGCGTGACGGCCGCGCCGGGCGCGTGGCACTCGCTCCTCGTGGGGGCGAACTCGGGCGACGTCACGCTCCGGAACGCCGCCGTGCGCTACGCGGGCTCGGCGGGATACGCGATCAATCCGGCGGGTCCGGCGAACGCGACCGTGCGGCTCGAGAACGTCGTCGTCGAGAACAGCAGCTCGCGCGGCGTGCACGTGAACGCCGGCAACGTCGTCGTCACGGGCTCTACGCTGCGCAACAACGGCACCGACGCGCTCTCGGTCTTCGGGGGCACGGTGCAGGCGGACAACGACGTCCTCACGGGCAACGACCGCGGGATCGTCGTCACGGCCGGCACGCTCACCGCCGGCAGCGGCACCACGGTGCAGCTCAACGACACGCAGGACGTCTACCTGTCCGGCGGGAGCGGCTCGTTCCAGAACTGCACCGTGCGCAGCGTGTTCTACGCGAGCCAGACCCCGGCGTTCACGTGGACCAACGACACGTTCCCGAACTGGGGCGCGCGCATCTCGGAGATCGACCCCGACGACCTCGGCGGCATGATCGCGACCGGCACGTTCACGCCGGTCACGGGCGCCCTCACACGGATCCTCGGCGGGACGCTGGCGAAGGACACGACCCTCACGCCCGCGCCGGGAGCGTACGAGGTCAAGGCCAACCTCGTGATCTCGGGTTCGGACGGCGCCGACGCGCGCACCACGCTGCGGCTCGACCCCGGCGTGCGCGTGCAGTTCCCGAGCGCGGTGCAGCTCTTCGTCGGCAACCCGTCCGGCGCCCCGGGCGAGCTGGTCGCGGACGGGCAGATCGCGCCGCCCAACACCGACAGCCAGGTGATCTTCACGACCAGCAAGTCGGCGCCCGCGGGCGGCGACTGGGCCGGCATCTACGTGCGCAAGACGGGCTTCGGCACGTTCCGCGCCGTGCAGGTCAACTGGGCCTCGACCGCGGTGCGGATCGACGGCGTCCTGTCGCTCGCGCAGCGCCTGTACGTGAACCGCGCGACGATCGGCCTCAACGTGAACACCGGCAGCTTCAGCGCGCCGGCGGACACGGTCGTGTTCAACAACGTCGCGACCGCCGTGCAGTCGACCAGCGGCGTCGGCGTCGCGTTCCGCTGCTCGACGCTCACGGGCAGCACGTGGGGCGTCAACAACACCACGCCCGCGTCGCCCGTCGACGCGGCGTCCAACTGGTGGGGCGATCCCTCCGGGCCGGGCGGGCAGGGGAGCGGGAGCGGCTCGCGCGTCTCGACGGGCGTCACGTTCGGCGGCTGGCTCGCGAACCCGTGCGACGACGGGGACAGCGTCCCCGCGTCCGGCTTCCCCGGTCCGTGCACGGGCGGCAACACGACGAACTGCAACGACAACTGCCCGCGCGTGCCGAACCAGTCCCAGAAGGACTCCGACCGCGACGGCGTGGGCGACGCGTGCGACACCAACCCCAGCTTCACGGTCTCGAGCGACCCGCTCGACGGCGCGGACTTCGCCGACGTGCAGTCGGCGGTCGACGCGGCGCCGCAGTCCGGGAGCGAGATCCGGATCTTCCCCGGTCTCGGCCCGTACCTCGCGGGCATCCGGCTCGACCGCGCGCAGCAGGTCGCGTTCCGCCGCGCCGAGACCGCGAACCCCGCCCCGGTGATCGTCGACGGCGGCGCGAGCCCGGCGTTCACCGTCGTGAACAGCGCCGGCTCGACGCCGACCGAGTTCTCCGACCTCACGCTGCGCGGTTCCGCGGGCGTCGACGCGGCGGTCGACGTGCTCCTGAACCGCGTGAACGCCGAGTTCACCTCCGGGCCCGCGCTGCGCCTCGGCGCCGGCACCGGGACGCTGCGCGACTCGACGGTGGCCGCGTCGGTCAACGACGGTGCGGAGGTCCTCGCGGGCGCGACGCTCACGATCGACCGCACGCGCATCGTGGGCGTGTCCGACGCGGGCGTGCTCGCGGCCGGCCAGGTGACGCTCGTGAACACGCTCATCGGCGGCGGCCGCGACGGCGTGCGCCTGACGGCCAACACCGGCAACGTGACCGTGCGCTTCAGCACGATCGCCGGCAACACCGGCATCGGCATCGACAACGCGACCGGCGGCACCGTGGTCGTGGACCGCTCGCTGGTCGCGAAGAACACGCTCAAGGACCTGAACAACGTGGCCTGCGCGCAGGTGAGCTGGTCCGACGTGCAGGTGCCGAACTGCGCCGCGGTGAACAACAACGCGGCGGCCGACCCGCTGCTCCTGGCGGACTACACGCTCGACGCCGGGTCGCCGTGTCTCGAACGCGGCCCACAGCCTTCGAGCTACACGGGCGACCCGGCCACGGATCTCGCCGGCGCCCAGCGCCTGCTCGACTGGGACGGCGACGGCCTCGCGAAGTCCGACTGCGGGGCGTTCGAGAAGCGCTGGGCCGCGGGCGGTCCGGGCGACGTGCAGAACCTGCGCTTCGCCGACCACGCCACGCTGCTGTGGGACGCGGAGCCGCTCTCCGTCCGCTACAACGTGTACCGCGGACTCGTCGCGCAGCTCGGGTACGCCAACTACGGCGCGTGCCGCAACGACCTCGACCCGGTCCGCACCGACACGCAGCTTACCAACGCCGACCTGCCCGCGGCGGGCGCCGGCTTCTTCTACCTCGTCAGCGGCGTCGACGCCGCGAACGTCGAAGGCACCCTCGGGTACGGGACGAGCGCGGAGCGCAGCAACACCTCGCCCTGCCCGTGACATGGGGTCGAGGGGGCCCCCCGGCAGGGCGGGGCACGGCGTCGGGCGCCGTGTCCCGCCCCACCGGCGTTGCGCGACGGCCGGCCCCGTGGGCGCGCCCCTATAATCCCGCGTCATGCCCACGCTCCGGCCGCTCCACGCCGCGGGTCTCGCCGCGCTGCTCGCGTTCCTCGTGTTCGCGCCGACGCTGCACGACCCGCTCGTGTGGGACGACAACCCGCTCACGTGGCGCGTCGCGGCGCTCGACAGGGACGGCGGACTCGGCGCCGTGCTCGGCGCCGAATTCCAGCTCGAGCGCGGCAGGCACACGGGGTACTGGCGGCCGCTCGTGATGGCCTCGCTGTGGCTCGACGCGAAGCTGTTGCCGTGGATCCCGGTGCAGTACCACCTCACCAACGTCCTGCTGCACGCCGCGTGCTGTGCCGTCGTCGTCCTGCTGCTCGCGCGCCTGCTTCGCGTTTCGTGGTCCGCGCTCGCGCTGGGCGGCGCGCTGTTCGCCGTGCACCCCGTGCACACCGAGGCGGTCGCGTTCGTGTCGGGCCGGACGGACCTCTTCGCAGCGCTGTTCGTGATGCTCTCCGCGTGGACCTGGTGCGAGCACCGGCGGCGGGCGCGCGCCTGGCCGATCGCCGCCTCGGCCGGCTGCCTGCTGCTCGCGGTGCTCGCGAAGGAACTCGCGATCATGCTGCCGGCCGCGCTGATCGTGCTCGAGTCCCTCGATGCGCGCGACGACGGGCCGCCGCGTTGGCACGGGTGGCGGGCCTGGCTGGTGGCGTGGGGACTGGTGGCCGCGACGTGGCTGGTGCTGCGCGTCGGGGTCGCGGGGATCGGCTTCGGCGCGCCGGGCGGGGTCGGCGCGAGCCCGGGGCACCGGCTCGTCGCGCTCGCGCAGTACCTGCGGCTCCTCGTTTGGCCGTGGCCGCTGAACGCGTACTACACGCCCGAGAGCCTCGCCGCCCCCGCGGCATCCTTCGCCCTCGCGACGCTGCTGCTCGTGCTGTTCGGAGGGGCCGCGTACGCGGGGCACGGGCGCGTGGTCCTCGGCGCGCTCGCGTGGATCGCGCTGTTCCTGCTTCCCGTGCTGGGGTTCGTGCCGATCGCGGGCGCCGTCCTCGCCGAGCGCTTCCTGTACCTGCCGTCGTTCGGGCTGGTCCTCGTCGCGGCCGCGGTCATCGGCGGGCTGGGCGGCGCGGTGCGACGCGCGGTGGTGCCGGCGTCGATCGTCCTGCTGGCGGTGCTGGCGGCCGGCTCGATCGCGCACGCGCGCGTGTTCGCGAGCGCGGACGCGCTCGGGCGGGAGCTCGAGCGCCACGCGCCCGCGAAGCTGGCCGCGTCGCGCAACGAGCTGGCGCTCAAGCTGCAGGCCGCGGGCCGGCACGCCGAGGCGTTGCCGTTCCTCGAGGAGGCCGTGCGGCTCCAGCCGCGCGAGGCCGTGCTCCGCTACAACCTCGGGGTGTCACAGCTCGCGCTGGGGAAACTCGAGGCGGCGCTCGATTCGTTCACGCGCGCCGCCGCGCTCGACCCGGCCTTCGCGGCGGCGGAGGAACAGCGCCGCGCCGTGCACGACCTCCTCAGAGGCCGTGCTCCTTGAGCTTCTTGTAGAGCGTCGGCTCGCTGATCTTGAGCCGCGCGGCGAGGTCGCGCCGCGTCAGGTCGGGGTAGGCGCGCAGCGCGCGCTGCAGCCACTCGCGCTCCGCCTGCTCGAGGAGCGCGGGCAGCCCGATGTCGGGCAGCGCGTCGTCGCCGGAGCGGGGCGCGGCGGGTGCGCCGGGCTTCGCGCGGTCGAACCCCATGCGGTGCGCGATCTCCCCGCGTCCGACGGGACCCTCTCCGCCCTGCACCGCGAGGCGCACCGCGAGCTGCTCGAGGTGCCGCACGTTGCCCGGCCACAGGAAGTCGAGTTCGACGAGGAACCGCTCGGCGTCGGCGTCGAGCGTGACCCAGCGCCCGCGCTCGTCCTGGTCGAGGAAGTGGCGCAGGAGGAGCGGGACATCCTCGCGACGCTCGCGCAGCGGGGGCACGGTGAGCGGCAGGAAGTTCAGCCGTTCGAAGAGGTCGCGGCGGAAGCGGCCCGCGACGACGTCGGCCTCGAGATCGCGGTGCGTCGCGGCGACGATCCGCACGTCGGCCCGGCGCTCGGCCGCCTCGCCGAGGCGCTCGTACGTGCGCTCCTGCAGGAGCCGCAGGATCTTCGGCTGCAGCTCGAGCGGCAGCTCCCCGATCTCGTCGAAGAACAGCGTCCCGCCCTCGGCCACCTGCACCTTGCCCGGCCGATCGGTGTCGGCGCCGGTGAACGCGCCGCGCCGCGCGCCGAAGAGCTCCGCCTCGACGAGCCCCTTCTCGAGCGACGGGCAGAACACGGTGACGAAGGCCTGCTCGCGGCGCGCGCCGAGGTGGTGGAGCACGCGCGCGAGGATCCCCTTGCCGGTGCCGGTCTCGCCGAGCAGCAGCACGGGGTAGTCGGTCGCGGCCGCGCGGCGCAACGCGGCCTCGAGGTCGCGGACCGCGGGCGAGCGGCCGACGAAGCGGCCGAACGACCAGCCGCGCGCGAGCGCTTCGCGGTTCTCCTCGAGCTCGATCCGCGCGCGCGACTCGCGCACGCGCAGCGCGTCGCGCTCCGCCAGCACCTCGCGGCCGGCGCGCAGCGCGTCGAGCACGGGCCCCGCGATGCCGGCGAGCGCGCGCAGGAGTTCGCGGTGCGCGTCGGTGAACTGGCGCGGGCGGCCGTGCTCGAGGTGCACCAGCGCGAGGATGCGGCCCTCCGAGCGGATCGGCTCGCACAGCACCGACACGAGCCTCATCGCCTTGACCGACTCGGCCGTGCCGATCCCGGGCGCGCGCAGCGCGTCGTGGAGCAGCAGGCCTTCGCCGCGCTTGAGGACCTCGGCGCAGACGCTGCGGCTGAACCCGCCGCCCTCGCCCTGCAGGTCGCCGGGGTCGAAGCGGTGCAGCACGCGGAACTCGAGCGCGCCTTTCGCGTCGACCTCGACGAAGACGCCGCGCTCGGCGCCGGTCTGCTTGACCGCCTGGTCGAGGATCGTGCGCAGGACCTGCTCCGGCTCGGCCAGCTCGCCGAGCACGCCGAGCAGGCTGCGCAGCAGGACGGGGGTCGCCCCGAGTTGGTCGTCTCCCATGGCGGCACTCTCCGGGTCACGGCGGGAAGGTTCCACAATATGCTCCCTGTCCGCCGCGCGCGCGCGGGGCGGATATATCTGTCAGTCGCCCCACTCGGGAACGATTCGGCGTATCGTTAAAGCGGTTTGGGGACGGGAGCGCGACGTGCGCTCCCGCGGAAGAAAACAAGAGTACCCGCACGACCTGCGGCCGGCGGTCGTCCGCGGAGCCTGCTCTACGTGTACCCACGTGGGCGGGTTCCCAGGGGAACATCCCTCCAGGGGGGGCGGATGCTTTCTCGTGCCCGTACGGGAGTCGTGTGCCTGGCCGTCGTGTTGTCGAGCGCGCCCGGCGCGCGCGCGTTTCACGATGGCCGTGTCGGCGCGTGCGAAGGCTGTCACGAGTACGCCGGCCGCGCGGCCGGACCGTTTCTGCTCCGCGGCCGTGACGCCAGTTCGACCTGCCTGCGCTGCCACGACGTGTCGGCCGCGCGCACGCCGCGGTCCGTCATCGTCTCCGGCGCCGACGCGCCGTCCGCGCACGGTCTCACGGCCGGCGGTGACTTCGCCTGGTTGAAGGTCGACCGGCCGGGCGACCCCGGCTGGGGCCACGGGCACAACGTGGTCGCCGCGGACTTCGGCTACGCGGCCGACCCGCGGCGTCCCGTCGCGCCGGGCGGGACGTTCCCGTCGGCGGAACTCGGCTGCACCTCGTGCCACGACCCGCACGCGACCTCGCGCGTGCCGTCGCCGTCGGCGGAGGCGACGAGCGCGGGACCGCAGGCGGTCGCGTCGGGGTCGAGCGCGGACCGCCCGCTGCCGACCCCCGAGCGCCCGGTCGGCGTGTACCGGCTGCTCTGGACCGGCGCCGCGACCCACCGGCCCCGCAAGGCCGCGTTCACCGTGACGCCGGTGGCGGTCGAGAGCGACGGCGCGCCGGGGAGCCTGCGCCCGGCGCGCGTGGCCTACGGCGCGGGGTGGGGGACGTGGTGCAGGGCGTGCCACGGCGACCGGGACGCGCTGCGGCACGCCGCCCACCGGGCGGACGGGGTCCCGAGCCGGTCCATCGTCCAGCGCCAGGCCGCGGTCCGCGGCGCGGTGGTGCTCGCGCGGCAGACCCGCGATTCGTCCGCGCTCGCGACGTGGCTGGCCACGGGCACCTATCCCGCGGCGGAGCCGCCCACGGAGGAACTGACCTGCCTGTCGTGCCACCGCGCGCACGCCTCGGAGTACCGCGCGGGCCTGCGGGCGGAGCCGGGACCGCTCTGCGCGGCGTGTCACGAGACGGCTCCCCGCGTGACCGCGGGGCTCCGCGCCGTTCCGGAACGAACCGATACGTTCGGCCGGGCGTCGGAATTCTGAACAGGTTCGGGAGGAAGGGCGTGGGGAGAGCCCACACCGGACGGCTGACTTGCCCGGATTCAAGCGCGGGTTTCGCCTCAGTTGACGCGGGTTTACGGCAACTTGCGCCGATCGGCCGCAGGGCGGGGCGCGTCGGGGAAAAGCCCACGCCCGGTCGGGGATTCCACCGGAACGGGGGAACCGCCACCCCGTAACGAATAGGTAAGTGGCCCGCTGTTGTTCAGTTTACGCCGAGGCGCGGCTGGCACATAGGTTGCTTGTAAGTCCGGCGATGAAACACCTCGTCGCCAAGCTGAGCCTCCTCGCCGCCCTCGCGGGCGCGGCCGGCGTCGTGCTCGCCGACGACACGCAGATCACCTACCTGCACAACCTGGCCGATTTCAGCGGCATCATGCAGCTGTCCGGCCGGATACACGTCGACCCCGTCCAGAACGAGATCTTCGTCCTCGACGGCAACCGGATGCGGATCTTCACCCCGTCCGGCATGGAGTCGTACTCGTTCCTGGTCGAGGCGAACGGCGGCTGGCCCGTCGACTTCTTCGTCGAGAACGACGGCCACATCCTGATCGTGACCTCGCCGGCGACCGGGCACACGGGCACCTCGCTCCAGCTGCTGCGCTGCGACTACCGCGGCGTGGTCGAGAAGGCCACCGACGTCCGGCTCCCCGACGAGTACTCCGCGTTCCGCCTGAGCTTCGTGGCCCAGCGTGCCGGCCGGCTGTTCCTGGTCGAGGGCATCGGGCTCCGGATGGTCGAGCTGCGGGCCGACGGCGGCTTCGTGCGCGGCACCGATCTCCTGCCCCTGCTCCTCGTCGAGGAGAAGGAGCGCATGAACACCGAGATCGGCGGCGTGGCGATCGACGCCGACGGCCGCTTCCTGATGACGGTCTCGGTCAGCTTCCGCGTGTTCATGTTCAACCCCGACCTGACCCCCGCCGGTTCCTTCGGCGTCAAGGGTTCGGGCCCCGGCAAGTTCGGCGTCATCAACGCGATCACGACCGATCCCGACGGCAACATCTACGTCGCCGACTCCGGGCGCTCGATGGTCCTCATGTTCGACAAGAGCACGAAGTTCGTCACCGAGTTCGGTGGTTACAGCGACGCCCCCCAGGGACTGATCCGCCCGAGCGAGCTGGCCTTCACCCCGACGGGCCACCTCCTCGTGGAGCAGCGACAGAGCCGGGGCATCTCTGTTTTCGATATCAAGACGACACGGGTGAATTAGCAGCGAATGCCACGGGACACGGGCACCGAGCCCGGCCCAGAGAACGGACCCAAACGGAACTCCGCACAGGGCAAACCCGCCGAGAGGCGGCGACGCAAAGCCGACGGATCCTGAGCGTACAGGATGGCCGGGCTGCCGGAGAGAGGACAAAGGAGGAGTTGGAAATGAAGACTCGGCTTTTCATCACCCTGATGGCGATCGCGGTTGCGACCGTCGGCTTCAATGCGTTCGCGTTCCATAGCGGCGGCGTCGCCGAGTGCGAAGGTTGCCACTCGATGCACGAGCCGTCGTCCCCGGCGTTCCTGCTGAAGGGCGCGGATGACAGCTCGACGTGCCTGCAGCCCACCTGCCACGACAACACGACCGACACCGTTCCGAGCAGCTACCACGTGTCGACCAGCAACGTCACCCGCAGCAGCGCGAACCCCACCGGCAAGCTGCCCGTGCAGCGCACCCCGGGTGGTGACTTCGGCTGGCTGAAGGTCTCCTACAGCTGGAGCGGCGGCTCCGAGAGCGGCGCCTCCCACGGCCACAACATCATCGCGGCCGGCCCCGGCTACACGATCGACCCCGAACTGGGGACGGCTCCGGGCGGCTCGTTCCCGGCCACGGCCCTCAGCTGCCAGTCCTGCCACGACCCGCACGGTAAGGGCCGCAAGCTCTCCGACGGCACCTTCGCCGCGACCGGCGCGCCGATCATCGGCTCCGGCTCCTACAACAACAGCGTGATTCCGGCGGCCGGCCAGGCCGTCGGCCTCTACCGCATCCTGTGGGGCGCCGTTGGCGACCACAAGCCGGCGGGCGCGAACTTCACGTCCTACCCGGTCGCGATCGCTCCGGCGACCTACAACCGCACCGAAGCCACGACGCAGACCCGCGTGGCCTACGGCGCCGGCGGCACGGCCAACAGCTGGGGTAACTGGTGCGGCGCCTGCCACGGCGACTTCAACACCACGATGAAGAACCTCAAGCACCCGGTCGACGTCCCCCTCGGCTCCGGCAACATCGCCGACAACTACAACGCGTACGTTTCGTCGGGCATCATGACCGGCACCTCGACCAACTCCTACCTGTCGCTGGTTCCGTTCGCCGAGACCTCGCAGGACACCTTCACCGCGACGGCCCTCAAGGCCCACGCGAAGATCGACAACCTCTACCTCGTCGGTCCGGCCAACACTGACACCGTGACCTGCCTGTCCTGCCACCGCGCGCACGCGTCGGGCTTCGGCGAGATGCTCCGCTTCTACTACAGCTACGAGTTCATGACGAAGAACGGCCTCTACGTCGGTATGGACAACCCGGCTGTCGGCACCACCGGTCGCGGTCCGATCCAGGCCAGCGGCCGCAACCAGGACGACTTCGCGGCTGCTTACTACGACCGCGCTCCGTCCTTCACCGGTCCGTACAACCGCCTCCTGTGCAACAAGTGCCACGCGCAGGACTGATTTCAGAAACGGCGTGATTGCACTGTCGTAACGAGAAGGGGGCTGGCGCAGCCCAGCCCCCTTCTTTGATATATTGCCGCCCCGACTCAAGGATCGAGAGGGTCTCCCTGCATGCGCGGCATGATCGCAGTTTCCATGTCTCTCGCGCTCGCGACCGCGTGTGCGACGGCTCCCGGACGACCGCTCCTCCGCACCGCGCCGCGGAGCGGGACGGCGCTCGCGTGGGTGCTGCTGCGGCCGCTTCCGGAGAACTTCCCCGACGACACGCTGCACGTCGCGCGCGTCGCGCTCGTGAACGACAAGGGCGAGGAGCAGGTCGTCGAGCTGTCGCGCGCGGACGTCACGCGCAAGGACCCGCTCGCGCTGATCGCGCGCGCGGGGCTCGCGCCCGGCCGCTTCCGCGAGGTGCAGCTCGACCTCGCGCCCGCCGAGCACTCGGGGCTCACGGTCTCGCGCCTCACGGCGCCGGTGAGCGCCGCGATCGGCGAGGGGCAGGGCGCGGTGCTCGCGCTCGAACTCCGCTGGCCCGAAGAAGGCGGCCCCGGCGCCGCCGTGCTGCAGCTGCGAGCCGAGGCGCTGCCGATGCCGCCCGTCGGCGTGACCGCGCTGGCGGTGTGCCGCGACGACGACTCGGTCGCCGTGCTCGACAAGCGCACGGGCGCCCTCGCGGGCGTCGTGCCGGTCGGCCGCCATCCCGAAGGACTTGCCCTCGATCGCAACCGGCGCCGCGCCTACGTCGCGCTCGCCGGCGACGACGCGCTGCAGTCGATCGACCTCGACCAGATGCGCGTCCTCGCGCGCCAGCCGCTGCGGATCGGCGACGAGCCGATCGACGCCGTGCTGACCCCCGACGCCCGGACGCTCCTCGTCGCGCTGCGCGGCGCGAACGCGTTGTCCTTCGTCGACACCGGGAGCCTCTCCGAGAGCGTGCGCGTCGAGGTCGGCAACGGCCCGCGCTCGGTGCTGCTCGACGCGGCGGGCCGCCGCGCGTACGTGTTCAACACGCGCGGCACGAGCATCTCCGTCGTCGACGTCCTCAACCGCGCGGTGATCGCGACCGTGGCGCTCGACGCCGGGCCGGTGCGCGGGGCGTTCAACCGGCAGGCCGACAGGCTGTACGTGCTCCACGAGACGGCGCCGTACCTCACCGTGGTCGACGTGGCCACGCTCGCCGTCGTCCAGCGCCTCAACATGAGCGTGCCCGGGACGGCGCTGCTGCTCGACGTGCAGAGCGACCGGCTCTACGTCGGGCGGCGTGACGGCGCGGGCCTCGATGTCTACGACCCGCTCTCGCTGATCCCGGTCGACACGCTTCCGTTGAACGGGCAGGTGCGCTTCCTCGCGGTCGACGGCGACACGAACACGCTCCTCGCGGCGCTCGCGGACTCGTCCGGCGTCGCCGCGCGGGCGCTGTTCAGCCGTGCGGCGGCCTGGCAGACCGCGCTGCCCGGGGACGTCGCGTACCTCGTCGTGGCGGGCGGCCGATGAGACCCTCGCGCGCGTGGTGCGCGGTCCTCGCCATGCTCGCCGCGGCCGCGCTGCCCGGGCGGGCGCAGTCGACGCTCGACGGCTTCGCCGAGATCGTCGGGACGCGCAGCACGGACCGCTCGACCGCGACGGACGACGTGACGCGCAACTCGGACTTCCACCTCGTGACGACGCGCCTCTCGTTCGTGTTCACCCAGCCGCTGCACACGAACCTGCGCTTCGTCCTCGGCGGCACGTTCGAGGGGGAAACCGTCAACGGAACGCTGAACGACGCGAAGGTGGATTCGAAGGACCGGCGCCTGCGCCCCTTCGCGCGCCTGCGGCTCGCCACGCCGACGCTCCTCGCCGAGGCCGGTTGGGAACGGGACGATTCGAAGACCACGGCGGGCGACCTCGAGACCCGCTTCATCCGCGAGAGCCGCACCGGGACCATGGGATGGTATCCCGACGCGCGCGACAACCTCCAGCTGCTCGTCTCGGACAGCGATCTCTACGACCCGACCCGCACGGTCCAGGACGCGCGCCGCACCAACGTCAGCCTGACCGGGCAGTTCGTGCCGGTCCCCTGGCTCACGCTGCAGTACCAGGGCTTCCGCGTGAAGTCCGTCGAGCGCATCCAGGCGCTCGAGTCGACCACGACGACGCACGCGGTGCGCGCCACGCTCGCGCGCTCGTTCTGGAACGGCCGCGTCACGATCCTCGCGGACGCGAGCGCGAACCGGCTCGACATCGAATCGCGCGCGACGCGCCCCGGCACGAGCGACATCCGGGTCTTCGCGTCGGCGGGCCTGTCCCTGCTCTCGGACTTTCCCGATCGCGGCGCGCTCGCGGTGAACGGGGCGCTGATCGACAACGACCGGAACGCGCCGGCCGGGATCAACATCGGCCTCCCGCCGCTCGGCGGCGACGAGCGGCGCCGCAACATGGGCCTGCAGTTCACGCTGCCCTCGCGCGTCAACGTGCTGTGGGTGTGGGTCGATCGTCCGCTGCGTCCCGAGGTCGCGCAGTCGTTCTCGTGGGACGTGTGGACGAGCGACGACAACGATCTGTGGACGCTGGCGCAGACGGTCGCGAGCGCGCCGTTCGGCCCGCTCGACAACCGGTTCGAGATCGCGTTCGGCGCGGTGAGCGCGCGCTACGTCAAGGTCGTCACCCGCCCGCTGGGCCGCGCCGTCCCGTTTGCCGACGAGTACCCGACGATCCAGGTCACCGAGATCGACGCCTTCGAGCGCGTCGAGGTCGATGCCGGCGTGCGGCGCACGGCCCGCAACCAGCAGAACGGGTCGTTCTCCGGGCGCGTCCAGCTGCTGCCCGTCACGCACCTGTTCTACGAACTGAACGTGCTCGCGAGCCGCGCCGACCAGGGCGAGCGGCAGACGATCGTCGTGAACAGCCTGATCCTGAACAAGGACCTCACCCGCGTGTGGAGCGTGTCCGCGCGCGCGGGCCGCGAGAACAACGACCGCACGCTCTCGAAGAGCTGGGCGAACTTCTACTCCGCGGCGCTCGTGGCGACCCCGCTCCCGACGTTCCGTGCGACCTTCGGGGCCACGGGGCGGCGCGAGGG
>JABLTH010015753.1_pt1 | contig 25613 bp, 19 predicted proteins | sample 7875711 | NCBI WGS metagenome assembly JABLTH01 (sample SAMN14941262, study PRJNA633318) | bioreactor metagenome | isolation source: bioreactor | place: China | collected 2019-03-05 | reverse complement strand
TGCGGTTGGCGACCTTCTCGGTGATGACGCTCAGCTCCGCGCTGTGCGCACCGCTGGTCAACATCGCGGTGCGCGATCACCTGGCCGCGCGTTTCGGCTGGGAGCAGGTCGGCTACTGGCAGGCGGTGACCCGCGTGTCCGACGCCTATCTGCTGTTCCTCACCACCGCAATCAATGTCTATTACCTCCCCAGGCTGGCCGCGATCCACGAGCGCGATGCGCTGCGGCGGGAGATCGGTCTGGCGTGGCGGCAGCTGCTGCCGGCCGCGACCGTACTGGCGCTGCTGGTGTATGTGGGCCGCGAGTGGGTGACGCGGCTTTTGTTCAGCGCCGACTTCGCCGACGCGAACGCTTTGTACGGGCCGCAACTGATCGGCGACGTGACCAAGATCGCGGCCTTCGTGCTTTCGTACCTGATGCTGGCCAAGGCTATGACAGGCTTGTTCGTGCTGTCGGAGTTCGTTTTCGCGGCGACCTACCTGGGGCTGGTGTTCGCTTTCACCGCGCGCTTCGGCCTGGTCGGCGCGGTCTATGCGTTCACCGTGAACTATCTGCTGTACCTGATCTTCAACGTGTTGGTGGCGCGGCGCTACCTGGGGAGCCTCTAGCCATGGCCGGAGAAACCCTGCCGCTCGTCTCGATCCTGATTCCGGCCTACAACCACGAGCGCTTCGTCATGCGCTGCCTGGACAGCGTGCTGGAGGATCCGTATCCGGCCAAGGAACTGGTGGTGATCGACGATGGTTCGATCGATGGTACCGCCGGGAAGATTGCCGGCTGGGTGGCTCGGCACGAGGGCGAGCTGCCGGTGACGTTCCTGCGCCGCGAGAACCGCGGCGTCGTCGCCACGCTCAATGAACTGGCCGCGCTCGCCCGTGGCGATTTCCTGCGTCTCGGCGCGAGCGACGACTTCCTCCTGCCCGGCGGTACCGAACTGCTGGTGCGATACCTGCTGGCGCATCCGCGCAAGTCGGCCGCGATCGGCGATTCCGTGGTGGTCGACCGCTATGGCAACCGCCTGCACGGCAGCGGCATGCGCGAATTGCATGGGGCCGACAAGCGGCTCTATGCGACGGACGATGGGGTGCGCCGGGCCGTGATCGCGCAATGGGCGATCGGCGGGCCGGTGGCTTTGCTGCGGCGAAATCTTCCGGTCCAGATCGGCGGCTGGACTGAAGGCCTGCGCATCGACGACTGGGATTTCTTTCTTCGGCTCGTGGCCCGCGACGCGCTCGGCTTCGTCGACGCACCGGTCTGCGCTTACCGCCTGCACGATGCCAACCAAAGCAAGACGCGCCACGCTGCCACCCGCATCGCCAACCTGATGGAGTCGCAACGTGTCGCCGAAAGCCGCGTCGCGTTGTTCGACGGGCCAGACCGCCTGTTGTTGAAAGCGCAGGCCCATTACATCGGTGCCAAGGTCGCCTTTCTGCGCCGACGGCCACTGCGTCTCGCGCTGCACCTGCTGGCCTATGCCGCGTTGCGGGGGATGTCGACGGCGCGGAACCTGTCACCGCATCCCGTGGCGAGGCAGGCGTGAAAGCCCTGCTGCGGTTCCCGTCGACCTATCTCAGCCTGCCGCTGCTATGCGCCTGCGGCGCCACGCTGCTCACCTACGAACTGCCCGAAGGCTACCTCGACGGCATCGGACTGCTGGCCCTCGCGGCGCTGGCGGTGATGGCGTTCGACATGGTCGCCGGACCGCGGCTGCCGCCCTTCGCACGCGTTGCCATACGCGACTACGCCGGCACGCGCGAGGCCTTCGTCGCTTTCGCGTTCTGCGCCGTGGTCGGTTTGTTCTGCCTGCTCGACTTGGCCCTGTTCCCGATTCCACTGTTCGACAAACCGTCGGCCTATGCGCAGATGGACGGCGGCCGCGAACACATACGCCACGTGTCCGCGTGGTGTTGGGTGCTGCCGCCGATCGGCCTGCTGTGCGCACGGCGGCGCTGGATGCGCTATGGACTGGTGCTGGCCGGGATCGTGTTTCCCATCCTGGTGATCGACCGCAACCGGATCTTCGCGTCGCTGTTCTCCATCGGCCTGGTGCTGGTGATGCGGCGCGGTGAAGGGCGGCGCCTGCCGTGGACGGCGGTCGCGGCGCTCGCGCTGGCCGGCATGGCGCTGTTCGCCGTGCTCGGCATCCTGCGTTCCGGCCCCCTGGAGGGCGTGACGCTGCCGTTCGGGGCGCTGTATCGCGCCTCGCCGCCGGGCGTGAAATGGTTGCTGCTCTATGTCAGCGCCGGGCCGTACAACTTCGCCTCGATCCTGGCCAAGCACTATGCGAATGCCGATTTCCTGCTCAACCAGGTCGTGCCGCTGCGCGGCTCCATCGCCACCGCGGGCACCGGCATTCCGCTGGATTCGCCCACGATCAACGTCGGCACCGAGTTCTTTCCGTTCCTGATGGCGCTTGGGCCGGCCGGTGCACTCGCCGCGATCCTCGCGCTGTACGGCTTGCTGGTGTGGAGCGTACGGCGCATGCAGGCATCCAGCTCGTTGTTCTCGCTGCTGATCTTCCTGCGCATGGCTTACGTGGCTGCGATGGCGCCGTTCGCGCCGCAGGCCTTCACCTTCATGAGCGCCGGCTTCATTGCGCTGTGCCTGCTGATGCAGCTGGTCGCCGCGTGGTTGCCGAACCGGCATGCCGTTTCTTCTTTTTTCCTCGATGCCCCGACGAGCCGATGACCATGCAACGCGATGAAATCTATCTGGTCGACCTGTGGCGGATCCTGGTCCGCGAATGGCGCAGTTTTGCGGTCGCCGCGCTGGCGGTGCTGATTCTCGCGATAACTTACGCGCTGCTGGCCAGGCCGCGCTGGGAAGCGCAGGCCTGGGTCCAGGTGGGCCAGATCGGCACGCAGCCGGCGGGCCAGGATCCGCGACCGGAGCCTTTCCAGCGTGTCATCGAGCGCCTGCAGACGATGGCATTCCAGGATCAGGTGCTGCAGAGCGCGGGTCTGGCGGTGAAGTCGCCTGAGGCCAGCCTTTACCGTGCGAGTCTGAAGATCGATCCCTCGCCTTACGCGGGTTTGATCAAGCTGAGCGTGCGAGCCACATCGCCGGAACAGGCCCGCCGGCTGGCGCAGGCGACTGTGGATCAGCTCCATGGGATTCACGAGCGTCTGCTGGCGCAGCCGCTGGCTCAGGCACGCGAGCGTCTCGGCGAAATGCAGGAGGATCTGCGCGAAGCGACCGTCACGCGCGACGGTCTGCGTGCCGCCGTTGGCGGCCGCGAAAGCGCGAACGGGCAGGGCGCGTTGGTCGCCGGCCTGCTGCTCGCCGGCAAGGAGACGGAGGTGCGCGAGTTGCGGTTGGCCAAGGAGGACCTCGCCCTGCGTCTGGGCGCCAACTACACCTTCGCCACGTCGATGCCGTGGCCGATCTACCAGCCGGATCGTCCGGTCGCGCCCAACCGGGTGCTGATCATCGGCCTGGGCGTGCTCGGCGGCCTGGGGCTGGGTCTGTTCGCGGCCGTGGCAGGCGACGCACGCCGCCGCGCGACGGTGCAACCGACGCCCGCGGGATCCGCACTCACGCGATAGCCATGGCTATCGCATCAGGAGCCTTCCATGCTGGACCCGAGTACGCAGGATCCGCCGGCGCGTCTGTACGCGCGCGATCTGGACGAGACCCGCGACGAAGCACGCCTACTCGACACGCAGCGCGCCTTCGACAGCGTAGCGGCCGATTACGACGGCCCGCGCGGCAACAATGAATTGATCCAGCGCATGCGGCGAATCCTGTGGGACACCGTGCAGCGCGTGTTTCCCGCCGGTTCGCGCCTGATGGATCTCGGCTGCGGCACCGGCTTGGATGCGGCGGAGTTCGCGCGGCGCGGCTACCGCGTGCTGGCTACCGACTGGTCGCCGCGCATGGTCGAGCGCACGCGCGAACGCGCCGCCGCGGCCGGTCTGGATGCGGTGCTCGGGGCCGAGCACGTGGGCGTGCAGGAGCTGGCGAAGCTCGACGCGTCCTTCGATGGCTCGTTCGACGGCATGTACTCCAACTTCGGTCCGCTCAACTGCGCGCTGGATCTGCCCGCGGTCGCCATGCAATGCGCCCGGTTGGTGCGGCCCGGCGGTGCCCTGGTGTTCTCGGTGATCGGGCGCATCTGTCCATGGGAAGTGGCGCACTACATCCGGCGCGGGCGTTTTCGCCGTGCCGCCGTACGTGCCGCCCGCGGCGCAACCCCGGTGGGCATGAACGGCCATACCATCTGGACGCGCTATTACTTACCGCGCGAGTTCTATCGCGCTTTTGCCGGCGACTTCGCGCTCGAAAGCTACCGCGCGCTGAGTCTGTTCATGCCGCCGCCCTACCTGGTGGAACGGTACCGCCGCCGGCCGGAGCGATACGAGCGGCTGGGCCGCATCGACGACCGCTTCGGCGGCCGGCCGCTGCTGCGCGACATGGGCGATCACTTCCTGATCGTGATGCGCCGGCGCTGAGATGGACGCGAGCCTGCACGGCGCAGCCTGGATGACGCCCGCGGGAATGTCGCGCGCGCCCCTGGCGGTGCGCGGCGGGCGCGTGGCGGAGACGCCGCCGCCGCGCGGCCTCGCGCTCGACCTGCGTGGCCATCTGGTGTTTCCGGGATTGATCAACGCGCACGAGCATCTGCACGTCAACACGGTACCGCCGCTGCCGGCGGGCGCGCCATTTCCAAACAGCTATGCCTGGATCGAGGCCTTCCAGGCGCACTTCCGCGATCCGGCGGTGGCGGCCGCACTGGCGGTGCCCAAGGCATGGCGGCTGCGTCATGGCGCCCTGAAGAATCTGCTGGCCGGCGTTACCTGCGTGGCGCATCACGATCCCTGGCATCCCGCGCTCGACGCGGCTGACTTCCCGGTCGCGCTCCTGCGCCGCCATGGCTGGGCGTATGCGCTGGGCTGGCCGCACTATGGTCCGCCGGCGCGTGCGAGTTTCGAGGCGACGCCGCCGGATGCGCCGTGGATGATCCACCTTGCCGAAGGCACCGACGCGGTCGCTCGCGCGGAGCTGGCGCAGCTGGACCGCCTGGGCTGCCTCGCACCCAACACGGTGTTGATCCATGGCGTAGGTCTGGGCGCCCGCGGCACGGAGGCCGTGATCGCACGCGGCGCGGCGGTGGTGTGGTGCCCGGCCAGCAACCTCGCGCTGCTCGGTCGCACCTTGGACCCGCGCCGCCTGTACGCGGCGGGCCGGCTGGCCCTGGGCAGCGACTCGCGCCTGAGCGGCTCGCGCGATCTGCTGGAGGAATTGTGCGTGGCCGCGCTGATTGGCGGATTGGGGCCGGCGGACTTGCTCACGCTCGCGACGTCGCGCGCGGCCGAGGTGCTGCGCCTGCCCGGGCGCGGCCGTCTCGCGGCGGGACTGCCGGCCGATCTGGTGATCGTTGCCGATGCCGGCGGCGAACCGGCGAACAGCCTCGTCGGCCGGGAGCGCGCCGACCTGCGTGCCGTGGTGCGCGATGGACGGCCCTGCATCGCCGATCCGGATTTCGCCGACTGGTTCGAGGCCGCCGGCGTCGAGACGGTACCCGTGACGCTGGACGGTCGGCCCAAGCTGCTGGCCAAGGCGCTTGCCGAGCCGGCGCTGCTGGCGTTGGAACCGGGACTGGCGTGCGATTCGCCGCCATCGGTGCCGCTGGCCGATGCGCATGGTCCGCGACCTGTTCCAGCGGATGCGCGCGGATGCGCGTGTTCGCACGGCCGCGGCGTTCACGCGACCGGAGCCTTCCCATGACCGGAGTACTCGAATGAACCCGGCCATCCTGCTCGAACCCGAAGCGGCGTATGCGCTGTGGGCGGACAGCTACCCGGCGCATGCGCACAACCCGGTCATGCAGGCCGAGGAACGCGCGATGCTCGCGATGCTTCCGGCCGATCTGCGCGGCATGTCCGTGCTCGACGCCGGCTGCGGCAGCGGACGCTACCTGATGCATGCGTGGCATCGGGGGGCATCGCGCCTGGCCGGCGTCGATCTCTCCGCGCCGATGCTGGCGCGCGCGGAAGCCGAGCTGACGCCGGTGCGCGGGCGAGCCGAGCTGAGCTTGTGCATCGGCAGCCTCGCTGCCTTGCCGGTGCGCGACGGCGAAGCGGATGTCACCGTGTGCGGCCTCGCGCTCGGGCATATGACGGATCTCGCTCGCGCCCTGGCGGAACTGAGTCGTGCGACGCGGCCCGGCGGCACCGTGCTGTGCAGCGATTTCCACCCCATCGGCCACGCACTCGGCTGGCTGCGCGATTTCAAGGTCGATGGACAGCGTTACGCGGCCCGGCACTTCCCGCATCTCTACAGCCACTGGCATTGCGCCTGCGCGGCAGCGGGCCTGGCGATCGAGGACGTGCGCGAGCCGATGCTCGATCCCGCCGACATTCCGCCCGGCGCACGCTTCGATCCGGCGGCGCTGGCGGTGCCGGGGGCCCTGGTTTTCCGCCTGCAACGGCGCCCCTGAGTGTCGCCACCGACATGCCCCAGACCCTGCTGATCAATCCCACCATCACTTCGCGTGCCAGCGCGCGCTTCCCCTGGGCGCTGCTGCATCTGGCCTCGGCGCTGGACCGCGAGGGTGGAAGCCGTATCGTCGACGGCAACGTCGACCGCGACGTGGTGAGCGCGACGCTGCGCGCGCTGGACGAAGCGCGTTTCGATGCAGTCGGGCTGAGCGTGATGGGAGGGCCTCAGTTGGCGCCAGCCATCGCGGTGTCGCAGGCAGTCCGCGCGCACCGACCCGAGCTGCCGATCGTCTGGGGCGGCTATTTCCCTACGCTCTACACCGACGCGGCGCTGGCCGCTCCGTACGTCGACTACGTCATCCGCGGGCAGGGCGAGCAGACCCTGGTCGAATTGGTCGGATCGCTGGCGGGGCAGGGCCTGCCGCTGGAGCGTGTGGCGGGCGTGTCGTGGAAACGCGACGGTAGCGTGGTGCACAACGCCAGCCGACCGATCGCGCCGGACGATCCGGCCCGGTGCCTGCCGTACGAAAAGCTGGGCGACCCGCGGCGTTACCTGGCACGCACCTTTCTCGGGCGGCGCACCGCGGCCCATCAGGCGGCGCTCGGCTGTCGCTTTCGCTGCACCTTCTGCGGCGTGGCCGCACTGTTCGGCGGCGCCACGCATTTGCCGACGGCGCAGCGTCTGGAGCGCGAACTGGGTTATCTCAAGTACGAGCTGGGCGCCGATTCGGTGCAGTTCTTCGACCACAACTTCTTCGACCGCGAGGCGGACATGATCCCGCTGCTGGAAGTGATGGCGAAACTGGAGATGCCATGGTGGTGCTATGCGCGCGCCGACGCCTTGCTGAACCTCTCCGAGCGTACCTGGGAGCTGGTGCGCAAGAGCCGCCTGAAGATGGCCTACATCGGCGCCGAATCGCCGAGCGGCAAAATGCTCAAGGACATCCGCAAGGGCACGCGCCCGGACCAGACGCTGGCGGTGGCCGAACTGTGCCGGCGCCAGGGCGTGGTGCCGGAGCTGTCCTTCATGGTCGCGCCGCCGGAGAACACCGAGGAAGAGACTGAGCACACCTTCGAGTTCATACGCGAGCTCAAGCGCATCAATCCGGCCTCGGAAATCATTGTCTACGTCTATACGCCATTGCCGGAAAGCAGCCGTCACGAAAAGGATCGCGGCAAGCGCCCGTCGATGCCGCTGCGCGATCTCCACGGCGAGCCGGTGGTGTTTCCGTCCACGCCGGAGGAATGGGCGCAGCCGGCATGGGTCGACTACGCCTGCCACGCCGACGCCCCCTGGCTGACCGACGCGCTGCGCCAGCGCATCCGCGATTTCGTCACGGTGCTGCGTTGCCGCTATCCCACCGTGCAGGACATGCGCACGCCGGCCTGGGCCAAGCGCGGCTTGCGCACCATGGCTGCGTGGCGTTATCGCTATCGCCGCTATGACCGGCCATGGGAGCTGGATCTTGCCAATCGCTGGGTGAAGCTGCGCATGCCGCAGGTTTCCGGGCTTTGAGGAGTACGGGCTTGCACGTCGCCCAGCTCAACCTGGTGCCCGCACCAGTCGGCGTGGCGCCGGCCGATTTGCTCGATCGGTGGCCGTCGCTGCCGGACATCGCCGAAGCGGCCGCCGGTGCGGGCGTGCGGGTCTCGGTGATTCAGGCCGCGCAAGACGAGGCGCGCTATGAGCGCAACGGTGTCGCGTATCGATTTCTTCCGCTGCAAGGGAGCGAAGGGGCGCGGCGCCTGGCCGCCGAAGTGGCGGGGTGCGGTGCCCACCTCGTGCACGTGCACGGCCTGGACCATGCGCGGCAGGCGCATGCGCTGTCGGTGCGGCTGCCGTGGCTGCCGATCCTGTTGCAGGACCATGCCAACCGGCCGCCGCGCTGGTGGCGCCAAGCGCGCTGGCGTCGCTGGTACCGCGCGGCTTCCGCGGTGACGTTCACATCGATGGCCTTGGCGCAGCCGTTCGTGGAGGCGCGCTTGTTCGCGCCGGCGACGCGCCTGTTCGCCATTCCGGAGTCCGGTTGCCGCTTCACGCCGGGCGACCGCGCCACGGCGCGCGCGCAGACCGGGTTGCATGGCCGACCGTGCGTGGTGTGGGTCGGTCACCTCGACGCCAACAAGGATCCGCTTACCGTACTCGACGGCGTGGCCGCCGCGGCGCGGCAGGTGCCTGGCCTGCGCCTGTGGTGCGCCTACGGCAGCGCTCCATTGCTGGAGGAGGTGCGTGCACGGATCGCCGGTGATCCGCTGCTGGCATCGCGCGTGCATCTGCTCGGTGCGGTGCCGCACCAGCGGGTGCAGTCGCTGCTGCGCGCAGCGGATGTGTTCGTGTCCGGCTCGCATGCGGAAAGCTGCGGTTATGCCGCGCTGGAAGCGATGGCCTGCGGTGTGCCGCCGATCCTCAGCGATAGTCCCGCTTTCCGCGCCTTGACCGATGAAGGCCGCGTGGGACGCCTGTGGACGCCCGGCGACGCCGAGCAGCTGAGCGAGGCACTGGTGGCGGTGGCCATGCATGGTCCGGCATGCGGAGAAGTGCGGGCACATTTCGAGGCGGAGCTTTCCTTCGCCGCGCTCGGCCGACGCTGGGCCGAGGCGTACGCGGCGCTGCTGCCGTCGCGACGGAGCGTGGCATGAAGCTCGCGCTGGTGGTGCCCGGCGGCGTGGATCGTGGCGGCGAGGAGCGCGTGATTCCGGCGCTCCTGAGCCTGATCGCCCGGCTATCGCGCCGTCACGAGGTCCATGTCTTCGCCCTGCGCCAGGAACCCGCACCCGCGCAATGGTCGCTCGCCGGCGCGACGATCCACAACATCGGCGACGGCTGGCAGCGCACGCGGGCGGTGGCGGCGATCCTGAGGGAACATCGCCGCGCGCCGTTCGATGTGGTGCAGGCGATTTTCTCCGGCCATTGCAGCCTGGTGGCGATCGCCGCGGCGCGGCTGCTGCGGCGCCCGGGGCTGGTGCATATCGCCGGTGGCGAGCTGGTGGCGTTACCGGCGATCGCCTACGGCGGGAGACAATCCTGGCGCGGCCGTCTGCGCGAGGCACTGACCTTGCGCGCTGCCCCCGCGGTGACCGCCGCCAGCGCGCCGATCATCGATTCCCTGCGCGCGCTGGGCATCGAGGCGCAGCGATTGCCGCTGGGTGTCGAGCTGGAGGCCTGGCCGCTGTCGCCGCCGCGACCACGCGGCGAGGGACCGGCGCGGCTGCTGCACGTCGCCAGCCAGAACCGAGTCAAGGACCAGCCGACTCTGTTGCGCGCGCTCGCCGCGCTGGACGGCGATGGGGTGGATTTCCGCATGGACCTGATCGGCGTCGACACGCTCGACGGCGAAATAGCGCGGTTGGCGAAGGCGCTGGGTCTCGATGCGAAGTTACGGTTCCTCGGCTTCCGGACACAGCGCGAACTGCGCCCGTCGATGGAAGCGGCGGACCTGCTGGTGATGTCCTCGCTGCACGAGGCCGGGCCGCTGGTCCTGCTCGAAGCCGCCATCGCCGGCGTGCCCACCGTGGGTACGGCGGTGGGCCATCTGGCCGAATGGTCGCCGGGCGCTGCGCTGGCGGTGCCGGCCGGGGATGCGCGGGCGCTCGCCGCGGCGATCCGCCAGGTGTTGGAGGACGAGCCGTTGCGGCTGCGGCTCGCACAGGCGGCGCAGCACCGCGCGGCCCAGGAGGATGCGGCGTATACGGCGGAACGTTTCGAGGCGCTGTATCGGAGCGTTGCGCCGCCGCGCTAGTCCCGCGCGCCGAGCGCCGCGCGCACCACGTACAGCGTGTCCATGCGCGGCACGGCATGGATCAGCCGCATCAGGATGCGGCGTCCTTGCGGGAGCGTGACCCAGCGTTGCCCCTGCAGCCACAGCTGGGTACGCACCATGTCCTTGCGCTCGCGTTCGACCTCGCCATCGGGGCGCAGGCGGCGCTTCAGGTAGCGCATGGCCTCGCGCGGACTGCGCGACCATTCGATGCCGGGCAGGCTGTGAAGCCACAGCTCCGAGCACGAGACTTGCGTCAGCGTCTGGTTGCGCGAAACGAGGCGCAGCCAGCGCGGACAATCCCGCCGCGCCCTCTCGAGCACGGTGGCGGGAACGGCGTTGCGGTAATAGCGCGCCACCAGGCGCAGCACCGGCCAGGCCCACCAGGGCGCACCGCTTGCCCACACCACTTCCCAGTCGACGGCCGTCATGCGCGTGGCGAGCAGGGCGATGTCGTTCAGATGCAGCAGGCGTAGCGTGCGGGCGCAGATGTTGCCGGCCGCATGCAGCAGCAAGTGGCTCATCAGCGCGCCGTGCGTGGGATAGGCATTGAGGCCGGGGTGCGGTTTGGCGGGGAAGACGCCGTCGGTGACGTCGACGATCGAGACCGGCAGGCGTTCGTGGATGCGCGTATGCAGCTCGATATTGACAGGGGTGTCGCGATGCTCGCCAAGACCCGGCACCGGCGCGCCTTCGGCGGGCTTGAACACGCGGTGTTTCCAGACGACGAACGAGCACTCGTAGCCGATCTCCCGCAGCAGCGCGCCCATGCGCTCCACATCGCGGCCGCGCACGAGTAGGTCGATGTCAGCCATCGGGCGATCGCCCGGCGCATACAGGCCGACGGCATGCAGCGCGGCGCCCTTGAGCGCCATGGCCGGCAGGCGCGCCTCGCGGGCGGCTTCGTCGATACGGCGCAACAGCGCCTCGATGCGCTGGTGACGCTCGGCCACATGCTGGCGCTGTTCGCCGAGAAAGCGGCGCCACGACACCTGCTGCCAGGTCGAGAAGCGATCGAGCAGCGGCGCGACGCCGTGCGCGGCGGCGACGGCGGAAGCGAGCTGCCATTCCAGCGCGTTCCACGCGGGCAGCACGCCGCCAGGGCGCACCAGGGCCAGTTCCTCGGCCAGCGCCTCGGTCGCGCGGCCCAGGCCGGCGCGGATGGTTTTCAAGGGCGGCAGGGCGGTGCTGGCAGGCATGGTCATCTTCTGTGCAATGGCTTGGACGATTCCGCAGCGTGCTCGCTGTCCTCGCCGGCAAACGGGTCGCGCCGAGCGGTGCCATGGCGCGCGGAGTTCGGCTTCAGCGCTCGGCAGGCGCCGCTTATCCGCCTGTCGGCGCCCTTTCCCCGTCGGGTAGAAGAAGCGGGGGTTCTCATGTCAAGCAAGGCCACCGACCGTCCGCGTCCAGGGCAGCACGTCGCCCGCTGGCGTCGCATCGGCCCGCCGGTACCGCAGCTCTTCGGCGACCAGGGCGTCCCAGCGCGCGTCGAGGGCCAATAAGCCGGCCTTGTCGCGGTCGATCTGCAGCACCACCTGCTCGTGCAGCAGATCGCGCACGCGCCGATAGAACTCCGATTCGTACGCGCCGCGGAACATCATGGCGAGATCCGCGCTGTCCTCCCAATGCGTTTTCCGGCCCAGCTGCGCCTTGACCTGCTCGTAGAATTTCGTGCCGGGCAACGGGTACGACACGCTGACGCCGATGTCGTCCGGCGCGGCGCGAGCGAGCAGCGCGCGGGTAGCCTCGATATCTTCCAGGCGCTCACCCAGGTAGCCGAGCTGCACGAAGAACCCGACGCGGACACCGTGGCGGCGGAAGCGCTCGCGCGCGTCGATCAGTTCGTCGACGGTGGTGCCTTTGTTCATGCGGTCCAGCACCTGCTGGCTGCCGCTTTCGGCGCCGATCCACGCTTCGGCGCAGCCGGCCTTGGCCAGCGCCGCGACTATGCGTTCGCCGGCAAGATCCGCGCGGGTCTGGATGGTGAAGGGCACCGAGCCGTCGGCGGCGCGCAGGTGGTCGGCGAACGCTTCCACCCAGTGCACGTGGAAGCCGAAGATGTCGTCGGCCATCCAGATGTGATCCGGATGGAAGGCGCGTTTGAGGTGAGTCATCTCCGCAGCGATGTCCGCCGGGCCGCGCTGCTGGTAGTGGTTGCCCCAGATGGGCTTGGCGCACCAGTGGCAGCGGAATGGACAGCCGCGCGAGGCGGCCATGTTGAGGCTGAAATAGCCGTGCCGTTCGCGCCACATCGCGCGGTAGCGTTCGACATCGACCAGATCCCAGGCCGGGTGGCCGCCCAGGCGCGGATCGGGCGGCTGCGCGCCGATGCGGGTCAGGCGCTGCTGTCCACCGGTCAGCACGGCCACGCCCGGAAGATCGCCGGTCCATGCGGCGGCTTCGAGGTGCACGTCCTGCGCTAGGCGCCCGACCAGTTCGGCCATCGCCGCGATGCCTTCGCCCACCAGCACGGCCTCCGCGCCGGCGGCGAGGAAGACTTCCGGATGGTCCGAGGCATCGGAGCCGGCGACGATCACGCGGGCGCCGTGCGCGCGCGCCTCGGCGATCATGCGGCAGGCCGCCTCGCGCATGCGGTTGAGGCACATCTTGGTCAGGTAGTTGAAATTGTCCTCGTAGAGCACCACCAGCTGCGGCGCATCGGTCGCGAGCGCGCCGGCATAGTCCTCTACACCCCCGGCCAGCATGGCGTCGAACAGGGTGACCGCATGTCCCATGTCACGCAGCAGCGATGCCACCTGCAGGGTGGCGAGGGGCGGGTAGGGTTTGCCGCGTTCCCACTGCTTGCGGTCGTAGCGCAGGAAGTACGAGTGGCTGACCTGGATTCGTAGCATGGAGGGGGCCTGTGTCATCGCCATGGCCCGGCCGCTTCCGCGCGGCCGTTCCGGTGTCACTTGCGCGTGAGTGCCCCGGTGGCCGATTTCGGTTGTGGCGTGCGAGCGCGGTCGCATACGCAACCTTTGGCGGCCGCGCGTGCACTCACCGGCACATTGGCCCGCGCCCGGCAGGCCATCGCCGCCGAACCGGAGCGCCTCCTTGACGATGACGGATCTTTCTTCGCGCCACCGTCCCGACGGCTTGCGCGCCGACGAACGCCGCGCCGATCCTTTCCGCGAACGCATCGCGCGGCGGGCCTGCCCGCGCCGGCGCATTCTTGGCGCCGACATCCGTTTCGACAGCGACAGCGAAGCGCTGCTAGCGCTGGCGGAGGCGGCTTACGATGGCTTGCCCGAGCATCGCCTATCGCTGGATGTGCCCGAGCTGCGCATCGACTTGCGCCTGGTGCGGCGCGAGTACGGCGCGCCGGCGGACGAGCCGCCGCCGGTGTCCATGCAGGCGGGCGCGGAGCTGCTTTGCGGCGTCATGGATGCCAGCAATTACACCGTGGTCGCGTCTGCGCAACGCAAGGCGCTGGTGGTGGCATCCGAAGACATGGTGCGGCGCCATCCGTATCACGTGCGCTACGAGCTGATCGAGTTCGCGGTGTTCCTGCTGGCATCGCGAACGCTATCGCTGGTGCCGCTGCATGGCGCCTGCGTCGGGCGCGAAGGCCGGGGCGTGCTGTTGCTCGGCGACAGCGGCGCGGGCAAATCGACGCTGGCTCTGCACGCCTGGCTGCGGGGCATGGATTTCCTCGCGGAGGACGCCGTCTTCGTCCAGCCGGGACGGCTGCTCGCGACGGGGATCGGCAACTACCTGCACGTGACGGAGGACGCGTTCGGCTTCGTCGCCGATGAAGGCGTACGCGCCTGGATCCGCGCCGCGCCGACGATCCGCCGGCGCAGTGGTGTCGAGAAATACGAAGCCGACCTCCGGCACGGCCCCGGTCGGCTGGCACCTGCGGCGATGACGCTCGCGGGTGTCGTCCTGATGTCGGCGCGTGTGGCCGACGATCCCGCGCGTCTGCTCCTGCCGCTGCCGGACGGCGCGATCCCCGAGCTGCTCGCGGCGGACCAGCCCTATGCGTCCGCGCAAGCGGGATGGGACAGCTTCGTCCATGCCTGCCAGCGCGTGGGCGTGCATCGCCTGGAGCGCGGGGTCCATCCCGGCGATGGCGTCGCGGCGCTTTCGTCCTTGCTGGACTGATGGCATGTTCGACCGGTCGAACATGCGCTGGCTGCTACCCGACCTATTCGCCGGAACGATCGGGCGCCGGCATGGCTGGCATATCGCCACCTATGCCGGCCTGTCCCTCGGCTCGGCGCTGACCGGCAGCCTGGCGGCAATGCTGATGGTGCCGCTCGTGAGCCTGGGCAATGGAGCGAGCGGTGGCCGTTTCGATCTCCATCGGGGTATCGAAGTGCAGGCCATCGCCTTCGTCATAGCCGCTGCGGTGCTTGCTGCGCTGCGGTGGGGTTCGTCGAAAGTAGCCGCGCAGTTGGTGAGTGCCTATGGCGCAGAGCTGCGTCGCAAGGTGCATGCGCGGCTCATCCAGGCGCCGCTCGCGGCGCTGGTCGGTACGACCTCCGCCGAGGTGGCCAATCTGCTGACCCACAACGTGGAGATTATGGTGCAGGGCTTCAGCGGCCTGTTGCAGCTGTGGATCGCCGGGCTGACCTGCGCTATCAGCCTGGCTTTCGCGTTCTGGATCTCGCCCTGGCTGATGCTGGTGGCGCCCGTGCTGGGCGCGCTCGGCATCATGGTGGCGCGAACGCGCGGGCAGGAGCAGGCGGCGGTGAGCCGCGCCTACGTCGCCGACATGACGCGGCTGTTCTGGCTCAGCGAGGACTTCCCCCGGCGCCTGCGCCACATCCGCTCGTTCGGCCGCGAGGACGCCGAACGCGCCGCCTATGACTCGATGACGCAGCGGTTGGCACAGGGCTACGCACGCCAGCTGGACATGCAGTCGTCGGGCCGGGTGCTGTTGGAAGCGATGGCCGCCGCCGGCATGGCGGCGATGTTCGTGCTAGCCCATCGCACTCACGGCGGCGCGCAGGCGTCGCTGATCGCGGTAAGTCTGCTGCTGGGGCGCCTGCTGCCGTACCTGGTCTCGACGCGGCAGAGCTTCCGCCAGCTGCGTTCCTCGGGCGCGGCTTTCGAATTGTGGCGACGCTACATGGCGCTCTATGCCGACGCGCTGGCGCCCATGCCGGACGCCGCTGCGGACATGGCGATCCACATCGTGCACGTGCGGATCACATCGGCGCTGCATGCCTTCGACGTCCGCGATCTTCCGTTGGTGCCGGGCGAGCTGACTTTAATCTCGGGCGATTCCGGCGCGGGCAAGAGTAGCCTTGCGGATGTGCTGGCGGGCCTGATCGAGCCGGCGTCGTTCGTTGCGAAGACCGGCGCGCGGACGATCGGTTTCGCCGAGTATCGCCAGCTCGTCGGTCACGGCGCCTACGTCAGCCAGCACGTTCGCCCCTGGCAGGCCACCGTGCGCGAATGCCTGCGCTGGGCCGACCCGTCGGCGAGCGAGGCGACGATGCACGCTGCGCTCGCCGACGTCGGCCTCGACCGGCGGCTGCAGGCGGGCGGGCAGGGTCTCGATACGCCGCTGCGCGCCGCTTCGAGCCAGTTGTCCGGCGGCGAGCTGCAGCGCCTGCTGCTCGCCCAGGTCTTGCTGCGCAAGCCATTTCTCGCCCTGCTGGACGAGTCCACCGGCGCGCTCGATGCTGCATCCGAAGTGGCGGTGCTGCGCACGCTCCGGCGACGGCTGCCGTCGACAGTATTCCTGGTGATCTCGCATCGCCCCGGCGTGGCGGCGATCGCGGACCGTTGCGTCGCGGTCGGCAGCGCGCCGGTCGCAGCGCCCACCCGGCTGGTCGCGATCGCGCGCCAGCCGGATGGTGTCGCTCAGTTCGACGACGTGCCGTAGAGGATGCCGCGCCCGCTGGCGGGCACCACGTACACCGTGCCGAACGTGCGAGGGTCGCCGACCACCAGCGAATAGCCGCCCCATTGGTGCTGGTCGTCATTGATCCGCACCCAGCTCGCGCCCGCATCGGTGGAGCGGAACACGCCCGTCGTGCCGCTGACGGTGCCGGCCAGGTAGATCGCCGGATACGGTGCGCCGACCGCAGCCTTGCCGAAGCCGACCGAGATCGCCGAGCTGACCGTGGACGACGCGGCGCGCGTCCAGCTCCAGCCGGAATTGGTGCTTCGGTAGAGGCCCGAAGACGTAGCCAGCCACAGATCGCCCTGGATGCCGGTGACCGCACTGGCCTTGCCGTTCGTGGGCAGGCCCGTGGACGAGGGATACCAGCTCACGCCCTTGTCCGAACTCGCATAGAACGTGCCCGTGGACGGGTTCCACGCGTAGAACAGATTGGCGTTATAGCCGTCCGAAATCAGTTGCGCCCCCACCGGCAGCATGCCCGAGAGCGACGTCCAACTGTTGCCGTTGTCGGTAGAGCGGGAGGGAGCCACGTCGCCGGGCGCCCATACCACCGTGCCGCCATCCGTGGAGACGGCGACCGTGCCGCCGCCTTGCGAGGAACCGGCCTGGTTGGCGAAAGGCGTCCAGGTGCTGCCGCCGTCGCTGGACACCGCGCCGTACACATTGCCCCCGGTGCCGACGCGGACCAGCTTCGATGGTGCGTTCTTGGCGAAGTCCACGCCCGTGCCGTTGCTGCATACGGGGTTGGTGAAGGTCGTGGTCGGCGACGTGGTGAGGCTGGTGTGCACGAAGCCGCAGACATCGCCGATGGCGCTGACCAGCGGCGCGCCGCCGGTGGGGGAGACCAGCCCGAGCACGGCCGTTTCCTCGATGCCGCTGGCGCCCACCGTCCAGTGCGTGGCCTGGCCGCTGTCGGCGGCGGTGAGATCCCGGCTGGCCCAGATGCCGCCACCGAAGGTGTAGAAGGCATGCGTAGAATCGAACGGATCGATCACTGCCTGGCCCCAGTTGCCGAAGCCTGCCTGGGTCTGGCCGGCGGCGATCCACGGCGACAGGCTGGAATCGCGCACCGCCTTCGCGCCTACGTCGGTCCAGGTCGCGCCGGCGTCGGTGCTGCGATACATGGTGTCGGACGGCCACCAGTGGTCCATCGTCATCACGATCAGCGTGCCGGAACGCGCGGGGTCGATCGCCAGCCCGCTGAAGCCGGAAGGATAGTTGTACGGATCCGGTGGCGTGATGTTCGTCCAGCTGTCCCAGCCGATGCTGTACTTCCATACCTGCCCGGCGGTCATGCCGTTCGGGCCGGCCGCGTTGCCATAGGTGATGTAGAGGTTGCCGTCCGGACCGATCAGGCCGCGCTGCGGCATCATGCCGGCGGCAGGACCGCCGGACACCGGGGTCCAGCTCGCGCCGCCGTCGGTGCTCTTGTACAGCGAGGACGTCGCGGTCTTGGTCGATACGCCCACATAGATCGTCTTGGTCGCCGAGCCCTTGCTGCCCGAGGGTTTGTAGAACGCCACGAAGGCCACGCCCGCACCGCTGCCGTCGCTGGACAATGCGGGAAAACCGCTCACCTTGCTCCAGGTGCTGCCGCTGTCGGTGCTTTTCCACAGGCCGTTGGTGTTCGGCTGGGAGGCATCGTTGAAGGTGCCGTAGAACAAGGTGGAACCGAGGTTCGGATCCACCTGCAGTTTTTCGCCCGCGTTGCGTCCGTCGACGTTGCCGCCGACGCGGAAGCTCAGCGGATGCGCGGTGAAGCTCGCGCCCTGGTTGGTCGACACCAGCACGGCGCCATTGCTGCCCCACCAGGACTGGGTGTAAAGGCCGGCGACCATGTAGAGCTTCTGGGTATCGTTCGGATCGATCGCGATCGTCTCGATGCCCATCCCGTTGGAATTGCCCGGCGAAGTCCAGTCGTTGAGCGGAATCCAGGTCGCGGTGCTCGCGTTGTAGCGGTAGGCGCCGCCGATGTCGGTGCGTGCATAGAACAGCCCCGATTGCCCAGGGTGCGCCACGATGCCATCGACGTAGCCGCCGGCGACGATACGCACGTTGTTCCAGCTGTAGCTTGGCGCGGCGGCGTGTGCCGCGGTGGCCGGCGCGGCGAGCGCGGCGCAAGCGAGGCCGGCCGCAAGCGCCCGGCACAAGAATGTGATCATGCGTTGTTTCCTCCGAAGAGCCGAACCGTCAGGCGGCGGCAGCGACGTGCATGGTTGGCGTCCGGTGCCGCCTCGCAACGTCCTGGTGGCCGGCAATGAGCGTTCCACACGAGGTGGGCAGGTATCGCCGTGCCTGTCTAAAGCAAAGCGGCTTCAGATATCCGCAAGGGCTGCTTACGCTTTTTGTGGCGATGTGCGTGCGATCACGCTGCTGCGAGACCTCATTGCGGTTACGGTGACGCGATCGACACGCGGGTCGCTCTGTCCGCCGTTTGCATCGTCCTGCATGCGGGCAGGCGCCGGTGCGACTTCAGTTTTCTATCAATGCGCTTAAGCTTTTTCATGTCGATGTGCGCTTCATCAACTTTGCCGAGGCGCAGAAAAAGACGGCGAAAAAATGCGTGTGATTGCAGTCACGCGATGGCCAAGTCGCGCTCAAAACGCGGCGGGGCCTGTGTTACTTAGCATGCGCTGAGTTCGTAGCGGGAATCGTATCCATACAGGGGCGCAAGCCGTGCTTGCGGCGGCGCGAGGTGTCCGCGGGACATCGTCAACTCATATGTCTTATCGGACGGCCAGGGCGGCCGGCCATGGCGGTGCTTTATGCGTAGCAGGGGGATGGCAGTGAGCAAGACAGACGAGGCGAGTATTGCGCTCTGGTTGCATTACCGGCGCCAGCCGGAGCGTTTCGCGGAACTGCCCGAGGCATGGCGGCACTCCATCGCCGAGCATTATGCGGGTGCGCGGAAGCGGCGGCAGCTCCGGCAGCGGCGATCCGTGCTGCCGATCTCCGTGCTCGCGGCGCTCGCCGCGGTGAGCGCCACCAAGGCGCGAGCAGCCACGAACTACACCAGCACGCTCACCGGCACGAGCGCGGACACCGCGTACTCGAGCGGCACCGACGCCAACGGCAATCTGGTCTATAGCCTGGCCGACGGTGACAGCATCAGCGTGACCGCGAACGGCGCGCAGAACGTCAGCGGCATCGGCCTGCAAAGCGGCACGCCCAAGGTCGTGCTTCAGGTGGGCGCCGACGGCAAGGGGGCGTTGACGGTGTCCGCTGTCCGTCCGGCGGCGGGCTCGTTCGGTGTTGCCCACGCCATCGATGTCGAGGCGGGCGAGAACCTGACGGTGAACGGCAACACGTCGACCATCGCGCAAACGAATGACCCGTGGCGCTACATCAACGGTCAGTGGGTACAGGGATCGGAGGGGCAGGGTCTGCACCTGGACCGGGCGACGGCCACCTTCAACGGCAATCTGGACGTCAACACAAAGACGGTGGCCTGGAGCCAGGGTCTGTGGATCTATCGGGGCTTCCTGACCGTCAACGGGAACACCAACATCGTGAACCATGGCCCCGGCACCAACACCGCCGGCATCTACAACTCCGGCGGCGGCACCGGCAACGTAGTGTTCAACGGCAATCTGGGCATCGTCAGCTACGGCGACTGGCCCAACGACACCGTCCAGGGCATTTACAACGACAACTCCAATACCCGGCTTACGGTCAATGGCGATCTGGATGTCGCTGCCACGTCGAACGGCTCGACGGTGATGGGCATCCGCAATCAGGGCACGATGTATGTAGCGGGCAATGCCACGGTCATTGTCGACGGGCCGCGCTCCGCCTTGGGCATCTACAACACCCACGCCTCCGCGCGCTTTCGGATCAGCGGTGACCTGAAAGTGACGGTCACCAGCCACACCAATTACACGCCGTTCGGATTGCCCACTGCATTGGGCAACGTGTACGGCCACACGTATGGGTTCATGACGCTGGAGGGCGCTGTCGACGCACGCGTCAGCGGTGTCACCGATAGCTACGCCGTCAACAACAACAGCGTGATGAGCTTCACCAACGCCGCGAAGACGGCGGTCCTGCGCGCGAGCGTGGACTGCGCGACTTGTAACGTCTACGGCATGGCCAACAACGGCGGCACGCTTACGCTGGCCGGCGGCCTGGACGTGGCCGTGAGCAACACCGGCAGCGGCGCACGCTATGCCATCTGGAACGTGGCGAACGACGGGTGGCAGGCTCAAAGCCCGCTGAGCGTCAACCAGGCAGGCGGGCAGTCCGTCAAGGTGGACGGCGACGTGCTGACCCAGAACCTGGTCAATGCCGCCGGCTCTCATTTCACCGCCACCACCCAGCTGAACTTCAACGACGATGCGTCGTTTCTCGAGGGCATGGTGCTGGGCGGCAGCGGGACTGCGGGGCCCAATGGGACGTCCACCCTCAGTGCGGGCGTTCCCATCCTCACCTTCGCCAACGGCGCCCGCTGGATGCCCGGCGGCTCCGGCGCGCTCGCCAGCGATTTCGGCGCCGGCAGCCTCTCGCTCGGCAACGGCGGTGCGATCGACCTGGCGGCCAGCTGGGGAACGTTCGCACCAGGTAGCGTGCCCGCGCACGGCCTGCGCAACCTGAGCGTCGACAGCTCGACCGGGGGCGCCACGGTGAATCTCGCGGACGGCGCCACCTTCACGCTGTTGAGCGACATTCGCAACGCGCGGGCGGACCGCGTGAGCTTCGGCGCCGGTATCGCGACGTTCAACGCCACCGGCACCCAGAAGGTGCGCATCGCCTATGATCCGGTGCTGGACGATGCATCCTGGGTGAGTGCCGCTGCACTGCAGAACGGCATCACGATGACGGCCGCCCAGCCCATCGTCATCGTCGACGCCAGCGCCGCGGCAGGCGGTACCGCGGCGTTCAAGGCCGCCACGGGCGTGGCGGGGCGGTGGAGCGCGACCTACGAGAACGCGCTGGTGCGCTTCAGCTACGTGCCGCGCGTGCAAACCAGCAGCGATGGCAAGCAGATCGTGCTGACGGGCATCGACATCCTCGGCGACGGGACCGCCGCTTCGGGCGGTGCGACCCCGCCGGCTACGGCTGGGGGCACCGGCAATTCCGGCAATAGTCCGACAACACCGGCATCATCGAGTACGCCGTCATCGCCTGGCACGCAGCCGCCGGTCGCATCGACGCCTTCGGGGGCACCGGGAACGTCCGCTCCTGCCGCGCCGGCTGCGCCTGCCGGGGCGCTGGCCATCGCCCCCTCCACGGGCGTGCTGGTGGCCGGCGACGCGGCGCTGGCCTTGTCCCAGCTCTGGCAGATCGACGAGCGCGCAGTATCCCGGCGCAGCGAATCGCTGCGTCTCGAAGAAGCGTCCGCCGGCACGGTCTTCTGGGCCGACACGGACGGCGGCAGCGTCCGGGGCGACGGCAGCGAAGGACGCACGTATCGGCAAAGCGCGACCAGCGCGTCGGCGGGTGCGGAATGGCATGCGGATGCCGGCGAAGGTCGCAGCGCGGTGGGCCTGGTGTATACCCACACGCAATCGCGCGCCGACCTGCAGAACGGCACCGCCGATCTGGCCGGCGATTCGGCGGGCATCTATGGGACATGGAGCGCCGGCAACGGCCTGTTCGCCGACGCCGTGGCGCGCACCGGCCGCTTGAGCGACAGCTACAGCGCCCGTGATGCGTCCGGCATGAGTTCGGGTCGCTATCACGCGCGCGCGGCGAGCGTCTCGGCGCGCGCCGGGCGGCGCTTCGGTCTCGGGCACGGCAGCTATATCGAGCCGCAGGTCCAGGCCGCGTATGGCGCCATCGGCCCGATCCATTACACAGCCAGCAACGGCGTGCGCGTCGAGGTGGGCCACAACCGCACGTTCCAATCCCGCGCCGGGGTACTGGCCGGCCATAGCTTTACCTTGCCCACCGGCCTCATGGGCGAGGTGTATGGACGTGTCGCCGCCGTGCACACGATAGGCAGCCGCCCGGATGTCGTCGCTTCGCTCGATGGCGGCTCGATACCGGTGGCATTGCCGACGCGGCACGACACCGTGGGCGAAGCCGCGGCGGGTGTGCGGATGTCGTTCGGCGTGGCTTGGAGCGCGTTCGCCGAGGCAGGGCGTTCGTCGAGAACCGACGTGATGGCCGGCGGCTGGCGCGCGGCGGCTGGTTTTCGCTGGCGCTTCTGATCGCGAATGCCTCCGCGGACTGCGGTTTCATCCGGGTTATGAAATCACGCAGCTGCGTTTGCGTTTTTGTGTGGATCGATTGAAGCTCCGCGTGCGCGGCGACTAGCCTCGCGCGAAGGGTGTGCTCGACCGGGATGGTTGTGCCTGCCGTCGAGCATGGCCCGGCGCGGATGCGCCATGTGGGGGAGCAGCGATTGGTCGACGGCAAAGGTCGCAGGAAACGCGTCAGCGTAGTGGTGGCGGAGCAGGATCCTCGGTTGCTCGAGGAGCAGCTCCTGCCGGGCCTTCAAGCGCACGGTTTCGAAACGGCGGGGGTCGGCTCGGCGGCCGCGCTGTACCGCTCGCTGATGGGCGATCGGTACGACCTGGTCGTGCTGGGCAAGGAGCTGCCCGACGAGGACGGTCTGGCCGTAGCCCGCCATCTTCGCCGGCATTCCTCGCTGGGCATCGCCATGCTGATGGAGCGCAGGCTTTCCCGCGATCATGCCGAGGTGTTCCACGCGGGCGCCGACGTCTGCTTCATCAAGCCGATCGAGACCGACGTGCTGGCAGCGTCGTTGCGCAGCCTGGCGACACGCATCGAGGCATCGCCGTTCCGCTCGCCGCGCGAGGCGTGGTCGCTCCGGGCGGACGGTTGGCAATTGCTCGCGCCGGGAGGCGGCGCGCTGGCGCTGTCGATGCCGGAGCGCATCGTTCTCAGGCGCTTGTTCGGCTCGACGCGGACGCCCGTGCCGCGTGCGGTGCTGCTGGAAGAGCTGCTCGGTGCCATTGGCGATTTCGATCCGGCCGGATTCGAACGCGTGATGCATCGCTTGCGTCGGCGCGTCCAGCGGCGGACCGGGTTGCCGTTGCCGCTGACCGTGATCCGCGGCACGGGCTATCTGCTGGTGCCGGACGGCCCTGCCTAGACGCCCTCGCGGGCTTGATGCGTGGATCAAGGCGCTGGCGCTCGTGCGCGGATGCGCACGCATGCATGCGCATTAGCGCACAAAGCGCCGCGCGGCGCGCGACAGAGCGCAAGGTCGGGAAATAAAGCGATATTTTATGGAATTGTCCCGATGCAAGGCATCCATTAGCTTGCCTCCAAGGACCGAGCGCCAGCCGGCGCTCGGTCCGACCACCTGTCGTCAATCTGCCTAAGGGGGGCTCTCGACGAATAGGCGCGACGTCGAGGACCGATGTCGCGGAAGGGGTGTTTTCAGGGGGCGGCACAGGGGCGACCGATGGTGCTCCAGGCTGTCCTCCATGTCCCACACGGAGGCGCCGGCAGTTGCCGGTTCTCCCACGCGCACGGGCGGACATCACTCATGACTCTATTCGCAAGCTCGACCCCTCATCTCATTGCCGCCCATGTCGGCGACCTCATTGCCGTGCACGCCGCCGCGCAAGCCGCCGGCTCATCCTCCCGCGTTCGGGGTGCGATGCGTGGCGTGGTGCCCATAGGGCGCACGCTTGTCCCGCATCCACCCGAGCCGCGCCGGCTCGCTTCGGCGCTCATGCGCGGGTAACGCGACCGCCGGACCGGCAGCCGCGTAGTTCCCGATTCCGATAACCGTCCCGCCCACGGCGAATGTGTTCTGCGTCCTCGATCCGTCGGGGTCGGGCTCCGCAGTCATGCCGATAGGTCCGTTCGTCGGCGCTGGATCCGCGGGCGAACGAGCATGCCAAGAGGGCAAGTAGCCATGAAAGACATCTGCAGCATGGACAGGACCGGAGGATCGATCCGTCATGGCGGAGGCGCTGTGGCAGGTCCGACCTGGAAACGATGAATGCAAGAGCGGCCGGACGCGCGAGGATGTGCGCGAACGATCACAAGTGGCGGGTGGGTAGCAGGTATGCTCGCGGCGCTCATGACCCTCCTGGCGACATCGCAACCCGCGCGTGCGCAGATCATGCGCACGACCGGCCAGCAGAACGATGGCGGAAGCACCGAGATCTGCGATTGCACACCGTATATCAGCGCGATCGTCCATACCGCTGTGGGGCAGGGCGCGCCATCGATCGCGGTCGGCCGGCTCGGCGCTGACGGGAGCGACGCCAAGACGTCTCTATCTGCGGGGACTATCTTCAGCGCCGATAACTTCCGGGCCAATTTCATTGCACGCGCCGCGATGGCGAGTACTGCCAACACGGTCGCGCTCGGCAGCGGCGAGGCATGGGCGATCTCGGAGGCAGGCGTTACGTCTTCAAGCTGAGCGATTCGAACGACAGAGCGGCGACGCCGCGGTGGGCGGCGGTACGAATGTCGCCCGGTAAACCAAGGGTCGGTCCGGAAGTCGGCATGCGTCATCCACCTGCGAGGAGATGTTCGATGGCATGCCGATATGATCGATGACAACGGACAACACGACAGCGAGTTCGGCGGTGCTATGCGGGAAGCAGTAAAACGACAGGTCGCCATCGTCACGGGAGACGAGGCGTTGAGAAGCGGAGCGACCGTCACGAAGTTGCACGCGGCGGGCTTCGCCACCACCGGCATGGCGTCGGCGGCGGATCTCTATCGCACATGGGTCGGCCAGCGTTTCGACATCGTGCTGGTGGACGTGAACCTGCCCGACGAGCACGGCGTTTCGGTGGTCCGCCACCTGCGCAGCATGTCGCGCGCCGGCATCGTGCTGCTCACCGGCACGGGCGCGAAGGAAGGTCCGCTGGACGGCCTGCATGCCGGCGCGGATATGTGCCTGCCCAAGCCCGTGGACAGCGAGCTGCTTACCGTTGCCCTGACCCGACTGGCGGAGCGGATGGATCCGGAGCCCGCACCGGTGGCGGAGGCCTGGCACCTCGGCGCCGACGACTGGCAGCTGTGGGCGCCCAACGGGCGCGTGGCGCCGCTGTCCTTCGTCGAGCGCCTGGTGTTGCGCCACCTGGCCGATTCGCCGGACGTGCCGGTGAGCAAGGAGCGCCTGTTGCGATTGCTGGAAACGGCGTCACGCGAACCGCGCACCGCACGTCTCGACCTGTTGATCCACCGTCTGCGCCGCAAAGTGGAGCAGCGCACCGGCATCGAACTGCCGCTGACGTACATGCGCGGCATTGGCTATCTGCTGGATCTGGAGAAGACGTCGCGGCGGCGGGGTTCCAAATAGTGACGCACTGTTTGGGTGCCATCGCCGATTCGGATGGTGGAATTTTTGTGGGGCAGGGGCGTGGCAGGTTGAGGTCGAGGGCCCGCGGGCGTTCGTCATGGCTGATGAGTCGTGACGTGGCTCTATCGATGTTCCCGCGAGCACCCGCCCCTCAACCCGCCTTCTCTTCCACGGGGACTACCTTCGGGTCGCCCGACGGGGAGAAGGAGAAGTGCGGTACTGAGGCGAAAAAAATCGCGAGCGCCAGAGCAAGCGGCGAAAGCCGCGACGCTCGGCCCGGCTTTTGACTTTGCTCTTGCTCTCCCGGGTCCCCTTCGCGGCGG
>JABLTH010051793.1_pt1 | contig 25642 bp, 20 predicted proteins | sample 7875711 | NCBI WGS metagenome assembly JABLTH01 (sample SAMN14941262, study PRJNA633318) | bioreactor metagenome | isolation source: bioreactor | place: China | collected 2019-03-05 | reverse complement strand
TGGCCGACGCCGAGCTGCTGTGGCAGTTCTGGCAGCACATCCACGCGCAGTACTCGCCGGCCCTGGTGGATACCGCCGTGCGCTCCCTGGTCAAGCATGGCAGCCTGCCGCCAGGACTCGAGGAGGACGCCCTCGACGGCATCCCCGACCGTCCCGGCGTGTACCTGTTCTACGGCGACCAGCCGATGCCTCTCTATATAGGGAAGAGCATCCACCTGCGCCAACGCATCAGCGCACACTTCTCCAATGATCACCGCGATGCCAAGGACGCCAGCCTGTCACGCGCCATACGACGGCTGGAGTGGCGCGAGACCGGGGGCGAAATCGGCGCCCTGCTGCTGGAGGCCCGGCTGATCAAGACCCTGCAGCCGCTGCACAACCAGCGCCTGCGGCGCAATGCCCGGCTCTATTCCTGGGAGATGCCGCCAGGCCTGGCGGCGCCGCGACTGCGCTCGGACCGCGACACCGATTTCAGCCGTCCATCCGCCCTCTATGGCGCCTTCCCGAGCCGCGCCGCTGCCGAGAGCGCGCTGCGTGCGCTGGCCCAGGAACACGGCCTGTGCGAGTCCACCCTGCGCCTGGAACGCCACAAGCGCGCCGGCACGCCCTGCTTTGCCCATCAACTGCAGCGCTGCGCCGGCGCCTGCGTGGGCAAGGAGCCGGCCGCCGAGCACCGCGCCCGCACCGAGTCGGCCCTGGCGTCGATGGCGCTGCGCCCCTGGCCCTTCCCGGGCCCGGTGGCCTGGCGCGAGGGGCGGGGCGCGCGCCACCCCTGGCATGTGCTGGAGAACTGGTGCTACCTCGGCTCGGCCCCGACCCTGGCAGCCACGCCGGACCTGCTGGGCAGGCATGCCAGCTTCGATCTCGATACCTACCAGATCCTGCTACCCCACCTGGACGTCTTGCTGGCCGAGGCCCGCCCGCTCCCGCGCGGCCGCGAGTTCGTGCTGGAGGCACCTCAGGCCACGCTGGCCCCGACACCCGCACACGGAGAAGCCGTCACGGGCGCCGCGGACCGCACCGTGTCCGCCGGACGCGCGCGGCGGCGCCGGCAGGCCGACACCCTGCCGCTACCATTCAGCGACTGAGCCAGAAAGCACCGAAACGGTGCTTTGTATACCAAAAGAATCCCGCGACTCGCGCATTACCGCTCAAGGGATGCTGCTGAAATCCCCATTTCCGCGCAGAATCCCGCAAAATCTCCTTAAAAATCACGCTGCATTGCACCATATACGGGAAAACCAGGTAGCCCGCAGAATCGCCTTGCAGAGGGGTGTGTTTAGAATATAGTATACCGATTCAACTCTCCCAGCCCCCACGGCAGCCGCCCCTTCGGCCGGCACCGACCAGAGAGATGGAGTGAATCGTGACCCGGCAAGATCTCGCAGGCGATGAAGCCTGGCAGCAGGACTCCCAGGACCTCCGCTTCCTGACCGTATGGCAGGCCGCTGCCCGCCTGGCGCGCGGCGAGACCTGCGCCATGGAACTGGTCGACTGCTGTGAGACGGCCTACCGCCAGGGCCACGCCAGCATCAACGCGCTGGTGCTGGCCGACTTCGACGCGGCGCGGGCCGCGGCCGCGCGGAGCGATGCGCGGCGCGCGCGGGGACAAGCGCTGGGACCGCTCGACGGCATCCCCTTCTCCATCAAGGAATCCTTCGATGTCGCCGGCTGGCCGACCACCTGCGGCAACCCTGCCCATGCTGGCAATGTGCCCGCCGCGGACGCCGCCGTGCTCGAACGCCTGCGCGCCGCCGGCGCGGTGCTGCTGGGCAAGACCAATGTCCCCATCGCCTTGCGCGACTGGCAGAGCTATAACGCGCTCTACGGCACGACGCGCAATCCGCATGACCCCTCGCGAACGCCAGGCGGCTCTTCGGGCGGCAGTGCCGCCGCGGTCTGTGCCGGCATGAGCTTCTTCGATATCGGTTCCGACATCGGCTCGTCGCTGCGCAACCCCGCCCACTACTGCGGCGTGTTCTCGCACAAGAGCAGCCATGGCGTGGTACCGCTGCGCGGCCACGGCATCGGCACGCACTACGGCGAACAGGAGATCAATGTCGCCGGCCCGCTGGCGCGCAGCGCGCGCGACCTGGAGCTGGTGCTGGATACGCTCGCCGGGCCCGATGGCGAAACGGCCCTGGCCTGGCGCCTGCAGCTGCCGGCCTGCCCCAGGCAAGGGTTGGCGGACTTCCGCGTGGCGGTGCTGCCCACCCATGCACTGGCCGAGGCCGACAGCGAGGTCGGCGATCAGATCGAAGGCCTGGGCCGCTGGCTGGAGGCACAGGGCGCGCAGGTGGCATGGCACCGACGCCCGGATTTCGACGCCGACGAACTGTGGCACACCTATGTGACGATGCTGCGCGCCACCACCTCGGTCCACATGGACGAGGCCGGCTTCGGCGCGGTGCTGGCCCAGGCCGCCGGGCTCGATCCGCAGCGGCGCGACTACGCCGCGCTGCAGTATACGGGGGCGGGCATCCGGCATCGCGACTGGCTGCAGTTGCAGCAGAAGCGGGCAGCCTTCGCCGCCTCATGGCAGCGCTTTTTCGCCGAGTTCGACGTCCTGCTCTGCCCTGCCGCGGTCACCACCGCCTTCCCCATCGACGAGAGCGGCGAGCCCTGGCAACGCACGCTCGCGGTCAACGGCGGCACGCTGCCGCTGACCAGCCAGTTGTTCTGGGCCGGCCATTCCGGCCTGTGCGGCCTGCCCTCGACGGTGGCGCCGATCGGCCCGGGCCGCAGCGGCCTGCCGGTGGGCGTGCAGATCGTGGCGGCACGCTACGCCGACCTGACTTCGCTGCGCTTCGCCCGCCTGCTGGAGCAAGCGGGCTTCGCCTTCCGGCCGCCTGCGGCCTCCCCGCGCGCGCTGCCATAAGAGCAGCCGCCACCCCACCACCCCCACTCATCTCAAAGAACAGAAGGAGCGATCATGCTGGACTGGTTCCGGGATCTATCACGCATGGAGCGCAAGGGCTTCTACGGCGCTTTCCTCGGGCATGCGGTCGACGTGTTCGACTTCATGATCTATTCCTTCCTGATCACGACGCTGATCGCCCAGTGGGGCATGAGCAAGTCGACGGCGGGCGCCATCGTCACCTGGACGCTGGTGTCCTCGCTGGTCGGCGCCATCGGCGCCGGCATCCTGGCCGACCGCTATGGCCGCGTGCGCGTGCTGCGCTGGACCATCGTACTGTTCTGCGTGTCCTGCTTCCTGTGCGGCCTGGCCAACAGCCCCGAACAGCTGATGGCCTTCCGCATGCTGCAGGGCCTGGGCTTCGGCGGCGAGTCCTCGCTGTGCATGGTGCTGGTCACCGAGCTGATCCGCAACCCGGCCCACCGCGGCAAGTATTCCGGCTTCACCGCCAGCAGCTATTCCTTCGGCTGGGGCGCCGCCGCCATCGCCTATGCGATCGCCTTCAGCGTGCTGCCGCCGGAGACGGCGTGGCGGGCCTGCTTCTTCGTCGGCATCCTGCCGGCGCTGATCGTCATCTACATGCGCCGCAACCTGGAAGAGCCCGAGGTCTTCGTCAAGAGCCGGGCCGAGGCCGGCACCGGCCCCTCGGCGCTCGGCCAGCTGGCACGCCTGGGCAGCCGCCAGCTGCTGGGCAAGACGGTGCTGTGCAGCCTGCTGTCCGGCGGCATGCTGGGCGCCTACTACGCCATCGCCACCTGGCTGCCGACCTTCCTCAAGACGGAACGCGGCCTGTCGGTGTTCGGCACCAGCTCCTACCTGGCCGTGACCATCGTCGGTTCGCTGGCCGGCTACGTGGCCGGCTCCTATGCCTCCGATCGCTGGGGCCGGCGCCTGACCTATGTCGCCTTCGCCGCCGGCGCGCTGGTGATGGCCATGGTCTATATGGTGATTCCGGTCTCCAACACCTCGATGCTGCTGCTGGGCTTCCCGCTGGGCGTGCTGATGCAGGGCGTGTTCGCCGGCATCGGCGCCACCATCTCGGAGTCCTATCCGAACGATATCCGCGCGACCGGCTACGGCGTCTCGTACAACATCGGGCGCGTGATCGGCTCGCTGTTTCCGCTGTCGGTCGGCTGGCTCAGCAGCGGCCGCACCTCGCTGCCGATCGCCATCGCTATCGTCGCCGGTGCCGGCTACGCCATGGTGGTGGGCGCCGCGCTGCTGCTGCCCGAGACGCGCGGCATGGACCTCGACCAGGCCGGCGGCAGCGGCGGCCCGGATGACGACCGCGCAGCGGACGGCAGCGCGCCGGTGCTGGCGCCGGTGGTGGGCAAACCCGCATAAGGCGGCGGCCGGCCGCTTGTCAGCCGCGCGGCCGCGGGCTAGCCTTTGGCGGGATCCCCTTGCCGCCGGAGGAACCATGCCGCACGCCCGCCCTCGCCAGCCCCGGCGCTCCACACTCTGCGCGGGCCTGGCCCTTTGCACGCTGGCCGCCTGCGCCAGCCTGCAGGACAACGTCATGCAGCGTGCCCTCGATACCTGGCACGCGGCCCCCATCGAAGAAGCCAAGGCGCAGTGGGGCCCGCCGCAGGCCGTGCAGGTCGTGCCCGACGGCACGGCCTACCTCTGGGTGGAGGAAGTCCCTGGCGCCCGCGCGCCCGGCACCGGCCCGAACGATGCGCGCGCCCCGACCGACCCGCCGCTGGTCGTGCACAACGGCATCTGCCGGCGCCGCCTGGTCACCGGCCCCGACGGCCGCGTCTTCCGCGCCGACTGGAGCGGCGACGCCTGCTGCATGACCACGGCCTTCGGCCAATGCGCGAAACTGCCGCGCAAGGTGCCGGCTTCCGCCCCGCCGGCGGCGTCCTGAGCGCCCGTCCCGGCGCGCCACACCGACTTGGTGCCGACGCCTGTCCGCCGCGCACCAAAACGGCTCAAGCCCCCGGCCACGCACCCCGTCCGGCTGCCGCGCCGGCCCTCCGGCAGCGCCGGCGCCTTGGCACGGCCCTTGCTGATCCCTGTATCGAGTAGAAGCGGTTAGCGCCGGCATCGCCCCCCCGCGGGGCGGGGTTCGCCGGCGCGGGACATTGCTCTCGCAACCCACGGGTTGCACACCATGCGCCTCGCGCCGGCCAGCCCGGCAGGGGGCGCCGTGTTCGACACCGGCCGGCGTGGCCGGCTGACCGAGAGCCTGGCCGACGATGTCCCGACTTCCCCAATGCTGCCTCCCCCCATCCGCTTCCGGACCCCGCCCGTCCGGACCGCGCGCCCTGCTGTCCCTTGCGTATCAAACCACCCTGAAAGGAGTCCCCATGACGTCGCCTTCCCCCCTGCGCCGCGCGCTCCTCGCCGCCGCGCTCGCCCTCGGCGCTTTCGCCGCCGCCCCCGGCACCGCGGCCGCGGCCGACAAGGTCACCTTCCTGACCTCGTGGTATGCCCAGGCCGAGCATGGCGGCTTCTACCAGGCGGTCGCCACCGGCATCTACAAGAAGTACGGGCTCGACGTGACCATCCGCATGGGCGGCCCGCAGGTCAACGGCATGCAGATCCTGACCAGCGGCCAGGCCGACTTCCTGATGGGCTACGACCTGCAGGTGCTCAAGGGCATCGAGCAGGGCGTGCCGGCCACCACCGTGGCCGCGTCCTTCCAGTCGGACCTGCAGGGCCTGATGACGCACGAGGACGTCAAGGGCCTGGCCGACCTCAAGGGCCGCACCATCCTGGTCTCGACCTCCGGCCGCACCACGTGGTGGCCCTGGCTGAAGGAAAAGTACAAGCTCGACGAGAGCCAGTCGCGGGTCTACACCTTCAACCTGCAGCCCTTCATCGCCGATCCGAAGTCGACCCAGCAGGCCTACGCCTCGTCCGAGGTGTTCGCCGCCACCAAGGCCGGCGTGAAGACGAAGTTCTTCCTGTTCGCCGACGACGGCTATCCGCCCTACGGCACCACCATCGTGGCCATGCAGAAGACCGTGAAGGAAAAGCCCGAGCTGGTGGCGCGCTTCGTCAAGGCCTCGATGGAAGGCTGGAAGAGCTACCTGGCCGACCCCGCGCCGGGCAATGCCCTGATCAAGCAGGACAACCCGAACATGAAGGACGACCAGCTCGCCTGGGGCGTGGACAAGCTCAAGGCCTTCAAGCTGGTGGGCGGCGGCGACGCGGCGGTGCAGGGCATCGGCGTGATGACCGACTCGCGCTGGAAGAAGACGCGCGACTTCATGGTCGGCACCGGGCTGCTGAAGGCCGACGTCGACTGGAAGCAGGCCTACACCACGCAGTTCGTCAAGGACCTCAAGGTGATGCCCTGACGGCGCGCACCGCCAACGGCAAGACATGAAGCCAGACAGCCGGAGATTGCCATGACCGCCCTCTTCCGCAGCGGCGCGCCCCTCGGCGGCGCACCCGCCCCCGCTCCTGCCCAGACCGGGCAGCCGCCCGCCGGCACCGCCTTGCCGGCCGGTGCCGACGACGCCCTGCTCTTCGCCAACCAGGTCGAGAAGACCTATCCCAACGGCACGGTGGCGCTCGAGCGCGTCAAGCTTGCCATCCGGCCCGGTGACTTCGTCTCGCTGCTGGGCCCGTCCGGCTGCGGCAAGAGCACCTTGCTCAAGCTCTTCGCCGGCCTGGAGACGCCCAGCGCCGGACACCTGCGCGGGTGGGGCGGCCCGGCCATCGGCGTGGGCACGGCCCGCGGCCCGGCCCGCGACGGCGGGCGCACCATGGCCATGGTGTTCCAGGAAGCGACGCTGATGCCGTGGGCCAAGGTGGCGGCCAATGTCCGCCTGCCGCTCGACCTGGCGCGCATGCCGCGCGCCGACAGCGACGAACGCGTGCGGCGCGCGCTGGCACTGGTCGGGCTGGAGCGCTTCGCCGGATCCTATCCGCGCGAGCTGTCGGGCGGCATGCAGATGCGCGTATCGATCGCCCGCGCGCTTGCCACCGGTCCCGACCTGCTGCTGATGGACGAGCCTTTCGGCGCGCTGGACGAGTTCACGCGCAACAAGCTCGACGCCGACCTGCGCGCGCTATGGGCCGAGCGCGGCCTGACCGTGGTGTTCGTCACCCACAGCATCTACGAGGCGGTCTACCTGTCGACCCGCGTGGTGGTGATGGCGGCGCGCCCGGGCCGCGTGATCGCCGACGTGCCGATCGAAGCGCCGGGGCCGCGCGACGAAGCCTTCCGCGTCTCGCCCGCCTTCGTGCAGTACTGCAGCCAGTTGTCGACACTGCTGGCCGAGGCCAACGCCGCCGCCGGCGATGCCGCCCAGCCGTCCTGAACCGCTGCCCCCATCCCTCGCCAGGAGAACATCATGACCCCTCCGCTGCTCTCGCGCCCCGCCGCGCAGCGCATCGCCGCGCCCCTCGCCGTCGGCGTGCTGCTCCTGCTGGCCTGGCAGGCCGCCTGCATGGTGCTGCAGGTACCCGCCTACCTGGTGCCCGCCCCGCTGACCATCCTGCACACGCTGGTGGAAGACTGGAGCCTGCTGGCCGGCTCGCTGCTGGTGACGCTGAAGATCACGCTGCTGGCCTTCGCGCTGGCCGTGGTGCTCGGCACCGCCGCCGCCTTCCTGTTCGTGCAGAGCCGGCTGATCGAAGCCAGCCTGTTCCCCTACGCCATCCTGCTGCAGGTGACACCCGTGGTGGCCATCGCCCCGCTGATCATCATCTGGGTCAAGGAGCCGACCCTGGCCCTGGTGATCTGCGCCACCATGGTGGCGGTCTTCCCCATCCTCTCCAACACCGTGCTCGGCCTGCGCAGCGTCAACCCAGGCCTGCTCAACCTGTTCCGCCTGAACCGCGCCAGCCGCTGGGACACGCTGCGGCGCCTGCGCATCCCCAGCGCGCTGCCCTATTTCTTCGGCGGCCTGCGCATCTCCTGCGGGCTGGCGCTGATCGGCGCGGTGGTGGCGGAGTTCGTCGCCGGCACCGGCGGCACCGGCGCGGGGCTGGCCTACCAGATCCTGCAGGCCGGCTTCGCGCTGAACATCCCGCGCCTGTTCGCGGCGCTGCTGCTGATCACGCTGACCGGCGTGGCCCTGTTCGGCCTGATGGCCGCGCTGTCGCGGCTGGTTCTCTCCCACTGGCACGAAAGCGAGCTGGCATGACCCCTTCCGCCCCCTCCTCTCCTTTTCCCTCTCCCTCGCCGGCGCCCTCGCTGCTGATCCGCAACGCCGCGGCCATCCTGACCGGGCTGCCCGGCCCCGGCGAACGGCATCCCGGCCCCGACCTGCGCGTGCGCGACGGCTGCATCGAGGCCATCGGCGCGCTGGCGCCGCTGGCGGGCGAAGCGCAGATCGACGCCACCGACTGCGCGGTCTACCCGGCCTGGGTCAACACCCATCACCACCTGTTCCAGTCGCTGCTCAAGGGCGACCCGGCCGGCCTCGACCTGAGCCTGACGCCCTGGCTGGGCGCCACGCCCTACCGATTCCGCGCCGCCTTCGACGAAGCCACCTTCCGCCTGGCCGCGCGCATCGGCCTGGTCGAGCTGCTGCGCAGCGGCTGCGGCACGGTCGCCGACCACAACTATCTCTACTACCCGGGCATGCCCTTCGACAGTTCGGCCATCCTGTTCGAGGAGGCCGAGGCGCTCGGCCTGCGCTTCGTGCTGTGCCGCGGCGGCGCCACCCGCACCCGCCAGCTGGAAAGCGAGCTGCCGCAGGCGCTGCGCCCGGAATCGCTGGATGCCTTCCTGGCCGACTGCGAGCGGCTGGTGGCGCGTTACCACGACCCGGCCCCGGACGCCATGCGGCGCGTGGCGATGGCCCCGACCACGCCGCTCTATTCGATGGCGCCGGAGGAACTGCGCGCCTGCGCGCGCAGCGCGCGCCGGCTGGGCATCCGGCTGCACAGCCACCTGTCGGAGACGGTCGAATACCAGAATACGGCGCTGGCACGCTTCGCCGCCACGCCGGTCGGCTTCTGCGCCGAGCACGAGTGGCTGGGCCCCGACGTCTGGTTCGCGCACCTGGTCAAGTTGGCGCCGGAGGAGATCCGGCAGCTCGGCGCCAGCGGCACCGGCATCGCCCACTGCCCCCAGAGCAACGGCCGGCTGGGCAGCGGCATCGCCGATATCCCCGCACTGGAGGCGGCCGGCGTGCCGGTCTCGCTGGGGGTGGACGGCGCCGCCTCGAACGAGGCGGCGGACATGATCTCGGAGGCACACGCGGCCTGGCTGCTGCAGCGCGCGCGGCGTGGAGAGGCAGCCCGGCCGCTGGCGCAGGGCGGCAGCTTCGAGGGCGGCGCCGACGCGGCGCGGGTGGAGGACGTGGTGCGCTGGGGCACCGCCGGCGGCGCCGCCGTGCTGGGCCTGAGCCGGGTCGGCACGCTGCGCGAGGGCATGGCCGCCGACCTCGCCATCTACCGCCTGGATGATCCGCGCTGCTTCGGCCTGCACGATCCCGGCATCGCCCCGGTGGCCAGCGGCGGCCGGCCCGCCTTGCGCGCGCTGCTGGTCGGCGGCCGGCTGGTGGCCGAGCACGACCAGGTAGCCGGCCTCGACCTGGCGGAACTGGGCGCCCAGGCCCGCGCGGCCGTGCGCGCCCTGCGCGAACGCGCCGACCGGCTGGCGGCCTGAGGGACTTGAGGGACTTGCGTGACTTGCGTGGGCGCCGCCGCGGGAAAGGCTTCGGACCTCAGTCGATGGTAGCGCCCGAGGCCTTGACCGCCTGCCCCCACAGCTTCTGCTCAGCGGCAATGGTCCTGGCGAAGGCTTCCGGCCCCTGCCAGGCAGCTTCCGCTCCCTGCACCTCGAGCTTGGCGCGCGTGTCCGGGTCCTTCAGCACCGTTTCCAGCGCGCCGGCCAGGCGGGCCACCACGTCCTTGGGCGTGCCGGCCGGCGCCAGCATGCCGTAGAAGCCGACCACCTCGAAATTCTTCAGTCCCGCCTCTTCCATGGTCGGCACATTGGGCAGCGCCGGCGAGCGGTGGCGTGAGGTGACGGCCAGCGCACGCACCTTGCCGCCCTTGATGAAACCGGTGAACAGGGGCACCGAGTCGGCCATCATCTGCGCCTGACCGGACATCACGTCGGTCAGGGCCGGCGCGCTGCCCTTGTAGGGCACGTGGGTCAGGTCGGTGCCGGTGGCCTGCATGAACATCTCGGGCATCAGGTGCGAGATGCCGCCGTTGCCGCCCGAGGCGAAGTTCAACTTGCCGGGATTGGCCTTGGCGTAGGCGATGAATTCCTTCAGGTTGTGCGCCGGCACGTTGTTGTTGACCACCATCACCAGCGGGATCAGCGCGGTGCGCGCCACCGGCGCGAAATCGCGCGGCATGGCGTAGCTGAGCTTGGGATAGAGCGAGCCGTTGATCGCCATCTGGCCGGTGTTGGCCAGCAGCAGCGTGTAGCCGTCCGGGGCGGCCTTGGCGACGGTGTCGGAACCGATGTTGCCGGCCGCGCCGGCCTTGTAGTCGACCACGATGGTCTGGCCCAGCAGCGGCTGCAGCTTTTCCGCCAGCAGGCGCGCATGGGTGTCGACCGGCCCGCCGGGCGGGAAACCGACCACCAGGCGGATCGGCTTGTCCGGCCAGGCCGCGGCGGCCGGGCCCGCACCCAGGGCTGCGCCGGCCAGCAGCGCGGCGGCGCCCAGGCGACCGAAACCGCGTCGTGTCATCTTGTCGTGCATGGAGTCTCCCCTTGATTCCAGGTATGGGCAAGGCCGGCCGGCGAGGTGGTCCCGCGGACATCGCGCCGGCGCGCGCCAGCCGCAATTGTGACGTTTTTATGACAATAGGCAATGCCCTGGCGTGCACACGGGGGTGCGCGAAGACCCATGCCCGCTTATCATCCCCTTCCGGCCCGGGCCGGTGCGGGTCAGCCGCGGCACCGGCTGGCGCGTTTTCCCGTCGGCGGCCCGCCTGCCGCGGCGGCGGCACGCCAGCCCGGGCCGAAGCCAAGGAATCTGATCGTGAAACCATTGAATCAAGCTGCAAGCCTGCTGCTGTGGGCGGCGCTCTACGCCTTCAGCGGCTACGCCTCGCACCAGCTCAACGGGCCCTTCGCCGCGGCCGGCTATATCTGGCTGCCGGCCGGCGTCACCATGGCAGCCTTCATGCTCACGCCGACGCGCCGCTGGCTGCCGGTCAGCCTGGCCTTCTTCGCCGCCCAGATGGCGCTGGGCTGGGTGGAGGGACGCGACGCCTTCCGCATGGTGCTGTTCTCCGCCGACGAAATCGGCTCGGCGGCGCTGGCCGTGGCCCTGGTGCGCATGACGCATTTCTCGCTGGAGGGCGTGGCCTTCGTACGCGGCCTGCTGCTGGCCGGCCTGTTCTCCAGCGTGGTCGGCGCTGTCATCGGCGCGGGCTGGTTCACCTTCTTCCTCGACGTGCCCTTCTGGCGCACCGCCCGCGTCTGGGCCGTGGCCGACCTGGTCGGCGTGCTGATCGTCACGCCGGTCTTCGCCGGCTGGTCGCGCTTCCGTGCCATGCGCTCCGGCGGGCAGGACCGCGCCGACTTCCTGTTCGGCCTGGCCGCCTTCATCGCGCTGGTGCTGACCACCTTCGTCGTCTTCGACGGCAGGACCAGCGCGCAGCTGCCGCTGGGCATCGCCTACGCGCTGACCTATTTCCCGCTCTTCTTCGCCGCCATGGTGACGCTGCTGTGGGGCGGGCGCGGCGGTTCGATGGCGGTGGCCTTCCTGGCCGTGTTCGTGCTGCTCAATACCGGCCAGGGCGAAGGCCCCTTCGCCGAGACCGCGATCCATCGCGGCCACTCCTTGCTGGAAGCGCAGATCTACCTGGCGGTGGCTGCGCTGCTGACCCTGCTGATCAGCACGCTGCGCACCAGCCGCGAGCAGTTGCACGAACAATCGGCACGGCGCCAGAACGACGTGACGCTGGCGCTGGCCGCCAGCGGCCAGCTGGTCTACTGCCTCGATCCGCACAGCGGGCGGCTGCGCTGGAGCGGCGATACCCGGCGCACGCTGGGTATCGCCGAGGCCGCCCTGGCCGATCTCGACGCGGTGCTCGCCCATGTCCACCCTGACGACCGCGGCAAGGTACGCCGGCGCTGGCTCGCCGAGAGCGACGGCGACGCGCGCGCCGACCTGCGCTTCCGCCTGCTGCTGCCGGCCGGCGCCACCCGCACCGTGGTCGATATGAGCGGGCCGTTGCTGGATGGCGACGAATCGGTCGCCCTGATCGCCGGCGCCTGGCGCCTGGAGCCCGGGCAGGCCGAATCGACCGGCACGGAGCGCGACGCGGCATGACTCCGACCCCGGGCGCCGGCACCGGCGCCCTGCTGATCCACGGACTGGGCGGCACGCAGTTCGACCTGGGCCCGCTGCACAAGGCCCTGCGTCGCGCGGGCGTGCAGACGCACGCGGTCACGCTGCCCGGGCACGGCTCCCGTCCCGAGGACCTGGTGGGCGTGCGCGCCGAGGACTGGCTCGACACCGTGCTCGATGCCTACGACGAGCTGGTCGGCCAGTACGAGACCTTCCACGTGATGGGCATGTGCCTGGGCGGGCTGCTGGCGGCGCAGCTGTGCGAGCGGCGCCAGCATCGCAAGGGCCGGCTGGTGACGCTGGCGGCGCCCGTCTACATCGACGGCTGGTCGACGCCCTGGTACCGCTGGCTGCGCTATCCGGTCTACCGCATTCCCGGCCTGCCGGCGCGCATGCGCGTCGAGGAAGACGAACCCTACGGCATCAAGAACGACCTCGTGCGCGCCATCGTCAAGGCCAAGTTCGAGCGCGGCGACAACTTCCACTACCGCTGGGTGCCGCTGGCCTGCGTGCGGCAGGTGGACCGCCTGCGCGGCTGGGTGCTGCGCAGCGCCCACCGCATCGTCTGCCCGACGCTGTCGATGCATGCACGCGAGGACGAGCTGACCAGCCTGCGATCGCTGCGCTTCCTCGCGCGCAGCGTACCGGGCATCCAGACGGTGGCCCTGGAGAACAGCTACCACATGATCTGCGTGGACAACGATCGAGAACAGGTGGTCAGCACCGTGCTGGGCTTCTTCGGGCTGAGTGCCGATGCCGCCTCGCCACGCGCACGCCGGCAGGCACGTGCCGAGGTCGAGATCCCGATGGATGCCGATGCCGTGCGCGCGCTCGCCGACGACTACCTGCGCGCGCTGACGCATGGTCAGCAGGAATCGCTGTTCCCCCTGCTCGAGCCCAGCGTGCGCTGGCGCCACCAGAACAGCCTGCTGCTCGACGGCAGCTTCGACGACCGCGACGCGGTCATCGCCATGTTCGCGCAGGCCGGCGCCATGACCGGCGGCACGCTGCGCATCGAGACCGCGGCGTCGCCGCGCATCGAGGGCCAGACCGTCGAGCTGGAGCTGCATGTCTCCGCCGTCCACGAGGGCCGCCCGGTGGCCAGCCACGGCGTGCAGACGCTGCGCCTGCGCAACGGACGCATCGCCACCGTCGACTACCGCGGCCACCGCAATGACGGCAACGAGGGGGGCAACGATGGCAGCTCGGGCGATCACAGCGGCGTCGCCGCCTAGTCCACTGAATCATTGAAATGGGAGGGGAAAGACATGGCAGGCACCGACCGATTTCAGCGATTCAGCGGAGTCGTCGATCCGCGGGCTGTCGGTCGTATCCCGAGTACTCTCGAATGCCTTGGCCTGTCTTTGGGAGTTAGAATCCTGCCCGATGCCGCCCGACAGCGCCCGGACCATTTTCCATTGTTCCTCGCTGACGCAATAGGCAGGACACTGACCAGACGTTCGCCATTTCCTCGAATGGAAACGACCTCCAGATAGGATAGGCACAGCCGGATCGCCATGCCCACTTCGCCCAAGTCCACCTCGCGACGAACTGCCGTGGCGCGAGCCGGTTCCACCGCGCAGCGCGGGACCAGGATGCCGAGGACCAGCGGGGAGGCCGAAGGCCTGGTCCGCCGTCCGCTCCAATCGCGCAGCGAACAGAGCCTGGCGAAGATGGTGGCGGCCTGCCGGGCGCTGGCAGAGGAGCGGGGAAACCTCGACGAGATCTCCCTTGGCGAAGTCGTGGCGGCCGCGAAGACATCCATCGGCGCCTTCTACGCGCGCTTCAAGGACAAGGAGGCCATGCTCGCCTATGTCCTCGACGTGGCGCTCGGTGAAGTCGAACAGGTCGTGCTCCGTTCGATCGCAGAACATACGGTCTGGCAGACCGGGCCGGCCGAGGCCATCGTCGACCAGATCACGCATCTCTATGTCAGCCAGTATCGCGAGAACCGAGGCTTGTTTCGCGCCTTCCTGCGGCACTACACAATGCGTGGTCTCGAACTGAATCCCCTGCGCAATGCCAATCGCCGCATCATCGGGCTGGTAGAGCCCTGGCTGGCCAGCCAGCTCCGTGACCGCTCCCGCGAGATTGCGATCTTCGAGGTCCGTGCGGCCATCCAGTTCATTGTCGGAACGCTTTCCAACGTCCTGCTGCACGATCCCGGGCCGCTGCATCTCGACGACGCGGCAATCGAACCGCATCTGAACCGCATGGTGAGCCGCTACCTCGGATTGCCCGAATCCCGAGCCCCCCGCGGCAAGCACCGTCCTGCGCGATAGCCGCTCTCCCCGAAGCCGTCTCGCCTTCCAGCCGCATGGCCGGAGCCGCGCGATCTTCACAATGCGCATCGGCACAAAAATAGAATTTCGGTTCCGTTTTCATCCTCGATGCGGCCCGGGCGGACCTCCGCGTGCCCGGGCACCCATCGTGTCCGGCTACTGCTGGAGGCCGGCGCTGCGCGCACCGTCGATGGTGCTCATCACATGGCGGCGCGCATCGAACTCCTCCGCGACCTTCTGGTCGTTGGCAAACTGCGCCTCGACGTCGACATTGGCGAACTCGATCGCGCCCATGGCGGCGAAAGCCTCCTGCACGCGCGGGCTCCACAAGCCGATATCCTTCACGGTGGGCACGATGCGGCTGAACAGTCGATGGCGGAACATGCGCATATGCTCCGACTCCAGCACCGCCTTTGCGCACTCCTCCTCGGGCAGGCCCAAGCGGCCCCATACTTCCTTCTGGTCGAAGCGGTCACGCATCTGGTAGCACGCTTCGATGACGAAATCTTCGCGCTCGCGCTGTTCGGCCTGCGTCAGTTGTGGATAGTAGCCGCGCAACGCGGTGCGCCCGAAGGCGACGTGGCGCGCCTCGTCCTGCATCACATAGGCATTGATCGATGCCGCCAGAGGGTTCTTCGAGTAGTCGCGGATACGCTGGAAGGCCGCAAGCGCGAGCCCCTCGACCAGAACCTGCATGCCGAGATAGCAGAAGTCCCACCTCGAATCGGTGAGAATGGATTCCAGCAGCGATTTCAGGCCAGGCGTGATCGGATACATGACGCCTACCTTCTCGTGCAGCAGGCGGGAATACGCCTCCACGTGGCGCGCTTCGTCCATGGTCTGGGTAGCCGCGTAGAACTTGGCGTCGATCTCCGGCACCATCTGCACGATGCGCGCGGCGACCATCAGCGCACCTTGCTCGCCATGCAGGAACTGCGACAGCGAATGTGCCTGCTGATGAATGCGTACGTCGATGCGCTCCTTCTCGCCCAGCCGCTCCCACAACTTCGTGCCGTAGATGGGGATCATGCGGTCGTCGAGCTCCTGCGGATTCTCCGGATCGAGTTCCTGCGACCAGTCGATCCGGTCCGTCGCGTTCCACTGCTGCTTCTTGCTGGTCTCATAGAGCTGCAGGAGCTTCGACGACTCGTCGTCGTACTCCCAGTTGAACTCGGTGGCTACCTGGCTGCTGACAGACCAGCCGGTCTGCATCACGGGCAAGGTGTAGCGGTGCAGCGATGACATGTTGTCTCCTTTGATGGGCTCGCGCCGATAGCCGATCCATCCCCGCGGACCGCCTTGCCGGAGTTCGGGGAGAGCGGCCTTGTCTTCGTTTTTGTCTCCGGCTATAAATAGAAGCATAATTCTGTTTCTGATGAAATCAAGTACCCGGGACGCGATACGCGCGATACGCGCGGTACGAAGAAGGAGGAGGAGACCCCATGCAGTTCCATAGCCTGGCCGTTGCCGATGTGGTCGAGGAGACTGGAGAAGCGCGCTCCTACGCGCTTCTCGTGCCGGAGGCGCTGCAAGCGTCGTTCCGCTATCGAGGAGGGCAGCACCTGACCTTCAGGGTAAACGTGCATGGGGAAATCCTGACCCGCAGCTACTCGTTGTCCAGCTCGCCGGAGGCAGGCGGACCACCGACGGTCACGGTCAAGCGTGTCCCGCACGGCCGGGTCTCGCACTGGTTCCATGCCCATGTCAGGCCCGGGACGGTGCTGGAAGTCAGCGCGCCCAGCGGCCGGTTCGTGTGCGACGAAGGCGAATCGTCCGTGGTGTTCTGCGCCGCCGGCAGCGGTATCACGCCGATCCTTTCGATGATCCGCTCCGTACTGGCGGGCACGCGGCGCTCGGTCACGCTCTTCTATGCCAATCGGGACGCGGACAGCGTCATCTTCGGGGACGCCATCGCCCGCCTGGCGCACGGGCATCCGGACAGGCTGGAGGTCGTGATGCACTATGACGACCGCGATGGCTACCCCGAGACCGGCAGCCTCGCCCGGCTGCTCGGGCGCAGCAGCGGCTGCCAGCTCTACCTGTGCGGTCCGGCGCCTTTCATGGCGACCGTGCAACAGGCGGCGGCGGCCGCAGGGATCCCGGACGCCCGTGTGCACCTGGAGCGATTCGACGCGCCGCCTGCCGCGCCAGGGCAGGCAATCGCGCCCGGGCCGGGCCACGATTGCGATGCACGCATCACGACCCGGGGAACCGAGCACGTGGTGCGCGTGGCCGGCGGCCAGACACTGCTGCAGGCCGCTCGCGCGGTCGGGTTGGACGTGCCGTACGCCTGCGAGGAGGGCTACTGCGGATCGTGCGCGGCGAAATGCATGGACGGTGAGGTCATCCACGCACGCAATGACGTATTCAATGCCGACGATCTCGCGGCCGGCTGGATCCTCGCTTGCCAGGCGCATCCGCGCCACGGCCGGCCGGTGGCCGTCACCTTCGACGTTTGAATCTTGCGGGCATCAAGGTCCGCAGCGGCAGCCGTTGCGGGACCCGGCCCGCGCGCGGCGGCGCAAGGGTGCGAGTCAGACAATTCAAACGGGTCGAGCGGGTCGAACGGGTCGAACGGGTCGACCGAGTAGGCGGATCAGCATGGTTGGAGTTGAAAAACGATAGGAGACAGAAGATGAAAGCTGCAGTGATGGAAACGATAGGCGCACCGCTTGTCATTCGCGACGTTGCCGTCGCCAAGCCGGGCTCGCGCGAAGTCCTGGTGCGCACGGCTGCCGTGGGCTTGTGCCACAGCGATCTCCACATGATCCACGGCATCTATCCGCTGCCATTGCCCGCGGTGCTCGGCCACGAGGTATCGGGAGTCGTGGAGGCGGTCGGATCCGGGGTTTCCGGCCTGAAGGCAGGCGACCACGTGGTCGGCTGCCTGTCGGTCTATTGCGGACACTGCCCGGTTTGTGCATCGGGCCATCAGGTCTTGTGCCAGAACCCCGAAGTGAAGCAGGCCGCAGGCAAGGCCGACCGTCTGCGCCTGGCCGGCAATCCGCTCAGCCAGGTCTTCAACCTTTCGGGCTTCGCGGAGCAGATCCTGGTACACGAAAATGCGCTGGTGAAAATCCGCGAGGACATGCCGCTCGACCGCGCGGCCTTGCTCGGCTGCGCGGTGATCACCGGCACGGGAGCGGTCTTCCACAGCGCGAAAGTGCAGCCGGGCAGCAGCGTCGTGGTGGTGGGTTGCGGCGGTGTCGGCCTCTCTGCCATCAATGGCGCCGCCATCGCCGGGGCCGCGCGGATCATCGCGGTCGACATGCTGCCGGCCAAGCTGGAGATGGCGCGCGGATTCGGGGCCACCGACGTGGTGAATGCCAGCGAGGGCGATGCGGTGGCGCAAGTGTTGTCGCTGACAGGTGGCGGAGCAGACTTCGCCTTCGAGTGCATCGGCCTCAAGCAGACCGTGGAGCAGTGCTATGCGATGCTGGGGCCGGCCGGCACCGCCACGGTGATCGGCTTGTTCCGCCCCGACACGAAGATCGAGCTTCCGGCCATCGACTTCTTGCGCGAGAAACGCCTGCAGGGCTCGCTGATGGGGTCGAACCGCTTGAGCATCGACATCCCGCGCCTGGTCGAGCTGTACATGCAGGGCAAGCTGTTGCTCGACGAATTGATCTCGCAGCGGATCCCGCTCGACGAGATCAATGAGGGCTTTATCGCCATGCAGTCCGGCAGTGTGGCGCGCTGCGTGGTCACGTTCCCGGGCGTAGGCGGCCTGTAGGGAATGGCTTGACGCGCGGGCCCGCCACCGCATTCAGTGGCCGGGCGGCGGGCTGCCGCCGGGCTGCCCGCGCCACAGGTACAGGTCGACCGCCACCAGCAGCAGCAGGGGCACCAGCAGGCTCCACAGGGACCAGCCCGCGTGGGCGAGCGCACCCAGCACCGCCCCGGAGGCGAAGGCGCCGACCGCGGGTGCCATCTTGGCCAGCCGCGCGCGCAGGTCGGCGCGCCGCTCACCCTCGGCAAACGGCAGGTCGACCAGGTCGATGACGATCTGGGTGGTGTTGCCGGTCATGATGGTGGTCGGCCCCAGGCGCGCCAGCACGGTCCGCGACAACGCATTCTGCACACCCATGGCGGCCACGCCGAGCAGGCCGGCGGCGAGCGCGGCCGGCGTGCCGGGATCGTTCGGCACGGCACGCAGTCCCACCAGCATGAAGCCCGCCAGCAGCGCGCACTGCGCGAGCAGCAGGGGCGGCACCGGCGCACGCCCCGAGCGGATCAGGCGGCCCTCGGCCAGGCGCGTGGCGGCCACCGAGACGATGAAGGCCGGCAAGGCCAGCAGCTTGAGCAGCAGGCCATGCGGGTGCCCCGCCACGCCGATGCCGATCATGATGAAGTTGCCGGTCACGTGCGCGGTGAACAGGCCGGACAGCGCGACGAAGCCGACCGCGTCGACATAGCCCGCGACGAAGGCGAACAAGGTGCCGAGCAGCAGGTCGAGGCGGCGCTGCCCGGCCAGCGCATCCGCGGGAACGCCGGCCTTGGCCACGGCGCCGGCAGCGGCCGGGTTCATGACGGCCTCCCCGGCCGGGCCGCGATGCGGAACGAAGGATCATGCATTGTCATCGGGCTCTCCCTGTCGCCGCGGCGCCGGCGCTCCGCGCGCCGCGCGCCGCTAGAAGTTGTGCCGCATGCCGAGCGCGAATACCTGCGGATCGGCCCCCGCCTTCACACCGGCGGGGTTGATGGCGAAATCGTAGACCGCATTGCTGCGGTTGTTGATGCGGCTGTAGTACCCGTAGAGCGCGGTGCGCTTGGACAGCGGGTAGTCGTAGCCCACGGTGAACTGCAACGCACCGGTCCCCGGCCCGCTGCGGAAGAAGCCGATCGTCTCCGTGGCACTGCCGGTGCCGTTGCCGACCCAGCCCACGCCCGCGCGGATACTGCCTGTGCCGACCTGCTGCACCAGCGAGGCGTAGGCGCCGTTGCGCTCGAGATCGCCGCTGGCGGTGCGATAGTGCAGATGTTCGTACAAGGCGCTGAGGCGCGTGGCGGCAAACTGGTAGGACACGCCGAACTTGATCGCGTCGTCGTTGCGGCCAGCGGCCTGGTAGTGCTGGTGGATCTCGTAGGCCAGCGCCACGTTGAGCCCGCCGCGGTTGTAGGCGGCGGCCATCGAGTACAGCGCGGGATTGCGCGGCACGGTCAGCTTCTCCTCCGGCAGGCCGTAGCCGAGGTTGGCGGAGAAGCCGCCCCAGGACGGCGACTGGTACTGCAGGATGTTCTTCTGGCGGCGGTCGAAGGAACTGGTGTTCTGCACGTTGTCGGTGGTCGCCGCGGCACCGTTGCCGAGCAGGGCCATGTAGCCGGCCGTGGTCGGGTAATAGGGATCGTAGGTCTTGGTCGACGCGGTGTAGGGCGTGTCCCAGTTGCCCATGAAGACCATGCCGTAGGGACTGTCGAGGCCGAGGCGCGTATCGCGCGCAGCGATCTGGCCGGCACCGGTGTCGATCGACAAGGTGCTCTCGATCTGCCACACCGCCTTGAGCCCGTAGCCCAGCGCCTCCTCGCCGCGCAGCCCGAAGACGGAGCGGTAGTTGGACAGCCGCGCCGCGTCGCCGAGCTTGCTGCCGTCGCTGGCGGTGCTGGCACTGACGTATTCCAGTGCCGTGTTCAGGCGCCCGTAGATGACCACCGCGGACTGCGCATGCGCCGACGGCAAGGCGGCCAGCAACGACAGTCCGAGCGGCACCAGCGACACGCTGCGGCAGATGGCGGCGGCGCCTTGCCGCGCGCGCCGGCGCGGATGGGGCCAAGATCGCGTGGACAGCGGCTCCTGCATGCGGCCTTCCTCCTCTGGCTCGATCGCCGCGGCGGCTGGCAGCGATGCCGGCCATGCCGGCACCGGCCGGCTCACGCCGCCGCGTGGGTCTGGAAAGCCCGCAGCGTACGCCGGCTGCCCGCGTGGCGATATCAAACTTCAGTGTGAGTTGCCTGCCCGCTACACATGTGCGCGCCCCGGTGAGCGCAGGCACACCCCGCGCAGGCGCTAGAAGACCCGGCCGAGCTGAAGGTACAGGTTCCACACACCGTTGGGCGCGCCCGCCACGCCGAAGTAGAGCGGGCCGATCGCACTGTTGCCACCGATAAACAGGCTGCCGCTGCTCTTGAACGGACCATTACCGAAATTGCGCCGGCGCAGCCAGACATCCCCCACCTCCAGGCTGGCGCCGACCACGGTGGTGCGGAAGCCCGGCAGGATGAATTCGTGCAGGTCGTTCAGGTAGGTCGCGCGGCCGTACAGCAGGTAGTTGCCGGCGAACTGGTCGGTGGCATAGGCTGCCAGGTGCTGGAAACCGCCCAGCGTGAAGCCCAGGCCTCCGCTGAAGCTGGAGTTCGAGCGGTGATCGCCGTAGGTCATGCCGGCCTCGGCCGCCAGGTTCAGCGTATGGCGCCCCACGCTGGCCGCCCACAGCGCCTTGGCGTAGGCCTCGTCGAAGCGGTTGTCGGTGCCGCCCAGCGCCATTTCGTTGGTGGCCAGCAGGTAGTAGCCCTTGCGCGGGAACTGCGGATCGTCGAGCTGGTCGATGGTCAGCTGCGCGCGCACCGTAGGCTGGCTGACGCGGCCGCTGGGGAACAGCCTGCCACTGCTGCTGGTCACGTTATAAGAGGGCGAATACTGCACCTGCTGGTAGTTCAGGCCGGCGCGGAATTCGCCCAGGCGGCCGATCGGCACGCCGAAGTCGATCCCCGCCAGGGCGGTGTCGACACGGTAAGCGGTCAGCGGGGTGGCGCGGCGGTCGGAGGCGTTGTCAGGATAGACATCGATGTGCTTGCGGCTGTACTCGGCATAGGGGGCGATGTAGAAACCGAAGCGGTCGAACACCGGCTGGCGCAGTTCGGTGTGCCAGCTGGCCTGGTTGCTGCCCAGCACCAGGTCGTTGCGCCATTCGAGGCCGCCCGGCGTCAGCCACGGGTAGCGGTGGCCGATCTGCAGGTTGAAGGCGCCCTGCCCGTTGAAACTGTTCGACAGGCCGAAGCCGAACAGCAGGAATTGCGGCCCCCAGGACTTCTCGTGCGCGTCCACCTTGAGCACATTGCGCGCCGTGCCGTCCGGCCCCGGCTGGGTGACCAGTTCCTGCGTCACGCTCTCGAAATCGCCCGTGGTCGACAACTGGGCCAGTTCGCGGTTGAGCGCCACCGCGTCATAACGATCGCCCTCGCGCACGTTCAGGTATTCGCGCACATAGCTGGCGGGAATGTGGCCGTGCGTGTTGATGTCGATGCCATCGATGCGCGCCAGCGGCGACAATTCGGGCGCGCCGTGGCGCGTGTCCAGATAGGCCTGCCAGGCTTCGGGCGCCAGCGCCAGCGCCGCCAGGCGCTGGCTGGCTCCCTGCGTCGCCAGCCAGCCGGCCTGGACGCCGTCGTTGGCACGCGAGAAGTCCGTGAAGGACAGGTCGCCCAGCTGGGGTTCCAGCAGCACGTCGCTGCCATGCAGCAAGCCCTTCTGCGTGGCGACGTTCTGGTTCATCAGGATGGTCACCATCTGCTGGGTGACGTCGGCCGGCGAGTTCAGGCTGGCCGGGTCCTCCAGCGGCGAACCCACGTTGACGGCGATCACCACGTCGGCGCCCATGTCGCGCGCGAGCTGCACCGGCAGGTTGCTGACCAGCCCGCCGTCGACCAGCGTGCGCCCGCCGACCTGGATCGGCGCGAACAGGCCCGGCACCGCCACGCTGGCGCGGATGGCGGTCGGCAGCGAGCCGTGGTCGAACACCACCGGCTGGCCGCTGCCGAGATCGGTGGCCACGGTGCGGAACGGCACCGGCAGCTTGTCGAAATCCACCTCCGCGGGCAGTTGCGCGGTCCAGTTCTGCAGCAGCGCGAACAGGCGGTTGCCTTGCACCAGGCCGGTCGGCAGCTTGAACTTCTTGTCGCCGAAACCGAGCGAGATGCCGATCGGATAGGCGAAATTGTCCTCACGCAGTTTCTGCGGCAGTTGCGCGCGCTCATTGCGGTCGAAGGCGATATCGCTCAGGTCGGTGTGCGACAGGCGCTGCTCCAGTTCGCCGGCGGACAGGCCGCTGGCGTAGAGACCGCCGACCACCGCACCCATGCTGGTGCCGGCGATGCAGTCCACCGGCACGTGCAGCGCCTCCAGCGCCTTCAGCACACCGATATGCGCATAGCCGCGCGCACCGCCGCCGGACAAGGCCAGGCAGAGGCGCGGACGCTTGCCGGGCGCGCCGTGGGCGGCATCGGCCAGCCCCTGCAGGGCTGGCGCCGCAGCGCCCGAGCCACCACGCGCCGGCGCAGAAGCGTCGCTGGAGGCACTCGCCAGCGTGGCGGCACGGGCGACAGGCAGCAGCATCGGCAAGGCGAGCGCGGCCAGCAGGAGCAGCCAGACGCCGAGCGGCGCAAGGCGGCTGGCGGCGGCACGATGGGCTGTGCGGATCATGGCGAGGGGGCGGATGAAGTCGGGCAGGGCCGCGTGGCGCGCCGGCCTGTTCGCGGCGCGCGCCATTCAGCGCGACAAAACCTCTCACAATAGGCGAATCGCCGCCCCTTGAGAAGCATGGCGCGGGGCCGGGCCGGGTCCGCAGACCAAGCACTGCGGCGATTGCGGCACCGCGCCGTCGGCGGGCCTCCGACGTGTGTACACGATACAACACTTGCGCGCTGCCCATCCGGCCGCGCGATGCTCCGCCATGGCGTGTGCGGCCACCGCCCGAACCTGCCACCTCAGGCCGGCACCTCAGGCCGGCATCTCAAGCCACCGCCTCAGGCCGGCGCCGGCCAGCTGCCGGTCGCCGCCAGCGCCGGCGACCAGTCCTGGAAGTCCCAGCGCAGCGGCAGCACGCCCGGCCGCCGCAGCACCCGCTCCACATGGATGCGCACCAGCCGCTCGGCGCCCGCGATGCCGGCCAGCTCCGGCCCGTCCCAGATCACCTCGGCGCTTCCGCCCAGGTGCAGCAGCGTGCCGTCCTCGAAATCGGGCACCAGCAGCCCGGCCTGGGGCCGGGCCAGCAGGTTGCCGATGGTATTGAAGTAGGCGTTGCCATTGAAATCGGGAAACGTCACGGTGCCGTCGCCGTCCACGCGCAGGAAGCCGGGCTTGCCGCCGCGGTGCGACACGTCGGCGCCGCCGGTAGCCGGCTCCCCTGCCGCGCGGTGGTACGTGGCGATGAAGGCCGTGTCGGCCCGCCGCAGCAGATCCTGCGCGGCCTCGTCGAGCCGCCCGCCGCGCCAGGCCGGCAACGGTGCCGGCGCCACCGTGCGCACCGCGCGCAACTGGATGTAGCGCGGGCAGTTGCCGAAGCTCTGGCTGACCGCGACCTGCAGGCCGTCCGGCCCGATGGCCTCGATCCGCCCGTTGACCCGGTTGCGCCGGCGCGACTGCAGCTCGATGCCGAGCATGCCGACGTCGCTGCCGGCCTGCAGCGCGCCGTCGAGCGGATCGGCCGGCAGCAGCCCGGCGCCGATATTCAGGTGATACGGATCCGGCGCCTGCACGAAGCCGGGCACCCCGGCCAGCATGGTCGCCCACGGCTGCCCTTCGGCGTCGAGCGCGCCGAGCAGCAGGCACGGCAGCTGGGCGAAGAACTCGCGGTGCTGCACGGGCATGTGCGCCCGCACGGCGCGCCGCCCGGCCGCCTCGCTCCACGCCCGCTTGCCCGCGCGCTCCTGCGCGGCCTGCTCGCCAGCGTGGAACGGCGAGCCGGCGAGGGGCCAGCCGCGCAGGTCGCCGCCGGCGGCGGCATCCGGCTTGGTGTCCATGATGATCTCCCTTAGCTCCCTTAGCTCCCTTAGCTCCCTTAGCTCCCTTAGGCAGATGAGGCGGCAGCGCCAGGCGCGCAAGCGGCCAGGTGGTTAGGCGGCCAGGCCCGCCGGTGTCGCGGGCATCGGCACGAAGCCCGGCAAGGCCTCGACCGCCGCCAGCCAGGCACGCAACGCCGGATAGGGAGCGAGCGAGATATTGCCCTCCTCGGCACGCGCGATGTAACTGTAGGCCGCCACGTCGGCCAGCGTCGGCGCGTCTGCCGCCAGGAAGCGCTGCCCTGCCAGCAGGGGCTCCATCAAGGCGAACAGGCCGCGGGCCCGCGCGATGGCGTCGTCGAGCGGCCGCGGCACGCCGAACAGCACCGCCAGCCGCGCCGCCGCCGGCCCGAAGGCAATCTCGCCGGCGGCCACCGACAGCCAGCGCTGCACCGCCGCGGCGCCGGCCGGGTCGCGCGGCAGCCAGCGGCCGTCGTCGTAGCGCAAGGCGAGGTAGACCAGGATGGCGTTGGAATCGCTGACGATGGTGCCGTTGTCGTCCAGCACCGGAACCTGGCCGAAGGGATTGAGCTTGAGGAAGAGCGGGCGCTTGTGCTCGCCGCCGCGCAGGTCCACCGGCACCAGCCGGTAGGGCAGGCCGAGCAGCGACAGGAACAGCTGCGCGCGGTGCGCGTGCCCCGACAGCGGCATGTGATACAGCACGAGCGGATTGGCGGGGGATGCGGCAAGGGTCATCTCGGGTCTCCGGGGAAACGGCTTGCGCCGAACGGTTGCCTGCATTCTGGCCCGCGCGCTGATTGCAATAAATGGGGCGGTCCGTATTTGACTACTCCACGAATCGGAGTAATGTGGCGGCCATGGACAAGCTACGCGCCATGCAGGCCTTCGTTCGCATCGTCGAGGAAGGCAGCCTCACTGCCGCCGCCACCGCCCTCGGCAGTTCGCTGCCGGCCGTGGTGCGCACCCTCGCCGCGCTGGAGGCCGAACTCAATGTGCGGCTGCTCAACCGCACCACGCGCCGGCTCTCGCTGACCGACGAGGGCCGCGGCTACCTGGCCGGCTGCCGGCGCATCCTGGCCGCCGTCGACGAGGTCGAGGCCGGGCTGAGCGCGCGCCACGTCGAGCCCGCCGGGCAACTGACCATCACCGCGCCGGTCCTGTTCGGCCAGATGTACGTGGCACCGGCGGTGACGGGCTTCGCGGCGCGTTATCCGGCGGTGAGCTGCCGCATGGAATTCACCGACCGCGTGGTGAACCTGCTGGAGGAGAACATCTACGTCGGCATCCGCATCGGCCCGCTGGCGGACTCCACGCTGGTGGCGCAGGCGGTCGGCCGGATCCGGCGCGTGGTGGTGGCGACCCCGGCCTTCCTGCGCCGGCACGGCGTGCCGGCGCACCCGCGCGAGCTGGCGCAGCACAACTGCGTGCGCTTCATCGGCAATGCGGCGCACTGGTGGACCTTCCAGGAGGACGGCGAGTCC
>JABLTH010043700.1_pt1 | contig 25673 bp, 15 predicted proteins | sample 7875711 | NCBI WGS metagenome assembly JABLTH01 (sample SAMN14941262, study PRJNA633318) | bioreactor metagenome | isolation source: bioreactor | place: China | collected 2019-03-05 | reverse complement strand
CTCGTGCCGCGCGCGATCGAGCGTCCCGAACGCGCAGTGAATGCCGTCAGCCGCTTCGTACGCGAGGCGCAGCGGCTCCGCGCGGACCTCGGCCGGCACCGCGGCGGCCGCCGTGCGCTCCGCGGACGCGAGCCGCGCGATCAGCCGGCCGCGGTCCTCCACCTGCTGCAGGAACTCCTGACCGGGCGGCTCGCTCCGCGGCTCCGGTGCGGGCGGCACGGCGGACGACGGACCCGGAACGGTGGCGAGGAGCACCGCGACGGTGCGCAACATGGTTTTCCCCCCTTTGCAGACCGCTGAGGCCAGCGAGCGCCTGCGCTGCTTGCTTGGGCCTGCACGTGCGTGCGGGTGATGCGGTGGTTGCGGGTGGTGTGTCGATCGTACCACCCCGGCCTGCCCCAATGGCGCGAGCGACCCCAGCCGTGACGACGCGTGGGCGGACGAGCGGACGAGCGGACGAGCGGACGAGCGGACGAGCGTCCGGAGTCTGCTGCATGCGCCACGCACGGGTCTGCGGTGCAGGGCTCACTCGAGGTGGCCGTCGTTCACCCGGCCTGCACTCTGCCGATGCCCCGGGCTGCACGTTGGGGATTCAGCCTGCCTGCACTCTCGTTTCGATCGCCAGCACGCACTGACCATCTCATGATTCGAGTTCCGGGCGATCGTCACCGCCCTCCAGCCATTCGCCGGCGACGCTCCTGAAGCTCCGGGAGACCGGCCACAGGTCGGTGTCCAAGGCCCGGCCCGTGCGCGCGATGGAGTCGATCCACGTCGCGAGGTCGCGGCCGGCGCGCTGCCACAGCTCTTGCCATACCGACAGCTCACCGAAGAACGGAGCGGCCACGCCCCCGACTTCGGCCTCGACCTCTGCTATCGCGTCGAGCGCGACGCCAAAGGGCGGGGACGGCTCCTCGTACGATGTGTAGCGCTCCGCGATCCGCCGGGCGGCGCATGCACGAACGAGAACGTGCTCGGCTCGCAGCCACCTCAGCAGCTCCGCTCCCGCCACGCGCGAGTCCGCTCCGCACGCCGCCACGAAGCGCCGATACTCGCCGAGGAACACCGACTCCGGCGCACTCCGGACGTTCTCCAGGAACGCATCGCACGCCCGTGCCATGGTCACGCGATCCACTTCGTCATCCACCCTCGCGATCGCCTCCGCCAACCCTTCGATCAGCGGTATGGCGAGCCGCTCGTCCGCCCTGACCGAAGACTCGGCCAGGCGAAGCACCTCCCTCAGCGGGAAGTCTCCTGCCCGTCTCCAGGAGTACCACGATGTCCGGGCGCCCCTTGCCAACAGGTCGATGATCCGTTCCCTTGTCTCCGTCGCCGCGACGAATTCAAGCGCGGCGGCGAGCTGGACGTAGAAGGCCTGCCACGCAGCCTGCAGCGCCCCGTCCATCGTGTGCTCGTTCGCGTTGGCGAGGGCGACGGTGAGTGCGGCCTCGTCGCCGTGACGGCAGGCCTCTGCTATCGCGTCGATGGTCGGGATGTCCACGGACCCTCCGGCGATCCGGGTATGCGCCTCGTGAGAAGCCCTGCGGGCGGATCACGGCGAGCCACCCGCGGCATGTGGTCCGAGAATGAAGCGCGCGCGCTCGTTCCGCAGCATGACGTATGGCGTGATACATCGAATACCGCGTCCGATGCACGCGTTGGGGATCTTGATCTTCCTCATGCTCGCGGACGGAATCTCGTGGGTCACGACGGTGTGCCTGCCGGCATGGGCTGCAGCGACGAGGTAGTAGTCAGCGACCTGGAGGAACGTCGCGACCGCGGCAGGTTCGAAGTTCTGAGCCGTCGCCCAAGTGCTGACCGCCGCGAGCGCCGGGAAGAGATCGGGGTCGGGTGGGCGGAAGAACCCGGCACCGCGTGCGGCGGCCCACGTCGATAGTTCGTCCCCCATCGCGGCGAGTTCGTCGGCAACCTTGTCGATGCTGTGTACCGTGCCGTCCGCGTTCCTGGCGATCAGCCAATCCCAGAACGCCGGGCAGAAGTCGAGACCGTAATGGAGGTTCTTCGCTGAAATGAAGACGTTTGCATCGAGAAGATATGCCATCAGACCGGGATCCCGAGGCTCTCGCCGAGATCACGGAACGTGCTCATCTTGCGCAGTCCCAGCAGGCGAAATGCCTCGGTGTACGACGACCGCCCTTCCAGCGTGCTCACGACAACTGCACGCGCAAACCGCTTGCTCGTGCGCGCACCGAGCGACCGGTAGAAGTCCCCACCGTGACTCGCGGTGAGGTCGGCAAGCCGATCGAGTTCCGCGTTATAGGCCGTCCAGTAGTCGTCACCCGTCAAGCAGCCCACGTCACTCATGCGCCGCAGCACAACGAGAGTGCTGACCTTGAAGTGACGCGCCAGCCGCTGCATCTCCTCGGCCGGGGGCGAGCGCCTGTCGAGCACAGCCGTGAAGACGCCGGCGGGAACGAGCAACTCGGCAGCGACCTGATTGCACCACCGCTCCACGGCCTGCGTCGGCAACGAGGACGGTTGCGCGTCGGAGAGCGCCGACTCGCCGAGCCACAGGTGCGCCATTTCGTGGGCCAGGGTGAACATCTGCGCGGCCTTGCTGTCGGCTCCGTTGATGAAGACCAGTGGTGCGAGGTCGTCGGCCAGGGCGAAGCCGCGAAACTCCTTCGGATCGAGCTTGCGGCTGGTGTTGCTGCCGACGACTCCGCTGACCATCACGAGCACTCCGAGGCGGTCGGCCTGCTCGATGAACCAGCGCAGCGCTTCCGTCCAGGTCGGCAGGCTCCGCCGTGCTTCAACGTCAAAACCGAGCGCATCGCGGATGGCGTGCGCCGCCGCGGCGGGATCGTCCGCCGTGCGCGCCGAACCGACGAACCCGAGCGACCTCTCGCCGAGGATCCGTGCGTCTTCGCGATACCACTCTTGACGCTGCTGACACAGATAGACCGTATCGAGCAGATCGGGGCTCGGACGCGCGATCGGCGCCCCGGCAATCGTCCGGAAGTCCGGAATCGGTACCGCCTCGACCGGTGGCTCCGCGAGGAACAAGTAGCCGATCGGCACGTGAGTTGCCCGTGCGAACGTCTCGAGCTGCTTGAGCGTCGGCTGGACCGAACCCTTCTCCCACGCGTCGATCTTCGGGAACCGGCCCGCGAGGTCACGCTCATCCCGTCGGGCGCGTTCTCGCGCCCAGCGCAGCAACTCGGGACGGACGGCGACGCGGGTCATGGTGGCATTCTCCTACAACGCGACCTCGACGAAGTTGGGTCCCATGACGACGAAAGGGGCGATGAGCACGGCGAGCGAACGAATCATGACGAGCCCTCCGGAGTACGGCCCGGAGAAGCCTGCCCGCCCCAAGGCGCCTTGAGCGCGGCAAGCCTCGAGCGCGTCACCCGTCGCGATGACGCCCTTCAAGCCGCGCACCTCGGCGCACCAGGCGCCGTCCTCGATCTGCGTGTACCGCGCACGATGCAGGGCGGCCTCGACGTAGTGTCTTATCATGGCCTTCGTCTCCCCAGGCCCGTTGGACGCCCGTCGTCCTGCGGCGACCGCTTCGGGTCGTGGGTTGCCGGTGGCAGGGTGACGCGAGCCCGGAGAACGTACCGGATCCCGCCGGCCGAGTCGACCCCCGAATTACGCGTTCTCCTTTGCGGTCCTCCGCCGAGCGCCCGATCTGCCGGGACACGAGGAACCAAGCCCGTCCCGCGCGTGGAATCGTACTCGACGGAAGCACCTCTGAGGCGCCCCGAGATGACCCCGCGCGTGACGGCTCCCGGATTGACAGCACTGCCGAGGAACTGGCCCCGCCGCGTCCGCTCCGCGATCGTCCACGCGGTCTCGATGGCGACCGCCGCACTCACCGTCGCCCGCGGCCGCGCGGAGCACCACTTCGACGCGCGCGTCCGGCTACAAGTGGAAAACGTCCGGCTCGAACAGGAGGTCGCGCTGCTGCGTGAGGAACTGCGGATCAAGGACGCGCGCATGGAGCGCGTCCCGGCGCAGCGGCGCCCGCACTACCCGCCGGTCGAGCGGCTCGCCATCCTCGAATTGCGCGCCGCGCGCGGCTGGTCGCTCGCAGAGACCACGCGGCGCCTCCTCGTCACCCCGCTCACGATCGCGGCGTGGAACCGCCGGCTCGACGACGAAGGCGCGGCGGCGCTCATCCAGGTGCGCGAGCCCGTCAACCGCTTCCCGGACTTCGTCGCGTATCTCGTGCGGCGGCTGCGCATCCTCTGCCCCACCATGGGATCGCGCCGCATCGCGAGCGTTCTCGCGCGCGCCGGCCTGCACCTCGGCGCAACGACGGTCCGCCGCATGCTGGTCACGAAGCCGACGCGACCTGGCGCCGCGAGATCGACTTCCGAGACAAGGCGCATCGTCACCGCGCGGCGACCGAATCAAGTCTGGCACGTCGACCTCACGACCGTGCCGACCAGCCTTGGCCTCTGGATGTCGTGGAGCCCGTTCGCGCTGCCACAACGTTGGCCGTTCTGCTGGTGGGTGGGCGCCGCCGTGGACCACTTCTCGCGTCGCGTGATGGGACTCGCCGTCTTCGCGACGCCGCCCACGGCGCGTCGCGTGACCGCCTTTCTCGATCGCGCTGCTGCACGCGCGACGAGCTGGCCTGCGCATCTCATCACGGACCATGGGAAGCAGTTCACCGCGCGGGCGTTCCGCAGGTGGTGCGCTCGGCGTGGAATTCGTCAGCGCTTCGGCGCCGTCGGCAAGTACGGCAGCATCGCCGTCGTCGAGAGGTTCATCCGCTCGTTGAAGAACGAGTGCACGCGGAGCATCCTGGTCCCGCTCCGGCGCGATGCCCTCCGTCGGGACCTCGACGCATACGCGAGCTGGTTCAACGCCGACAGGCCGCACGAACGGCTGTACGGTGCGACCCCAGACGAGATCTACATTCGGCGCCGACGGGCCTCGCGGTTACCTCGGTTCGAACCGCGTGCGAGATGGCCACGCTCGTCGCCGTGCGCCCGTCCGCAGGCCCTGGTGCGTGGGCGACCCGGGGTCGCACTCGAGTTGGTGGTCACGCATCGTGACGGGCGCAAGCACCTCCCGGTCGTCGCGCTGCGATCCGCTGCGTAGCACGAGCATCACCGCACCCGAATTGCTCCGCGACATCAACTGCTCGACGTGTGTCTCGGCACGGGCCTGGTGACGTGCGTTTGCGTGCGGACCGGCGCGCGAGCCGCGTTCGCGCCGTCCGCGAAGCGGAAGAGTCATCGTTTTCAAAGATCAACGGCGCGAAATGCGTGCGATTTTGATACGCATGAAGTCGGTGGCGCCCTTCAAGAATCAGAATTTTCTGCGTTGCACTCAGCGGCGCGAGCATCTGTTGCTCGACTGCGCCCTCCGCCGGTTTCGTCTGTTCTTCTCCCGCACCGACAGCCTGCGCGGGCACGCGACGCTTCCGTCCTCTCACCGTTCCTCCTTTCTTCGGCGTCTCGCCGAATCGAGGAGGGCGGAATTACTCCACTCGTTTCACGCCAGATTCAGGCAAACATTTCGGGGAGTAAGACAGTCGTACGGTCGGCGGCGGCGAACATCTCGAAAGTCAGTGCGGCCGTGTACCGCTCGATGCGATCGATCGCGTCGAGCATGTCTTCGATCCGGATCCGCCAATCTCTAGGCGGCACGGATCGCCTCGGAAATCACCTGCTCCCGCAGCTGCTTCTTGAGAGCGGCCTGCGTCACGAGATCGACCTCGCGCGCCAGGATCTCCGCCAGGACGCGCTGCAGTGCGGCGAATTCGAAGAGTCCGATCGGACGCTCGAACTCGACGAGGAGATCCACGTCGCTGTCCGGGCGAGCCTCGCCGCGGGCCACGGAACCGAAGATGAACAGGCTCCTGACGCCGAAGCTGCTCCACCGATCCCGATGGGACTGAAGGAGCGTGATGGCTTCGTCCTTGGTCACGGCCCCGCCTCTCGGCACACAAGAAAACGGCCGCACCATGTTAGCGCGGCCGTTCGTCATTGGATTGGTAGCGGGGGCGCGCTTCCCCACGTTACAGGTGAACGTTACCCTGCCACCGAAGGCGCTGACCCGACCGCGTCGGCTCGCACGGTGCGCAGCTTAGCCCTTGACTGGCGGGCAGATCAACGCCGTCATGTCCGCATGCCCTTCAGCGCACCCAGAACCCTCACCACCGCCGAGCAGGAGCTGATCCTCCGGGTCACCGCCGGCCACCCCCGCGACCACGCGATCATCTCCCTCGCCCTCGGCACCGGCCTGCGGCTCGGCGAGATCGTCGGCCTGAACGTCGGCGACTTGTTCCAGGCAGACGGTCGGCCGCGCCAGCGGGTCCGGGTCCGCGCCGAGATCGCCAAGGGCGGACGGGCCGGGGACGTGTTCCTGCCGGACCGGCTGGTCCCGAAGCTCGAGCGGCTTTGGGCCTTCAAGGTCGATCGAGGGGAGGCGCTGGCGCCGGCGGCTCCCCTCTTCTGCGCCCAGGCCGGCGGGCGGATCTCGAAGAGGCGCGTCCAGGTCGCGTGGCACGCGTGGCAGACCGTCGCGGGGTTCGACCGGCTCTACGGGTTCCACGCCCTCCGTCACGCAGCTGTCACAAACGTCTACAGGGCCTCGCGCGATCTCTTCCTCGCGCAGCGGTTCGCACGGCACGCGTCTCCGCTCACGACCGTCGTCTACACGCACCCGTCCGACGACGAGCTTCGGGAGCGGGTGCGGAGGCTGGGGTGCTGACTGCGGCCTGGCCCTTCACGCCGCGACCTGCCGAGCCCGAAAGCTCATTGGGTCCACTCTCCTCGCCTGAAGCACGGTCCCTGACTTTTCAAACATCAACGGCGCGAAATGCGTGCCCCACCGCCGTGAACGATGTCGGTGGCGCCACACAGTCTGATCAGATTTGGTCAATCCTACTTGCACGGCACGACCTCGAGGTCCTGAATAAGCCGTATGTCAATTACTTCGTAGTCCACGCGGCGCAGTCCGATTGGAAGGTGGTTATTGCGTCGCAACGTCACCTCACCTCTCCGAGCTCCATTCCTACCAATGATCTCCACCTTGACAAACGGGCGGTCGTACACGTAGTCGATGCGTGAGAATGGGTCTGTTGACCATTCCTGGTCGGTCGCGCACGTTCCGCTGACGACCTTCTTCGCTAGCGCCTCCTTTCCGACGCTCGCCATTAGCTTCACATCATTAACCTCGAGCCCCACAACTAGAATCGCGATCAATGCGCCAAGCGCGATTCCAAAGTTCCGCTTTCTCACCGACATAGCCTCGCTCGAATCATGTACCCTAGCGATTGTGCTTGGTGCGTAAGCTGAACACCTCCGAAACCGCCGTAGGGATTCGCGAATGCTGCGCTAGCGGGATTGAAATCGATTCCGATTCCGATCCCGGCGTTGTTGAGGCGATAGTCGGGCATATGCGCACCCTGTGGGTCGGCGAGCTGTTCGAGAAACTCCCTGCCGTGGCTGGGCACCAGGGCCAGATGGCCCCAGTTGAAGCCCAGGTAGATATTTGCCGTCGCGTGCTGGGCCTGGTTCGATAGGTCATCAAATTGACTCTTGAATCCGTCGCTTCCCAAACGAACCTCAGAGCCTCGCGAGGCGAACGAACTGCCCACTATCAATTGAAATAGTTTATCTATTGTTTCTGCCTGCGACGCGCTGGTTTCTTCAGCCACGTCTGCCACGAGCGAGAACTGCTCGCAGCTGTTCTCGGCTACCCTTCTAATGACAGTTGGGCTGACGGGGGTCAGTCCTAGGGTCTCCGTCCCAAACCAGTGTATCTGTCGCTGGTTGTCAAATGTCGGAACGCCTACTCCAAACCCGAAATAGAATCTATTCACAAGCAATATGTAGTGAGAGATACATGGACCATCCTTCCAGCACGTTGTCTTGACCCACTGAACACCGGTCATGACATCAACAAAGCCGCCCGTTGAACCTACGGAAAAGCAAACGTTTCCAAGGAGCGGATCTGGACACGGCACGGCATTGCTGAACAACCCGAACGGGTCAGTCGCTTCGTTTGGTGCATTGTTCACATACGCGTAGCGATTCCAGGATGTAGTGAGACTAGGCACGCCGCGCAATGGGTCGGGAGACAAGAAGCGGGGAGAGGATGCAGGCTTGTACCTAGCAAGCATGTAATCAAGCCCCGTTTCCGCATCTCGCTCATGGCCCGTGTACTTCCGCCTAGATAGGTAGCCAACCGGGCCGAGCGACTGGCCGAACGGGTAGAAGTCCGTCCGTTCCACCGGCCACCCGCCACTATCAGTGAGGACACGTAGGCTCCCGAGGTGATCTAGGTGGCGGAAGTACGAGACGAGGTGCTCGTTCGCGGCCGGAGGTTCCGCGCCCGATGTGCACCCGCAGAGGGTGTCGGGAGCTCCACTCCGGCCCGAACCCAGGCGCACTGAACTCGATGCGCCTGTCTCGTTCGTGAGCAGCGAGGTGATCTGCGTGAGGTACACATCGAGACACTGAACCGAGAGCGACTGCGCCGACATCGTGTACGACGCGGCTGAAGACGCGAGACTCGGCGGCGTCAGGAGGTAAGTCGAGCCGTTGTCTATTCTGCGAGAGTAGAGGCGGAAGTTCTTGCCGTTGGATTGCTTCAGCGCCCAGCGCACGGTCGCTGTGGTGCCGTTTCTGGTGATCGCGACCGCCCTAACCTGGTTCGCCGACGATGTGGTCACGCTCGGGTCGTAGGTTAAGGTCACTGGGGCAGACCAGTCGCTGTCCACGAAGTCATCGACGCGAATCCGGATGAAGTTTGTGTCCACAGCCGCGAACTCCGACTCCGAGATCGTAAAATTCCCCTGGGCATCAGGATGCACGCCCGAGACGAGGTTGGTGTACCCACCCGGAGTTCGAATGTCCACCGCGAACGTCGTCGCTCCCGGGACCCCGGAGACATTAAACGAGTACCCCGATGTCGTTGAGAGAGGTGATCCTGCAGATAGAGTTGGCGCCGAATAAGGTGATGCGGCCCGTTCGACCAGTAGCTGCCCGCCTCCGTAAACGAAGTCGCGCGTCAAGCTCGGCGCCGTCGCGCCAGGGTTCACCGTGAACTCCGCGAGTGTTCTCCCGTCCTCTCCGCGAATCTCGATCTCCGGCACACCGTTGCGGCTCGACAGCATGTATCGCACGACGCGCATGCCGGCAGCATCGTACGCGTACTGCTCGCCCGGCGAGTTATTCGGCGAGTTCGTTACCCCCTCGAAAAACGTCGAAAGCCGCCCGCCCGCTGACCACAATGCGGCCACCGACTGACCACCTGCTCCCGAGAAGCGCGTCATGTTCCCGAGAATGTCGTAGGCATACCCCGAATCCGTGCGTTGGTTCTTGCTGCTATAAGACGCGGTGAAATTCATGCCGGTCGGCGGATTGCCAACACCGCCCGTCCTTTGGCGTGAAATCATGTTCCCATACAGGTCGTAGTTGTACGACACGTTGTCCATCGCCTGACTGTCCGGGTAAAGAAACGCCTGCGGGAGTAGCTTCGCTTCGGCGAGCTGGCCGCCCGCCAAGTAGGCGAACTGCTGTGTGCCGATGGAGATGATGTTTCCTGCTCCGTCGTACGTGTAGCCGCCGCTGGCCCACAGTGTGCCGATACTCCCCTGCCCATCCATTATCCCCGACGCGGCGATGGATGCTGGCCGACCGAGCATGTCACGCGAAAGCGTCGTGCTCGCCCGGTTCTTGTAGCGCAGCGCGTTGAGGGCACCTGAGGGTCCGTAGTCGAACGACGGCGGAGTGGCATTTCCCTCGAGGAAGACCAGCGACTGCTCGGCCTCCAGGATGCCGTCAGTCGCGCCGTGCCGGTACTGATACTGGTAGCGCCGCAAATCGTCCTTTGCCGGTTGATAGGGAGATGTCAGTTGGGTCACCTGGCCCTGCGTGTTGTACGTGTACCGAGTTACCCAGTAGTTGCCCTCAGCCACGGGCTGATCAGGACGGTAAGCCCCGCCGGCCCAATCCACCCACTGTTCCACGCCCGAAACGCGGCCGCCGAGACCACGGTAGACATAGCGCTTCCGCGAGATGAGCTTTCCATCGGAGAATGAGGACACAGTTGTGAGCTGCCCATTTGACAGATCTGAAGTCTGGACGGCGTCGCTGCAGGCGTCGGTATGCACGAGCGCTGGCGTCTGGCACGACGACTCGTCGTAGCTGAGGTCAGCGAGCGCCTCGACGTTGTGTGTGCCGAAGAATACGTCGTCGATGAAGAGGCCGGCGCCGGCTCCGGGATCGTTCGTGTCGCCCTTCTCAAACACGAACACCAGGAACATGTCGAATGTAGCGCCCTCCGGCCACTCGTCGAGAGACCACAGGTCCGCCGCGCGCACCGGTGTCGCGTGCTGCCAGCGCGCGAACGATTGCTGCTGGCTGTTCAGTCTGAGGATGACCCGCCGATCCGCCATCGTGTTCACCGGTGCACCGGTCGGCATTCGCGCGGCATAGACCGTGAATGTGTCGAAGTTCGCGCCCAGGTAGCGCACCTGACGCCAGTAATTGAACGACACGGTGTACTCGCGTGTAACGCCGTTGACGCGAGCTCTCACGGCCTGCGGCGTGCTGAAGCCGTCGGCTCGATACCCGCAGCCATGGGAGGCCGTCGTTTGGCCAAAGTAGAGCACGTGGGTGTGGGACGACTCGCCTGGCGGCGGTGCGATGCATCCCGCATTAGCGTACGGCTCGCTCTTCCAGTAGTGATTGGGATCGGTTTGCGGCGTGAAGACTCCGGTCGCCTCGTCGAGGCTGCCGAATTCCCAGTTCGCCGGGTGCTGGTCCGTGAACACGCCGGTGATCTGATTCTCCGTTCCGGTCGTCGCTGGGTGGGTCGGCGTTCCCTTGACCTTCTCCGTCCGCTTCAGCCGGCCCGACGAGTCATACGTGTTGCGGAAGAAGTAGTTGCGCTGGATCCCCATCGCATCCTGCCAGGCGAGGAGATTGCCGGCGGAGTCGTAGCCCGGAGTCACAACACCATTGGTGCCTTCCTCACCGTACACCTTCTTGCCGCCCTCCGGTGTTGTCTCGCGCAGTAGCCGCCCCGCCGCATCGTATTCAAAGGTCCGGACCTGGCCGACCGGGAGCGTGCCGTTGCGCCACGCCACGAAGGGGTCTCCCACATACGAAGGGATGAGGTTCACGCGCGTGAGATGACCAGCTGGGTCGTAGCGGTACTCGACGTCAGACGATGTGGCCGACGGTCCGTGCACGAAGACCAAGCGGCCGAGGCCATCGTGATAGTAGCGGGTGATGGCGTCGGTTGTCTGCGAGGAGCCGGTCAGCGCCGTGCGGACTCCACGAACGGTCACCTGCTGGTGGGGTCCGCAGTACGTGCTTTCGACTGATGAGCCATCAGCGCGGGTGATTCTCTTGACCCGGCCGAGAGCATCAGGCGCGACCTGCAGGGGGTCTCCACTTCCATTGTCGTCGCCGTAATAGTAGACGGTCCCCAACGCGATGCCATTCCGAATTGGGACGCCTCCAATCTGGTAACTCGAGGACGCGTTGTGCCAACTCGTCACCGTTCCTGGATAGTCCGCTTCATTCATCCACTCGGAGACAAACACCACCCGTCCCATTTCGTCGTACTTTGACACCTGAATCGCGAGCGTTCCGTTGGGCTGACCGCGACGCAACTCGACTGGCCGACCCATGCTGTCGAATGTCGACTCAACGTAGATTTGATCTGCACCGCTGGGCGAGTAGTTGATCTCTGAGTCGCCGGATTGGATGGTGCGTACATGGAACGGATCTGGATAGATCGTTCGAACCGCCTGTTCGCCAGGACGAGTTGAAGAAGTACCGCGACCTAGCGCGTCGTACGCAAGCGTAGTGACTTGCCCGTTGGCATCGGTCGAAGACTCCGGCAGCCCGCCAACGTCTATGCTGAGGTTCAGGGTCTTGTACGGTACGCCTGTGGATTTGGCGATTGCCAAGACGGCTCGCGTCGACGTGAGGTCCACAGCATATGCGGGCGCCGCGCTCACACCATCGGGGTACGTTTCAACACCTCCGCTATGCTTCGCGCTGGGGTTCCCCAGGGTGCCATCGTAATCTGTCGCGATCCACGGACCGTCGGGTAATGCGGACTCGCTGACGTCCCATGGGCGATATGTACTCGTCTTCGTGAGCCTCCCTTTGCAGTCGAACTCCGTCGCGACCTTTGCTTTCTGAGTTCCTTCCTTCACCCAGGAGTACCGAGACGCTCCAACGATGTGGTTGAGGTTCTTGTGGCATTCCTGGGCGTCCGTGGAGCTCTCGTAGTCCGTGTACCTCTCGTGAGGGACGGTGGTGCCGCCGGACAGTGCCATGTAGTCACCGTCAACGGTGACTTTCTTCCAGAACCCCCAATCAGTTTGCAGTGAGTTTGTCACCGTCATCTGGCGCGGGTTCGCCGATTGAGGATCGAGAAAGCAAGCGCCGTTGTCGTCAAGGAACTTTGTCGTCTCACTCTGCCCGGCAAGTTTGATGACATCGCCTGCGGGTGTCGTTTTCGACTGATCCCACGCAAAGGTGGTCGCCCTGAGTGGCACGGACCCTGCGGAATACAAGATGGTCTGACCGCGCAATCCGTGGTTGTCCCATCCCGCCCACCCGTTCGGGTCAGATTTGCCGCAGGGATGGCCGAGATATTGCGTCTCCGTCTTCGTACCGTCTGGCTGCTCCATAACGAACATGGAAACGCGATCGACGGGGGTCGCAGTCTCACAAGTCGCGCCGCTCGAGCCGAAGTCGAATTCCCGAAGCCAATTCCACTCAGCACGGTTCATGCCGACCCCGTCCGTGGTCCCTAACCCGTCTGGGAACAGTCTTCTGCGGATAACACCGATCTCCGTTCGGACTTCATCTGGATTGGAACCTGCTCCGGGCCGGAGTCCAGACGTCCAGGATCCGTAGTGGTACTCACTCACATTACCGAGACTCGTCGTAATACGGGCGAGGAGTCCCTTATACCCTGCAGCTGGGCCCGAATGAACTTCGGCACCGTACGTGTAGCGAATCGTGCCGCCGTCCACCACCGGACTGTTCGGACTTCCACCTACACCGGAGATCGTCACGGACGTCAGCATGGGCACGACAGTACCGATCCCGTCGTCGTCGGTGAAAGTCATTTCGCCGTAGTGGAACGAATAAACGGTCATCAGAGGATTTGCGTTCGTTCCCTTGAAGACTACTGCGCTGGTCGTCTTCAGCAATCCAATCGCGCTTGCCTTGACAGGCAGTCCTTCGGAGTCCAGGTCACCGCTACGCCACACGTCGACATCGATCGTGTAACCGATTGATCCCATAGCGTTCACGCTCCATATCCGCCGGATCGCTTCAGGATATGGATAGGTGGACGAGCAGCTGCCTATCTGGTTTGCCACGCAATACCGCTGCCAGTACTCGATGTTTACCTGGTTCCCATAGAGATCCTTAATCCACACGGGATAGAAACCGTTGCGACTGCTGTTACTTATCCAGTTCGATGAACCGGTCGGCGTGTTCACATCGGCTACGAGGCGCTCATAGCGAGTCGTGGTGCCGTCGGGGCCCTGGACAGTGTAGTTTTCCGGATCATTCGGCGGTCGATCTGAACAGTCATCCGGCTTGTTGCACTTCGGCCCCTGTAGGTCGCACTTCGGCGGGCTATAGTTGCAGCACTCATCAGGTTCTGGCGCAGCTGCAGGACAAGCGCTGTGCCAGATGATCTTCCGCACCGGATGCGCATCCGTCGTCCACGGAGTGAAGCGGAATCGGTAGCCTGTGGGTTCCTCGATGGCCGACGGAGGATTCCCGTAATAGCCGTTTGTGAAACTAGTTGAGTACTGCGAATAATCGAAAATGCGACCCATGTGGCTCACCCAGCCGAACCCGACCCAGCTCTGGCCGCTGAGTACCCGTTTCCAGACCGTCGCACCACCCTGGTCGGCGAAGCGGACTAGATCCCAGTGGGCAGCCTTGCTGTTGTAGTTTCGAGTCAGGCCGAACGACCACCCACCGTCCACCGGAAAGACCGGACTACTCGGGTGTGTAATGAGTAGGTTTCCGTTCAGCGTGGAGACGGCTTCACCGTTCCCCATGGAAACGTCTGCCGCACCCTGAAGTCGGTTCTCGATGTCGAGCGCGTCGTGATGTCTCGTATCGACGGTGGGCAAGTCTGGTCCCGGCGTGACACCCCAAGCCAGTGGGCATGCCAACAGCATCGCCGCGATAAGCAGCAATTTGAACTTCGCGATTCCTCCGACGGACTCGATGCGGAGCGATGCGCGCTTCAGCCAGTGGCTCGTCGTGTGCACACTTCCCCCCGGTGGCGCTCGTGTGGGACGCCGAGCGCCGGACATGCCTCTTAGGGATTCAGAACTGCAGCCCGGTTCAGTAACTCGCCCTTAGACGTAACGCCGTTTCACTCGGCGTGCAATAGGGTGAAATACTATTTTTTCTGTTACTACACCGCACGACGAGGTACTTCAACGAGCAAGGAGTCAGCAACTTGCCTCGACTTGCGGCGCACGCCTGCGCTCGAGGCATGCGGACACTATTTACGAAACGAAGGCACCGTTTTGACTCCTTGGCGACGGCCCCTCTGGTTCATAGTCGCGGAAACGCTATAACGGTCGACATCCTCAAGAGTTTGAATCGTGGTGGAGAACGCTGCGAAGTCCGGCACGCCGCGTGAGACACTTCGCTCGTCACGCTTGTCGGCGGCCGCGATAGAGCAAACCGCACGTGACGGGATTTCGCCGACGGCTCCTTCTCGCAGCGATGGCGCCAGAAGAAGCTCCGCGCCGCGCAGATCTTCGCGGTGCTACTCTCCACCCATGTCCCGAACACGCCGACCACGCTGATCCGCGCGCCGGGGTCGCTCAGCCGGTAGAGCTCCCGCCTTGTAAGCGGAAGGTCGCGGGTTCGATACCCGCCCTCGGCCCCATCATCGGGGCGTAGCGCAGCCTGGTAGCGCGCCTGCCTTGGGTGCAGGAGGTCGCCGGTTCGAATCCGGCCGCCCCGATCGTTGAAATGCCCGGACCTGCTCACATGGCCAATCGGGCGGCCCGCGTCGGTTTGGGTGACACTCGCGGGCAGCCGCCCTCGATGGCCGCTTCATTTGGCGCGCGGCGATCCAATAGTCGATTGGCCACATCGCATGCCTATTCCTTCGCACACCCCTACTTCCCCAAGAATGCGCTTGCTTTCCGACCAGAGCCGCAGTCTTCGGCCGACACCGCATCTCCGCACACTACGAACCGATCGACAGTCAATGTCTTCTCGCCATGCGCCGTGGTCGGCTGCCCAAGTACGATCACCCAGTCGTTGGACGAGCGGCCGGTCAACTTCGCGATCTGCGGCATGAAAAGCACCAGGCTCTTCTGATCACTCGCCGGCAGCCGAGCCCATTCGCTCTCGGGGATGAAGATCGCCGCGTGATTACCCCAGTCGATCTGGCTCTTCAGGAACGGATACTTCGCGGTGATGGCCAACCAGATCTCGGCACCGCGACGGTCGCTCTGCGCCATCGACGTTAACGCAGCCCCGATGATGACAGCCCAAATCATTGCCGCTCGTCGGCTCACAGGTTGCCCCCCTATATCTCCCGTGACCTGCGTCCTATCGCGATGGACGACGCTTCCGCGCTGCCCGCCCCCGAGCCGAAGGTCCGCCGCATATCGCCGTTCGATCAAAGGACGACGGGCTCGGGGCTCAGCGGACGTCCGCCCCAGTGCTATTCCGGTCGAAGCCTGTGTTCTCGTCATGCCGCACTTGGAACAGTTGGGCGATGGTTGCTTGGTCTTCCGATCGTCTCGCCAAGATCAGCGCCTGATCAGACCACCCACCCACAATGGCGAAATGGAGTTTCGCCGAGTCTGTAGCGTCGAAGTAGGCGCGCAGTTCGCTCCTTTCCTGTCGAAGCTCAGAGAAGATCCAACATCCTTGAAGAAACGTCGACGGGTCGCGTGGACGTAGTTTCTCGATCACTCCCCTAAACAGCAACCCGATATCGTGACTGGGTGCGCGCACAGGGCTCGCATTGGTTCCCAGCGACTCGACTAGGTCTCGTATGCGAGTCTTGACCTCAAGAAGTACATGGCGTCCTTCGTGAGTGACAATGTCCCAATCCAGGGTGGTATTGCCAACGGTGAGGCCGGGTACCTCGAACTCCGCCCCGACACCTGAAGGTACATCTAGCATCGGTCGCATCTCGGTCAGGGTGTCCCTGTGCTTTGCGTTCATGCCCAAGCGTTTCAGGTAAACCACGCGTTTCGCACCCTCAAGTCTCGCCCGCGCGCAGAAGATCGCGCTGACGAGCTTCTCGACCTCAATGAACATGTGGGTGCCAACGAAGACCCATCCGTCCTTGTGCAGCGGTTCGCCAAACACATAGCGCCAGTGGTTCGTAGTCGCGTCAAGAAAGCACGTTGCGATTGCAAGCGTTGGAGGCAACTCGTGTAGTGCGGCAGCGACCTCGGCCTCCGCAATTCCTCGAGCGCGAGCACTTGCCGCAAATCGATACTTCAACACACCTCGGTCCACCACCATCTCGCGGGGCAAGACGCTTAGGGGGTCCACTTCGCGACCAGCCGCAGTCCCCCTGTTTGATCGCCCGCCCTTTCGTTCCGTCATTTCACGGTCCGCATGGATACATCGCTCTCCCGGACAGCGATACGACGTGCGCCGTCGCAATGAACCGCCGGTACGATCGCGTCTTGATGGCCCATCGTGTGCTGCCCTGTGCTCAGACGGCGATGATCCTCCGGGCACGACCGCGTTCGGGTGCGTCCCGCAGGCCTCATTTCCCGTTCTGGCAACGCGAGCACCACGCCGCCTTGGCTGGGTTGGCTCGGCCACAGTTTCCGCACTTCCACCGCTGCTCCTCTTCGATCGACCATTTCATTCTCAGGGCACTCACGACATGGTGATAGCTGGGCATAAGCCGCGCGGGGTTGACGCCTCTGCGCCAGAGCCGGCGAAGTACCTCATCGCACTCGTTGGTCGGCAGTAGAATCTGGCGCAGTGGTTTCTCGCCACTGGTGTAGATGGTGTCGAGAGTCTCATCGAGACGCGGCCATTTACCCCGCGCCGTGTACCTCCGGCTCGCGTAACGGTCCCAGACGAAGACACCGCGCTGTGCGTGCAGGAAGGCATTCTCAGATCGTTTGACAGTGAACATCTCGAGATCGACCGGTATGCCAGTGTGCTGCTCAGCACGAGTCATTCTCGCGACGAGATCGGTATTTAGCGCCCATACCGCGACATGATCCGGGACGATGTAGTCCGGTGCGCCTTCTGGTCCAACTTCCTTGTCTCGCTCAGCGACGACTCGCAACCCGTCCTTGGCCGCGAAGAGCGCCGCGACGATCGGGTCCTCCGTAAAGTCCAATAGCTCTGTCGGAACGCCGTGATGCTGGGCCAAGGCAAATGCGGCGTTCGGCGACACCTCGCTCATTGCGGCCCGCCAGTACTCTTCGAAGAGCGGCAAGTCCTCAAGACCAGGAACCGCTAGGCCGAGGCTATCTGATGTGCTCGCAAATTCGAGGACCGCTGCGAATTCGGCCGCACACCATAATGTTGGGTCTCGCGAATCGAAGGACCTGTCATCGTGGCTGCCTGCAATCGCGCGTTCCATGGCCCGCCTGCGGTGAAGTCGGTCATACAGGGGCTGTAGGACTGCCCGGCCGTCGTGTCGCCAGGCGAACGGCTTCAATGTCCAGCGGCTATCCCCGTGTCCACGGAACACCCAATTGACATCGATCCTTGTACCCCAGCGTTCGTCCCCGAGATCAAGGTAGTCGAGGAAGTCCTTTGCCGTTGACAAGGCGACCTGATCAACACACCGAACCACCAGGTACTCAGCAATAGCTCTACCGCGCTCAGTCGGCGCATTGCCACCAAACTCCGCGAGACCGACTGTCCGGAGCGATTCGATTGCTGTCCGCGACTCCTCGTCATCGTAACTGGGCATAATCGCGCCCCTGCCGAGCGGGAAGCAGTCCGGTTCCTCGTCGGGCGCACGCCGCTGTGTCCATTCCAGAATGATTTCGCGCTCCCGAGGCGACAGTTGACGCGCGAGGTCCTTGTCGGAACCTGCCCCGTCGTTGCTCATATTGAGTGGCCCCTCAACGTTGCTGGTACGAGCTTGGGTTCTTCCCTTGGTCGAGGCGAGCGGATCGGCCATTTGGCCTGCTTCTGTGTGCTTCGGGTAAAGACGCTTCGCCTGCCCGAGAAGGACGACGACGCGTCTTCTCTTACTGCGTGCCAACTAGCATTTCCGCTAGCCTGCTTGGCTCCCTGCACACCACGAACTCCCACCTGCCGAATCCACCATGGTTGTTCACCGCCCGAACCCACTTCCGTGCGGCCGTGTACTTGGCGCGATCCTGCTCCGACTCCTCGCCCTTGATCTCAATAATCACCATCTTCTCGGCGTGGTCGTCGTCGACACGAGCGAGGAAGTCCGGGATGTACTTGTGCGTCACGCCCTGCCACTCGTAGAGGATCTCGAAGTCGAGGTGGTCGTTCTTCGCCCAGGCACGCACGGCGCTGCATTGGTCGAGCTGCCACGCCGCCTGCCCCTCTCCGAACGGACCGCTGTCGAGCACGGCGTGCGAGATGTGGCTTTTGAAGGTCCCGACCGTCGGCTTCGTCGTGCGGAACTGGACGGACGCGGTGCTGCCCGTCGGGCGGTATCGCTCGATTCGCGGGAGCAGCGGAGCCTCACCGGCCCCAGTGTCGGGCTCGATGGACTCCACGAGCCGCGAGACCACTTCGTCGCGGTACTTGGCCAGGGCGACTTCCTCGATGTGAGCACCGGGCGCGCGTTCGATCCGCGTGTCGAGGTACTCCTGCACGATCCGCAGCACCTGCGGGAAGAGCAGGCGGGCCGCCTCGTAGGTCTTCGGCGGCGCAAACTTCGCTCCGCTCGAGGCCTTGCCGCCCGCCAGGACCTCGGTGATGTCACGGGCGATCTCGAACGCGGTGCGCTGGAGCCGGTGCTCCTCGTAAAACTGCGCGCGCGTGAGGGTCTCCGTTCCTCCCGCCGTAGTGTCGCGCGGCGCGGGTGACGGGACCCAGCCCATCTTCGTCCGAGTCAGCACCTGGGTGGGCTCGATCTGCGGCTCGATCCGAAGAGGCGGCACTTGAGCCACGTCGCAGCGTACGCGGGCGCGCACGTCGACTATGTAGCCCTCGACGCGCGGGAACTCGATCTCAAAACCCTTGCGGTCCGGAATCGCCTGCACCAACGTCGATGGCGGAAGCGGTGTGGCGTCCTGCCGACGCACGCCCTTCACCGGGATCACCTCGAACGGCACGCCGAAGATGTCCGCGTACTCCGGCATCAGGAGCCCCGTCGCGGGATCGACGTCGTAGTTCATGCGGCGCAGCGCCCGGCCGACGACCTGCTCGCACAGCAGCTGCGAGGTGAACGCGCGCAGGCCGAGGATCTGCGTCACGTTCTGGGCGTCCCACCCTTCGGTCAGCATGCCCACCGAGACGACGGCCCGGATGTTCCGGCCTGGAGGGTCCTGCCCCTCGAAGCCCTCGGGCGCGCGATCGTCCGGCCACGCCGACTTCCCGATCGTCGCTGTCGTGACCCGCAACCGCTGAGCGGCGTCCTCTTTGGTGCCGCCGTCCTCGGCCTCGGCTGCGGCCAGGACCTTGGAGTCGATCCGGAACGTGTTCTCGCCGGACAGCTCGTCGATGATGTCCCCGCGCTTGAGCGCCGTCTCGATGATCTCCGACAGCGCGGTGTTGGCGGCCACGACGATCAACGCCGGCGGCACCGGATACCGGCACTCCTCGAAGTAGTCGAGAGTCTGCTTCCACTTCGCGGCCAAGGTCGCCAGCGCGCCCTCGGCTTCACGCCAGACCGCGTCCGGCCTCGCCCGGCGCCGTGTCGTCTCCCGCTCCGAATCCGGCAGCCGCGACATGATGTGCTGCCAGAGGCGGAAGTACTCCGGCTCCGGGCGGCCCGAGTTGGTCTCGATCGGGATGCGCGGCACCTTCGTAATCCCGCTCTCGATCGCGTCGACCAGCCCGAAGTCGGAGACGATCCACGGCAGGGGCGATCCTTCCTTGTAGCCCGTGCCCTTCAGGTAGAACGGCGTCGCCGACAGGTCGAGCACGAACTTGAGGCCCCGGACCTTGTTCACGCGGTCGAGCCCGCCGACCCAGACCGTGGCCTCCTCCGCGAAGCGCTCGGCTTCGGTCTTCTCGTCGGCGGCGAATTCCTCGAAGGCGAGCTGCGCCTCGACCTTCTCGCGCGGCGCCGGCCGATAGGCGTGGTGCGCCTCGTCGTTGAAGACGAGCAACTCCCCGGCCCGTCCGATCTCGCGATCGAGGACGCGGCGCACGACGGCGGCGTCGCTCTCCCGGCCACGCTTCACCACGCCCCGCGCCCCGGTGTCGTCCTTGACTGCGAAGACGTGCCAGTTCGTGACCAGGACGCGTCCCCGGGCCAGGAGATCGCGGTACCCGGCCGGCACGATGTCGAACTTCTCGTAGTAGTTCCCCGCCTGCTGGGGGCGCAGGACCTGCAGCCGCTCCTTGACGGTCAGGTTCGGGCAGACCACGAGCACCGCGTCGCTGAAGCGCGCATCCTGCCGACTCGTCAGCTTGTTCAGGATCGACCACGCGGCGACCATCGCCATCACGGTCGTCTTGCCCGATCCGGTCGCCATCTTGGTGCAGTACCGACGCAGCGCCTTGTAGCCCTTGCGCAGGCTCTCCGCGTCGTTCGGTTCGTCAGCCGGGATGTCGATCCCCTGCCGCTCTGCGGGCGAGGCTTCGACGAGCCAGATCAGCGTCTCCGCCGCTTCCCGCTGCGCGAAGAACAGGGGCCGGCGGTCCTGCCGATACCAGTGCTCGAGCAGGTCGCGCGTCACGCGGGTCACGCCCGGCCAGCCGCGCGAACGCCAGTCGGCGATCCGCACGCGGATCTCGTTGACCACCGGCAGCGGGTAGAATTCGTTCGCGGCGAGCGCCCCGACGACGTTCTCGGTCCGGGCAACCCCGTAATAGCCTGCCGGGCGGCGGCCCTCCACGATCCTCGGCTGCGCGCCGGTGAAGTCGTAGTGCCGGCCCGGCTCCTCGAACGGGCTGTTGAGGATCGGGTTGTCGACCGCGTTGCTCACGACGGCACCTTGCCGTCAATGATCTTCACGACTTCGTTGCCGCGATCGTCGACGACCTTGATCGCGATCGTCTCCCCGGGCACGAAGGGCACCGATGTCGTGCCGCGCAGCGCCTCGAAGCGATCCTCGTCGATCGTGCCCTTGAGCGCGCGCTGCAGCTTCTCCCACGGGTTCTTCGTCTTCTGCCCCGGGAAGAACGCCTGGCAGATACAGAACGTCCGACCGTCATAGTCGTGGTCGAGGAACCACGCGGCGACGTTCTTGCCGTCGTCGTGGACGGTGTCGCCCGTCACCGGATCGTAGATGTCCACGCCGGTCAGCGTGACCGTGACCTTGCCGTCCTTCTGCCGGGCCAGCTTTACGTCGGGGAGTCCGAAGACGGTGAACAGCTTCGTCGTTTTGCTGCTCTTCAGCAGATCTCCGACGAGGATGTCCGGGGCTGCATGGACGAAGTGCATTTCGCAGCGAGGGACGCCTTTCTCAATGATCTTGAGCGCCTCCGGATCGCAGGCGAAGCCGACGAACAGGAGCAGTCCGTAGGGCCGAGCCTGCTGCAGCGCGTCAAGGACCTGCTTCGGAGTCACCGGGGCGTGGCGCGGCCCGAAGGACACGGCGACCAGGCGGTCGTCACCATCCAAGCCCGTCTCGCTCTCGGCGTGGATCCACTCGTGCGCCGTCCGCGCGGGGCGGAGCGTCGGGAGCGGGAGGCTGCGTGCGTTCTTGAAGTGCACACCGCCACTCTTGCGAAGCAGGTCGACCATCTGCGCGATGTACTCGCCGGCGCGATCGGCAGGGGTCGCCGTGTACGGAGTCGACGCGCCGTACCTCACGCCCTCTTCGGGACCGGGTATGGGCGCGTCGCTCGGGTCTTCCATCGAGGCGACCGGGATGGCCTCGACCGTGAATGGACCCGAGACGCGGACCTTGCTCTTGTCTTCTTCGGGCTGGTCGTAGAGCACCTCCTGCTCGGCGCTCTCCTGAATGACCCGCTCGCGCTCCTCCAGCGTCTTGCAGGAGTCGAGGCGCGTGTTCTGCGCAATCGACTTCAGCGTGATGTGTGGAACGGTACGGTAGATGAACCCATCTCGCACGCGATCGGACCGCAGGCGGAAGTACGGGAATCTCGCGGTGAGCATGCGTTGACGAGCGATAGCCAGGGCAACCCGGGAGGTGTCACACGTGATCCAGCGACGGCCCCAAGTCTCCGCAGTAACTGCCGTGGTCCCGGAGCCGCACGTGGGATCGAGAACCAAATCCCCAGGATCAGTGGTCATCAACACGCAACGCTCGACGACCTTGGTCGTTGTCTCCACGACGTATTTCTTGTCGGATGCAAAGCCAGCAATCCCGGTGTCGTACCAGACGTTTGAAAGCGGAAAGGCGGGGAAGTCGTCAAGATAGCGCACGTAGTACACGCCCGAACCCGTGGACTCCAACCTGTCGGCAGCGAGCAGGCGGCCCATCCCGACCTCGTTCGTCTTCCAAGTGGCCCGCTGCCCGGGGGTGAATTCCTCGCCGTTCAGAGTAACCGCAAACCAGCAAGCTGCTCCTTCTCCCTTGCTGCGACCGGTGCTCTGACTTGTGGCATTGTCGAGGCGATACAGTCGAGATCCCGCTGGAATTAGCTCCGCCCTCGTGCGTTCGAGCGAGGATAGGGTCCGGGTGCTCCTATCCGCCATTCGAATTCTCGTATAGGCGCCTGCTCCACCGGATGCGTGCGACTTTTCGAGATACAGCTGTCGGTACTTCGCGACTGGTGCGTTCTTCGCATGCCACACAATGTAGTCATTTGTCGTTGGAATGAATTTGCTGGTTGTGCCCGACGTCTTTGCAAAACTGAGAACGCTGACAAAATTCTCTGATCCGAAGATCTCGTCCAGCAACTCTCGGACGTGGTGCAAGTTGTCTTCGCTAATCTGTACGAAGACGCTTCCCGTCTCATGAAGAAGTTCGCGCGCGAGCATTAACCTGTCGCGAAGGTACGTGAGATAGCTGTGGATACCGAGCGTCCAGGTATCGCGATATGCCTGAATCTGCTCTGGTTCTCGCGTGAGGCTTGCGTCGTCGCCATCCTTCACGTCCCTTCGCGAAATGGCAGGCTGGAAATTCGAGTTGAATTTCACGCCATACGGCGGGTCGATGTAAATGCACTGGACCTTCCCCGCCATCTGTTCGCGCTCGAGCAGCGAGTTCATGGCGAGCAGCGAATCTCCGAGAATGAGTCGGTTCGCCCATCCCACGTCGTGCTGGTAGAAATCGATTGCCTGCGACTCTGGCAGATCGCTCTCCCCGAAGAGGCTCTTCTGCGCGTCCTCGCGCTTCACGGACCGAATGATCGCCTGCGCAGAGATGCGCTCGTGGATGTGCAGCGAGACGGTGTCGACTTCGAACGACGTGTGCTCGGCTTTGCCGGCCCACTGGAGCTGAGGATCGAGATGGGGGTCGTAGGCGTACGTCCTTGAGGGCTGCTTCGGCGGTCGATCGAAGTCGATCAAGCCTGCGGGCGGATTGTTCTTCCGCGTCGCGTCGTGGCGATAGTCGACGGTCGGCTCGCTGCCGGTCGATCCGCCGCGCTTGGATCGACTCGCACCCTCTTTCTTCTTTCGGGCCTTGGGCGGAGTGAGCGCGAAGTCGTCGTCCGCATCCTTGCCGCGTCCTGTGTCTGGCTGGCCCAGGATCCGCTGCACGAGCGCATCCTTCTCCCGGCCGGAGTCGTCGAGTCCCAGCGCGACGCAGATCGCCTTGAGCTCGTCCCGCTTCAACGTTCGCAGGAGGTCGCCGAAGTCGATCGCGCGGGCGCCGACGATGGCGTCAACGTGGGCGGCATGGGCGCGGCGATCTCGAACGGCCACATCGAACGCCGCAGCGATCTCCGCGAGACGATCGCGGGTCAAGACCTGCAACGCGGCCCGCCGTGTTTTGGCCGGCATCATGTTCATCGAATCCCCCGGAACTCGACCAGCGCCCGGTCGCCCGGGCCGTGTTCATCTCGGTATCGCGCCATCTATGCGGGGAGAAATCCACTCACCCCGCACCCAGTATCAACCAGCCAGTCATGGCGTGGGAAGTGGCTCTCCGGCGCCTCCATTTACCCGGGGTACGGGGCTGCGCCTGCCGATAGGCCGACCGGGAGCCCTCAGGCGAATTCCGCTGGCTGCTCCGCCATCCGAGACTCGTCGGCGTTCACTCGCTCGCCTCGTCCTCATTCCAACTACGCGCCCCGAACTTCCGCAGCAGGCGCAGCATCGTCGGGCGCGGTTTCCCGTACTTCAGCGCGAGGCGATCGAGGAAGTCGATCCAGGAGTCGACCGTGGCCCGGTCGTTCTCCGTACCCGGTTCCGGAAGCGACGTGTCGTAGAGGTCGTGCCGGTAGTCGAATTCCGTGTAGTCGTAGAGCCGCTCCCCGCTGCTTTGCTCTGCGTTGGGATCGGCGCCGGCTTCGAGCAGCAGACGCATCACGTTGTCGTCGAAGTGAATCGTGCAGTCGAACAGCGGCCCCGACCCGTCGAGGTTCAACAGCCGTGGATCGGCACCATGCGCCAGGAGCGCGCGCACGATTTCGAGCCGGTCCTGCGGGTCCTCGGTCAAGAAGATGGCGTTGCAGAGAATCGTCTCGCCGGTCTTGTCGTGCCCGGACAGGTCGGCGCCTGCCTCGATGAGCGCCAGCGCGGTCGCCTTGTCTCCCGCTTCAATGGCGGCGAGTAGATCACCGTTCATCGGTCCTCCCGATGTCTACGATTGCGAGCCGACGAGCCGCGCAGCGTGCCGTGCGTACCGGCTGGCCTCGGGGCCGGATTCGGCTCCTTCGGAAATCGCGGCGCGCCGCTCGTCAGTCGATCAAGTCGGCGGAATCTTCTAGCCCCAGGACGGCGCCGTTGCAGCCTTCCCCACTCACCAGGTCGCACCGTGTACCGATTGGAGCCTCCGGCGCGGCGCCGCAAGGGTGGCCCGGGGCGGAGATGACGTAGCTGTGGCCATTTCGACCCAGCCTGTACTCCAGCGCGCGGCCGCAGCCATCCGGCTTGACCTTCACGATGTACGTTGGCTCCACGTCCGTGAGCGAAGTCGGCAGCCGATTGAAGTTCGCGACGTACGATTGGACGGCCCACGTCGCCTCGCGCAAGGCCATGGCCGTCACGCGCATGTACTCGCGCTGGGACACGTCGGGGAGCGGCGTGGTCAGGATCGCGCCCGTTGTCACCGACACGTCCGTGTCGACGCCTACGCCGCCGGGCGTACCGTCGCGCCCCAAGCCCGTCACGCTGTAAGTGGTGTCGCGGAGGTCGACCACGAAGGTCCGGCCGAACGGATCCCGGAGCGGCACCTGGTCGACGTAGTCCGGCGCGAGGACCTCGAGCGTCGTGGGGTAGACGTTGTAGTCGACGCGGTAGGACTCGAGTGCCGTCCCCAAGTGGCGGAGCATCGTGCGAGTCCAGCGATTCACCTCACCGTCCGAGAGCAGATCGAGCGGCAGCTGCGTGAAGTCCTCGCGAACCATCTCAATGTCGAGGCCGAACGGCAGCGCCGTGCGGAGGCGCCAGGCGCGACCGTAGGGCTCGAATTGGTAGGCGCCGCCGAACGGGTTCTGCGTGAT
>JABLTH010003230.1_pt1 | contig 25691 bp, 20 predicted proteins | sample 7875711 | NCBI WGS metagenome assembly JABLTH01 (sample SAMN14941262, study PRJNA633318) | bioreactor metagenome | isolation source: bioreactor | place: China | collected 2019-03-05 | reverse complement strand
TTCGGGGCCGGCGGCGCCGCCGATCCCGGCGAGCGGCGCGTTGTCTTCGTCGGCGAAGTAGAACTGCATGCCTTCGGCGATCGCGCCGAGATCGCCGTGCGCGGCGCCGGACGCGGCCCAGTCGCCGCCGAGGCGGTCTTCGAGCTGGTTCGGCCGGCGATCGACCGCCCAGACCTCGAGCATGCCGTTCATCCCGTGGACGAGCTGCTCGGCGAGCGGCGCGAAGGTGGCGGCGCTGCCGAGAAAGCCCGGGACGACGATGAGGATGGCGCGCGGCGGAGCGGCGGCGCCGACGAGCCGCGTGCGCAGCGTGTGAATCGTATTGAGGTCGGGGCTCGGCCCGAGGAGCTGCGTGACCCTTGCCGGTGTCGCCATCTCGCCGGCGAGACCGGAGCCGGGGGTCTGCGGCTGTACGTATCCCGGGCGCACGTCCTCGACCGACTCGATCGCGGGCGGCGGCGGGCACGGCCCGGCGCCGAGCGCGAGGAGGCAGAGAGCGGGCAGGGGAAGGAGGGTGCGGCGCGTCATGGGGGGCCTCGTTTCCGCGGGGCGAAAGGCACGCGGCTCCAGCCAGCTTAACAGACGGACGGCGGCGTCCATCGGGAATCCGGGCCCGCAGGCGCCGGCGCCCGCGCCGATCCGCCCGGCCGGCGGCGGGGCGGCGGACGCGTGTGCCAGGGCTGCGGCCGTTACGGCGCCGGGTCGACCTCGAGCGCGTGTGCGCCGCCGTCGTCTTCGAAGAAGACGTGGACGCTCCCCTCGCGCGTCACGAAGCCGGGCGGCGCCGCCTGCTCCGCAATCGGCCGCGCGTCGAGCAGGACGGCGCGCGGCGGAGGCGATCCGCGGACGACGACGTGGAGCGTGCGCGGGGGCACGCGCAGCGTGCCGACTCTCGCGCCGAGCTCGAGCCGGAGCCGCCCGCCGGCGCGGTGGAACAGGCGCACGGGCGTTCGCGCGACCACGCCGCGCCGGTAGTCGGTCGATTCGCCGTCGTCCTCGACGAGATCGAGCTCGGTGTCGGCGCCCGGGAAGACCTCGAGGACGAGCGGCTCGGCCGGCGTCTCGCCGGCGTGGCGGACGGGCGTTCGCGTCGGCAGCACCGTCCCGCCGCGAACGAAGAGCGGCATCGACTCGAGCGGCGCCGCGACACGCACCGTCGCCGGTCCCGCGAAGCGCGCTCCGCTCGCGAGCGCCGTCCACACGCCCGCCGGCAGGTACACGTCGCGCTCGCGCGCGCCGCGGTCGAGCACGGGCGCAGCGAGCAGCGCGGGCCCCACCATCACCTGGTCTTCGACGCTCGCCGCCGCGCCGTCGTCGGGAAACTCGTAGAACAGCGGGCGCCACACGGGCGCGCCCGTCGCCTCGCACTCGCGGAACAGGCTCTCGAGATACGGCAGGAGGCGCATGCGCAGCTCGAGCGCCGCCTTCGCGATGGCCTCGACGCGCCGGCCGAAGCTCCACGGCTCCTGCCGGCGCGCGAAGAGCATGCAGTGCGTCCGCGCGAAGGGATAGAGAGCTCCGATCTGGATCCAGCGCGCGTAGAGCTCCGGCGTGCAGTTCCACGCGAAGCCGCCGATGTCGGCGCCGCAGAAGGCGACACCGGAGAGCGACAGGTTCATGAGCATCGGCAGCGACTCGCGAAGGTGCGGCCACCGGCTCGCGTTGTCCCCGGTCCAGAGCGCGGCGTAGCGCTGGATTCCGGCGTGCCCCGACCGCGAGAGCACGAACGCGCGCCTTCCGGGGCGCGCGGCCTCGAGAAACGCGCGCGTCGCCCGGCACTCCTGCAGCGCGTAGAGGTTGCGAACGCTCTCGTGCGGGACGCGCCGCTCGGGGTCGGCCGGATCGGCCTGCACGACGCGCGACACGTCCTGCGCCTTGCGCGGCACGACGAGACGGCCGACGCGGATCTCGCTCTGCCAGCCCGCCGGCTCGTTCATGTCGTTCCAGATCCCGGCGACGCCGGCGTCGAGGAGCGGCCGGTGCTGCTCCCCCCACCACGCGCGCACGTCGGGCCGGTTGAAATCGGGGAGCATCGACTGCTTTGGCCAGACGAGCAGTGTGTACGGAGAGCCGTCTTCGTTGCGGCAGAAGACGTCGCGCGCGCGCCCGTCGCGGAAGACCGCGTAGTCGCGGTCGATCTTCACGCCCGGATCGACGATCGTCACGACACGGAAGCCGTCGGCCTCGAGGTCGCGGAGCAGGCGCGAAGGGTTCGGAAAGCGCCGCGCGTTCCAGGTGAAGACGCGCGCGCCGTGCATGTAGTCGATGTCGAGGTGGATGACGTCGGTCGGAATGCCGCGGCGCCGCAGCTCGCGCGCGATCTTCCGCACCTCGCGCTCAGTCCGGTACGAGTACCGCGACTGGTGATGGCCGAGCGCCCAGCGCGGCGGCAGCGGAGTTCGTCCGGTGCGCGCGGTGAAGCGGCGAACGACGTCGGCCGGGCGCGGGCCCGGAAAGACCGTCACGTCGAGGCCGCCGGCGGTCGTCTCCATCCACACGCGCGCGGCGTCCGAGCTCGCGACGTCGAAGCGCGACGGCGCGAATGCGTCGAGCAGAACGCCGGTCGCACGCGTCCGGCCGCCGTCGGGCCTGAGCGCGAGGAAGAACGGGATCGACGCGTAGAGCGGATCGGCATGCGCGCGCAGATTCGCGTCCTGGCTTCGCATGCGCAGGATGCAGCCGCGCTTGTCGAGGCCGCCCGACTTCTCGCCGAAGCCGAAGAACCGGTCTGCGGGCCCGGCCTCGAACGCGATGCGAGCGGCGCCGCCGGCCGCGAAGCCGAGGCCCGAGAGCGCCGCGACCGGCGTTCCGTCCCGCTCGCGGACGCGAATCGTGAGCGGGTCGCCTCCCATTTCGACGGCCGCCTGTCCCTCGGGGCCCTCGAATCGAAGCTGGACACGCCCGTCGTCGCCGGCGTAGGGCTCCGCCGTCGAGGCGCGCCACGGCTCGCGGCCGACGCCGTCCGACGGATCGGGCGGGAGCGCGCCGCCGGCGGCCGCGCGCAGCCGCACCGCGCCGTCGCGCGCGATGGCGATCTCGCACACCGCGCCGCGGCCGAGCTCGACCCGAACCGCCCCGGGACCGGCCGGCTTCCAGCCGACGACGGCCGCCTCCGGCACGAAGGTCTGCTCCTTCACGCGCGCCAGTCTACAATCTCGCCTCGTGACTGCCGGCTGCGAGCGCCCAGCATTCTCGCTCCCCCCGCTGCGCGGGGAGGCGCTTCGCGGGCTCGCGCCTCGTGAGCGCACGGGCGCTCTCCTGCGCAGGCGTTCCATGTCCGCGTGGCCGCCGCGCACGCGAAGCGGCCGAGCGGCTCGCGTCGCGGGGCGAGACGCATAGCGTGGACTGGCTCCTCGAAGCGCTCCCTCGCTGGCTCCCCGCGTGGCACGTCGTGTGGCACCCGCTCGCGCTCGCCGCGGTGGTCGTCGTCCTCTGCGTGAACGCGTACTTCGTCGCCACGGAGTTCGCGCTCGTCGCCGCGCGCCGCAGCCAGGTGCGGCTGTGGCTGAAGGAGGGGCGCCGCGGCGCGGCGTCCGCCCTGCGCGCGATCGAGAAGCTCGACGACAGCATCGCCGCGACGCAGCTCGGCATCACGATCACGAGCATCGGGCTCGGCTTCCTCGGCGAGCCGGCGATCGCGACGCTGATCGAGCCGCAGCTCGAGAGCGTCGGCGCCGCGAGCTTCGTGACGGTCCACTCGGCCGCGCTCGTGCTCTCGTTCGCGCTCGTCACCTTCCTGCACGTCGTCCTCGGCGAGCTCGTTCCGAAGGCGGTCGCGCTCGACCGGCCGGCCGACCTCGCACTCCTGTTCTCGCGCCCGCTGCTCGCCTTCGGCTCCGTCTTTCGGCCGGTGCTCTGGATGATGAACGGCACCGCGAACGGCCTGCTCCGCCTGCTCGGCGTCGAGCGCACGGGGGAGGCGCACCGGATTCACTCGCCCGACGAGCTCTCGCTCCTCGTCTCGGAGTCGCAGGAGGCCGGCGCGATCCGGCCCGACACCGGCCGCATCATCGGACAGGTCTTCCGGCTCTCGCGGGTGCGCGTTCGCGACGTCATGGTGCCACGCGAGCGGATGGCCGCGATCGAGCGCCACATGGGCCCCGACGACGTTCTCGATCGCCTTCGCGAGGAGGGCTACACGCGTCTTCCGGTCTACGACGGAACGCTCGACCGGATCGTCGGCATCCTGCACACGAAGGATCTCTTTCACCTCTACGCGAAGTCGCGCCTCGTCGTCCTCGAGGACGCGATTCGGCCCGCGGTCTGGTTCCTGCCCGACGTTCCGGTCGTCGACGCGCTGCGCCGCTTTCGCCGCGGACGCCGCCACATGGGAATCGTCCACCAGAAGGACGGCAAGGTGATCGGCCTCGTGACGCTCGAAGACGTGCTCGAGGAAGTGGTGGGCGAGATCGAGGACGAGCACGATCAGCCGACGGCGGCGGGGAGCGAGTGAGACGCGCCGCGCGCCGGCCGGTCGCTCGCGCGGCGTCGTGGTCCGGGCGGGATGCAGTGCAGTGCCGCAGCCGCGCTCCTGCGCTCGCTCCGATCAGTAGTAGACGCAGCGCGTGCGGTGGCGAGGGTGCGCCTTGATGCGCGGATCCTGGCCGCGCGTCCACAGGAGCTGGTCGAGATCGCGCGCGCTGGTGCGCCCGCCGCGCGCGCGGATCGCGCCGACGAGGAGCTCGGTCGCGTGGACGCCGCCGGCGCGGATTTCGACCTCCTCGGGCGACCCGGCCGCGAGGAGCTCTCCGGCGTCGATGCGCGCGAGCAGCTCGGGCGCGTAGACGAGGACTCTCTCGCAGCGCAGCACGTGCGGGACGAGGTTGTCGGCGAAGATCGTGAGGCGCTCGAGATCGCGAAAGCGCCCGAAGCCCTCGCCGCCGAAGGCGAGCGCGAGGTCGGACGGGACGATCTGCGCGCGCTTGTAGAAGGGCACGTCGAGCTCGTCGTAGCGCTCGACGTCGCGGTAGAAGGGCATCTCGGCCAGCAGCTCGGCGAGCCGCTCGGCGCTGCCCGCGGCCTCCTCGACCGGGCCTTCGAAGCGGCCGCCGAAGCGGCGCCCGAGCCACGCGCCGAGATCGCGCAGCGCCTCGGCGAAGAGCTCCATCAGCTCGCGCACTTCGGCGACGGCGAGGTCCTGGCCGAGCAGCGCCGCCAGCTCGCGCGCGCCGATCTCGCCCAGCTCCGCGGCGCTCCACGGGCCCTTCTCGTCGAAGCGCCGCTTGATGCCGGTCGCGACGGTGAAGTAGCCCGAGAGCCCCGGCGGCTTTCGAAGGAGCGGGAACCAGCCCGACCCGAAGTTGATGCTGTCGAGCGTCAGGTTGAAGGCGAGCGTCGACGCCGGCGAGCCGCGGTGATGGTGCTCGGTGTCGTAGTCCGGTGTCGGCGGCGCCTCTCGCGCGAGCCGCTCGGCGAGGGCGCCGATCCCCGCCGGGTCGATGCGCACGAAGCGGGCGCGCCGCGACACCTCGGCCGCCGCGCGGCGAACGCGCTCGCACGGGCTCAAACGCCCACCAGCGTGATCGCGCCGGGAACGATCTCGTACGCGGCGGGCAGCATGCCGAGCGGCTCGCCGTCGATCTCGGTCCATACGCTGCCCGGCGCGGCGTCGGCCTCGAGCCGCCGGCCGCGCAGCGAGCGCACGTTCGGGAGTCCGACGTGCGCCCCCCGGTAGAGCAGCGGAAGCCGCCACAGCAGCTCGGCCTTCGAGACGTCGCCGACGATCACGACGTCGAGCAGGCCGTCGTCGATCGCAGCGCCGGGCGCAACGCGCATGCCGCCACCGAAGTACGATCCGTTCGCCGCGGTCGCGAGGTGCAGGCGGCCTTCGTGCACCACCTCGCCGTCGAGCCGCAGCGTCACTGGCTGGCTTCGCCATCGCGCGAGCGCGCGCAGCGTGCCGGCGAGGAACGAGACGCGGCCGCCGAGCGTCTTCGGCGTCTCGTTCACGAGGCGCGTCACGAGCCCGCTCATGCCGAGGCTCGCGACGTTGAGGAAGGCCACGCTCCGGCGCTCGCCGCGCGCGTCGGTGTACTCCGCACGCCCCGCGTCGACGCGCCGCGTCTTTCCCGCCGCGATCCGCGCGAGCGCTTCGCCGACGTCGCGCGGAACGCCGAGCCCGCGCGCGAGATCGCCGCCGGTTCCGAGGGGCAGCAGCGCGATCTCGCACGCGCCGGCCGCTCCGGCGTCGAGCAGGCCCGTCACGACCTCTCCGGTCGTCCCGTCGCCGCCCGCGACGACGATTCGCCGCACCCCCGCGCGAGCGGCCTCGCGCGCGATCCGCACCGCATCGCGCGGCGCGCGCGTCGGCTCCACCGCGATCGGCCCCAGCACCGCCCGCGCGCGCGGCTCGATCGCGCGCCAGCGCCTCCCCGTCGCGCCGTTCTTGCTCTTCGGGTTGAGCACGACGAGCGTGCGATCGCTCATGGGCGCGCAGGATACCCCGGGGCGGAGCGGTGCGGGCCGCGCGACGCGGCGCCCTACGCCGCGCTCGCGCGCGCCGCGCTGGCGGCCGGCGCCGCCGCTGCCGAGATGATCTGGTAGCGGCGGCGGACCGCGGCGGCGTAGGCGACCGCCTCGGCGCGCGTGCGCTCGGCGTCCCAGCCGGCGGCCTCGGCGGCGACGCGCGCGATCTGTGCGATCTCGGGAAGGCCCTGGCCGGGAGCGAAGAGCGCCATTCGCATCCGGCGCTCGAGCAGGTCGCACAGGTTCGCCGGGCACTCGGTGCGAATCGAGTGGGGGATCTCGGCCCACGTGAAGTGCGAGTGGCCGATCGGGCGGCGCAGCGGCTCGGGGGCCTCGGCGAGCATGCGCTCGGCCGCGGCGCCGTAGCAGCGGACGAGGTGATCGATGCGCCTCGGCGAGATGTGATGGCGCTCGCGAAGCTCCGCTTCGAGCGCGGCGCGTTCGAACGAGTCGTCGCGCAGCGGGATGGCGGCCGTGCGGCTTCGCGCGATGCGGCGGCCGCGCAGCTCCGGCGAGAGGCGGATCGCTCGGTCGACGAGCGCCTCGCCCATCGCGCGGTACGTCGTGAGCTTTCCTCCGGCGATCGAGACGAGGCCCGAGGGATCTTCGTAGATCCGGTGCTCGCGCGAGACGGAGCTCGGCGGCCGGTCCGCGCTGCCGTCGTCGACCAGCGGGCGCACGCCCGCGAAGACGCTCACGATGTCGTTGGTCGTGAGGCCCTTCGCCGGGAAGGCGTCGTTCGCGGCGGCGAGCAGGTAGTGGACGTCCTCGATCGAGACGGTGGGCTCGTCGATCTCGTTCGTGAAGCTGTCGGTGGTGCCGAGGATCGCGAACTCGTCGTCCCACGGCTCGAGGAAGAGCTGGCGCCGGTCGGTGCCCTCGAACGTGATGGCGCCCTGCAGATGGATGCGGCTGCGCGGCAGCACGAGGTGAACGCCCTTCGCCGGGCGCAGCTCGGGGCGCGCGACCGGGCGGTCGAGGCCGCGCAGGCGTTCGACCGACGGTCCTGCTGCGTTCACGATCGCGTGCGCGCGGAGCACGACGCTTCGGCCTTCGAGCCGGTCGCGAGCGCGCAGGCCGCACAGGCGGCCGTCCTCGCGGCGCAGGAACTCGACCGCTTCGGCATGGTTCGCGCAATCTGCGCCGAGGCTGCGCGCGCTCTTCAGCGTCTCGAGGACGAGGCGCGCGTCGTCGACCTGCGCGTCCCAGTAGAGGCCCGCGCCGCGCAGCCCTTCCTGCCGCAGGTCGTGCGAGAAGTCGGCGACCTCTGCGGCCGACAGCATGCGGAATCGCGCGGTGCGCCGGAAGTTCGCGAGCGCCGCGTAGGTCCAGAGCGCTCCGCGCACCTGCCACAGCGGGTGCTTGCTCCCCTCGTACGCGGGGAACAGGAACGGAAGCGGCCGAACGAGGTTCGGGTTCTGCGCGAGCAGCAGGTCGCGCTCGCGGCAGGCCTCGCGCGTCACGGCGAGCTGGCCCTCGCCGATGTAGCGCAGGCCCCCGTGGACCATCTTCGACGAGCGGCTCGACGTGCCCGACGCGAAGTCGTCGCGCTCGACGAGGAAGGCGCGAAGCCCCCGCGACGCGGCGTCGCGAAGCACGCCGGCGCCGCTGATGCCGCCTCCGATCACGAGCAGGTCGAGGCCGTCGCGTTCGGCCTTCGCGAGCGCGCGTGCGCGATCTTCGATCGTCCAGTCCGTCATAGGAGCTTCCCCGGATTCATGAGGCCGCGTGGATCGAGTGCGGTGCGTGCGGCGCGCAGCGCGGCGAGGCCGAGCGCCCCTTTCTCGCGCGCGAGCCATGGCTGGTGGTCCGCGCCGACGCCGTGGTGGTGCGAGAGCGTTCCGCCGGCGGCGACGATCGCCTCGGTCACCTCGCGCTTGATCGCCTCCCACTGCACGATCTCGTTGCCGGAGTCGAGCGGGTAGAGGAGCGTGAAGTAGAGGCATCCGCCGTCGGCGTAGCTGTGCGAGAGGTGCGCCATCGCGAGGCCTGCACCGGCGTGCAGCTCGGCGGCGCGCCGCATCGCGCGCAGCACGACGTCGTGGCCTTGCTCGAGGCGGCTCCACGAGAGCGCGGTCTCGAACGTGTCGACGGCGATCCCGCGGTCGAGGAGCCAGTCGCGAAGGTACGGCGTTCGGAAGCGATCGCGGCGCCAGGCGCGCCCGGGCGCGCTCCCGAGCGGAACGCCGCGATGCGCGCGGCCGATCGAGAGCATTCGGCGCAGCGCGGGAGCGGCCTTGCGCCGGCTCTCGGCCTCGACGCAGTAGACGAGCGCCGATCGCCCTTCGCCGTAGCCCAATCGCGCGAGAAGGCCGAGCGCCGTCTCGGCGGGGTCGAACCGCCGGGCGGGATCGCGCCGCAGCGTCCGCCCGAGCTCGGTCTCGGCCGCGTCGGAGAGCCGCATCACCGCGACGTGCACGCCCTCGCGCGTCGCGTCGCGAACGGCTGCGGCCCCGTCGGAGAAGCTGCGGAAGAGCATGCCGCGGTCCTCGAGCGCGGACGGCGCCTCGTGGACGCGGAGCGTCGCCTCGACGATCACGCCGAACGTGCCCTCCGACCCGAGGACGAGGCCGTTCAGGTCCGGCCCGGCCGCGGACCGCGGCGCAGGGAGCGTCCGGATGACACCTTCGGGTGTCACGACGCGCACGGCGACCAGCAGATCCTCGATCGCGCCGTAGCCGCTCGAGCTCTGGCCGCTCGAGCGCGTGGCGATCCAGCCGCCGAGCGTCGAGAACTCGAACGACTGCGGGAAGTGCCCGAGCGAGAGGCCGTGCGGCCGGAGCGCGGCCTCGAGCGCCGGGCCGTCGATTCCGGCCTGGAAGGTGGCCGTCAGGCTGTCGCGGTCGATGCGGACCAGCGCGTCGAGGTGCGTGGTGTCGAGGCTGATCGCACCCGCCTGGCCGCGCAGGGTTCGCGCCTCGACGCCGCCCACGACGCTGCTCCCACCGCCGAACGGGATCACCGCGAGGTTCGCGTCCGCGGCGATCCGCAGCACGCTCGCGACCGCGCCTTCGCTCGGCGGGTACACGACTGCGTCGGGCGCATGGGGGAGGTCGCCGCGGCGAAGGCGCAGCAGGTCGGGAAGGCTGCGGCCGACGGCGTGAGCGACGCGTTCGAGCGTGCCGGCCGAGAAGCCCGCGTCGCCGCAGGCGGCGCGCAGTGCGCTCTGGGTCTCGGCGGAGATCTTGCACGGGGCGAGCCGGATCTGCTCGAGCGCGACGGGAGCGGGCGGCGGCGAGAAGCGGTGCTCGAGCCGGCGGCCGAGCTCGTCGAGCAGCCAGCGCTCGCGCGCCGGCGGCAGGCCCGCCGATTCGCCGAGGCGGCCCCAGCCGTTCCAGCGGAGCTGGTCGCGCCGCATCGTCATGCGCGAGTCGCTCCGGCCGCGGTGCCGATCAGCCCTGCGGCCTCGAGGCCCTCGGCCTGCTCGAGGATCGCGCGCTCGCTGTAGTCGAGCATCTCGCCGAGCGTCCGCAGCGCCTCGCCGGCGTTCCGGGTCTCGAGCGCGCCGAGCAGCGCGCGGTGGTTCGCGTGCGAGCGGCGATGGTCGCGCGTCGCGTTGTAGTAGAGCGGGCCGAGCCGGGCGACGAGCTTCGTGAACAGGTTGGTGAGGAGCTGGTACATGAGGTTGCCCGACGCTTCGCCGAGCAGCGCGTTCATCTCGAGGTCGATCTCGAGCGCGCGCTGCGGATCGTCGGCGGCGTCCTGCTCCGCGGCGAGCAGCGCTCTCGCCCGCGTGACGTGCTCCGGCCGGCGGTTTCGCGCCGCGAGCTCGACGACGTGCGTCGTCACGTGCCGGCGGAACTCGAGGAGCTGGCGCAGCAGCTCGGCCGTCACCGTCTTGGGATCACGCAGCAGCGTCTCGATCACCTGGAGCGCCGACGACGTCGCGACGCCGCGGACGAACGTCCCCTGCCCGTGCCGCACCTCGACGAGCTCGAGGAACTCGAGGCGCTTGACGGCCTCGCGCACGGAGGCGCGGTTCACGCGCAGCGCCTCGGCGAGGTCGCGTTCGTTCGGGATGCGGCTTCCGGCCGGATACGCACCCGAGAGGATGCGCGCGCGGAGCTGCTCGAAGACGCCTTCGGCGCGGCGGGACGACTCGAGGGGTTCGAGCGCGGTAGACGAATGCGGCACGGATCCTCGCCGGGTCTGTTGTGGGATCCGGCCCTCAGGATCGCGTGGTGCGAGGTCCGAGGTCGGACCACAGAACCATACCGGCCGGGGTGCCCCGGCACAAGAGGCCGCGCCACGGCCTCGGGCCACTTCCCGCCGTCCGCCCCCGCCGCGCTCGGCGCGGCGGGGGCGCACGTGCTGCGCACGGTCCGCCGGCCGGTATGCTCGCGCCGATGCGGGTGAGCGGCGCGGACGGGCTCTCGCTCCACTGCCTCTCCTGGAGCGAGGCGGGCGTTCCGTTCGTTCTGCTCCACGGCTTCGGCAATGACGCCCACGTCTGGGACGCCTTCGCCCCCGTGGTCGCGCCCTACTACCGGACGCTCGCCCTCGACCTTCGCGGGCACGGCGACTCGGATCGCGACCCCGAGCTGCGCTACGACCACGACGCGGCCGCCGACGACCTCGAGGCGGCCTGCGCCGACCTCGGCATCGAGCGCCTCGTGCTGGTCGGGCACTCCTTCGGCGGCCGCACGGCGATGCGCTTCGCGGGCCGGCATCCGGAGAGGCTCGCGGGCCTCGTGATCGTCGACGCGGGGCCCGACCTCGACGCGCGCGGCGTGCTGCGGATCCGCTTCGACGCGCAGCAGGCCGACCCGACCTTCGCCTCGGTGGCCGAGTACGAGCAGGTGCTCGCGCGCGCGTATCCGCTGGCGCGGCCCGCGGTGATCGCCCGCATGGCGCGCCACGGCCTTCGCCGGCGGGACGACGGCCGGTTCGAACGCAAGACCGATCCGCGCTTCGGCTCGAGCAGCGCGGGACTCTCGCCCGAAGCGCTCGCTGCGCGCATGCGCGCCGAGTCGGACGCCCTGTGGGCCGACCTCGCGCGCGTCACGTGCCCGGCGCTCGTCGTCCGCGGGGCCGCGTCCGACATCCTCTCCGCAGACACAGCGGAGCGTATGGCGGAGCAGGCGCTCGCACGGGGGACGCTCGCGGAGGTGCCGCGGGCCGGGCACTCGGTGATGATCGACAATCCCGAAGGCTTCGCGGACGCCGTCGCCCGCTTTGCGCTGGGCGACGCGTGACGCCGCCGGCGCTCCGAGGTCTCATGCGATCTTCCGCTCGTACGCGCAAGGCACCCGCCGGTGGCGAAGTGCTTCCGCGCGCCTCGCGGCCCTGGCACGCTGTCGCGATCGGCGCGCGGCGCCGGGCGGAGGTGCGCGCGCGGTGCGCCGTCATCGCGCTCGCGCTCCTCACCGCGCTCCATCTCCCGGCCGGCGCCGGCGCCGAGGAGCGGTCGGCGCGCGCGACGATCGAGCAGCTCGACGCCGCGTACGTCGACGTGATGAAGAGCGCCGAGAAGCTCGGCTACGCCGGCCGTTTCGCGAAGCTCGAGCCGGTGCTCACGAAGGTCTTCGACTTCGCCGCGATGGCGAGGCTCTCCGTCGGCGGGCGCTGGAAGGACCTCACGCCCGCGCAGCAGGCGAAGCTCGCGCAGACCTTCGGCAAGCTCAGCATCGCGACCTACGCGGGCCGCTTCACGGGCTACTCGGGCGAGCGGTTCGAGGTGGCGGGCGAGGAGCCGTCGGCGCAGGGAACGGTGCTCGTGCGAACGCGCGTCGTGATCCCCGAGAAGGAGCCCGTCCTCCTCGACTACCGGCTGCGGCCGGGGCCCGACGGCTGGCGTGTGATCGACGTCTTCATGAACGGGACCGTGAGCGAGCTCGCGCTTCGCCGCAGCGAGTACTCGGCGGTCCTCGACCGCGACGGCTTCGACGGCCTCATCGCGGCCCTCGATCAGAAGATCGCCGAGTTCGCGACGAAGCCGGCCGGCCCCGCGAGCTCCTGACCGGGTCGCGACGCGCGCCCCGCCCTGCATCGCCGGGTGCGAAACGTTCGCGCACTCGCTACCTCTCGCGCGCCGCTGGGGGGCCGCGCCGTCCCGTGACGGAGGCCTGCCTGGACGCTCTTCACCGCTTCGATCGAGACACCGGCGTCACCGCGCTCGGCGGAGGCGTCTTCGAGGGCCGCATGGACCGCGGCTGGTGGATCGTTCGCGGCCCGAACGGCGGCTACGTCGCGGCCGTTCTGCTGCGCGCGCTCACGCAGGCGCTCGGCGACCCGGCGCGCGCGCCGCGGTCGCTCACGGTCCACTACACCGCGCCTCCCGCCGAGGGCCCGGTGCGCATCGAGACGACCGTCGAGCGCGCGGGCCGCTCGCTGACGACGCTCTCGGCGCGAATGACGCAGGAGGGGCGCCTGCTCGCGCTCGCCCTCGCGGCGTTCTCTCTGCCCCGAACGGGCCCGGAGCTGCGTCACGCGCGAATGCCCGAGGCGCCGTCTCCCGAGCACTGCGCGCCGATGGCGCCGCCGGGCGCTCCGCGCCTCCCGCTCCACGAGCGCTACGAGACGCGCCTCGCCGTCGGCGGGCGTCCGCTCTCGGGTGCTCCCGAAGCGGTGTGCGGCGGCTGGATCCGCATGGCCGAGCCGCGCGTCGCCGACGCGCTCGCGGTCGCGGCGTTCACGGATGCGCTCCCGCCGGCCCCCTACACGTGGGCGAGCCCGGCCGCGCCGCTCGGGCAGGTGCCGACGATCGATCTCACGATCCACTTCCGCTGCACGCTCCCGCTCGCGGGCGCGAAGGCCGGCGACTTCCTCCTCGCGGTCTTTCGCGCGCGAGAGGGGCGCGAGGGCTTCTTCGAGGAGGACGGCGAGATCTGGTCTCGGGACGGCGTGCTGGTCGCGCAGTCGCGCCAGCTCGCGATCCTCTCGTAGGCCGCGCGGCCGCCTACCTCCGGCTCTCGAGGTACGCGCTACGCAGTGATGCGTAGTAGTCGATCGACGATTCGCGCAGCGCCTCCATACCCTCGAAGTGCTCCTCGCGCTCGGTCATGCCCTGCGATCCCGTCACGAGCGCGAAGCCGAGCAGCGGCAGCGCGTAGACCTGAGGCGCCATCGCGAGATCGACGAGGCTCCCGAAGACGTCGCGAACCGTGCTCGGGCCGACCAGCGGAAGAACGAGATACGGGCCGCGCGGGACGCCGGTGAAGGCGAGCGTCTCGCTGAAATCCGCGCGATGCGACTCGAGGCCCATGCTGCTCGCCGCATCGAAGAGTCCGCCCATTCCCATCGTGCTGTTGATCACGAAGCGCGCGACGGTGACGAAAGCGTCCTTTCCCTCGAGCTGCAGGAGGTCGTTCACGAGCGCCGCCGGGGTGTTGAGATTGGCGAAGACGTTGCGCACCGACTGTCGCGCGAAAGGCGGAACGACGAACGCGTACGCCCGCGTCACGGGATCGAGCAGCACGGTGTCGACGCCGCGGTTGAAGCGGAAGACCTCGCGGTTCATGCGCTCGAACGGGTCCGGCTGCGCGGTGTCGAGCTCGGCGGAGAGCGCGTCGAGCGTGGCGTCGCCGGGCGCGACCTCGGCCGCCTGCGCCGTCGCCGGCTCCTCCGGCGCTCCGGTCTCGACGGCGGCCGCGGCGGGATCCTGCTCGGCGGCCGGTGCCGTCCGAGCGGCCAGCTCCTGCTCGGCGACGGGCACGGCCTGCGCGGCGGGCTCCTCCTGCGCGGCCGATGGGGTCTGCGCGCCCGCGCGCAGCGCGAAAAAGAGCGCCGAAGCCGCGGCCGCACGGAAGAACGCGCGGGAACGCGCCCGCCGGGGCTCGCGCGAGGTACGCGCACGCATCGAGTCGATCCTCCGGGGGGCTTCGGCCCGTATCAAAAGTCTAGGCACCGGGGTCAGCCGCGCCACCGATGCGCACGACTGACCGGAAGCCCGCTTTCGGTCAGCGTTTCTTCATTGTCAGCTCGCGTGCTGCGTCCCATGCTCCGCCCGCGCGCACCGCGTGCGCTGCCACGGGACGGAGTCTTGCAGCCGATCGAGCTCCTCATCGGAACGTTCTGGCTCCGGCCGTACGTCTTCGCGTTTCTCGCCGCCTTCCTGGTGATCGCGCTCGCCGAGATCGGGCCGCGGCGGACGGCGGTCTGGACGCTGGTCGGCTTCGCCGTCGCGTTCGCGTGCGAGTACTCCTCGACCCGCAGCGGCTTTCCCTTCGGCCTCTACCACTATCTCGACGGCGAGACGCGGCACCGAGAGCTGTGGATCTCGAACGTCCCGTTCATGGACTCGCTCTCGTTCGTCTTCCTCTCGTTCGTGAGCTGGGCGACCGCGCGCCGGATCCTCGGCGTATCCGCGCGCGAGGAGGCGACCGGCGAGATCGCGGGCCGGCCCGCGGTCCTCGCGCTCGGCGCCGCGCTGATGGTGGGAATCGATCTGATCTGCGATCCTGTCAGCCTGCGCGGCGATCGCTGGTTCCTCGGCAAGATCTACTACTACGAGTACCCCGGGCTCTTCTTCGGGATTCCGCTCACGAACTTCGTCGGCTGGGCCTTCGTCGCGCTCGCCGTGCTCGTCACGATGGCCGGGCTGGAGCGCCGCGGCTGGCTCGGCGGCCGGCCGCTCGGTCCGCTCCCCCGCGCGGCGCTCTGGGCACCCGCGTTCTACGCCGGCATCGTGCTCTTCAACGTCGCGATCGCGTTCTACGTCGACCTGCCCGCCGCCGGCCTGCTCGGCCTCGCGATCGTCGCAGCGGTTGCGCTAGCGCTCCGCGGCCGGCAGCTCGTGCGTGAGCCAGGCCTCGAGCAGGCGGGCTGAGATGCGCGCGCAGGGACGCATCCGCGCGACGATTCGCGCGCTCGAGACGAGAAGGCCCGGCCGGCGCAGGAGCGCGCCGAGGCTCGCGGGGACCTCCTCGGCTGCGGTGTCGAGCACGACGCGGGCCGCCGCCGCGGGAATGCCTCTCTCGGCGAGGGCGGCGGCGAGCGCGGCGCTCTCCATGTCGACTGCGAGCGCGCCGAGCGCGTCGCGCAGCCGCGCCTTCTCCTCGGGCGTGTCGGCGACGTGCGGGACGGTGACGAGCGCGCCGCGCGTGCAATCGAGGTTCGCTCGTCGCGCGGCCCCGGCGAGCGAATCGGCGAGCGGCGTCTCGTGCGCCTTTCCCGCAGCGTCGAGCAGCGGATCGGCGACGACGAGCCGTCGCGCCGCGAGATCGTGCGCGAGCGCGCCGGCGAAGCCCGTGCACACCGCCGCCTCGATCGCGATGTCGGGGATCGCGCCGACGGTCCGGCGCGCCGCGTCGATGCCCATCCCGGTGCGCACCCACGCGAGGGTCGGACGATCCGGCGCGGAGAGCTCCTCCGGGCGGCAGCGCACCTCGGTCCAGCCCGGCGCGCGCACGCGCGCGGCCTCGAGGTCGAGCGCGTGAAAGACCACGACGAGCGGAGCGGCGCGGAGGCGACTCATCGGAAGGCCGTCACGCGGGATCGGATCCTCCAGGCGGCGATGGCGCTCTTCGGTCAGCGCGGCTTCGAGCATACCACGGTGACTCAGATCGCGAAGCGCGCGGGCGTGAGCCGCGCGTCGATCTTCTGGCATTTCGGCGACAAGGCGACGCTCTTCGGCGAGGCGTGCCAGCAGTTCTTCGTCCCGTTCCGCGACCAGCTCAAGCAGAGCCTGCTCCACGTCGAGGCCGGCCAGCGGCTGCCGCAGATCTTCTCGGTCTACGACCGCTTCGTCGGGCAGAACCGCGCCGCGATCCAGGCCTTCGTGCGCTTCGTTCTCGAATCGCCGGAGCTTCGCACCGCGCTGCAGCCGATGCTGCTCGAGCTGCACGAGATCTTCCGCCAGGACGTGAAGATCACGCTCGAAGAGCTGCTCCCGGCCGGCTACGACGCCGACGCGCTCGCGACGGGCCTCGTCGCGCTGCTCGACGGCAACCTGATTCTCGGCCTCGTCGATCCCGACCCTGCCGGCGTCGAGCGCCGCGGCGCTGCGCTGCGCGCGCTCGCGGCCCTGCTGCCCGTGGGCAAGACGGAGAAATAGCCACGATGAGATTCCCGCTCCGCCTCCAGTTCGACCTGTTCCGCTACATCGCGAAGCAGCGCCTCGCGGGGCGCAGGCATTACCCGCTCGTGCTGATGCTCGAGCCTCTTCACGCCTGCAATCTCGCGTGCGCGGGATGCGGGCGCATCGTCGAGTACGAGGACACCTACAGCGAGAAGATGACCCTCGACGAGTGCTTCGCGTCGATCGACGAGTGCGGCGCGCCGGTGGTCTCGATCTGCGGCGGCGAGCCGCTGATCTACAAGCCGTACCCCGAGCTCGTCGCGGGCTGCTTCGCCCGCGGCAAGCACGTCCAGCTCTGCACCAACGCGATCCTCCTCGACCGCTTCATGGAGAAGGTTCCGCCGCACCCGAACCTCACGATCCAGGTCCATCTCGACGGGCTGCGCGAGACGCACGACCGCTCGGTGTGCAAGGCCGGCGTCTTCGACGCGGTCATCCCGCAGATGCGCCGCGCAGTCGAGCGCGGATACCGCGTCTCGACCAACACGACCATCTTCCGAGACACGAGCGACGAGGAGCTCGACGCGCTGTTCACGATGCTCGACGAGATGGGCGTCCACGGCTTCCTGATCACGCCGGGCTACGCCTACCAGGTGCTCGACAACGACATCTACATGGCGAAAGCGGAGGTGCACCGCCGTTTCCGGCGCATCAAGGAGATCGCGCAGCGGCACAAGGTCCTGAGCACGCCGCTGTACCTGAAGTTCCTGACGGGGGAGCGCGACCTGCTGTGCACGCCGTGGGCGAACGTGACGCGAAATCCGCGCGGCTGGAAGGGCCCCTGCTACCTCATCACCGACGCGCACTACCCGAGCTATCGCGAGCTGATCGAGAAGACCGACTGGGAGTTCTTCCGCAACCGCCGCGACCGGCGCTGCGAGCACTGCAAGCTCCACTCGGGCTTCGAGCCGAGCGCCGCCGAGCAGGTGACGCGGAGCCTGTCCGACGCCCTCGAGTTCGGGCGCTGGGTGCTGCGCTAGTGCGGCGCTGGCTTGCTGCGATCGAGGAGCCGGCCGACCTGCGGCGCGTGCCGCGCGAGCGCCTCTCGGAGGTGGCGAGCGAGCTGCGCGAATACCTCGTCGAAGTGGGCGCCGAGGTCGGCGGCCACTTCGCGGGCAGCCTCGGGACGGTCGAGCTGTGCGTCGCGCTGCACTTCGTCTTCGACACGCCGCGCGACCGGATCGTGTGGGACGTGGGGCACCAGGCGTACGGACACAAGGCGCTCACCGGGCGGCGCGAAGGGCTCCGCGCGATCAAGAAGGCGAAGGGGCCGAGCGGCTTTCTGCGCCGGGCCGAGAGCCCGTACGACGCGTTCGGCGCCGGTCACGCCGGCACGTCGGTCTCCGCCGCGCTCGGCATGGCGGAGGCGCTGCGGCGCGCAGGGCGAAGCGAGCGCGTGGTCGCGGTGATCGGCGACGGCGCCGCGACCGCCGGCATGGCCTTCGAGGGCCTCAACCACGCGGGCTTCCTCGGGGCCGACGTGAAGGTCGTCTTCAACGACAACGGCATGTCGATCGCGCCGAACGTCGGCGGGCTCTCGCAGGCGGACTCGCCGCGTGGCTACTTCGAAGCGCTCGGCCTGCGCATGCTCGGTCCGGTCGACGGACACGACGTGGGCGCGCTGCTCGCAGGGCTCGAGGCGCTGCGCGACGCGCGCGGGCCGGCGGTGCTCCACGTGCGAACGCGCAAGGGAAGGGGCTACGCGCCCGCCGAGGCCGACCCGTTCGCCTGGCACGCGACGGCGCCGTTCTCGATCGAGACCGGCGCGCGCGCGGCCGGCGCGCCCGGTGCGCCGAGCTGGACGGCGTGCTTCGCCGAGGCGCTCGCCCGCGTGGCCGATCGCGACCCGCGCGTGGTCGCGATCACGGCGGCGATGCTCGACGGCACCGGCCTCGACGTCTTCGCGCGCAGACACCCAGGCCGCGTCTACGACGTCGGGATCGCCGAACAGCACGCGGTGACGTTCGCCGCCGGGCTCGCGGCCGAGGGCCTGCGCCCGGTGTGCGCGATCTACTCGACGTTCCTGCAGCGCGCGTTCGATCAGGTCGTTCACGACGTCGCGCTGCAGGGCCTGCCGGTGATCTTCGCGCTCGACCGCGCGGGCCTGGTCGGGCCCGACGGGCCGACGCACCACGGCGTTCTCGACCTCGCGACGCTTCGGGCGGTGCCGGGGCTCGTCATCGCGGCGCCGCGCGACGAGAACGAGCTGCAGCACCTGCTCGCGACGGCCGTCGACTCCGGCCGTCCGTTCGCGCTGCGCTTCCCGCGCGGCGCGGCGCGCGGCGTCGCGCTCGACCCCGACCCGAAGCCGATCGAGATCGGGCGCGCGGAGATGCTCCGTGAGGGAGGCGACGTGACGCTCCTCGGGATCGGGAAGACCGTCGCAACGGCGCAGTCGGCGGCCGAGCGTCTCGCCGACGCGGGCATCGAGGCCACGGTGATCGACGCGCGCTTCGTGAAGCCGCTCGACGCCGTGGCGATCGCCGCCGCCGCGCGGCGCACCGCGGGAGTCGTCACGATCGAGGACCACGCCGCGCAGGGCGGCTTCGGGAGCGCGGTGCTCGAGTGCCTCGCGCGGCACGCGCCGGGGACGCCCGCGCTCGTGCTGGGCATTCCCGACGAGTTCATGGAGCACGGCGAGGTCGCCGAGCAGTGGCGCCTCGCCGGCATCGACGCGGCGTCGGTCGCCGAGCGCACGCGAAGCTGGCTGGGAGGGTCGAAGTGAGCCATCTGCTGCAAGTCGAGGGGACGGAGAAGCCGGCGACGGGGCCGATCGCGGTTCCGCCCGGAATGCAGGCCGCCGGCGACGCGGTCGCGCGCGCGCACGAGCACTTCTGGAAGTGCCAGGAGTCCGACGGACACTGGGTCTTCCCGCTCGAGGCCGACGCGACGATCACCGCGCAGTACGTGATCTACCGCCGCTGCATGGGGCTGCCGGTCGGCGAGCGCGACCGCCTCGCCGCGCAGCGCCTGCTCTCGACGCAGCGCGACGACGGCGGATGGTCGCGCTGGGAGGGCGCGCCGAGCCATCTCTCGCTCGCGGTCGAGGCCTACTTCGCGCTCAAGCTCGTCGGACACTCGCCGGACGAGCCCGCGCTCGCGAAGGCGCGCCGCTTCATCCTCGAGAGCGGCGGCGTCGCGAAGGCGGGCGTCTTCACGCGGATCTGGCTCTCGTACTTCGGCGAGTTCCCGGCGCGCGGCATCCCGGCGACTCCGGTCGAGATCATCCTGCTTCCCGACCGCTTCCCGCTCAGCATCTACGAGATGTCGTCGTGGGCACGCGGGACGGTCGTGCCGCTCACGATCCTGCAGGCGCTCGATTTCCGTGTTCCGCTCGAGACGGGCCGCGGCGTTCGCGAGTGCTGGGCGGCGCCTCCCGAGGCGTCGGACCTCTCGTTCGATCCCGGTCGCGAGTGGCTCACCTGGAGGCGCTTCTTCGCGCACCTCGACCGGGCGCTCCACGCGCTCGGCCGCGCGACGTCGTGGCGTCCGCTTCGCGCGCGCGCGCTGCGCGAGGCCGAGCGCTGGGTCCGCGAGCGCCAGGACCGAAACGGCGGCTGGGGCGGGATCATCCCCGCGATGGTGAACTCGACGCTCGCCCTGAAGGCGCTGTGCGGCGAGGACGACGAGGCGGTTCGCCGCGGGCACGAGGCCGTCGAGGCGTTCACGACGCCGATGCCGGGCGGCCTCATGCTCCAGTCGTGCGTCTCGCCGGTGTGGGACACCGTGCTGGTGGCGAAGGCGCTCCTCGACTCGGGCGCGCGCCCGAACGATCCGCGACTCGTTCGCGCGGCGCAGTGGCTGATCGACCGGCAGATCCTCGGCGTTCGCGGCGACTGGTCGAAGAAGCGCCCCGACGCGCTCCCGGGAGGCTGGGCGTTCGAGTACGAGAACGTCCACTACCCGGACGTCGACGACAGCATCGCGATCTGCACGACGCTCGACCGCATGCGGCTTCCCGACGAGGCGACGAAGCGCAAGTCGATCGAGCGCGGGATGCGCTGGGTGCTCAACATGCAGAGCGCCAATGGAGGATGGGGCGCGTTCGACGTCGACAACGTCCGTGAGATCTGGAACGAGATCCCGTTCGCCGACATGAAGGCGATGCTCGACGCGCCGACGGCGGACCTCACCGGCCGCGCGCTCGAGGTCCTGGGCCACTTCGGGTACACGCTCGCTTCCGGGCAGGCCGAGCGTGCGCTGCGCTTCGTGACCGAGCGGCAGGAGGCGGACGGCTCCTGGTGGGGCCGCTGGGGCGTCAACTACATCTACGGCACGTGGTCGGTGCTGACCGGCCTCGAGAAGATGGGCTTCGGCCCGTCCGACACGCGCGTGCGTCGGGGGGCCGACTGGCTCGAGGCGCACCAGAACGCCGACGGCGGATTCGGCGAGTCGCCCGGCACCTACGCGGACCCGGGATCGCGCGGGCAGGGCCCGTCGTCGGTGTCGCAGACGGCGTGGTCGCTGATGGGCCTCGTCGCGGCCGGGCGCGGCCGCGGCGAAGCGGCGCGGCGTGCGGCCGACTACCTCGTCGCGAGGCAGGAGGCGGACGGCACGTGGAGCGAGCGCGAGTGGACGGGGACGGGCTTCCCGGGCCACTTCTACCTGCGCTACCACGGCTATCCGCAGTACTTCGCGCTCTCGGCGCTCGGCCTCTGGCTGCGAGCGCAGGCGGGCGGGCGCTGATGCGGCGCGAGCGCAGCGACGCGGACCTTCGCGCCTGCGAAGCGCTCGCGCGCTCGCACTACGAGAACTTCGCGATCGGCTCGCGGCTGCTGCCGCGCCGGACGCGGCGCTGGCTCGCGGCGATCTACGCCGCGGTTCGCATCGCGGACGATCTCGCCGACGAAGCAGGGACGGGCGGCGGGCCGCTCGCGCCCGCCGAGCGAGAGGCGCGCCTCGCATCGCTGGCCGACTGGGAGCGTGGCCTCGAGTCGGCAGCGCAGGGCGGCGACGCGCCGCACTTCGCGCAGCGCGCGGCGGGCGACGCGATCCGCGCGCTCGGCCTACCGCTCGCGCCGCTGCGAGCGCTCCTGCGCGCATTCCGCCGCGACCTCGTGCAGACGCGGTACGAGAGCTTCGACGATCTCCTGTCCTACTGCCGCGACTCCGCCGATCCGGTGGGAGAGCTCGTGCTGCGCCTGTTCGGCCAGTGGGATCCGCGCTTCGTCCCCGCGTCGAACGCGATCTGCACCGGGCTTCAGCTCGCCAACCACTGGCAGGACGTCGCGAGCGACGCGCGCCGCGGCCGGATCTACCTGCCGCTCGAGGACATGACGCGGTTCGGGGTCGATCCGGAGCGCGTCCTCGCTGGAGAGGACTCGGCGGCGCTGCGCGATCTGCTCGCCTTCGAGACGGCGCGCGCGCGGGCGCTGCTCGATCGCGGCGGCGAGCTCGTCGCGCTCGTGCGCGGGAGGCTTCGCGTCGAGGTGGCGCTCTTCCGCCGCGGCGGCCTCGCGGCGTGCGATGCGCTCGCGCGCGCGGGCTTCGCGGTGCAGGCCGGCCCTGCGCGGCTTCGCCGGCGCGACCGCGCCGGCGTGCTGCTCCGCGGACTGCTCGACGCGGCGGCGTCTCGCCGCGCTCCGCACGCGATGGAGGCCTTGCGTGGAGCCTGAGCTCGCAGGCGCGTACGCGCATTGCGCTCGCATCGTTCGGCGCAGCGGCTCGAGCTTCGCCGCCGCGTTCTGGATGCTGCCGCCGCAGCGAAGGCGCGCGCTCCACGCCGTCTACGCGTTCTGCCGGCTCGCCGACGACATCGCCGACGACCCCGCGGTGCGCGAGGACCGGGGCCTGCTGATCGCGCGCTGGCGCGAGGAGCTCGATGCGGCGTACCTCGGGAAGTCGGAGCATCCGGTCGGCATCGCGCTCGGCGACGCCGTCCACCGCTACCGCCTCCCGCAGGAGGTGTTCGTCGACCTGCTGCGCGGAGTCGAGTCGGACCTTCGCGGCGAGCCGATCGAGCGCTTCGAAGACCTTCGCCTCTACTGCTACCGCGTCGCGTCGACGGTGGGCCTTCTCGTCGTGACGCTGCTCGGCTGCCGCAGCCCGCGCGCCTACGCGTACGCCGAGACGCTCGGGATCGCGGTCCAGCTCACGAACGTGCTGCGCGACGTCGGAGTGGACGCCGCGAGCGGCCGTGTGTACCTCCCGCGCGAGGAACTCGCGCGATTCGGGGTGACGCCCGAGTCGGTGCTCGCGCGCGAGGGCAGCGAGGCGCTGCGCCTCGTCCTCGCGTCGATCGCCGAGCGCGCGCGAATCCACTTCGAGCGCGCCACCGAGCTGATGCCGCACGAGGACCGCCGGCGCCTTCGCGCGGCCGAGGCGATGGGCGCGATCTACCGGCGCCTTCTCGCCGAGCTGCACCGCCGGGGATTTCCGTGCCTCGACGCGCCGCTCCGGCTCTCGAAGCCGCGGCGGCTCGCGATCGCCGCGGGGACGCTGCTCGGTGTCGGGGCGCCGTCGTTAGCCGCGTCGTCGTCGTCGGAGCCGGCGTCGCGGGCCTTGCCGCAGCGACGGCGCTCGCCGAGGCCGGGCGCAGCGTGCTGCTGCTCGAGCGAGGAGCGGAGGCCGGAGGCCGCGCGCGCTCGTTCATCGACCGGGCGACCGGAGACGCCGTCGACAACGGGCAGCACGCGCTCATGGGCTGCTACGACGAGTTTCTCGCGCTCCTCTCGCGCATCGGAACGCGCAAAGACCTGTTCGAGAGCGAGCTTCGCATTCCGCTGTGCGATCCGGCGCTGCCGGACGAGGCGGCGCGAACGGCGGCGATCGACGCGCCCGGCCTTCCCGCGCCGCTCCACTTCGCGGCCGGCCTGCTCCGCTACCGGCACCTCTCGCTGCGCGAGCGCCTCTCGGCGCTCGTCGCCGGGCAGCGGCTCGTACTGCGCCACGGCCGCGCGGCAAGGCCCGACACGACCGTTGCCGCCGCGCTCGCCGCGCTCGGGCAATCGGAGCGCGCGCGCCGCGCGCTGTGGGATCCCATCGTCTGGGCGACGCTCAATGCCGACCCCGCGCACGCGAGCGCGCGCCTTCTCGCCGCCGTCGTCGGGCGCGCGCTCCTCGCCTCGCGCGAAGGGAGCCGGTTCCTCCTGCCCGCCGTTCCGCTGTCCGAGCTCACGGTCGAGCCCGCTCGCAAGCTCCTCGAGACGCGCGGCGGAGAGCTGCGCGTTCGCGCGGCGGCCGACCACGTCGAGATCGAGGACGGGCGGGTCGTGGGGGTTCGCGCGGGCGGCGAGCGCATCGCGGCCGAGACCGTGATCCTCGCGGTCCCGCCGCCCGCGCTGCGGCGTCTCGCCGTGCCGGGCGTCGACGTTCCGCCCGCGCTCGACCGCGCGACGCCGATCGTCTCGGTGACGCTCTGGCTCGATCGCGATCCGGGAGGCCCGCCGTTCGTCGGCCTTCTCGGCTGCGAGACGCAGTGGATCTTCCAGGTCGACCGCATCCACGGCCGGCGCAGCGGCGGCGGGCACCGGCTCGCGTGCGTGCGCAGCGGCGCCGACGCGTGGAGCGACGTCCCGCGCGACGAGATCGCCGAGACGGTGATCGCCGAGGCCCGCCGTGCGCTGCCCGGGATGGCCGGCGCGCGCGTGCTGCGGCACCTCGTCGTCACCGAGCACGCCGCGACGCTCGCTCCCGATCCCGCGATCCAGCCGCTTCGCGCCGGCGCGGCGGCGCCCGTTCGCGGGCTCTATCTCGCCGGAGACTGGACCGACACCGGCCTTCCCGCGACCCTCGAGGGCGCTGCGCTCTCGGGGCACCGCGCGGCGGCCCTCGCACGAGGAGCGTCATCGTGACCGAGATCGCAGAGCGCAAGGCCTCGCACCTCCGGCTGTGCGCCGAGCAGGACGTCGAGCACCGCGGAACGACGCTGCTCGAGGAGGTGCGCCTGCTCCACGACGCGACACCCGAGCTCTCGCTCGACGACGTCGACCTCTCGTGCGAGCTCTTCGGGCGGAGGCTCCAGGCGCCGATCTTCATCTCGGGGATGTCGGGCGGGACGCCCGAGGCCGGAACGCTCAACCGCGCGCTCGCGACGGTCGCGCAGAAGTGCGGGCTCGGCTTCGGCGTCGGCTCGCAGCGGGCGATGCTGCTGCACCCCGAGACGGCGCAGAGCTACCGGGTTCGCGACGTCGCTCCGGACATCCTGCTCCTCGGCAACGTCGGCGTCGTGCAGGCGCGCGAGGCGGGCCCTGCGCGCGTCGCGGAGCTCGTCTCCGCGATCGGCGCCGACGCGCTCTGCGTTCACCTGAACGTCGCGCAGGAGCTGGTGCAGGACGAGGGAGACCGCGACTTTCGCGGCGCGCTCGCCGCGATCGAAGCGCTCGTCGACTCGCTTCCCGTTCCCGTGATCGTGAAAGAGACCGGCTGCGGTCTCGGGCCGCGAACGCTCGCACGGCTCCGCGCGCTCGGCGTGCGGTGGGTCGACGTCTCCGGCGCGGGCGGAACGAGCTGGACGGCGGTCGAGTCGATGCGCGGCACCGAGCGCCAGCGTGCGCTCGGCGGCGACCTTCGCGAATGGGGGATCCCGACGGCGGCGGCCATCGTCTACGCGCGGCGCGAGAAGCTCGGCACCCTCGCGTCGGGAGGCATCCGCAGCGGCCTCGATGCGGCGCGCGCGCTCGCGCTCGGCGCCGACGCGGTCTCGCTCGCGCTGCCGCTGCTGCGCGCGTGGGCCGACGGCGGGCTCGATGCGGCGCTCGCGGCGGCGTCACGCATCGTCGAAGGGCTGCGCGCGGTCGTGCTGCTCACGGGCTCACGGAGGCCCGAGGACCTCGCGCACGCGCCGCGCGTCGTCGGCCCGGCGCTCCGCGCCTGGCTCGAATGAGCGTTCGCCGCCTCGATCGTGCGGCCGGGCGCGTTGCGCTCGTGACCGGAGGATCGGGCGGCATCGGCGAAGCGCTCGCGGCGGAGCTGGCGCGCCGCGGGATGGCGCTCGCGCTCCTCGCGCGGCGCAAGGACGCGCTCGAGGCGTCGGCCGCTCGTCTTCACGCCGCGGGCGCGCGCGTGTCGACACATGCCTGTGACGTTCGCGACGCCTCATCGCTCGAGGCGGCGATCGGGGCGGCCGCGGCCGAGCACGGCCGGCTCGATCTGGTCGCCGCGTGCGCGGGGATCGGCCGCCACGTCGCCTTCGCGGAGCACGACGCTGCGAGCATCGACGCACTGCTCGCGACCAACGTGACGGGTCACCTCCACACGCTGCGTTTCG
>JABLTH010003048.1_pt1 | contig 25787 bp, 21 predicted proteins | sample 7875711 | NCBI WGS metagenome assembly JABLTH01 (sample SAMN14941262, study PRJNA633318) | bioreactor metagenome | isolation source: bioreactor | place: China | collected 2019-03-05 | reverse complement strand
GGACGTGCCGGCCGGCCAGTTGGCGGCGGTGCTGGCCGCCTTCGGCGAGGACGAGGTCGAGGAATACCGCGTGGGCTTCACCATGCGCGGCGAGAAAGACGTCATCTACGGCATCGTCTGGCCGGTCTACGGCCGCGAGGCGGGCGAGATCGACAGCGAGGAGAAAGGCGGTCCGGTCGAGCAGATCTGCGAGGAATTGCGCAACGCCGGCGTGGAAGACATCTTCCGCCATGCCGCACTGTTCGACCCCGAGTACTGCGAGGACTGCGGCACGCCGCTGTATGCCGACCGCACGGGCGAGATCGTCCACGCCGAACTGCCGGAAGACGCGCCCACGCAGCAGCCGCTGTTCCACTGAGCCGGAGCGCGTCCGCGCTCCCGCCCCCGCCGACGGCCCGCCTTGCGCGGGCCGTTTGCCTTGGTGCCCCCCCGCCGCGCGGGGCTCAGCCGGCCGCCTCGCTGACGCAGCGCCAGAGCGCATGGCCGGAGGCGCCGTACTTGCGCTCGAACGGCGTCATGGCCTCGGCCGGCTGCCAGGGTTCGATCCGTGCCGGCCGCCCGGCCAGGGCCAGCGCCCGCGCGAACTCTTCCACGTAGATCTGCCAGTTGCTGCGGCACTCCAGGTAGGCGCCGCAGGCGGCCAGCGCGGGGAACACGGCGTGCCCCTGCCAGCGCCGGCCCAGATGGCCGATCTTGGGCCAGGGGTTCGGATACAGCACGTAGTGGCGGGCCACCGCCACCTGCAGGTCCTGCAGCAGGCGCCACACGTCCACCAGGTCGGCGCGGGCCCAGACGAAGTTTCCGGGCCGCTCCCCCTCCCACCAGTCCTTGCCGGCGGCCAGGCGCTTTTCCGACTGGTCCACGCCGATGACGAAATGGTCGGGCCAGGCCTGCGCCAGCCGCAACGTGCTCTCGCCCACGCCGCAGCCGGCGTCCAGGATCAGCGGCGCACCGCCGGCCTGCTGCCAGCGCGCCAGCGCCGCCTCCAGCGCATTGCGGCTGGCCTCGCCGACGGGCTTGCGGAAGGGCTCCGCCAGGTGGCGCGCCACGCGCGCGTCGAGGTGATCGTGGATGCCCGTCTGGGCCGAGGCGATGGTGCGGGAGTTGGCGAACATGGCCGCGATTCTACCGGGCCCGCAGCGAACGTCGGCGGAGCCCGCCGGGCGCGCCGCTGCGGTGCCGCACCCGGCCGGCCGCGCACCGATGTCTTTTTGCCGGCACAATGCGGTCTGTCCGATCGAGAAACCGCCCGCCGGCGGCGCCACCGCGCGCCTGCGCGGGCTTGTACGAGGAGAGCATCCGATGACCGCCAGCCACCGCAACCCTCCCGCCCTGCCCGCCGCGCCGCGCTCGCCGCGGCGCCGGCGCCTGCTGCAGGCCGGCGCCGCGCTGGCGCTGGGGCCCGCCGCCCAGGCCATGCGCCCCGCCGCCGCCGCCGATCCCGACACCCTGCGCATCGGCCTGGCAGCCGACGTGACGTCGATGGACCCGCAGTGGAACAACGCCGGCCCGAACAACGCCATCGCCCTGCACATCTTCGAGTCGCTCGTGTTCATGGACAAGAACGCGCGCTATATCCCGGGACTGGCGCTGTCCTGGAAGCCGGTCAATGCCATCACCTGGGAAATCAAGCTGCGCCCCAACGTGAAGTGGCATGACGGCGCCCCCTTCACCAGCGAGGACGTCAAGGCCTCGCTGGAGCGCCCCGAAAAGCTCGTCAACAGCCCGGGCTCCTTCACCAGCTACACCAAGCCGATCGCGCGCATCGACACGCCCGACGCGCACACCGTGCGGCTGACCATGAGCGTGCCCAACTACGCCAACCTGGCCAATGACCTGAACAGCGTGCCGATCCTGCCGAAGAAGGTGGCGGCCACGCTCACCCAGGCCGAGTTCGACTCGGGCAAGGTCATGATCGGCACCGGCCCGTTCAAGTTCGTCCGCTTCGCGCGCGGGCAGGAGATCGTGATGGAGCGCAATCCCGACTACTGGGGCCCCAGGCCCGAGTGGGAGCGCGCGGTCTTCCGCATCCTGACCGACAATGGCGCCCGCACCGCCGCCCTGCTGGCCGGCGACGTCGACGTGATCGAGAGCGTGCCCTCGGCCGACGTGGCCAAGCTCAAGCAGAACCCCAAGTTCAAGATCGAGCAGCAGGTGTCCTGGCGCACCCTCTTCTGGCAGATGGACCAGGCGCGCGACAACCCGCGCTTCGTCACCGACAAGGCCGGCAAGCCGCTGGGCAAGAACCCGTTCAAGGATGCGCGCGTGCGCGCCGCCATCAGCAAGGCGCTCAACCGCGACGCCATCGTCAGCCGCATCATGGAAGGGCTGGCGGTGCCGGCCTCGTCCATCGTCTCGCCGCAGATCTTCGGCCACCCGGGCACCAGGCCCGACGCCTACGACCCGGAAGGCGCCAAGAAGCTGCTGGCCGCCGCCGGCTACCCCGACGGTTTCGGCCTGACCCTGCACGCCACCAACAACCGCTACCTGAACGACGCGGCGGTGGCGCAGGCCACCGCCGGCATGCTGACGCGCATCGGCATCCAGACCAAGGTGGAGACGATGCCGGTGGCCGCCTACTTCACGCGCGCGCGCCAGGGAGAGTTCGCCTTCGAGATGCTGGGCTGGGGCTCGGCGGCGGCCGATGTGGCGCTACGCTCCATCCTGGGCACACCCAACCCCAAGACCGGCTACGGCACCTGGAACTGGGGCAAGTACAGCAACCCGCAGCTCGACCAGCTGATCGAGAAATCGCTGACCACGGTCAGCAGCGACAAGGCTCGCGAAGAGAACGCCCGCGCGGCGGCCCGCTTCGCGCTGGCCGACCACGGCATCATCCCGTCGCACAGCCAGCTGGCGATGTGGGCGATGCGCAAGGGCGTGCGCTACGAAGCGCGCACGGACGAGTGGTCGCTCGCCCAGTTCTTCCACAAGGAATAGTTGGCGGCCCAGGCCGGTGCGGCGGGGATCGCGCCGCGCCGGCTCGCGCCCCTCTCCCGCCTGCGGGAGAGGGAGTCAAGACGCCATGCTTGACCAGCGGCGTCGGCGCTTCCTGCCGCTCAGATCCGCAGCCGCTCTTCCTGCCGTGCGTTGGCCGCGCGCAATTTGGCCACCCAGTCGCGCGCCGGCAGCCGCGTGGTGGTTTCCACCACCTTGGCGCGCGCCTCCAGCACCTCCCAGGACACGTCGATCACGGGGCCGTTGAAGGCCAGTGCGATGACATTGCCGTCGTGCACCTCGGGGAAGACCAGCACGCGGTTGTCGAAGGCATCGCAGATGCGCACGATGTTCTTCGGGAAACTGTCATGGTCGCCGAACAGGTTGATGGTCATCACGCCGGGGGCCTTCAGCACGCGCCGGCAGGCGCGGTAGAAGGCGGTGGTGTCGAGCACGGGCCCGCGGGCGGTGGCGTCGTACAGGTCCACCTGCAGCGCGTCGACGCTGCCGGTGTGCGCGGCATCCATCACGTAGTCCCAGGCATCCTGCTCCAGCACGCGCAGCCGCGTGTCGTCCTCGCGCAGGCCGAACATGCTGCGCCCGGCGACGATGACCGCGGGATTCAGCTCGACCGCGGTGACGCGGGCGCGGCTGAACTGGCGGTGATTGAACTTGGTCAGCGCCGCCGCGCCGAGGCCGAGCTGGGCCACGTGGAAGTCGGGCGCGGACGGCGACAGGAACAGCAGCCAAGCCATCATCTGCTGCGCGTACTCCAGCTCGATGGCATCCGGCTTGCGCAGGCGCATGGCGCCCTGCACCCACTCGGTGCCGAAATGCAGGTAGCGCACGCCGTCCATTTCCGAGAACGTGACCGGGGCGAAGCGCGGCGTCATCCGCTTCTCGTCGCCCTGGGCGCCGCGGCGCGCGGGCTTGTCCTCGCGCGGCTCGGCGTCCGGGCCATCGCCTTGCGCCATACGGCGTTGCGCGCGTGCGCCCCGGGCTGGACGGCGGGAGGCCTCGGCCTCGATGGATTTGCGTTTGAGCAGAGTCATGGAATACGGATTCGTATGGTGCTGGCCCGTATCGGCGGGCCGGTTGGAAATCAGGGGAACGTGCCGCGGCGCCGCGGTGCCTCAGGGGGAGAAGGCCCGGCGCTCAGGGCCTGACCTGCGCCGAGCGGGCGCGCTCCAGCCACTCGCGATTGTGCTCGCGCGCATGGCGCGGCCAATGGCGGGCGTCGTGCACGATGTCGGCGTACAAGGTGCGCGCCCGCTCGCGGTCGGCGGCGTCCGGCTGCTGCGCCAGCCAGTCCGCGAACAGGCAGCGCGCTGCCGCATCGCTGGCGCAGGTGAGCGCCGCCTCGAAGGCGGCACGCGTGCCCGCCGCGCCCTGCGCGGCCAGCGCGCGCGCATAGAGCAGTGCCGGGTCGGCCTGCTGGCGCAGCAATGGATTGGCGGCAAACAGACGCTCCAGTGTGGCCACTGCGCCGGCGCTGTCCTGCGTGGCGAACTGCGCCTGGGCCAGCCCGAGCAGCAGTGCCGGATCGCTGGCGAAGGGGCCGCTGGCGGCCTCCTGGTAGTGCTGCAGCGCTTCCTGCGGCTGGCCCGCCTCCAGCAGGGCGGCCGCCAACCGCATGCGGTGGGCCACCGTGGGCGCGCGGTCGAAATCGCTGCGCGCTTCCCGCACCGCGCGGTTCGGGTCGACCAGGTTGGTCAGCGCGCGCGTGGCGACGCGCGCGCCGCGCGACTGGCGCAGCGCCGGCAGGTAGATGGCGAAGAAGTACACCACGCTGCCGAACAGCGGGAAGGCGAACAGGATCAGCAACCAGTACATGTTCTGCTGCGTGCGCACCGCGTGGACGGCGAAATAGATGGCGACGATGACGTGGAGGCTGATTCCCAGGTATGGCATTGCGCAAGAGGAGCCGGCGCCGCTCGCGCGGCCGGCCGATCGGAGGTCGACAGACGGGAATTGTGACAGAACTGCGGTGACAGGACCGCGAAGCGGAACCGCCGCCCGCCTCCGCCGCGCGTCGGCAGGCAAGGAAGGCGAGAGGCGGTTGGAACGGTGCCGCGCCGGACCGGACCGCGGCAGGCAAGAAGCGGGAGGGGAAAAGACCCGCTCCGGCGCGCGCGGCACCGGAGGCGGTGCGCCGCTCAGCGCTGGCGCTTCTGCGTCTCGGGCAGCAGTTGCGAGTCGTCGCCCAGCGAGGACTCGATGCGGCGGATCTCGCCCTGCAGCTTGTCGAGCTGGATGCGCGCCGCGCGGCTCTGGATCTCGGCCGCCTGCGCATCGTTCTGCGAAGTCTTCTGGTCATCGACCATGCGCTTGCGCTGGGCCTGCATGGTGCGCAGGTCGCCCTGCAGGACATCGGCCTGCGCCTGGGCATCCTGGATGGCGCGGTCGTACTGGCGCTGCAAGGTCGTCAGCACCTGCCGGCGGATCCCCTCGGCCGCCATCGCTTCGGCCTGCTTGTTGGCCTTCTGGTACGCGGCCTCGGCTGGCGCCAGCGCGGTGAAACGCAGCACCCGCCAGATCTTGTTCTGGTACAGCTGGCCCACGTAGCAGACCAGTTGCTCGTTGGCGAGCAACAGCGTGGTGCCGTATTCGCCGTTGACCGCCGAGCGCAGCTCCGTGACCGAGCCCTGCTGCAGGCGCTGCTGCAATTCCCCCATCAGGCCGGACGCCGTGACGTCGGCGACCGGCTTCCTGCCCGCGGCATCGTCCGGCTGCGCCGCGGCGCCCTTGGCGATGGCGGCGGAGCCGAACAGCGAGAGTTGGATCGCGACGATGCCGGCGAGAAGCCGGGTACGGCACAGGCTGTCGTACATGCTGTATCTGGTGGTGGGCAGTTTGCTGGGAACGCAGCCGGTCGGCTGCGGCACGGCCTCTTCGGCGCGGCAGCGGCGACGAATCTTAACAAGATTGTGCCAAGGCAGGGAGGTTTCCCCCCTCTTCACCTCAGGCTCGGCTCCGTCCGACAGGCCTTACGGCTGTCCCCGGGGCAAGCTTGAGACACCACAACCCCCACTAAAGAGGGGGATCAGACAACAATGCCCGCCACAGTTCAAGCTTCTGCGCGAAGCTGCGCGCGGCGTGGGCCGGGCTCGACGAGGGCAGCAGCACGGTCTGGTAGCCGGCCGCGGCGAACTGGGGGGCGAAGCGGCCGGAGGTGCCGCCGTTGAAACCGACACGCCGCAGCGACGGCGCGAGCGCGCGCAGGCGTGCGAAATCATTGGCCTGCGGCTGGCGGATGCTGCTGTCCAGGCTGCCCGCGCGCACGCAGGCGCCGAGCACGTCCCAGACACCGATGCGGTGGGCCAGCAGGCACGCCAGGCGCTCGGCGTAGGGCAGTCCGGCCAGCGGCTCGCCGGTCAGCGCGCCCATCAGCGGCCAGAACTGGTTGCGCGGATGGGCATAGTACTGGCGCGCCGCCAGCGAAGCGGCCCCGGGGAAACTGCCCAGCACCACCACCCGCGTATGGCAATCGAGCACGGGCGGCAGGCCGACCTGCAGGCCGGCCTCGGCGGCGTCAGCCGCGACAGTGGCCCTGGCTGCCGCCACGCCGCTTCAGGCCAGCAAGCGATTGACGCGCTGCACGTAGGCGGCCGGGTCTTCCAGCATGCCGCCCTCGGCCAGCAGGGCCTGGTCGAACAGTACCTGCACGCGGTCGGTGAAGGCCTCACCCTCGGGCAGGTCGCGCAGCCGCTTGACCAGCGCGTGCTCGGGGTTCAGCTCCAGGATGGGCTGCACGTCCGGCGCCTTCTGCCCCGCCTGCTTGAGCAGGCGCTGCAGGTAGCCGCTCATCTCGCCCTCGTCCGACACCAGGCAGGAAGCCGAGTCGGTCAGGCGCAGCGTCACGCGCACGTCCTTGGCCTTGCCTTCGAGCGCGGTCTTGGCTCGCGCCACCACGTCCTTCCAGTCGCCTTCGGCCTTCTCCTGCTCGGCCTTCTCGCCGGCATCGGCCAGCGAGCCCAGGTCGAGGCCGCCGCGCGCCACCGAGACCAGTTCCTTGCCGTCGAACTCATGCAGGAAGGACAGCATCCATTCGTCGACGCGCTCGGTCAGCAGCAGCACCTCGATGCCCTTCTTGCGGAACACCTCGAGATGCGGACTCGACTTCGCCGCCAGCCAGGTGTCGGCGGTGACGTAGTAGATCTTGTCCTGGCCTTCCTTCATGCGCGCTACGTAAGCCGCCAGCGAGACGTTCTGCTCGGCATCGTCGTTGTGCGTGGAGGCGAAGCGCAGCAGCTTGGCGACGCGCTCCTGGTTGGCCTGGTCCTCGCCGACGCCCTCCTTCAGCACCTGGCCGAACTGCTGCCAGAAGCTGGCGTACTTGTCGCGTTCGGCCTGCTCTTCGCCGTCGGCCAGCGACTCGAGCACCGACAGCACGCGCTTGGTGCAGCCTTCGCGGATCGCCTTGACGTCGCGGCTCTCCTGCAGCAGCTCGCGCGAGACGTTCAGCGGCAGGTCGGCCGAATCCACTACGCCCTTGACGAAGCGCAGGTAGTTCGGCAGCAACTGCTCGGCCTCGTCCATGATGAAGACGCGCTTCACGTAGAGCTTGAGGCCGCCCTTGTGGTTGCGGTCCCACAGGTCGAACGGCGCGCGCGCGGGGATGTAGAGCAGCTGGGTGTATTCGCTGCGGCCTTCCACGCGGTTGTGGGTCCACGCCAGCGGCGCCTCGTTGTCATGGGCGATGTGCTGGTAGAAGGCGGTGTACTGCTCGTCGCTGATGTCCGACTTGGCGCGCGTCCACAGGGCGCTCGCCTGGTTCACGCTCTCCCACTCGTCGGTGCGCTGGTAGGTGCTGGCCTCGGCATCCCAGACCTCCTTGGGCATGCGGATCGGCAGCGAGATATGGTCCGAGTACTTGCGGATGATCTCCTTGATCTTCCAGGCCGACAGGAAATCGTCCTCGCCCTCGCGCAGGTGCAGCGTGATGGTAGTGCCGCGCGCGGCGCGCTCGATGGCATCCACGGTGAACTCGCCGTCGCCGCGGCTCTCCCAGCGTACCGCCTCGCCGGCGGGCAGGCCGGCACGGCGCGTCTCCACGGTGACCTTGTCGGCCACGATGAAGGCCGAGTAGAAGCCCACGCCGAACTGGCCGATCAGCGCGGCGTCCTTCTGCTGGTCGCCGGAGAGCTGCTGGAAGAATTCCTTGGTGCCCGAGCGGGCGATGGTGCCGAGGTTGCGGATCGCCTCGTCGCGGCTCATGCCGATGCCGTTGTCGGTGAGCTTGAGCGTGCGCGCGGCGCTGTCCACCTCGATGCGGATGGCCAGGTCGGCATCGAACTCCAGCAGGGCGGGATTCGCGATCGCCTCGAAGCGCAGCTTGTCGGAGGCGTCGGAAGCATTGGAGACCAGCTCGCGCAGGAAGATTTCCTTGTTGCTGTACAGCGAGTGGATCATCAGGTGCAGCAGTTGCTTCACTTCCGCCTGGAAGCTCATCGTTTCGTGCGGTGCGGTCATGGTTCTCCTCTTGGAAATCTCGTCATCCCGGCAAGGCGCCGGGGCTGTGGCATGCGGAACGGCGGGAAAGCGCCTGGCGCGCCGCCGCCGCGCGCCTGCACGGCGGGCACGGCAGCGGCGCCCGTGACCCGACAGATAGGGCCGGACCGGCGGTTTTCAAGCCCGGCCCGCGCGGCTTCGGCGCCGCCCCAGGCTAACGCTCGAGCTGGCGCGCCAGGAAGCGCAGCATGCCCGGATCGGCGCTGCTGGCCACATTGAAGCGCATCCAGCCCGAAGGCAGTTGCGACGGTGAGAACAGGCTGCCGGGCGCGAACAGGAAACCCTCTTCGTGCCCCGCCGTGGCGATCGCATTGGTATCGCGCCCGGTGTCGGCCCACAGGTACATGCCGGCCTGCTGGCCGGGAAACAGCTTCAGGCCGAGGTTCTCCAGGGTGCGCCGGGTATCGTCGCGGGCACGGTCCAGGCGCGTGCGCACGCGCTCGACGTGCTTGCGGTAGTGCCCTTCGGTCAGCACCTTATAGAGCGCGCGCTCGTTGATCTCCGGCGAGGTCAGGCCGGCCAGCAGCTTGCTGTCGGTCAGCGCGGCGACCAGCTCCGGGTGCGCCGCGATGAAGCCCACGCGCAGGTTGGGCGCCAGCGTCTTGGAGAAGCTGCCCAGGTAGATCACCCGGCGCAGCTGGTCGAGGCTGGCCAGCCGCGTGGCGCTCTGGCCCGGCGGCAGCAGGTCGCAGTAGATATCGTCCTCGACGATGAGGAAGTCGTACTGCTCGGCCAGGCGCAGCAGCTGGAAGGCCGTGGCCGGCGACAGCGAGGTGCCGGTGGGGTTGTGCACCACCGAGTTGATCACGAACAGGCGCGGCCGGTGCGCCTGCACGATGCGCTCCAGCGCCTGCAGGTCCGGGCCCTCCGGCGTGTAGGGCACGCCGATGACCTGGGCACCCTGGGCGGCGAAGCGGCCGAACATCACGAACCAGGCGGGATCGCCGACCAGCACCGCGTCGTCGGGCTGCAGGTAGAGCCTGGCGATCAGGTCGAGGGCCTGGGTGATGCCGGAGGTCAGCACGATCTGCTCCGGCGCGGCGCCGATCTCCAGTTCGGCCAGCCGCGTGCGCAGTTGCTGGCGCAGCGGCAGGAAGCCCTGGGGCGAGCCGCTGGCGAGGAAATGGCTGCCGGGCTGCCGCCCCAGCGCGCGCAGGGCGCTGGCGATCAGTTCGCCATCCAGCCAGTCGTTGGGCAGGAAGCCCAGTCCCGGCGCCTTGTGGCTCTCGACCGTGTGGAACATGCTGCGCAGCAGCCAGGTCACGTCGATATGGCGTGCCCGCGCGGGCACCGCCGCCGCCGGCACCTGCGGGGCGGCCGGTTCGCGTACGTAGAAGCCGGAGCCGCGCCGCGATTCCAGGTAACCCAGCGCCACCAGGCGCTCGTAGGCCTCGACCACGGTGAAGCGCGAGATGCCCTTGTCCTGGGCCAGCTGGCGGATCGACGGCATGCGCATGCCGGCGCGGAAGACCCGCTCATCGATGCGCATGCGGGCCCACTCGGTCAGTTGCTCCACCAGCGTCATCTGCGCCGACGGCACCGGGTCGGGCAGGCGGTCGACGCGCGGCACCACCAGCCGCGGCCGCGCCGCCGGCATGCCTTGCGCGCCGCTTCCGCTATCCTTCGGTAACTGGGCCACAGCCTGCTCGCCTTCCATGTCCGCTCCCGCAACTGTACTGAACACGAACAGAGTAACTGTCTAGGTACTGTACTGACAACCTTCTCTACTATCGAAGCCAGATGACACTCGCCCTGGACCATCTCGTGATCGCCGCGCCCGACCTCCACAGCGGAGCGCAATACGTGGCCGACCATCTCGGCGTGGTGCCTCAGCCGGGTGGCAGCCACCCCGGCATGGGCACCCACAACCGACTGCTGGGCCTGTACGGCGACTGCTACCTGGAAGTGATCGCGCCGGATCCGGCTGCGCCCGCCCCCGGGCGGCCGCGCTGGTTCGCGCTCGACAGCGAGACCGTGCGCGCGCGCCTGGCCGGCGGCCCCTTCCTGCTGCACTGGGTGGCGCGCGTGGAGCGCCCGGTCGACCTGGAGCGGTGGCAGGCGCAGTACCCCGGCCGCATCGCCCCGGTGATGCCCATGACGCGCGCGCACCTGCGCTGGCGCATCGCGGTGCCGGACGACGGCGGCCTGCCAGCCTGGCATGGGGAGTCCGGCCCGGCCGGCGACGGCATCCTGCCCACCCTGATCCAGTGGGATAGCGCCGAGCGGCCCGGCATCGCGCTGCCGCGCCAGGACCTGGCATTGCGTGCGCTGCGCGGCCGCCATCCGCGCGCGGCGCTGCTGCAGCAGGGGCTGGACTGGCTCGGGGCGGGCAGCCTGGTGACGCTGGAGCAGAGCGAGGGCGAAGTGGAATTGAGCGCGGAGATCGAGACGCCGCAGGGCGTGCGCACACTGCGCTGAGGCCGGCGGGCCAGGCACCACGACCCGCCAGGACGGTAGAAGACTGAGACAGACGACAGGACGGACCAGCAGGAGACCCCAAGCCATGAGCGCCACCCGCAAGCGATTCGATGACGATGCCTACCTGCAGCAATGCGAGGCCACGGTGGTGGCCGTGCACGCGGAGGGCATCGAACTCGACGAGACGGTCTGCTACGCGCGCAGCGGCGGCCAGGCCGGCGACACCGGCACGCTGACACGGCCCGACGGCAGCGTGGTGGCAGTGGCCGACACCGTCTACAGCGCCGACCGCAGCCGTATCCTGCACGTGCCGGCGCCCGGTGCCGTCCTGCCGCAGCCGGGCGAGCGTGTCACGGTACGCATCGACTGGGAACGCCGCCACCGCCTGATGCGCCTGCACACCTGCCTGCACCTGCTGGGTGCCCTGATCCCGGTGCCGGTGACGGGTTGCGGCATCTCGCCCGACAGCGCCCGCATCGACTTCGACCTGCCCGAGTCCACGCTCGACAAGGCCGATCTCGGCGCCCGCCTGAATGACCTGATCGCGGCCGACACCGCGCTGGCCATCGAGAAGATCACGCCGCAGCAGCTGGCCGCCCAGCCGGAGCTGGTGCGCACGGCCGGCGCTGCGCCGCCGGCCGGCAGCGATTTCATCCGCATCGTCAGCATCCCCGGCGTGGACCGCCAGCCCTGCGGCGGCACCCATGTGGCGCGCACCGGCGAGATCGGCCCCGTGCTGATCAGCAAGATCGAGAAGAAGAGCCGCAGCAATCGCCGCGTGGTGGTGCAGTTCGCGCCGGCGGGCGCCGCCTGAGGCCGCAGCCATGCCGACCGACCTGCTCGCCGGGCTGAGCGCCACGCAGTTCCTTGCGCTGCTGTCACTGATGACGCTGGGCTCCTTCACGCCCGGCCCCAACACCACCATCGCCGCCGTCAGCGGCGCCAATTTCGGCCTGCGCGCAACGCTGCCGCACTGCGCCGGAGTCGCGCTCGGCTTCGCCAGCATCCTGGCGCTGTGCGCGGCCGGCGTGGGCGCGCTGGTGCTCGGCCATCCGCTCGCCGCCGGCCTGCTGCATGCCGGCGGCGTGGCCTACCTGCTGTGGCTGGCGTGGAAGCTGGCGCGCAGCACCGTGCTGGCCGAGCGCCAGGTCCTGCGCCCGCTGCGGCTGTGGCAGTCCGCCGCGCTGCAGTACGCCAATATCAAGGCCTGGATGCTGGCGCTGGCCACCGCCGCCTCCTATATGGCCGGCGCCCCCGCACCCTGGCAGCGCGGCCTGCTGATGTGCGCCGTGTTCGCCATGTTCGGCTTCGTCAGCAACGGCGTCTATGGCGTGCTCGGCGCCTCGCTGCGGCACTGGCTGGCCGCCGGGCAGCGCGTGCGCTGGTTCAATCGCACCATGGGCCTGGCGCTCGGCCTGACCGCGCTGTGGATCGCCGCCGCCAGCCGCCCCGCATGAACCGGCCAGACGCCGTGAACGCAACCCCGGCCGCCACGCCGCCCGCCGCGCGCCGCTCCCGCGCCAGCGGGAGGAGCTTGATGCACCGCCGCAACTGCCGCAACCGCCACGGCGCGGCAGCGGCAAAAGCCTTCGCGAGCGCCACAGGCCGGCTACAATGGCCGCTACCATTCCTGACGCCGCACGGCCCGGCCGCGCTGCCGCATCCGGCACGCGGCGCAGGCCACGGTGCCGGCGCCGCGACGGCCATCGCCGCAGCGCCGGCGCCTGGCCGGCGCGCCGCTGCGCGCGCGCCAGCCCCGCAGGAAGCATCCCCCCGAACTCCCTTGACACACGCACTGACTGGAGACCGTATGTCCGTCTACGATACCCTCGCCCGCCTCGGCATCGAACTGCCCACCGCCAACGCCCCGGCCGCCGCCTACGTGATGGCTGCCCAGACCGGCAACACCGTCTTCGTCTCCGGCCACATCGCACGCAAGGATGGCAAGCCCTGGGCCGGCAAGCTGGGCAAGGACCTGGGCACCGAGGACGGCAAGGCCGCCGCGCGCGCCATCGCCATCGACCTGCTGGCCACGCTGCACGCCCACCTGGGCGACCTGAACCGCGTCACGCGCGTGGTCAAGGTGATGAGCCTGGTCAATTCGACTCCGGAATTCACCGAGCAGCACCTGGTGACCAACGGCGCCTCGGAATTCTTCGTCGAGATCTTCGGCGATGCCGGCAAGCACGCCCGCAGCGCCTTCGGCGTGGCGCAGATCCCGATGGGCGCCTGCGTCGAGATCGAGATGATCGTCGAGGTGAAGTAAGCCGACGCGGCCCGCTGCCACAACCTGAGCACCACGCCATGCGTATCGACAACCTGCCGTTCGGCACCACTGACTGGTCGACCATCGAACCGACCCTCCACCCAGGCGAACACGGCGAGGCCCGCTGGCGCACGCGCCAGTTCGGCGACATCCGCGTACGCATGGTGGAGTATTCCGCCGGCTATCTCGCCGACCACTGGTGCAAGAAGGGCCATATCCTGTTCGTCCTGGAAGGCGAACTGCACACCGAGCTCGAGGACGGCAGGACCTTCGTGCTGGGCGCCGGCACCAGCTACCAGGTCGCCGACCAGGCAGAAGCGCACCGTTCGTCCACACCGGGCGGCGCGCGCTTGTTTATCGTTGACTGAGCCGGTCCGCCGGCTCCCCCAAAACCACAAGAGACCATCATGAACTGGGCCATCTCCCGCCGGGCACAACAGCTCACCAGCTCGGCCATCCGCGAAATCCTCAAAGTCACCGAGCGTCCGGAGGTCATCTCCTTCGCCGGTGGCCTGCCCTCGCCTGCCACCTTCCCGGTAGCGGAGATGGAAGCGGCAGTGGCCCGGGTCTTCGCCGACAACCCCCAGGCGGCGCTGCAGTACGCCGCCACCGAAGGCTACCTGCCGCTGCGCGAGTTCGTCGCCAAGCGCTACCAGGTCGACGTGGAACGCGTGCTGATCACCACCGGCTCGCAGCAGGCGCTAGACCTGATCGCCAAGGTCATGATCGACCCGGGCAGCCCGGTGCTGGTCGAGACGCCCAGCTACCTCGGCGCGCTGCAGGCCTTCTCGCTGTTCGAACCGGAATTCGTCTCGGTGCCGACCGACGACCAGGGCCTGCTCCCCGAGAGCCTGACGGCCGAACTGACCGCCGGCGCGCGTTTTCTCTACGCCCTGCCCAACTTCCAGAACCCGACCGGCCGCCGCCTGCCGCTGGAACGCCGCCAGGCCCTGGTGGCGCGCGCCAGGGAACTGGGCCTGCTGCTGGTCGAGGACGATCCCTACGGCGAGCTGAGCTACGCCGGCAGCCAGCTGCCTTCGCTGCTGTCGATGAACCCGGACGGCGTGATCTACATGGGTTCCTTCTCCAAGATCCTGGCGCCGGGCATGCGCCTGGGCTTCGTGATCGCCCCGCCGGAACTGCACTTCAAGCTGTGCCAGGCCAAGCAGGCCTCCGACCTGCACACGCCGAGCTTCACCCAGCGCATCGCCTACGAGACCATCCGCGACGGCCTGCTGGAGCGCCATATCCCGACCATCCGCGAACTCTACGGCAAGCAGTGCCGCTTCATGCTGGACTCGCTGGCCCGCCACATGCCCGAGGGCGTGCGCTGGAACGCGCCGGAAGGCGGCATGTTCATCTGGGTGGAGCTGCCCGAGGGCCTGGACAGCATGGCCCTGCTGGAGCAGGCGGTACAGCGCAACGTGGCCTATGTGCCGGGCGCGCCGTTCTACGCCAGCAACCCGCGCCGCAACACGCTGCGCCTGGCCTTCGTGACGGTCTCGCCGGAGCGGATCGAACAGGGCGTGGCCATCCTGGGCGAGCTGTTCCGCCAGGCCATCGACGCGGCCGCGCCGCAAGCCAAGGCCGCCTGAGCCCCGGCCGGCGCCGTCGGGGGCGCCGGCGCAAGCCAACCGGAGAACGAACCGATGCTGCGAATCTGGGGACGCCTGTCGTCGATCAACGTGCAGAAGGTGGTCTGGTGCGCGCGCGAACTGCACCTCGACCACGAACGCGTCGACATCGGCGTGGCGCGGGGCGACCTCGACACCGAGGCCTATGTGCGGCTGAATCCCAACCGCAAGATCCCGGTGATCGAGGATTTCCGCGGCACCGACGTCGGCGGCGAGCCCTTCGTGCTGTGGGAATCCAATGCCATCGTGCGCTACCTGTGCGCCCGCTACGGCGAAGACAGCCTGTGGCCGGCCGATGTGAAGGCGCGCGCCTCGGCCGATCGCTGGATGGACTGGCAGGCCACGGCCTTCAGCCCGGCCATGGTCAACGCCTTCCTGCACCTGGTGCGGCGTCCTCCCGCCGAGCGTGACGAGGCCGTGATCGCCGCCTCCTGCGCGGCCACCGAGCCGCTCGCCGCCCTGCTCGACGAGGCGCTGGCGGACCGCGAATTCATCGGCGGCACGCGCTTCACCATGGCAGACATCCCGCTGGCCTGCGCCGCTCACCGCTGGATGGGCCTGCCGGCCACGCACACGCCGCGCCCCAACCTGGAGCGCTGGCTGGCAGCCATGCGGGCCAGGCCGGCCGCTTCCGGCATCCTCGAGCTGCCGCTGCGCTGAGCCCCGGCGGCGCTGCCGCCGGCGCGCCGCCTTCCTCCTTTCCTCCTCCCGATTTCCCCCTCCCCGCGCCCGCGTCGCCGGGGCATTTCCTGGAACGCCTGTTTCGGGTACGCTGCGCGGGACGCAGCATCGACGCGTCCCCCCAGGCAAACCCTGATCCCTGAATCCGGCTCACGGCCACCGTGACCGGATTTAAGCCGGCAGCGCGCAAGGCCGTTTGTACAATCGGGCACTTTGTCCGCTGCCCGGCGATCCTGCGTGCCGGGCCACCAGAAGAAAACGGGCGGCCGGCCTGCACAGCGGAGCATGGCTGCCGCCAGCCAAGAGGAGGAATCGATCGTGTGGAGTCAAGTCTATGACCCCCTGGGCAATATGGCGCTGTCGACCATTGCCGCCGGGGTTCCGGTCGCGGTGCTGCTGGCCGCGCTCGCCTTCTTTCACCTGCAGGCCCACCTGGCCGCCGGCCTCGCACTGGTGGTCGGCATCGTGGTCGCCTCGGCGGTGTTCGGCATGCCGGCTGCAATGGCCGGCAAGGCGGCCGGGCTCGGCATCGTGTCCGGCCTGTTCCCGATCGGCTGGATCGTGCTGAACATCATCTTCCTGCACCGGCTGACGACCATCAACGGCTCGTTCAAGGTCCTGCAGAACTCGATCTCCGGCATCACCGAGGACCGCCGCCTGCAGCTGCTGCTGGTGGCCTTCAGCTTCGGCGCCTTCTTCGAGGGCGCAGCCGGCTTCGGCACGCCGGTGGCGGTGACCGGCGCCATCCTGATCGGCCTGGGCTTCTCGCCGCTGGCCGCCTCCGGCCTGGCCCTGATCGCCAACACGGCGCCGGTGGCCTACGGCGCGCTGGGCGCGCCCATCATCGGCCTGGCCTCGGTGACGGGCCTCGACCTGTTGCAACTGTCCGCCATGATCGGCCGCCAGCTCCCCTTCTTCTCGGTGCTGGTGCCGTTCTGGCTGATCTGGGCCTTTGCCGGCTTCCGCGGCATGCTGGCGATCTGGCCGGCCATCCTGGTGGCGGGCGTCAGCTTCGCCATCCCGCAGTTCCTGGTCTCCAACTTCCACGGCCCGTGGCTGGTCGACGTCATCGCCGCCCTGGTGTCGATGGGCTCGCTGACGCTCTTCCTCAAGGTGTGGAAGCCCCGGGAGATCTGGACCTCGACCAAGATCCTCGGCCGCCAGGACGACTCCAAGGTCGACCATCCCGAGGCAGTCGCCGCCGAGGCGCGCGCCGGCGCGGCGGCGGCCGGCATCTCGGTGGTCAAGGCCTGGATGCCATGGGTCATCCTGACCGTGTTCGTCTTCATCTGGGGCGTGCCCGAGTTCAAGAAGATGATGGATGGCCTGTGGCAATGGAAGTTCGCCATCCCGGGCCTGGACAAGGCCGTGCAGAAGATGCCGCCGGTGGTGGCCAAGCCGACCGCGGAAGGCGCCGTGTTCGCCTTCAACGTGCTGTCCATGGCCGGCACCGGCATCCTGGCCTCGGCCGTGCTGGGCGGGCTGCTGATGGGCTACTCGGTGCCGCGCCTGTTCAAGGAGTACTTCGAGACCATCAAGCTGGTGCGCTATTCGCTGCTGACCATCTGCGCCATGTTCGGCATCGGCTACCTGACCCGCTACTCGGGCCTGGACGCCACGCTGGGACTGGCCTTCGCCCACACCGGCGTGCTCTATCCGCTGTTCGGCACCCTGCTGGGCTGGCTCGGCGTGGCGCTGACCGGCTCGGACACCGCCTCCAACGTGCTGTTCGGCGGCCTGCAGAAGACCACCGCCGAGCAGCTCGGCCTGTCGCCGGTGCTGATGGCGGCGGCCAACAGCTCGGGCGGCGTGATGGGCAAGATGATCGATGCCCAGTCCATCGTGGTGGCCTCCACCGCGACCAAGTGGTACGGCCACGAGGGCGATATCCTGCGCTATGTGTTCTTCCACTCGATCGCGCTGGCGATCCTGGTAGGTCTCTTCATCACGCTGCAGGCCTACGTGCATCCGTTCACGCAGTTGGTGATCCACTGACGGCGCTGTACGGCGCGGCGCGGTTCAACCTCTCCGCCGGATGCAAGAAGCCCCGCCTGCGCAGGCGGGGCTTTTTTTCGCGCCATCGGCCGGCGCCGGCGCAGCGGCCGGCGCCGGGACAGGCTTACTTCAGGCGGCGGCCGAGGGTTTCAGGCACCATCGCCAGCCCCAGCAGGGAGACCAGGCCGCAACCGATCACGTAGAAGGCGGGCGCATTCGGGTTGCCGGTCAGGTGGATCAATTCGGTGGAGAAGAACTGGGCAAAACCGCCGAAGATGGCGATCGCCACGCAGTAGGCGATCGACAGGCCGGTGGCGCGCAGGCGCTGCGGCAGCACCTCGCTGACCAGCACCATCGAGGCCGGCGAGCTCATCGACATCGGCACCGAGAGGCAGCCGACCACCACCAGCAGGCGCGCCAGGCTCGGCTCGGCATTGATCAGGGCGAATGCCGGGTAGATGCCCACCAGCAGTGCGACGCGCGACCACAGCACCACCGGACGGCGGCCCAGGCGATCGCACAGCCAGCCGGCGAACGGCGACAGCAGCACCTGCACCACGGACGCCACGCAACCCGCCCAGATGCCCAGCGAGAGCGGCATGTGCAGCTGGCTGACGGCATAGTTGCTGAGGTAGTACACGACGATGTAGGTCGACGAGGCCACGCCGATCATCAGCAGGATGCTGGCGGCCAGTGCCCGCCGGTGCGCCAGCAGCAATGCCAGTCCCGGGACTTCCTCGCCGTGCTCGCCGGCCGGCGCGGTTTCCTCCAGGCGGCGCCGGATCAGCAGACCCACCGGGATCACCAGGATGCCGATGACGAAGGCCACGCGCCAGCCCCAGGACTCCAGTGCCGCCGGCTCGAGCAGGTTGCTCAGCGCCAGTCCGACCAGGGCGCCGAACAGCGCCGCCAGCCCCTGGCTGAATGGCTGCCAGCTCGTGTAGTAGCCGCGCGAGCGTTCGTCCGCATACTCCAGCAGCAGGGCGGTGGAAGCGCCCATCTCGCCGCCGATGGCGAAGCCCTGCACCAGGCGTGCCAGCAGGATCATCAGCGGCGCGGCCATGCCGATCTGGGCATAGGTCGGCGTCACCACGAAGATCACCGAACTCAGGCCCATCAGCCACAGCGTCAGCGCTACCGCGGGCTTGCGCCCGACGCGGTCGGCATAGATGCCGATCAGCAGGCCGCCGAGCGGGCGCATCAGGAAGCCGACGCCGAAGGTGGCGAAGGACAGCAGCAGCTGGCCGGTCGGATCGGCCACGGGAAAGTAGAGGCGCCCGATCAGCGTGGCGAAGAAGCTGTAGACGACGAAATCGTAGAACTCCAGGCCGTTGCCGATGGTGATGGCAGCGATGGCATGGACCTTGGACAGCGGCGGGCTGGCCACGCCGGCGCCGGTTTCGGCCGGCGGGCTGGACATGGTGCGTTCGATGGACATGGATGGCATCCCGGTAGGTAGAAAAAAGGGGCGCTGCCCGAGCGTGCGGGCGCGGGGTGAAGGCCGCGGGCCGCTCACGGCACGCGGCGGAGCGCTATCGGCGCGGCGGCGCGACAGGCAGGCCGGAGTACGCGCGAGCGCCCTCCGGCCGGATCAACGGATCCTGCATCGGTGTATCTCCTTGGGGTCTTGCCGGTCCGCCGCCGGGGCGGGCCGCCGCAGCCCGGCAGGCAGCCGGGCGCCTGCCTAGAGGCTGGGCAGCAGGCCGTCCGGCATCAGTCCGTTCAGGCAGGCGCTGCCAAGCAAGCCGCTGGCCGCCTCGATATCGGGCGCGAAGAAGCGGTCTTCCTGGTAATACGGCACCTTGGCGCGCAGCAGCGCGCGGGCCTCTTCCAGCCGGGGGGAACTCTTCAGGCCCTCGCGGAAATCCAGGCCCTGGCAGGCGCCGAGCCATTCCACCGCGAGGATGCCGCGCACGTTGTCGGCCATGGCCCACAGGCGCTTGCCGGCATTGGGCGCCATCGACACGTGGTCTTCCTGGTTGGCCGAGGTCGGCAGGCTGTCGACGCTGGCCGGATGCGCCAGCGCCTTGTTGTCGCTGGCCAGCGCGGCGGCTGTAACCTGGGCGATCATGAAGCCGGAATTGACGCCGCCGTTGGCCACCAGGAAGGGCGGCAGCTGCGACATGTGCATGTCCATCATCAGCGAGATGCGCCGCTCCGACAGCGCGCCGGTCTCGGCCAGCGCCAGCGCGATGTTGTCGGCGGCCATCGCCACCGGCTCGGCGTGGAAGTTGCCGCCCGAGATCACGTCGCCCTGCTCGGCGAACACCAGCGGATTGTCGGAGACCGCGTTGGCCTCGATCTCCAGGACCTCGGCGGCCTGGCGCAACTGCGTCAGGCAGGCGCCCATCACCTGCGGCTGGCAGCGCAGCGAGTACGGATCCTGCACCTTGTCGCACTGTGCATGCGAGCGCGCCAGCTCGCTGGTCTCGGTCAGCAGTGAGCGATAGGCGGCGGCGGCGTCGATCTGGCCGCGCTGGCCGCGCACGGCATGGATGCGCGCATCGAAGGGCGCGCGCGAAGCCAGCATGGCCTCCACGCTCAGCGCGCCGCACACGGTGGCGGCGGCATACAGGTCCTCGGCCTCGAACAGGCCGCGCAGTGCATAGGCGGTGGAGACCTGGGTGCCGTTAAGCAGGGCCAGCCCCTCCTTGGCGGCCAGGGTCAGCGGCTGCAGGCCGGCCACGGCCAGCGCCTCGCGGGCCGGCAGCCATTCGCCGCGGTGGCGCGCGCGGCTCTCGCCCAGCAGCACCAGCGACATGTGCGCCAGCGGCGCCAGGTCGCCCGAGGCGCCGACCGAGCCCTTGAGCGGGATATGCGGATAGACCTCGGCATTGACCAGGGAGATCAGGGCTTCGATCACTTCGCGGCGGATGCCCGAGAAGCCACGTGCGAGGCTGTTGATCTTCAACAGCAGGATCAGCCGCACCATGGCGTCGTCGAGCGCCTCGCCCACGCCGGCCGCATGCGACAGGACCAGCGAGCGCTGCAGTTTTTCCAGGTCTTCGGGCGCGATGCGGGTCTGCGCCAGCAGGCCGAAGCCGGTGTTGATACCGTACGCGGTGCGGCCGGCGGCCAGGATGCCCTGCACGCAGGCCACGCTGGCATCGATGGCGGCGCCGGCTTCCGCGTCGAGGCGGATCTGCAGCGGGGCCAGGTAGGCCTGGCGCAGTTGGGCCAGGCGTAGCGTGCCGGGCTTCAGGTTCAGTGATGGCATGTCAGGGGCTCCCATTCTCCCGGCGCGGCTCGCGCCCCGGTACGTGTATAGTCCTGTATATACAGCTTGCGATAAATTAGGGGAAGCCCGGGGGTCTGCGCGACGGCGCACCATGCGGGGAGGCGCCGGCGCCGCATCGGCCGCCGCGTCGACTATGTGTGCAGGCGCCGCAAGGCGCCTGCGTCACCCGCACGCTCGACGATGCGCTCGACGATGCGGTCGACGATTGGCCGGCCAGCCGGCTAGGCGCGGCAGACCGACACCCCGCCCTCCGCCAGCAGCAGGCTGCCGGTGGTGAAGCTGGATGCATCCGACACCAGGTACAGCGCCGAGCGGGCGATCTCCTCCGGCGTGGCCAGCCGCTTCAACGCATGCAGGTTCGCCACCGCGGCCCGCGCCGCCTCGCTGTCGGCCACCGTCCGCCCCATCTCGGTATCGGTGCCGCCGGGCAGCAGCGCATTGGCGCGCAGGCCCTGCGCGCCGTACTCGGCGGCCAGCGTCCTGACCAGCCCGAGCAGGCCCGCCTTGCTGGCCGCATAGGCGGCCATGCCGGGGAATCCGACGGTATGGCCGACGAAGGACGAGGTGAACACCAGGGCTCCGCCCCGCCCTCCCGCGAGGATGGCCGGGATCTGGTGGCGCGCGCCGTAGAAGGCGCTGTCCAGGTTCGTGGCGATCACGTCCTGCCACTCGCCTGCCGTGAGCTCGGTGACGGGTTTCAGGCTGCCGAGCGTGCCCGCGTTGTTGAAACCGATATCGAGGCCCCCGAAGCGCTCCAGCGCCATGGCCACGGCAGCCTGCGCGCACGCCTCCTGCCGCACGTCGCCGGCGACCCAGGCGGCCTCTCCACCGGCCGCCTCGATTTCCCCGGCCAGTTGCCTCAGCCCGGCCTCCCTGCGCGCCACCGCGACCACGCGCGCGCCCTGCGCGGCGAACAGCCGCGCCGCCGCACGGCCGATGCCGGCGCTGGCCCCGGTGACGATCGCCACCTTGCCTTCCAGTTGATGTTGCACGTCAGCTCCTTGTCAGTGCCGGCCGGATGCGCGCAGCCGTGCCGGCGTCGATCGAGTCGGCATGCTAGGCGGCCGGGCCACCCGGCCGCACCCCGTTTCTTGCTTTGCGTGGCAGCGGCAACGGCAGGCAGTTCAGCGAACAATTCGATACATTGCGGGCAAGGCATGCGTGCGAGAATCGAGTTTTCCCATCGCCACGGTGCGGCCCGGCACGCGCCGGACCCCGGCGCTGCGCCCGCCCTCCGGCAGTACGGCCGCCACGCCACAGGCAGCGCGCCACCCGCCCCGACACCGTGTCCACAGTCGGGGCCGCCACCCGGCACCGGGCCAAGCCAGGATCCCCTATGCTGATACGTCGCCTGGAAAGACTGATCGATCCCTTCCGCGCCATGCCCGACCAGCGCCCCCCGGGCGAGGTCTGGCGCTTCTACCTGTACTTCCTGCGCGAAGTGCGCGGCGTGTTCGCGCTGCTGCTGGCGGTGGGGCTGGCCGGCGCGCTGATCGAGGTGGCACTGTTCGACTTCCTCGGCCGCCTGGTCGACATGGCCAGGGAGGGCCCCGGGCCGGACTTCTTCGCGCGCCACCGCACCGAGCTGCTGTGGATGGCCGTGGTTTCCCTGCTGCTGCGCCCGCTCTTCTTCGGCCTGCACGACATACTGGTACACCAGGTGGTCAACCCCAGCCTGTCCAACCTGGTGCGCTGGCAGAACCACCGCTACGTGCTGCGCCAGAGCCTGTCCTTCTTCCAGAACGACTTCGCCGGCCGCATCGCCCAGCGCATCATGCAGACCGGCTTCTCGCTGCGCGACTCCGCCGTGCAGGCGGTGGATGCCATCTGGCACGTGCTGATCTACGCCGCCGGAGCGCTGGTGCTGTTCGCCAGCGCCGACTGGCGCCTGATGGTGCCGCTGCTGCTGTGGATCGCCGGCTATGTGGCGGCGCTGGCCTGGTTCGTGCCGCGCGTGAAGGCGCGCTCGGTGGCGGCGACCGCGGCGCGCTCGCGCCTGATGGGCCGCATCGTCGACGGCTACACTAATATCGCCACGCTCAAGCTGTTCGCGCACAGCCGGCACGAGGAAGCCTATGCGCGCGAGGCAATGGCAGACCAGGTCGACAAGACCCGGCTGGCCGGCCGCATGGTCAGCGCCATGGACACCACCGTCACCGCCATGAACGGTGCGCTGATCGCCGGCACCACCGGCCTCGCGCTGTGGCTGTGGAACGAGGGCAGCATCACCGTCGGCACCATCGCGCTGACTACCGGCCTGGTGATCCGCATCAACAATATGTCGGGCTGGATCATGTGGGTCGTCAATGGCATCTTCGAGAACGTGGGCCAGGTGCAGGACGGCATGCAGACCATCTCGGCACCCCGCCAGGTACTCGACCGGCCCGGCGCGCCGCCGTTGCAGGTGCCGCGCGGCGAGGTCCGCTTCGAGCAGGTCCGCTTCCACTACGGCAAGGGCGGCGGCGTGATCGACGAGCTGGACCTGACCGTGCGCCCGGGCGAGAAGATCGGCCTGGTCGGCCCGTCGGGCGCCGGCAAGTCGACGCTGGTCAACCTGCTGCTGCGCCTCTACGACGTGGAGGGCGGACGCATCCTGGTGGACGGCCAGGACGTCGCCACGGTGGCGCAGGAAAGCCTGCGCGCCCAGGTCGGCGTGGTCACGCAGGACACCTCGCTGCTGCACCGTTCGATCCGCGACAACCTGCTGTACGGCCGGCCCGGGGCCAGCGAGGAGGAACTGGTGCGCGCGGTGCGCCTGGCGCATGCCGACCAGTTCATCCCGCAACTGGTCGACGGCCACGGCCGCAGCGGCATGGATGCGCTGGTGGGCGAGCGCGGCGTCAAGCTGTCGGGCGGCCAGCGCCAGCGCATCGCCATCGCGCGCGTGCTGCTGAAGGACGCGCCCATCCTGATCCTGGACGAGGCTACCTCGGCACTCGACTCCGAAGTGGAGGCGGCCATCCAGGAAAGCCTGGAGACCCTGATGCGCGGCAAGACCGTGATCGCCATCGCCCACCGGCTTTCCACCATCGCCCGCATGGACCGGCTGGTGGTGCTGGACCGGGGCCGTATCGTCGAGAGCGGCACCCATGCCGAGCTGCTGGCGCGCGACGGGCTCTACGCCCGCCTGTGGGCACACCAGACCGGCGGCTTCGTCGGCGTCGAATGAGCGTGCCGCGCCGCGCGCCGGCCCGGCCGGCCGCGCTCAGTCGGCTGCAGCCTGCTCGCGGAAGGCCAGCAAGGCGGCGAAGCTGACCGCCGAACAGCCCAGCATGTACCAGGCCGGCGCCATCGGATCGCCGCTCAGCTTGAGCAGCCAGGTGACGATGAACTGCGCGAAGCCGCCGAATAGCGTCACGCCGCTGGCGTAGACGATGGCCAGGCCGGTGGCGCGCACCTTGCGCGGGAAGGACTCCATGATCAGCAGGAAGCCCGCCGGGCTGCTGGTCGACAGCAGCGCCACCAGCCCCACCACCACCGCCAGCACGGTGGCCAGCGAAGGCTGGCCCTGCACCGCGGAGAAGGCCGGCCATACCACCAGCAGGGACAGGAGGCTGACCGCCAGCAGCAGCGGCTTGCGGCGCGGCAGGCGGTCGGCCAGCCAGCCCGCCAGCGGCGACAGCACCAGCAGCGTGGCACCGGCGGCGCAGCCCGCCAGCAGCGAGGTCGCCGGCGGCATGTGGGCCATCTTGACCAGGTAGGACGGCATGTAGAACACCACCACGTACATGCTGGCGGTGCCCCCCAGGATCAGCAGCGTGCCGAGCAGCAGCGCGCGGCCGTGCCCGCGCAGCACCTCGGCGAAGGCGCTGCGCTCGCGCGCGTGGTCGCTGTGGGTCTCGTCGAGGTGGCGCCGGATGTAGAAGCCCACCGGGCCGATCATCAGCCCCAGCAGGAAGGGCACGCGCCAGCCCCAGGACTCGAGAGCCTCAGGTGCCAGGCCGCGCGTCAGCAAGGCGCCGCACAGCGCGCCGGCCAGCGCCGAAGCGCCCTGCCCCGCCATCTGCCAGCTCACCATGAAGCCGCGGTTGGCGCGCGTGCCCGACTCCATCAGGAAGCTGGTCGCCGCGCCGACCTCGCCGCCGGCCGAGAAGCCCTGCAGCAGGCGGCCCGCCACGATCAGCAGCGGTGCCGCGATGCCGATCTGGGCGTAGGTGGGGGCCAGGCCGATGATGGCCGTGCCCAGTGCCATCAGGCCGATGGTCAGCGTCAGCGCCGGCTTGCGCCCGGCGCGATCAGCATAGTTGCCGATCACCACGCTGCCGAGCGGCCGCATCACGAAGCCGATGCCGAAGGTGGCCAGCGACAGCAGCAGCGAACCATACTCGCCCTCCACCGGGAAGAACAGCTTGCCGATCAGCACCGCGAAGAAGCTGAACACGGTGAAGTCGAACCATTCCAGCGCATTGCCCAGCGAAGCCGCCACCACGGCGCGCCGTTGCATGGCTCGCTGCGACGCCGGCCGCGCTGCCGCGCCCTGCGCCTTGCCGGCCCCGATCGCGGCCGCCTCCAGACCTTCCTGCATGATTGTCTCCTTCTCTTTGCCTGTCGTTCTTGTCGTTGTCCGTCCGCGCCGGCTGGCGCCGCTCAGGCGCCGGCCACCAGGTAGCGCTCGGTCAGCCGCGCCCACAGCGAAGCGCCCAGCGCCAGCGCCTCGTCATTGAAGTCGTAGCCGGGGTTGTGCACCATGCAGCCGCCATGCGAATCGGTACCGTTGCCCAGCACCACGTAGCAGCCCGGCACGCGCTCCAGCATCCAGGAGAAGTCCTCGCTGCCCATCATGCCCTTGGGCGGCTCGACGATCCGTTCCGCCCCCACCAGTTCCTCGATCACGCTGCGCGCGAAGCGGGTCTGCTCGGGCGCGTTCATCAGCACGCGTGAGATGTGCTGGTAATCGATCTGCGCCGCCACGCCGAAGCTCTTGGCCTGCAGCTCCACCACCTCGCGCAGGCGCTGCTCCAGCGTATCGCGCACCTCGCGGTCCTGCGCGCGCACCGTCAGCAGGATCTGCGCGCTGTCGGGGATCACGTTGTGGGCCTTGCCGGCATGCAGCGCGCCGACGCTGATCACGCCCGCCTCGGTGGCCGGGATATTGCGCGCCACGATG
>JABLTH010072318.1_pt1 | contig 25841 bp, 23 predicted proteins | sample 7875711 | NCBI WGS metagenome assembly JABLTH01 (sample SAMN14941262, study PRJNA633318) | bioreactor metagenome | isolation source: bioreactor | place: China | collected 2019-03-05 | reverse complement strand
TCGGCTTGATACGGTCACGCGCTAGGCGTATCCGTGCATTGGTGATGACGAAGGGGAAGGAACGCGCTCCCCGCCGATCAGGCGAGGACACGCCACTGAGGGCGTTCAAGGCGTTCAAAAGGGGGCGACGTGAGACGAGCCCAGTAATCTGCTGTATCCAGAGATGAGTCGGCCAGCGATGCAATCGTGACTGCCCCAGGCAAGGCCGACAAACATCCCGCGTGACAGGATGCGCAATCGGGATCACCACCGATGGTCTTGGCTGGATCGGAAGATGCGTCTTTGCCATCCGCAGTCTTGTGCTGATGGTCATGGTGACCAAAGTGCTTGGCTGCGGCACCGGTTTCGTGTTGGCAATAGCTGGCTGCAGCCGCCCAGCCAAGCTGTAGCGGCATAAACACCAACAAAAGGATTGCCAACCATTTACGCATATGGGCAACAGTGTAGCAGCTATAGACTTCCCTGTACATCTTTTCTACTTGCTCTGTTGCCTTCCAAGCAACCGTAGCCCATTGAAAACCACCAGCAAGCTTGCCCCCATATCCGCAAACACTGCCATCCACATGGAGGCATTGTCGAAGATGGCCAGAAGTAAGAAGACCAGCTTGATGCCTAGCGCAAGACTGATGTTCTGCCAAAGCACGGCGTGGGTGCGCTTCGAGAGTCGTATCGTTTCTGGCAGACGCCGCAGGTCGTCGTTCATGACCACAACATCGGCGGCCTCCATCGCCGTATGGGTTCCAGCAGCACCCATGGCGAAGCCGATGTCGGCCTTGGCAAGTGCTGGCGCGTCATTGATGCCATCGCCTGTCATCGCCGTCATGCCCAGGCGCTGTTGAAGTTCGCAGATGGCCTGCAACTTGTCTTCGGGTAGCAGGTTGCCCCGCACCTCGGCAATGCCCGCCTGAGATCCGACGGTGCGCGCGGTCGCGATGTTATCTCCTGTCAGCATGACCGGTGTCACGCCGAGCGACTTCAGGTCGGCCACCGCTTGGGCAGAGGATGGCTTGATGGTGTCCGCCACCGCACAGATCGCCATCACACGTTCGCTGTTAGCGAGGAGTGTGACCGTGCGACCTGCCTCTTCATGAACTGCGAGGCGGGCTTCGAGTTCAGCCGAACATTGCCCACGCTCCTCGATCCAGCGGTGGTTGGCCAGCGCGTAGGAATGATTGCCGATGACGCCTTGCACTCCACGCCCTGCAACGGCTTGAAACTCTCCCACCTGTAGATCGGCGGTTGACAGCCCCTCTGCGATGGCTTTGGAAACCGGGTGATCCGACCGACCCGCGAGACTCTTTGCAAGTCCCTCCAGCACACGTTGATCAAGACCTGTGTCCACGGGCTCGAAGGCCACCAGTTTGGGCTTACCTTCCGTGATCGTGCCTGTCTTGTCCAGGGCCACAGCTTTGATCTTTCGCGCATCCTCCAAGTAAACGCCGCCTTTGATCAAAATTCCCCGTCTTGCCCCGGCCGCCAAGCCGCTGACGACTGTGACCGGCGTGGAAATAACCAAGGCACAAGGGCAAGCGATGACCAACAACACCAAGGCTTTATAGACAGCCTGTATCCAGGTTAAGTCCGCAAGCCACGGCGCTAACAACGCGACGGCGACAGCCAGGATGAAAACTGCAGGGGTGTAGATCGCGGCAAACCGATCTACAAAGCGCTGTGTTGGCGCACGCGACGACTGTGCTTGCTCGACTGCGTGGATGATGCGCGCCAAGGTACTGTCCGAAGCGGGCGCGGTGACACGGAATTCCAAGGCTGCAGATTGGTTAATGGTGCCTGCGTAGACTTCGTCGCCAGGAGCCTTGTCTATAGGCAGGCTTTCCCCAGTCACAGGGGACTGGTCGATGGCGCTCTGGCCCAGCGTCACGACGCCATCGAGCGGAACGCGCTCTCCTGGACGGATGCGCACTATCGCATCGACAACGACCGCTTTGACGCCAACGCGTGTCCAACTGCCGTCACTTTGACGCACCTCGGCTTGCTCCGGTGCAAGAGCCAGCAAGCTCTTGATGGCGCTGCGCGCCCGATCCACCGCTCGAGCCTCGATGGCCTCTGCTATCGCATACAAGGCCATCACCATGGCAGCTTCGGGCCACTGGCCTATCAAGAAGGCGCCCGTAACGGCCACCGTCATCAATGCGTTGATGTTCAAGCGGCCTTGCCGCAGTGCGGAAAGCCCTTTTCCGTAGACGGAGAAACCCGCCAGGGCGATGGCCACTCCGGCCAGCGCCATTCCAAGAGCTCTTGTTGGCCAACCGTCTGGAAAAGCGAATGCCAAGCCTTCAGCCGCCACGGCCAGCCCCAATGCAGCAATCAATTTGCCCCATGAGGCCCAGAAACCGATTGGCTGGGTCGCAGCAGCACCCTCAGATTTATCCTTTGTCCTGATAGGTTCCGGTTTGAAGCCCGCTTTGCGAATTGCATCCAGTGCCACCCGCAGAGCATGTTCCTCGGCAGCAATGGCCAACTCGCGGTCGCCCAAGTTGAACTGCAAACCACGAATGCCTGCCACGCCGTCCAGCGCTCGGCGAATTTCTGACTCTTCCGATGCGCAGTCCATGTTCGCGATCCGGAATCGCTGCGGCTCAACAGCCGTTGCATTAGACGCCATCGGCCCGCCCACAGCAGGCGATGTCGCGCAGCCACTCCCACAACCGCAGGCAGTGTCAACTTGTTGGCGTTGGTGAGTAGGGTTCATGATCTTCTCCTTGTTGGATGGATTAAAAACCCTGTAGCCACTACAATGTCAAGTGCTTACAATAAAACTGTGTGCAACCTTCCTGCCACCGCTCAAGGTGAAGATATGAAAATCGGTGAACTGGCCAAGGCCGCTCACACCCAGGTTGAGACGATCCGGTATTACGAACGCGAAGGATTGTTGCCAGAAACGCCTCGCACAGAAGGTAACTACCGGGTGTACGGCAGCGAACACGTTGACCGACTGTCCTTCATTCGGCACTGCCGAGGGTTGGACATGACGTTGGACGAAATCCGAGTGCTGCTGCGCTTCAAGGATTCGCCTCACGAGAACTGCGCACAAGTGAACGACCTGCTCGACGAGCACATAGGCCATGTAGCTGCCCGCATCAAAGAGTTGAAGGCGCTGGAACGACAGCTCAAGACTTTGCGGGAAAACTGTCGTGAATCTCAGCAGGCCAGCCAATGCGGCATTCTGACCGGATTGTCCACGGCATCGCTCCAAGATCACGGCTCAACGACCAGCATGGGCCATGTCCATGGGGCACACAGCCTCAAAGGAAAGCATTGAACGAACGGTGTCAGCCAAGTAGCCGTGCCTCAGCATCGCGTTGGGTTGAAATGGTGTGAGAGAAATAACGCTCGGTGGTATGGAGACATGCGTGCCCCTCACACGGAAGAATTCCAGCCGCATGAGGGGGATAAAAAGGAAGTTGCGATCTAAGGGTACCCCCGTGTCCTTTGGCGACGACGCATCAAGAAGTAAACCGCAGGCACCACAAACATCGACAGCAATGGCGCGGTAATCATTCCACCGACCATGGGCGCAGCAATGCGCTGCATCACCTCAGAGCCAGTTCCACTGCCCCACATGATCGGAAACAAGCCCGCCAAGATGACTGCCACCGTCATGGCCTTGGGACGCACGCGCAGCACCGCCCCTTCGCGGATCGCGTCCAGCAGGTCTTCTGTGCTGGCTTTACGCTGCGCGAGGCGCTCATCCCACGCATGTTTGAGGTACAGCAGCATGATGACCCCGAACTCTGCCGACACCCCGGCCAGCGCAATGAAGCCCACGGCCCCAGCCACCGACAGGTTGTAGCCCAGCAGATACAGTAGCCAGATGCCCCCCACCAGGGCGAAGGGCAGCGTTGCCATGATGAGCAGGGCTTCATCAAACCGCTTGAAGGTCAGGTACAGCAGCACAAAGATGATGAGCAGCGTGAACGGCACCACCACCTTGAGCTTGGCCGTGGCACGTTCCAGAAACTCGAACTGCCCCGACCAAGACACCGAATACCCGGCAGGCAGAGCCACCTTCTCGGCCACCGCCTTTTGCATGTCCTGCACCGCCGAACGCAAGTCACGCCCGCGAATGTCCACATACACCCAGCCTGAGAGTCGGGCGTTCTCGCTTCGCAGCATGGGTGGGCCGTCGGTGATGCGGATGTCGGCCACATCGGACAGCACCAGCCGTTGGCCGCTCTCCGAGACGATGGGCAGGACGCGCAGCTTCTCCAGCGAGTCACGGATTTCACGGGGATAGCGCATGTTGATGGGGAAGCGTTGCAGCCCCTCCACCGTCTCGCCGATGTTGTCGCCCCCCACGGCGGAGGTGATGACGGACTGCACATCCGCGATGTTCATCCCAAAGCGGGAGGCCGCATCGCGGTTGATGTTCACGTCCACATAACGCCCCCCCGTCAGGCGTTCAGCCAAGGCGCTGCTGACGCCGGGCACGTCCTTCAGCGCTTTTTCGATCTCGCCGGTCAGGCGGTCGATGGTGGCCAGGTCGGTTCCGGCCACTTTGACCCCCACCGGGCTTTTGATGCCGGTGGCCAGCATGTCGATGCGGTTGCGGATCGGCGGCACCCAGATGTTGGCCAGGCCTGGCACTTTCACAATGCGGTCCAGCTCGTCCACCAACTTGTCCTGCGTCATGCCGGGCCGCCATTGGTCTTTAGGCTTGAACTGGATGGTGGTCTCGAACATTTCCATGGGGGCGGGGTCGGTGGCGGTTTCGGCACGGCCGGCCTTTCCGTATACGCTCAGCACCTCGGGCACCGTCTTGATAAGCCGGTCTGTCTGCTGCAGCAGCTCGCTGGCCTTGCCTGCGGACAAGCCCGGCAGCGCGGACGGCATGTAGAGCAAATCGCCTTCGTCCAGGCGCGGCATGAATTCACCGCCAATGTGCTGCAAAGGCCAGAAGCTCAGGCCCAGCAACAGCGCAGCCACTGCCAGCGTGGCCTTGGGCCAGTCCAGCACCGCGTTCAGCAGTGGGCGGTAGATCGCAATCAGGAAGCGATTCAGTGGGTTGGACTTCTCATCCGGGATACGGCCCCGAATCAGGTAGCCCATCAGCACCGGAATCAGCGTAACCGACAGTGCCGCTGCCGCTGCCATGGCGTAGGTCTTGGTGAATGCCAGCGGTGAGAACAAGCGGCCTTCCTGCGCTTCCAGCGTGAACACCGGAATGAAGGACAGCGTGATGATGAGCAGCGAGAAGAACAGCGCAGGGCCTACTTCAGCTGCCGACTCGCCAATCACCCGCCAGCGGGCATCCCCTACGAGCTTTTGGTCCGGGTGATTGTGGCTCCAGTGCTCCAGATGCTTGTGGGCGTTCTCGATCATCACCACCGCCGCATCGACCATGGCCCCGATGGCAATGGCAATACCCCCCAGCGACATGATGTTGGCGTTCACGCCCTGGTAGTGCATGACAATGAACGCAGCCAGGATGCCTAGCGGCAGTGACACGATGGCGACCAAGGCCGAACGCAGGTGGAACAGGAATATGAAGCAGACCACTGCCACCACCGCAAACTCTTCCAGCAGCTTGTAGCCCAGGTTCTCCACTGCCCGCTCGATCAGTCCGGAGCGGTCGTAAACGGGCACGATCTCCACCCCCTTGGGCAGGCTGGATTGCAGGCTCTTGAGCTTGGCCTTGACGGCGGCAATGGTCTCCAGCGCGTTCTTACCGGAACGCATCACGATCACGCCGCCTGCGGCCTCACCTTCGCCATCAAGTTCACCAATGCCCCGGCGCATCTCTGGCCCGAGCTGGATACGCGCCACGTCGCCCAAACGGACTGACACGCCAGTCGCCGTAGTCATCAGCGGCACCTTGCGGAAGTCGTCCAGTGATTGCAGGTAGCCGCTGGCGCGCACCATGTATTCGGCTTCGCCCAGTTCCAGCACCGAGCCTCCGGCCTCCTGGTTGCCCTTCTGAATGGCCTCCACCACCTTGCTGTGCGGGATGCCGTAGGCAGCCAGTTTGTCGGGCTGCAGCACGATCTGGTACTGGCGCACCATGCCACCGATGGAGGCCACCTCAGCCACATTAGGCACGGTCTTGAGTTCGTACTTGAGGAACCAGTCTTGCAGGGCACGAAGTTGCGAGGCGTCCTGCGTGCCGCTGCGGTCCACCAGGGAATACTGGTAGATCCAGCCCACCCCGGTAGCATCCGGGCCGAGTGTGGCCTTGGCTCCGGGTGGCAGGCGGGATTGCACCTGGTTCAGGTACTCCAGCACACGAGAGCGTGCCCAGTACAAGTCTGTGCCATCCTCAAACAGCACGTAGACAAACGAATCACCAAAAAACGAGTAGCCGCGCACCGTCTTGGCCCCCGGCACCGACAGCATGGTGGTCGTCAGCGGGTAGGTGATCTGGTTCTCGACAATGCGCGGCGCCTGCCCCGGATAGGTCGTGCGGATAATGACCTGTACGTCCGACAGGTCCGGCAAGGCATCGAGGGGTGTGCGGATCACGGAATAGACGCCCCAGGCCGCAACGATCAAGGTCGCCAGCAGTACCAGAAAGCGGTTGCCTATAGACCAGCGGATGAGCTTGGCAATCATGGTTTGCTCCCAGCTGGTTTGGCGGTGGCCGCTTTGGGCTCCGGTGCCATGGCGCTCACGCGGGTGAGCTGTGGCAAGCCTTCCGCATCCATGTAGAACTCGAAGCTCACCTTGTCGCCAGGCTCCAGATTGCGCGGCTTACCACTGGCAGGCAGCTTGAAATCCATGGTCATCGCACCCCATTTGAGGGACGGGATGGGGCCATGCGCGAGCGTGATGCTGTCTTGGCCAATGGCCTCAATCTTGGCTTCGCCATCATGGCGCGGTGCCGTGTTGGCCGTGCTTGGCTTGGGGGCATCGTTCAAACGTGCTTCCACACCTTTGAGGCTGGCTTCCGAGTCGACCAGGAACTGGGACGATACCACCACGCGCTGCCCCATTTGCAGGCCGCGTTTGATCTCGGTCTGGCCATTGCTTTCGATGCCGGTTTCCACCTCAACCGGACGGAACTTGCCTTTGTCCTCGGCTAGCATGACCACCACACGCTTGCCGGTCTGGATCACGGCTTCCGTGGGAATCAGCAAGGACTTCTCTGCCCGCATGTCCATGAACTGCATGTTGACGAACATGCCGGGCACCAGCAGGTTGCCGGGGTTGGCCAGTTCCACGCGGGCCTTGAGCGTGCGGGTGACCGCGTTCACCTCGGGCAATATCGCTTGCACCGTGCCGCGCAGGGCCGTGCCGGGGGCAGCGGCGCTGCTGGCCTGCACCTTGGTACCGGGGCGAATCAGGGCCGCCTGGCTTTCTGGTACTTCGGCATTGGCCCACACGCTGCCCAGACCGTTGATACGGAACAGCGTCGCGCCCGGCATCACCGTCATGCCTTCGCGGGCCATCAGTTCCACCACCACACCACCTATTGGTGCGGTCAGGGTGATGCGGGCTTGGGTTTTGCCGCTGCTTTCCACCAGGCGAATCTGTTCATCGCTCATGCCCACCTGGCGCATACGCTGGCGGGCGCCATCGACCAACGGTGCCAGGTCTGTGCCCTGCATGCGCCGCACCGACAGAAATTCCTCTTGTGCCGCAATCCAGTCGGGCACGTAGAGTTCGGCCAAAGGCTGCCCTTTGCTCACGCGGTCCAGCGTTGCGCGCACATGCAGGCGCTCGATGTAGCCGGTGGCACGGGCCTGCACAAAGGCCTGGTCGCGTTCATTGAAGGCGATGTTTCCTACCGCAGAGACCTGCGGCGACAGCAGGCCCTCAGTGACTTCGGCAGTCCGCACCCCGAGGTTCTGCTGGATGCGCGGACTGACAGTGACCTTGCTGCCGTCGCTGCCAGCGTCCCCGTCGGCGTAGACCGGCACCATCATCATGTCCATAAAGGGGGACTTGCCGGGCTTATCGAACTTGTTGCCCGGCACCATGGGGTCGTGGTAGTAGAGGATCTTGCGTCCGGTGGTTGGGTCCACATCGCCGGCCTTGATGCCTTTTTCGATATGGCGGCGGGTGGCGTCTTCGCCTTCGGCAACGCTTTGAGGGACTGCGCCGTGCGCAACGCTTCCCGTTGCGGCTGCTCCTGCTGACGGGGCGGAGGAAGTAGCCATGCCCATGCCGCGCTGCGTGCCAACGGTGTAGAGACCGTAACCGCTTGCGGCGAGCACGCCCGCACCGACCAGGCCCACCAGCAGTGGTTTGAGTTTTGTCATGCTATTTCTCCGTTGCTGTTGTGGTGGTGGGGAACGAGGGCTGGCGTGGCTCCATAGTCGGTTGGTGTTCTGCGGGAATCAGATACTCCAACTGCGCCCACAGAGCGGCGGTTTCCATCGCCAGACGCAGGCGATCCATCTGGGTGTCGATGGCCATGCGCCGTGCTTCCAGCACAGCCGTGAGCGGGCCACTGCCTCCCCGGTAGGCGGCTATCGCGGCACGGGCGCGTTCAGCCGCCAGCGGAATCAGAGCGCTGTCGTATTGCGCCAAACGCTCGCGGTTGCTCTGCCACTCCTGCAACCACATGCGGGTGTCGGCAACATGCTCCCGTGTGGCTTCCTCGCGCTGGGCACGCATCTGCTCAGCGATGGCCAGCTTGGCGGAGAGCTCCCGGTCTTGTCGGTTCTTTTGATCCCACTGCAACGGGATGGAGACGTTGACGGACACCATGTTCGAGTAGGCGGGACCCCGCTGGCTGTACATCAACTCCACGCTCCAGTCAGCGCGTTTGTTGCTCCGCGCAACATCCGCCTCGGCGTGCGCCACCTCTTCCTGTTTGGCCATCAACGCGATTTGCGGGTGGTGGGCCAACTGGCTTTCCAGGCTGGCCGGATCGAGGCGAACGACCTCCAGTCTGGGTGGTGTGTCCAGTGCCTGGGCAGCATCGTCACCAACCCATCGCGCCAGTTTGATCTTGGCCGTGCCAATCTGCTTCTCTGTCTGGCGGATGCGGTCATCGATCTGCGCCACCATCGACCGGGCCGCGAAAACATCCGCTTGGGTTCCACGCCCGCCACGGTAGGCTGCGTCGGCAGCGTCGATCTGCAAGCCCGCCTCAGTCCGCTGGGCGCGCAATACGTCGAGCATGCGCTCCTGATAGTGGCGGTCCAGCCATGCCATCGCTGTGTCGCGTCGCAAGTTGGCAAGGGCCACAGTACGGCCGGCTTCTGCGGCCTCTGCTTCACGGTTGAAACGTGCGGAGCGGGCCTTGAGCTTGTCGCTCCGCGTGATTTCCTGCATCACACCAACCGAGCGCATGGTCATGAAGTCCTGCGTCAGGCTGAAACGGTCTTCGCCGTTGATCGGCAGATTGTTGACGCCGAATTTGAGCGTGGGGTCGGGGAGTTGCCCGGCAGCCAAGGCCATATCGCGTGATGCGGTGGCGGCGGCATCTTGGGCGGTGAGCTGGCGCGACCGACTTTCGGCAAGCTGCAAAGCCCGGTCGAGGGACAGAACCGGCCCTGCATGCGCAGCATGGCCGATCCAAAGAATGGCATTGATAAAAATGCCGAGTAGGATTTTTTTCACTCTAAATCTCCAGCAAAACACAAAGCGTCCGCAAAATGCGGACGGACTTAGGCTAGGGAGATCAGAGGATGGGCGGTTTTACAGGCTGTCCGGGATGTGTGCTGGCTAAAAATGCCTGCAATCCAACGTAGTGCGCTGCGGATGTAGCGGGAACGTGCGGCGTGATCTCGCCAGAAAAGATCGCAACGGATAGAGCGCACACCAACTCACATGATGCTGTGCTCTTGCAACAGCCATCTCGGTCTGTGGCGGTACTGTCTGCGTCTTCATGGTAGGCCATGGCACCTTGCTCTGTTGCCATGGCCATGTTGTCCATCCGCAGGCGTGCGTAGCTCGCCGCAAAACTTTGCAGTGGCAACAAGCAAACCAAGAGAATCAACAGAAGTCGACGCATGTTTCACATGGTAGTGCAATCACAAGCCACCAGCAATCTTCTGGCTGAAGCAGGATAGTGTGCCAAATTCAATCTCCACGGCGCAGGCGAAGAGCATTGCCGATCACCGAAGCTGAACTGAAGCTCATGGCAAGCGCAGCGATCAGCGGGGACAGCAGCCAGCCATTCAAGGGATACAGCACTCCGGCCGCCACAGGAATCCCCAGTGCGTTGTACAGAAAAGCAAACAGCAGGTTCTGCTTCATGTTGCTTACAGTATCCTGCGAGAGCGTGCGAGCTACCGCTATCCCGCGCAAATCACCTTTCACGAGAGTCACTTGGGCGCTGTTCATGGCTACGTCGGTGCCAGTTCCCATGGCAATACCGACATCGGCCTTGGCTAGTGCTGGTGCGTCATTAATGCCATCACCCGCCATTGCCACGATACGTCCTTGCTTTTGCAGCTGATCCACGAATGCTAATTTGTCTGCAGGCTTGACTTCACCGTGGACCTCGTCGATTCCAAGTCGTTCACCAACGGCGCGGGCAGTGGTCAAACCGTCACCGGTCGCCATGACGATACGCAGACCGGCAGCTTTGAGTGTGGCCAGAGCCTCGGGCGTGCTTGCCTTGATCGGATCAGATACGGCCAACAGACCTGCCAGCTGCCCGTCAACGGCCAGGTGCATCACGCTTGCTCCCTCTGATCGCAAAGACTCCGCCTGTGATACGAGTGCCTTGACAGCCACGCCAAGTTGCTCCATCAATGCCGTGTTGCCGAGGGCCAGTTGTCGTCCTCCGACCTGACCTCGCACGCCAATTCCTGAGCTCGACTCAAAGTTCTCCGGCTTGTCCAAAGACAGATGACGATCACGGGCCGCGCGAACGATGGCATCAGCCAGTGGGTGTTCGCTGCCCTGGTCCAGGCTGGCAGCGAGGCGTAGCACCTCTGTTTCTTCAAAACCCGGCGCGGCCACTGCGCGATCAAAAGCCGGTTTTCCCTCTGTCAGCGTGCCAGTTTTATCAATGATCAAGGTATCAATTTTTCTCAGATTCTCGATTGCCGCCGCATCACGGAAAAGAACGCCATGAGTGGCACCGCGCCCCGTAGCGACCATGATCGACATCGGTGTTGCCAGGCCAAGTGCGCATGGGCAAGCAATGATCAGAACCGCCACTGCGTTAATCAGGGCGTAATCCCAGCTGGGCTCGGGCCCAAACAGACCCCAAGCAAAAAAAGTGAGCAAGGCAACGCTGACAACGGCCATCACGAACCAGCCCGCCACGGTGTCAGCCATTCGTTGCATCGGCGCTTTGGAGCGTTGCGCTTGGGCCACCATTTGAACGATTTGCGACAGCATGGTGGCTGAGCCGATTTTTTCAGACCGCATCACAAGAGCACCGTTGGTGTTGAGCGTTGCTCCGATCACCTTGTCGCCAACTCGCTTAGACACTGGTACAGGTTCACCGGTCAGCATGGATTCATCGACTGCACTACTGCCCTCTGTCACTTCCCCATCAACTGGAACCTTTTCACCGGGGCGAATGCGCAGCAAGTCGCCCACATGCACATGCGTCAAAGGAACATCTTCCTCAGAGCCATCAGGGTACAGGCGACGTGCCGTCTTGGGGGCCAGCCCGAGAAGTGATTTGATGGCCGCAGAAGTCTGAGAACGAGCCTTAAGTTCAAGAACCTGCCCCAACAGGGTCAGTGAAATGATGACAGCCGTTGCTTCGAAATACACCGCGACTCGGCCCATCGAGATAAAGGAGTCTGGAAATACATGCGGTGCCACAGTGGCAACCACGCTGTATACAAAGGCGGCACCAGTGCCCAGGCCAATCAGTGTCCACATGTTTGGACTACGGTTCACAACAGATTGCCAGCCTCGTGAGAAAAATGGCCAGCCTGCCCACATGACAATTGGCAGGGATAGCGCAAATTCGATCCAGCTTTGCACAGCCATGTCGAACCAGTTCAACCGGTGGCCGGCCATTGCCAAAAAAGTCACCACGATGGTGAGTGGGAGCGTCCACCAAAAGCGTCGCTGGAAGTCATGCAACTCGGGGTTTTCGTCTTCCTCCAACTCTGGCAAAAGCGGCTCGAGTGTCATGCCGCACTTGGGACAATTGCCTGGATGGTCCTGACGGATTTCAGGATGCATAGGACAGGTATAGGCTGTTCCTGCTGCCGCAGGTGAAGTGGGCGACTTGTCGGTGCGTTCTTCCATGTACTGCATGGGGTCGGCATCAAACTTCGCTTTGCACTTAGTCCCGCAAAAGAAAAACATCCTTCCCATGTGGACAGACCGGCATTCAGACTGGTCGGTTACCGTCATTCCACAAACTGGATCCTTCAGGTTTGAAGGATTGGAATTACCCGTGCCCAAAGGCAAAGCAGATTCGCCATGACTATTCGGCCTATGACGAATGTGCCCATGGTCATGCGTGTGATGATTGCTTTGATGTACGTTCATAGTATGCCCATAGTCGTAGCCACATCCTCTACCCAATCGATGCCATGCCCTTTTATTACGTCGATTCAGACTTAACTATTTTTGGATAGATCTGTGGGTGAACTGATCCTCGGGAAAAAGCGCGGAGTCTTTTCAGCGTAGCGCTTGTACGTATCACCAAAATGCGATTGCATCTCTACTTCCTCAGCAACTGACAGCCGTCCGTACATGATCAGAAGAATCGGAAACATGACTAAAGTCAGCAAAGTGGGCCACTGCAAGAGGAAGCCGAAAAGAATCATCACAAAGGCCACGTATTGCGGGTGCCGAACTCGTGCGTAAGGACCGCTGGTTGCCAAAGAGTTGTGCCGCTGAGCGTGGTACAGCACATTCCAAGCTGTTGAAAGCAAATAAAAGCCATAGCCTAGGAAGATGTAACTGGCGATATGCAGAACCCCAAAATGTGGATCTCCTTTCTCTCCAAGCAGCGTCGACCACAGATGCCCCGAGTTGTGGGAGAGCAAATCAAGTCCTGGGAAACGAGTTTGGAGCCAACCCGACAACAGGTAAATGGTCAGCGGAAAACCATACATTTCCACAAATAAAGCCACGACAAACGCCGCGAAGGCACTGAAGGTTCTCCAATCTCGCGCCGTATTTGGTTTGAAAAAGCTGAATGCGAACATGATGAATATCGCTGAGTTCAAGATAACCAGCGACCACAAGCCGTAAGCTGATTCACTGTGGTTCATGACGGCTCTCCCGGCTTTCCTGACTCGGAATTACTCTTCGACTCCGAATGGCTGCGTCCCCGGTGATGTCCATGACCACCGTGCATGAATACATGCATCAGCGGACAAGCCAGAAGAAGCAGAAATGGTAAAGCGCCGACGACATGCGCCAAGTGCTCAGTTAATAGAAAGTAGGCCGCTATGCCACCAATGACCAATAGTCCAATGGCGTAGCGTGAAGACCAAAAGCTTCTGGGCGTTTCGTGTCCCTCACGTTGGTGGTTCATAGCAGTTCTCCAAGAATTCGACAGGTTATTTGTTTTGTACAGGTATCCGGTCCATCATCATTTGCATCATGGACTCCATCATGTCCATTCGTTTTTCCATCATCTGTTGGCGATCAGTCATCTTGGAGTTTTTGGCCAGTCCTGCAGACATACCGCCCATCTGCTTCATCATGGCCATTCCGTCCTGCATCAATTTCATGTGCTCCGCCATCAACGCTTGACGTTCTTCCGGAGTCTTTGCTGCCAAAAATTTTTCGTGCATGGTCTGCATGATTTTCATATGCTGATCCACTGCCACCATCTTGTCCGCCCCCACGGGACCAGAGGAAGGTTTCTGGACTGCAGTTGCAACGGGTTTGGTGCCAGCGGGGTGGTGATCTTTGTGCTCGTCAGCGTTTTGAGCCAGCGCGCCGAGCGACAGGGTGGCGACGCACAGTCCGATCAAATATTTGCGATTGCTGTTCATGAATTTCGCCTTCTGTGAGTTGTAAACGACTAATGTCGCCGATGTTTTACGCGACATTCAGCCACGTTACGCCAATACAGGGGTTTTTATCGCGCAGCTTGAATCTCGGTAACAACCATCTTTCCGCCTTCATTTACCACCATGAATTGAATCTTGTCGCCTGGCTTCACATTGGCGAGCAGCCCTTTGTCCTTGGCAGTGAAAACCATGGTCATACCAGGCATGTCCATGTGTTTGATGGGGCCGTGTTTGATGGTGACTTTGCCGACATCAAGGTCTACTTTCTTGACCTCACCTTCGGTCATCGACACAGCAGTCTGCGACATGTCCATCTTGCTATGATCCATGGTGGTCTGCGCCATGCTGCTCACAGGCAGAGCAATGCCCAAGGCCAGGGCTGAAACGGTGGTGATTTTCTGGATGATGTTCATGGTTATCCTCGTGGGTAGGTGTTGAAAACAGTGGTGCTGCCATCGCGCTGGATCAGTAGCACCTGATACGCATCGCGCCGGTTGTCGTAAGCAGGCCCATCCATGCCTGGCGACCCAATCGGCATGCCTGGCACTGACAGTCCCAAGGCTTTGGGTTTTTCTTTGAGCAAGCGTTGGATGTCTGCAGCAGGCACGTGACCCTCAATCACGTAGCCTTGGATCAAGGCCGTGTGACAAGAGCCGAATTTTTGCGGCATGCCAAGGTGTGCGCGTGCAGCGCTGTTGCCTTGTTCAATGACCGTGGTCGAGAATCCGTTTTTTTCGAGGTGCGCGATCCAGTCTTTGCAGCAGCCGCAGTTGGGGTCTTTCCAGACCTGCATGGTTGCCGGTGCGGCGTAGGCGAGCATGGTCGAAGGCACAAGTACCATCACGGCGATACCGCCAAGCCAAGCGCGTCGGGTGGTCTGAACCCTTGAGTGCAGTTGAGACATGGGGCGCTCCTTGTTGATTGCTCAAACTATTTCTTGCTGACTTTGACTTGACCCTTCATACCGGCCTCGTAGTGCCCCGGCATCAGGCAAGCAAAATTCACGGTGCCCGCTTTGGTGAACTGCCAGACGATTTCTCCCTGCTTTCCAGGAGCCAACGTGACCTTGCTGGGCTCATCGTGTTCCATGTCCGGGAACTTGCGCATCTGTTCCAAGTGTTCCAACAGTTCCTGCTGAGTGCCCAAACTCAGCTCGTGTTTGACCTGGCCCTTGTTTTTGACGATGAAACGAACCGTCTCACCTTGCTTGACCTGAATATCGGCGGGCGTATAGCGCATGTTGTCCGTCATCTCAACGGTGACGGTTCGGCTGGCCTTGCTGGCCACGCCGGGCTTCCCAATCGCGGTCTCGTCGCTATCGTGGCCGTGGCCACCCGCATGGGTGCCACCGGCAAAGGCAGCACTGGACATAGCCAGCGCGGCGATCAAGGTCACGGGCCAAAGGGTGCGGGTCATCTGAGTCATTGCAATTTCTCCTGGGTTAAATGAAAGTGGATCAGTGGTTCTCATGGCCACTGCTGGGTTTGCGCACCTTTACTTCCGTTGGGGTGGGCGGTTTCTGGATACGTGGCATGGATTGCCCGCCTTCCGCCTTGAAACGGGCAGGCTCGGCGAGCGGCCCGGTGTATTCGTGCGCCACCGTGCCCTCCGGGTGCTTGAACCACCCCGGATTGCTGTAGTCACCAGGCTTTTGGTCACGACGTACCTTGAGCACACTGAACATGCCGCCCATCTCGACCGAGCCGAACGGCCCCTCACCGGTCATCATGGGCGCGGTGTTATCAGGAATGGGCATTTCCATCTCGGTCATGTCGGCCATGCCACGCTCGCCCATCACCATGTAGTCGGGAATCAAGGAATTGATCTTCTTGGCGATCCCTCGATGATCGACTCCGATGAGCGTGGGCACGTTGTGGCCCATGGCATTCATGGTGTGGTGGCTCTTGTGGCAGTGGAAAGCCCAGTCGCCTTCCTCGTCGGCGAGAAATTCGATCTGCCGCATTTGGCCGACCGCGACATCGGTGGTGACCTCGTACCAGCGAGTGCTCTTGGGAGTTGGCCCGCCATCTGTGCCAGTGACGAGAAACTCGTGCCCGTGCAGGTGGATCGGGTGGTTGGTCATCGTCAGGTTGCCGATACGAATGCGAACCTTGTCGTTCAACCGCACACTCAATGAATCGATGCCGGGAAAGATTCGGCTGTTCCAGCTCCACAGGTTGAAGTCCAGCATCGTCATGATCTTGGGCGTGTAGCTCCCAGGGTCGATGTCGTAGGCGTTGAGTAGGAAACAAAAATCCCGGTTCACTTCATCGATCAGCGGATGCTTGGCCTTGGGGTGCGTGATCCAGAAGCCCATCATGCCCATGGCCATCTGCGTCATTTCATCCGCGTGTGGGTGATACATGAAGGTGCCGGGACGACGCGCGACAAATTCATACACAAAAGTTTTACCTGGTTGAATGGCGGGTTGATTCAGTCCAGCAACTCCATCCATACCATTGGGCAAACGTTGTCCATGCCAGTGAATGCTGGTGTGCTCAGGGAGCTTGTTCGTCACAAAGATCCGCACGCGGTCGCCCTCGACCACTTCGATGGTGGGGCCTGGGCTTTGCCCGTTGTAGCCCCACAGGTGGGCCTTGAAGCCTGGGGCCATCTCGCGCACCACTGGCTCGGCCACCAAGTGAAACTCTTTTACGCCGTTGTTCATACGCCAGGGCAAAGTCCAACCGTTGAGTGTCACCACCGGGTTGTATGAGCGCCCAGTATTGGGCACCAGTGGCGGCATGGTGTCAGGGCTGGTTTGAATGACGGGCTCTGGCAAGGCTGCAAGTGCCACGCGGCTCACAGCACTGGCTGCAACTGCACCACCAGCGATACTGGCCAATCGGAAAAAATCTCTTCTGGATGTCATGGCTTCAATCCCTTAGTCAATGTCCAGCCGCGCCAGCGCTAGGCGCACTGGACATCACGGACAGGGAGGTCATAGTGGGGCGGCCGATCAACGACGCCTGCAAGGCTGCGTCCGCCAGCCAGAACTGTTGCTGCGCATTGATGGCGGCTGTCACGGTTCCAACCTGATCACGAGCGTCGGCCAGCAACTCGAAGACACCAATCAGCATGCCGTTGTAACGAAGTTGGTTTTCATCGGAGATCACACGGCGCACGGGCAGCACTTCATCCCGGTAATGCTTGGCCACATCAAATGATGTGCGATAGGCCGAATAACTCTCGCGCAAGTGCGAGCCCGCCGCGCGCACCGTGGCCTCCAGTTGATTGGCCGCCGCGAGCGTGCGGGCATTCCACGCATCGCGCTGCATGCCGCCCCAGTCGAAAATTGGTAAGCGAACCGCCACCTCGAATCCGCGCGGTTCGGTTCGGGTTCCTGCTGCGTTGTCAAATACCGTATTGCGCCGCGCGGTCAGTTCGATGTCGGTGAAGCTGGTGATGATGTTCAAGCCTTGTGCCTTGCCCGCGCCAGCCAGTGCGCTTTGCGACAAACGAATGTCCAGACGACCATTCGTCGCCAATGCGCCTACCGTATTTGGTTCGAGCGGCGCTTTGGGCAAATCCGGCAGACGTTCGGGCAGTTGGAGTTGTTGCCCCTGCGCCTCATCAAGCCCCAGCAAACGAATCAGTTCCTCCCGGCTCGCGGTCGCTTGGTGTTGGGTAGTCGCCAGGCGGGTAGCGGCATCGGCATAGAAAGATTGCTCACGGGCACGACTGATGCGATTGAAGTTGCCTACCGACTGCATGCGCCGCGCGAGTTCGGCACCGGCCTCGGCGCTTTCAAACACCTGTCGCGCGTAGCTCAGGGCCTGCTGAGCCGCCACGGCACGCACCCAGGCTTGGCGTACCTGCGTCACGCGATCCACCACCTCAGCAGAAAGACGCAATTGCGCCTGCTCGATGCGGCGCTCGGCGATGCCAGTGCGGGCAGGCAAGGTCAAGAGATCTAGCAGACCAAACGAGAGCGAGCGCGCCAACTCCAGCTCATCACCAACCACCATGCGCTCAAAACTGAAGATGGGGTTGGCAATTCGGCCGACCTGTGCGGCGTCGGCGGACTCCGCCCAACCTTGCGCCAGCAGGGCTTGCAAGGCGTGGCTGTTGGTCAATGCGAGCTGGACCGCTTCTTTCTGCCCAAGGGGCTTGGCCAGCAATTGGGCAGCGAGCTGTGCGCGTTGCTCACGTTCCTGATTGCTTTGGGCCAAGCTCAATTGCCCGTCAGTGAAGTCGGCGGTCTCGGTGTTGACGCGGTTCACGTTCTGCTCAAGGCTGACGCTGGCACAGCCAGACAAAACCCCGATAGCAACCACGGACACCGCCAGCTTGGCGCGACGAGATGAGAGCAAGCGCTTCATTGCTTGCCTCCCTCATGGTGACCGGCGTGCGGATTGGCCGCCGGTGGCGTATCGGGTGCTGACTGTCCAGTTGCGGCTTCCTTGGCGTAGGCGCGCCAGCCGCCAATCCGGCCAACCCGGTCATTGGCCTCACGCCAGGACTGCACCGCCTGATCGGTGTAGCCCTGATAACTCGTCAATGCAGAGGTGTACTGCAGCTTGGTCGGCGGTGGATTGACCTGATTTTTCTCCGCAGGAGCTGCCAATGCCGCACCGGCAGCCAGCAAGCTGAGCCACGGCACCAGGCTTCTGAACAGGGACGAAGGGTTGGGCATCACCGCAGGCTCCTTTCAATGTATGGGTAATTGAAGGGAGTTTGGACCTTCACCCCTGTCGGGAAGGTGAGTCGAAGATGACATTTCTGTCATCTTTCTGCCATAAAGTCGAATTGCTGTCAGACTAGCGGGGAGCAATAGATGGAGCAGGCCCGTGAAAATACTGATCGTTGAAGACGAACCGAAAACCGGCGAATACCTGCGTCAAGGCTTGAATGAGGCCGGTTTTGTGGCGGACTTGGCGGCCAATGGCAGCGATGGGCTGCACTTGGCTTTGCATGGCGAATACGACTTGGTGATCCTGGACGTGATGTTGCCGGAGCTGGATGGCTGGCAGGTGCTGGCATCACTGCGGCGGCGTGGGCTGGAAATGCCGGTGCTGTTTCTGACCGCCCGCGATCAGGTGGAAGACCGTGTGAAGGGGCTGGAATTGGGAGCCGATGATTACCTAGTCAAGCCGTTTTCTTTTGCCGAGCTGTTGGCCCGCGTGCGCACCATCCTACGGCGTGGACGAGGCGGCGGACTGGACAGCAATGTCCTGCGCGTGGCCGATCTAGAGCTGGACTTGCTGCGCCGCCGCGTCACGCGAGGCGGAAAGCGCATTGACCTGACGGCCAAGGAGTTCGGTTTGCTGGAATTGCTGATGCGCCGTCAAGGCGAAGTGCTGCCGCGCTCATTGATCGCCTCGCAGGTGTGGGACATGAATTTCGATTCCGACACCAATGTCATCGAAGTGGCCATGCGCCGACTGCGGTTGAAGGTTGACGATGGACAGTTAGTCAAACTGATCCAGACCGTGCGGGGCATGGGCTATGTGCTGGAAGCAGCGCAGGAACCTTGAATGTTGAGCCGCTTATTGCTTTCCCGTTTATCGCTGACCCGCCGTCTGAGCCTGTTCTTCACCCTAGTGGCCGCCAGTGTGGTGCTGGGATTGGGCGGGCTGTTCATGACGGCGGCAGACCGTCATTTCATCGAGCTAGATCGCAGCGTACTGCAAGACAAGCGACACCTCATCGACGACATCCTGGCCAGCGCCAATTCTGCCGAGGACCTGCGTTGGCGGCTCTCCGAAGCGCTCAACCATCATCACGGGCTGTTCGCACGGGTGACCACTCCGACAGGCCAGGCCCTGTTTCAGACCGAGGGCTTTCCGGAACCGGATCGCTGGCTATTGCCCGAACACGAAACGCTCCTTCATGCCTTGACGAGGGAGCAGCACGGACAGCGGCAATACCGCACCCAGCAGTTCCGTGCCCAGGCGCAGTACGCGCCCGAGGCCCCACTGGTGATCACCCTGGCCATGGATACGATTCACCATCGGCATTTTCTGGATGATCTGCTGCGCACCTTTGCGGTGTATGCCCTGGCCGCCATTCTGGTCAGCGGGCTGCTCGGATGGGCCGCCGTCTACTACGGTCTGGCCCCCCTGCGCGCGATCAAGGCGCATGCGGCTGCAGTGACCGCGCAACGCTTGCAGGCGTGCATGCCGGTGCAGGCCGTCCCTGCGGAAATGGCCGATCTGGCTCAGACACTCAATCAGATGCTGGAGCGTCTGCAGGACGACTTTCGTCGCTTGTCGGAGTTTGCTTCGGATTTGGCCCATGAGTTGCGCACCCCGATCAGCAACATGCTGACGCAGACCCAGGTGACCCTGGCGACCCCGCGCGCGAACGCCGCCTACCGTGACATCCTGGCCTCCAATGCTGAGGAGTTGCAGCGCCTGGCCCGCATGGTGGCTGACATGCTGTTTCTGGCTAAAACCGAACGGGGTGTGGATCTGCCGCACAAGGAACGCTTCATGGCGGCCGATGAAGCCCAGGCTTTGCTCGACTTCTACGAGGCGGTGGCGGACGACAAAGGCATCCGCCTCACGGTGCAGGGCAACGGCAGCATCGAGGGGGATCGCCTGATGTTCCGCCGCGCGTTGAGCAACCTGCTTTCGAATGCGCTACGCCATGCCCCGGCAGGTAGCCACGTCCGGATCATGGTGGCTGAGCGGCCAGCCGGCACCGAGGTTTCTGTGGAGAACACTGGTGAAGACATTGATCCCGAGGTGCTACCGCGACTGTTTGACCGCTTCTACCGCGCCGACCCCGCGCGCGCGCATCCCATCTCCGATGGCGCTGGGCTGGGCTTGGCCATCACCAAGGCGATTGTCGAGGCTCATGGTGGTCGAGCCAGTGTGAAGTCTGCGCAAGGCGTCACGTGCTTTTCCCTGGTTTTTCCACACTCGGGCGAATGATGTTTTTCACACACTTTTTGGATTAAACGTTGAGAAGCAGCCAAGCAGCCTCGGTCTCTCTGCGAGTGACAAGCCCCGGCAGTACTTTCCCACCGCCATAGACCCAGCGCCGCAGCTCCCTTGCGGCGGCAGCCCAGTCCCGCTGGTTGACGCGCCGTCGCAGCGTCGACGTCTGTAATCGCCCGACGCCGAGGTTGAATGTGAAATCCACGATGGCAGCGAGCCTGCTTTCGGGCTCGGTGGCCAGCACCGGGCAGAAGCGCAGCGTGGCGGCGAGCGCCGATTGCAGGTCGCGCGCCAGATAGACCTCGGCTTCGGCTTCGGTGATTGGCGAGTGCTTCGGATCGCAAAGATGGCCGTATCCAATTGTCCAGAAACCGGCGGGGCACACGTAGGCGATGGCGGTGATTTCAGCGCCGCGCTTCACTTTGCGCTCGAACCCTTCGAAATGTTTGGCCAGCTCGATAGCCGTTTTCGGCACCCCGGTCACGAACGCACCCGGTCAAACACGCGCCCGAGGAACCAGAAGTTCAACACCCCGGCCCACAGCGCCTGATCGGCTTCCGTCCAGGCATGCAGGATGGCTGTGCCCCAGCCAGCGCCAGCGGTCACGGCAGCCACAAATGCCGCCGTCTTGGCAGCGCAGTACAGGGCCATGAACCAGTAGGTGATCACTGGACGCACGCTGGTTGAGAGCGCGTCGGCCCAGCGCACGCCGGTCTTCTCACCCTGGGTGCGGACGGCGTCGCGCAGCGCATCGATGGCCCCGACGTTCCACGCCGCATCGGCGCTCGCGCCGATTTCGGCCATCCGCTGCGCGCCACGCAACCTTTCAAACTCCAGCGCCTTGTCCTGCATCGCCAGTTCGTGACCACGCTCGCCTTGGCGGTCCAGCCACTTGAGCAGTTCGGGCGCGAGACGGAAGGCCCCTCCAAGGAGACCACCGAGCAGGGTTTCGATCATTGGCCACCTCCGAACACCTTGAGCTTGATGACTGCCCCTGCGACCAGCGCCAACAGGAAGCCGGTGGTGATCACCTTGACCACCGTCTGCCACGCGGTGTGCTTGGCCGTGTTGAAGGCCTCCAGCAGGCCCCGCAGCTCGCGGATGTCGCTGGCAGCGTCTTCGCCATCGAGGCCCACGTCAGCCAGCGCGTGGCGAGCGCCGCGTTCGGCGACGCGCTCCAGCAGTTCTTCGAATTCGTCCTTGGGCATGGTCACCATGCCCTCGGTCACAGTCGGTGCGTTCATTTGCGTGCTCCAGAAATGCGAAACCCGCCCGATGCGCGAGCATCAGGGCGGGTCTCAGGGTTGAATCAGTTGGGTTTCAGATCTCGATGATTTCCAGCGTCAGGCTGGGGGCGATGCCTTCGATGGCGTCGTCGCGGACGAACACCTTCTGGCCAAGGGCCGCAGAGCCCCTCGCCTTTATTCGGCCACCACCGGGTAATGCGACAGTGACCACGCCAGAGCCGACATCGATCACGGTGCCCGCCTGCAGCGGCGGGGCGGGGATCAGCTGGCGAAACTGCTCGTAGAGGTTATGCATAGGCCTGCACTCCCAGCGTCTGCCAGACCTCGGGCATACCGGCTTCCACTTGGGTCGCGCGGACGATGCCGAGCCGAGTGGTGCTGCCATCCTGGTACTCCACGAACGCGCCGGGTTCGATGATCCCGGTCTCGGCGAGCAACGGCAGGCGCAGGCTGACCTCGATCTGCTGACCCGTGTCGGCCAACACGGAGATGCCACGCTGACGCGCGGCGGCGGCTTCGGTGATGAGCGGATCAACGACCATCGGTGCCAGCACATCTCCGGCAGTCCCGGCCCGGGTCACTTGCCCGAGCACGCCGACGTCCTGCCCGGAAACAAACACGCGGTTGTACGCAGGCTTTTCCAGCCAGCGCAGCGACTCGCGGGCGACAGCATCGACTGGCAACACGAAGTCGGGCGTGACCGTGCTCCATTCCCAAGGGGCGACCGGGTAGCGATGACGCACGCGGATGCTCTGGGCCGAGGGATGCGGAATCAAGTAGCCACCCGCAGCGCCAGCGATGGCGCTCAACGCCTCGATCCACGTTCCCTGCTGCGCGAACGCACCGGCGGGGACGTTCCAGTCCGTCAGGCCCCAATCGACCGCCCAGCCCAGCGGGATGCCATTGACCGTGAGCACATCGTCCATCAACTGCCGAGCAGTGCGGCCCTCGGTATTCGAGAACGTCATCACCGGCGCGTAGGGCGCGGCCAGAACGGCGTTGCGCCCCCGTCCGGAGATGCGGATGCTGGCGTCACCAAAGATGCGCTCGCGGCTGATGCTCTCGGCCAGCACGCGAAACGGGGTGCCGTTGATGCTGGCCACGAGTTCGACGGGCCCGGATGCGCTGCCGGGCGCGACCAGGGCCTCGGCCCTGGCAGGCAGAACCGCATCGAAGCCCCACGCCCAAGACGAGGCATCGAGTGACAGCGAGAGATTGAACACCGGTATCGGCGCGCCATCGGACACGCGGAACAGGGTCACGTTGTTGATCACGAAATAGACCCTCCGAACAGGAATGACCACCGGCTCACCATCCGGAGGAGGTGGGGTGACGTGGCTTTCACAAAGGAACAGCAGATGCCCATCGGTCGCGGCCAGCGCGGCAAACAGCAGGTGCGGACTGGGCGTGTAGCAAGGCTGCGGAACGGGCGGCTCGGGCACCACCCACCGGCTGATGCCCGGTGGCGGCGGCACCGCCTCCTGATACCTGCCCTGCCAGCCCTTTAGTTGCGGCCGTGCGGTCTGAAAATCGCTCCCCTGGCCACGCACCACCAACACAGCGCTTTGCCACCGGGACAACCTCCCCGCGCGCTTGGTGCGGTCACCGTCCTGATGCCGGAACCGCGTGGCATCCCGCAGAGGGCCTGCGTTCTGGAACAGACCGCGTCGGGCCGCTTCAAACCGCGTGGCGTCCTGGTGCGCGAACCACGTCGAATCCTGCAGCCGGGTCGCATCCTGGTAGCGAGCGCCTCGTTGCTCTGGCGCTGCTGCCAGCACCGGTGGCAACCTGTGCTCGATGCCTTGAGGAACACCCAAGGTGCGTCGCCAGAACGTGTCCCAGCCTGCGGGTGTAGCGGCAGCGTCCTGCTGGCCCTGCGTGGCACCGTCCTCGGTCTGTCTCGCCAATTGCCAAGGGTGAGCGGTCTGGCCAACCGTCGGTCGCTGCGTGCGCGAGTAGTACCGGACCTCGCCGGAGAACACGACACCGGGAAGACTTGCGCCCGCCACGTCCAAGGGCACGCTCGGGCGCAGCAGCAACGTGCTGACCGTCAAGGCAGGTAGCTCGGCCAGCAGTTCGGCCCGCGCTGGCGGGATGAACTTGATCGCCACGACCGGCAACGGCAAGTTGGCCAGCACCACGACGTCGTCGCGCGGCGCGATGAAGCTCGCCCCGAACACCAATTCGGCGTCGGTTGCTGCGGGTTGGTCGAACAGCAGGTCGACCAGTGGTGGCTCGATCTGAATGCTGACTCCGGGCACTGGCAAAGTGGCGGCCAGCGTCAGTTCGCTGGGTGCGCTTGGCACGGCCTACCCCAGGATCGCAGACACCATCCGGGCATCGCCACCCAGATAGAGGTTGGTGCTGGCCAGCTTTACGTCACCGCTGCCGTCGGTACCGCTGCAGTCCAGATCCAGGGCTGTGACTTCGTTGCCGTTGACCAGCCGCGCCCAGGTGGCGATGCCGGTCGCCGTGATCAGTCCGTCTTCTTGCTGGGTCAGCGTCAGGAGTCCACCTGCAATCGTGCCTGCGGGTTTGGTCAGCCTGATCTCGACCAGCATCGCGCTGGTCGGCGTCGTGGCCGGGGTGGCGGGTCGCGTCCCGCCATAGATGCGCAGACGCGCCGGGTTACTGCCTGCATCCAGGAATGCCAGGGTGCCTGCCAGCCGCGCCTCGTTGTGTTCGACAGTGATGGCGACGGTCACGGCATCATCTCCGGGCGTAGGTTGTCCGCGATCACCGCGCGGTACATCTGCTTGTAGTCGTAGCTGACCACGGTGTATCGCTGGGACGGGTCGATCTGGTCGAACCGGTACGCGCCAGTGGCGTCGCTCCAGGTTTCGGCCGCCAGGACGCGGGCGTTCTCGCTGACCAGTTGCACTCGCCGCACCAGGGGCTGGTCGGGCTGACCCTTCTCCTTGACGGTTCCGGCGATGAAACCGTGGCCACTGAAGTGGATGTTCTTGCGGCCATTCGGAATCGCGTGGAAGTGCCAGTCGTAGCCACCACCCCGGTTCCACAGCTCAGAGTTGGGGCTGTTCAAGCGCATCAGGTCGCAATCGGCGTTGACGCCGATGTCGGCGGCAGGATCAGGAAGCACCGACGTCGACCCACCCGCCAGCGGCAGCAGGTCATCGGCGGCGTTCACGGCAACCGTTGCGGGAAACGCGGGCAAGCCAGACGGAACGTCACCGGCAATGGCGTGGACACGAGCTGTCGCTCCGTAGAGGAACACGCCCGGAATCAGCTTGCCCCGGTAGGTAGCATCGCCGATCTGGAACATCAGCACGCCACCAGCCTTGAACTGAATCAGTCGCGCCCACGGCACACCATTTGCGTCGAAGGCTCCGACGATCACCTCGCAGCGCAAGATCAATCGCTGGCCTACGTTGAAGGTCGGAGCCACGTCGGCAACACCAGCGACGGGCTTGGCTCCCTCGTTGATGCTGCCCGATACCGCCGCGCCGTCACCGAAGCCGCTGTTCCAGCGCGACACGCTCCACGAACCGTCCAGATGGGCAAACCTGTAGCCTTCGGAGCCATTGCCGGTGGTCATCCACAAACCGAGATGCTTACGGGCGCTCGGGTCGGTCAGCAATTCGACATCGGCCTCGAACCAGAAATCGCCGTGGGCGGTTTCGTTGAAGCGCAGGATGGACTGACTGTTGGGGGCCGAGATGTCGATGGACTGCTGCACGCTGTTGTGCGTTGCGGACATTCCACCGAGGACTGCGGTGTAGCCGGTGGCAGGAGCCGTGGCGAAGGTTTCGCTCAGCGGGTAGCTCATGGCTTACCTCCACGGCCCGGTGATGTCGAACGCGATCTGCGCGCCTTCGGTTTCCGAGCTGTACTGC
>JABLTH010107841.1_pt1 | contig 25929 bp, 21 predicted proteins | sample 7875711 | NCBI WGS metagenome assembly JABLTH01 (sample SAMN14941262, study PRJNA633318) | bioreactor metagenome | isolation source: bioreactor | place: China | collected 2019-03-05 | reverse complement strand
GAGTTCGACGCCGGTGAAGTTCGCGCCGACCACGACAAAGTGCAGGAGCGCGCGCCGCAGCGACTCGTCGTCGGTCGCGCTCGCGGTCTCGAGCAGCTGGATCGCGCGGTCGCGCAGCGCCACCGCGTCGGCGATGCTCTTGATCTGCCAGCCGTATTCCGCGAGCCCGGGCACGGGCGGCAGCTTCGTCACGCTGCCCGGCGCGAGCACCAGGTGGTCGTACGCGATCGTGCGTGGTTCCTGCTCGGGCACGTGGTACGTGACCGTGCGCGCGGCGAGGTCGATCGACTGCACGTCGCCCATGAGGAACGTGCCGCGCCGCACGAAGTCGCGCACGCCGATCACCGCGTCGCGCGGGTGCACGGTGCCGGTGCCGGCCTCGACGAGCAGCGGGTAGAAGATGAAGTAGTTGTTGCGGTCGAGCACGACGAGATCGACGTCCGCGGGCAGCTTCCGTTCGAGAGCCTGCGCGGCGTACGCGCCCGCGAATCCTGCGCCGACGACGACGATGCGACGCCGCCCCGCGGCATGTCGCGTTGCTGCGTCGTTCATCCGACCTCCAGTCGGGCCGAGCACGCGCGGCCCGTTCTACCGAATGAAACGGGCGTCTTAGGGAAGGACGTCCCGCAGTGAGAGGAATCATTCTGCGTCTCGTTCGCTGTGTGGTCGAGTGACCGGAGTCGCATCGGCAAGGGCCCGCCTCGCGCGGCCGCGCGGCCGAATGAAATCAAGAATCAATAACAATCGGACATTCGGTCCGTAAGCGGGAAATGCCGCACGTCATTCGCCAAGTCGGCCTAGAAGCGAAATGCAGCGGGGTGTAGATTGCCCATGAGCCGATCGTTTTCCATCCGGCCGTTCAGCGAGGGGCACGCCATGGTCCACGCTTCGGAATGTCACCACTGCGCGGATGAGACCGACGAACAGAAACGCGCACGGATCGTCGAGATCATCGATGAGTTCAAGGATCGCGAGGGGAGCCTGATCCAGATCCTGCACCTCGTGCAGGGCGTCTACGGTTACCTGCCGCTCGACATCCAGCAGCTCGTCGCCGAGCGCCTGGACGTCCCGCTCGCCGAGGTCACCGGAGTGTCGAGCTTCTACTCGTTCTTCTCCACCGAGCCGCGTGGGGAATACACGATCCGCGTGTGCCTCGGCACCGCGTGCTACGTGCGCGGCTCCGCCAAGATCCTGAAGCGCCTGTCGGACCAGCTCGGGATCGAGGTGGGGAAGACCACCAAGGATCGCAAGTTCACGCTCGAAGCGGTGCGGTGCATGGGCGCGTGCGGTCTCGCGCCCGCGGTGGCCGTCAACGACATCGTCGTCCGACAGGTCAATCCCGACAAGCTGCACCGCATCTTCTCGCTCTGCGAATAGCGGGGGATCCACCGATGCTGATGGGGAATCGCCGCGTCGGCTCGAGGACCGACCTCGAGCAGGTGATGAGTCGCTACATCGCGGAACAGAAGCGGAAGAAATTCCAGCTGCTGCTCTGCTCCGGCGCCGGCTGCGTGTCGTCGGGCTGCCAGAACGTGAAGAAGGCGCTGTTCAAGGCGCTCGACGAGGCCGGCCTTTCGAGCACGGTCGCCGTCTACGAGACGGGCTGCATCGGCTCGTGCGACATCGGGCCGACGCTGCTCGTCCAGCCCGGCGGCACGTTCTACGTGCGCCTCAAGCCGGAGGACATGGCGCGCCTCGTGAGCCGTCACCTCCAGAACGGCCTGGTCGTCGAGCCGCTGTGCTACCAGGACAAGACGACCGGCAAGCGCATCCCGAAGTTCGACGACATCGAGTACTTCAAGCGCCAGACGCGCGTCGTCACCGCGCGCTGCGGGCTCGTGCCGTACGCCTCGCTCGAGGCGTACATCGCGACGGGCGGCTACTTCGCGCTCGCGCGCACCGTGCAGGAGATGAACCCGCAGGAGGTCGTCGACGAGATGAAGTCGTCCGGCCTGCGCGGCCGCGGCGGCGCCGGCTTCCCGACCGGCATCAAGTGGCAGGCCGGCCGCGACGCCGAGGGCGACCAGAAGTACGTCGTGTGCAACGCCGACGAGGGCGATCCGGGCGCGTTCATGGACCGCTCGGTGCTCGAGGGCGATCCGCACGCGGTGCTCGAGGGCATGGCGATCGCGGGCTACGCGATCGGGGCCTCGAAGGGCTTCGTGTACGTGCGCGCCGAGTACCCGCTCGCGGTCGAGCGCCTGTCGGTCGCGATCCAGCAGGCGCGCGAGGAAGGGCTCCTCGGCCCGAGCGTGCTGGGGACGGAGTTCGCGTTCGACGTCGAGATCCGCATCGGTGCGGGCGCCTTCGTGTGCGGCGAGGAAACGGCGCTGATGGCCTCGATCGAGGGCCAGCGCGGCGAGCCGCGCCAGAAGCCGCCGTTCCCGTTCCAGCGCGGCGTGTTCGGCAAGCCGACGATCATCAACAACGTCGAGACGTTCGCCAACGTGCCGGTGATCCTGCTGCACGGCGCGGAGTGGTACACCAGGCTCGGCACCGAGAAGAGCCGCGGCACGAAGGTCTTCGCGCTCGCGGGCGACGTCAACAATGCCGGGATCGTCGAGGTCCCGATGGGCATGTCGCTCGGGCAGATCGTGTTCGACATCGCCGGCGGCATGGCCAAGGGCAAGAAGTTCAAGGCCGCGCAGACCGGCGGCCCGTCGGGCGGCTGCCTCACCAAGGCGCACCTCGACACGCCGGTCGACTTCGACTCGCTCACCGAGCTCGGCACGATCATGGGCTCGGGCGGCCTCATCGCCATGGACGAAGACACGTGCATGGTCGACGTGGCGCGCTTCTTCCTCGACTTCGTGCAGGACGAGTCGTGCGGCAAGTGCGTGCCGTGCCGCATCGGCACCAAGCGCATGCTCGAGGTGCTCGAGCGCATCACGCACGGCCACGGGCGGCCCGGCGATGTCGAGCTGCTCGAGGAGCTGGCCGAGGTCTGCAAGGAGACCGCGACGTGCGGCCTCGGGCAGACCGCGGGGAACCCGGTGCTCTCGACGATCCGGAACTTCCGCGAGGAGTTCGACGAGCACATCCTCCACAAGTACTGCCGCGCGGGCGTGTGCTCCGACATGTTCCTCTCGCCGTGCCAGAACGCGTGCCCGGCGGGCGTCAACGTGCCGGGCTACATCGCGCTGATCGCCGCGGGACGGCCGCGCGACGCGTACAACCTCGTGCGCAAGGAGAACCCGTTCCCGGCGATCTGCGGCCGCGTCTGCACGCACCCGTGCGAGAGCAAGTGCCGCCGCACGCAGCTCGACGAGCCGATCGCGATCTGCGACCTCAAGCGCTACGCCGCGGACTACGTGCTCAACAACGAGGCGCCGTACCTCGACCTCGTGTTCCCGCGCCGTGCGGAGTCGGTCGGCATCGTGGGCGCCGGCCCCTCCGGCCTCACCTGCGCCTACTACCTCGCGCGCCTCGGCTACGACGTCACCGTGTACGAGGCCGAAAAGGTCGCCGGCGGCATGCTCGCCTACGGCATCCCCGAGTACCGGCTGCCGAAGGCCGTGCTCGACCACGAGATCAACCAGATCAAGAACGTCGGCGCCAAGATCCTCTGCGCGATCGAGGTCGGGCGCGACGTCACGTTCGAGGAACTGCGCCGCCGCTTCAACGCGGTCTACGTCGCCACGGGCACGCAGTTCAGCAACCGCATCGAGGTGCCGGGCGAGACGCTCGAGGGTGTCTACCACGGCCTCGACTTCCTGCGCGACCAGAGCCTCGGCCGCGAGGTGACGGTGGGGAAGAACGTCGTCGTCATCGGCGGCGGGAGCACCGCCTTCGACGCCGCGCGCACCGCGCTGCGCCTCGGCGCCGCGAAGGTGTCGGTGGTCTACCGCCGGCTGATCGAGGACATGCCCGCCGACGTCCGCGAGATCAAGGAAGCGGCCGAAGAGGGCATCGAGATCCTGCCGCTGCTCGCGCCGGTCGAGATCGTCGGCGAGAACGGCAGCGTCACCGGGATCCGGCTGCAGAAGATGCAGATAGAGGGCTTCGACGGCGGCGGCCGGCGGCGCCCGCGCGCGGTGCCGAACTCCGACTTCGTGATGGAGTGCGACATGGTGATCCCCGCCGTGAGCCAGCACTTCGACCTCCCGTTCGTCGAGAACAAGGACGAGATCAAGCTCTCGCAGTGGGGCACGCTGATCGTCGACCCGGTCACGCGCATGACCTCGATGAAGGGCGTCTTCGGCGGCGGCGACGCGGTCCGCGGACCGGACGTGGTGATCCAGGCGATCGCCGACGGCAAGGAGGCCGCGCGGCAGATCGATCTCTTCCTGGGCGGCAAGGGCGAGCTCAACAAGGGCGAGCCGATCGAGATCCCGCGCCCGACCGCCGAGCAGTCCGAGGTGGTCGAGCACGAGCGCTTCCCGATGCGGTTCCTCGATCCCGACACGCGGCGGCAGGACTTCGCCGAGGTGGCGGCCGGCTTCCACCGGCTGAACGCCATCGCCGAGGCCATGCGTTGCCTGCGTTGCGACCTGCGCTGACGGGGGACGGACGATGTCGAAGGTTTCGCTGACGATCAACAACAAGAACGTCTCGGTCGACGCCGGAACGACGGTGCTCGAGGCCGCGACGATGAACCACATCGTGATCCCGCACCTCTGCTTCCTCGAGGGCGTGCACCAGGCCGGCGCGTGCCGGATCTGCGTCGTCGAGGTCGAGGGGGCGAAGAACCTGCAGGCGTCGTGCATGGTCGAGGTGAAGGACGGCCTCGTCGTGCGCACCAACACCGAGCGGGTGAAACGCGCGCGGCGGATGCTGTTCGAGCTGATGCTCTCCGACCACCCGCGCGACTGCCTGGCCTGCGCGCGCAACCAGAACTGCGAGTTCCAGCGCCTCGCGGAGCTGATCCAGATCAGCGAGGACCGCTTCGAAGGTGAGAAGTCGCACCCGTTCGTCGACGGGTCGTCGCCGTCCGTCCATCGCGAGACCGGCAAGTGCATCCTGTGCCGCCGCTGCGTCACGGTCTGCAACGAGGTGCAGGGCGTCGGCGTGCTGGGCGTCCAGAACCGCGGCTTCAAGTCGGTCGTCGGGCCCGCGGACGGGCTGCCGCTGGGCTCGGTCAACTGCGCCAACTGCGGACAGTGCACGGTCGTGTGCCCGGTCGGCGCGCTGGTCGAGAAGGATGCCACCGAGCCGGTGTGGAAGGCCCTCCACGACCCGCAGAAGCGCGTCGTCGTGCAGACCGCGCCCGCGATCCGCGCCGCGCTCGGCGAGGAGTTCGGCTATCCCGCCGGCACGCTCGTCACGGGGCAGATGGCCTCCGCGCTGCGCGAGCTGGGCTTCGACGACGTGTTCGACACCAACTTCGCCGCGGACCTCACGATCGTCGAGGAAGGGCACGAGTTCCTGAAGCGCGCGAAGGCCGCGCTGACGGGCGGCTCGGCCGTGCTGCCGATGCTGACCTCGTGCTCGCCGGGCTGGATCAAGTACATCGAGCACGAGTTCCCGCAGCTCCTGCCGAACCTGTCGTCGTGCAAGTCGCCGCACATGATGCTCGGTGCGCTCGCCAAGTCCTACTACGCCGACAAGGTCGACACGAAGCGCGACGACATGTACGTCGTCTCCGTGATGCCGTGCACCGCGAAGAAGTACGAGATCGGGCGGCCCGAGACGTTCCACGAGGGCCGGCCCAACGTCGACGCGGTGCTCACCACGCGCGAGCTGGCCCGCATGATCAAGGAAGCCGGCATCCAGTTCGCCGTGCTGCCCGAGGGCCGGTTCGACGATCCGATGGGCGAGTCGACCGGCGCGGCCGACATCTTCGCGTCGACCGGCGGCGTGATGGAGGCGGCGCTCCGCACCGTGTACGAGGTCGTCACCGGGCGCGAGGTGCCGTTCCAGAAGCTCGACATCACGCCCGTGCGCGGCTTCGCGCAGGTGAAGGAAGCCTCGTTCACGATCGAGAACGTGAAGCCGGGGTTCGAGTTCCTCGAGGGCTTCACGGTACGCGTCGCCGTGACCTCGGGCCTCGCCGGCGCGAAGAAGCTCATGCGCCAGATCGCCGACGGGACCTCTCCGTACCACTTCATCGAGGTGATGGCGTGCCCCGGCGGCTGCATCTCCGGCGGCGGCCAGCCGCGCCCGACCAGCCGCGCGATCCGCGAGGCGCGCATGCGCGCGATCTACGCCGAGGACGCGGGCAAGGCGCGGCGCAAGTCCCACGAGAACGCGAGCCTGATCAAGCTCTACGAGGAATTCCTCGGCGAGCCCCTGGGACACAACTCGCACGAGCTCCTGCACACCACGTACGTGGCGCGCGGGCGGTTCAACCAGTTGATCCCCGCGACGGACCCGCCGACCGACAAACGCTGAACGTCGCGGGCGGGTTACGGCGCCTGCGGCGCCTAAACCCGCCCCTACGCGCACATCGGGCCGTTTCCGTAGGGGCGGGCTAAGGCGCCGCCCGCGCCGTAACCCGCCCGCGCCGTAACCCGCGCGCGCCGTAAACCGCCCCGTATGTAAATCGGCGCGACTCGCGCTATCGTCGTCGCGATGATCGAGGTCTTCGTCGGTCTCCTCGTGCTGGCCGTGCCGGCCGCGGGCGTCGCCGTGGTCGCGTACCTCCTCGTCCGGCTCAACCGGCTCGACTCCGAGGTCCGCAAGCTGCGCGAGTTCGTGGCCGCGCGCACGGCGCCGCGCTTCGAAACGCCGCACGCCGACGCGCCGCGCCCGTCAGCGCCCGTCACCGAAGCGCCACCCGTGACGCCCGCGCCCGCGGTTCCACCGCAACCCGTTCCGATTTTCCGTTCGATGGTGCCGCCCCCTGCGTCGACCACGCCCTCCCCGCCGACCCCCACCGGACCGTCGTCACCCGTAGGGGCGGGGCTTGCCCCGCCCGCCACCCGGGTCAAACCGAAACTCGAGGACCAGATCCTCTCGCGCCTCCCCGGGTGGATCGGCTCGGTCGCGCTGTTCCTCGCCGGCGCGTTCCTCGTCAAGTTCACGTTCGACCGCGGCCTCCTCGGCCCGACGGCGCGCGTCGCGCTCGGCATCCTGTTCGGGGTCGCGCTCGTCGTCGGCGGCGAGATCGCGCGCCGCCGCTACGCGACGATCGCGCAGGGCCTCTCGGCCGCCGGCATCGCCGACCTCTATGCGAGCCTCCTCGCCGGCGTCACGCTCTATCACCTGATCCCGCGCGCGCTCGGCTTCGGGCTCCTCGCCGCGGTGACGGCGACCGCGGTCGTGCTGTCGCTGCGGCACGGCGTCCTGATCGCGGCGCTCGGCCTCGTCGGCGGGTTCCTCTCGCCGGCGCTGATCGGCTCCACCGAGCCCAACGCGCCCGCGCTGTTCTCGTACCTGTTCCTGCTCGAGGTCGGCCTCCTCCTCGCCGCGCGGCCGAAGCGCTGGTGGCCGCTCGCCGCGCTCACGCTCGCGGGCGCGACGGCGTGGTCGCTCGCCTGGATCGGCTTCTTCTTGAAGCCGGGCGACGAGGCGACGCTCGGCCTGTTCCTCCTGGGCACGGTCGGCGCGTTCCTCGCGGCCGCGACCTGGCGCGCCGAGGACGACACGTGGGGTCCGGCGCCGGCGCGCTGGTGGCTGACGATCTCGGCGTCGGCGCTCGGGGCGCTGCTCCTCGCGGGGCTCGTGTGGCGCGCGGGTTTCGGCACGCTCGAGTGGGTGTTCTTCGGGATCCTCACCGCGGGCACGCTGGTGCTCGCGCGGTTCGAGGAGCGCTCGCGCGCGCTGCCGTGGTTCGCGGCGCTGCTCGGGCTCGCGCTGCTGTCGGGCTGGGCCGACCGGCCGGACGTCGCGCTCGGCGGCGTGCGCACGACCGCGTTCCTGTTCGGCGGGCTCGTCGCGCTCGGCGCCTACGCCGTGCTCTGGACCGTCGCGAAGGGTGCCGCGCACTGGGCGGCGCTCGCGTCGGGCGCGGCGGCCGCGTACTTCCTCTGCGCGTGGTCGATCACGCGGGCGGCGCCGCCGTCCGTGGGATGGGGCGTCGTCGCGCTCGTGCTGGCCGTCGTCTGGATCGCGATGACGATCCCGGTCGCGCGCCGCCTCGCGGCCGGAGCCGCGGACGCGGAGCCCGACCGCGACGCGCGTCTCGCGGTCGCCGCGCTCGCGGCCGGGGCGACGTTCTTCATCAGCGCCGCGGTGCCGTTCGAGCTGGATCGCTTCGCGCTCACCGTGGCGTGGGCGCTCGAGGTCGCGGCGCTCGCGTGGATCGGCGAGCGGCTGCGCGTGCGCGAGTTGCGCTGGCTCGCGGGCGTGCTCGCGGCGCTGGTGCTCGCGCGCCTCCTCGTCAACCCCGCACTCTTCGACTACCCGCTGAACGCGACGCCGATCCTCAACTGGATCCTGTTCGGCTACGGCGTGCCGCTGCTCGCGTTCTGGGCCGCGGGACGCGCGTACGCACGTGGCCTCGCCTCCCGCGAGTCGTGGATCGCGGACATGGGCGCGGTCGTGCTCGCGCTGGCGCTCCTCGCGCTCGAGGTGCGGCACTGGTTCCACGGCGCGGACGGGAAGCTCGGCACGGAGGCGCCCGGCGTCGCGGAATGGGGCGCGGTGTTCCTGCTGTGGATGCTGCTCGGCCTCGGGCTCGCGCGCGCGGCGCGCACCGTGGACGAGGCCGCGCTGCACCGCCGCGCGCTGCGCGACGGCTCGCTCCTCGCGGGGCTGCTCGGGATGACCGGGGCGCTCGCGCTGCTCGGCGTCGGTGCGAACCCGCTGCTCGCGCCGCTGCCGGTGGGGACGACGCCGATCTTCAACGCCGTGCTGTTCGCGTACGGCCTCTGCGCCGCGGCCGCACTGCTCTTCGCGCGCACGCGCGCCGCCGCTACGGACATCGCGGGCGCCCGCTACTGCTTCCTCGTCGGTTTGCTGCTCGCGCTGCTCTGCGTGACGCTCGAGGTGCGCCAGTCCTTCCACGGCAACCTGCTGCAGGGCGGCACGACGTCTTCCGCCGAGATGTACACCTACTCCGCCGCGTTCGTCGTCTTCGGCTCGGTGCTGCTCGTGCTCGCGATCGTGACGAAGGGCGTGATCCTGCGCTGGGCGTCGCTCGCGGTGATGCTGCTCGCCGTCGTGAAGGTGTTCCTCTTCGACCTGTCCGCGCTGCGCGACCTCTATCGCGTCTTCTCGCTGCTCGGGCTCGGCGCGAGCCTGCTCCTGCTCGCGTTCCTCTACCAGCGCTTCGTGTTCCGTTCGGCGGATTCATGATCGTGAAGAAGACGGTGCTCGCGGCCGCGCTCCTCGGCGCGGCCCTGGCGATGATTGCAAACGTGAACGCCGACGCGCGCGCGGCCGATGCGCCGGACCGTCCGGTGGCCTGGCCGCTCGAGGTGGCGCGGCCCGGCTGGGTGCGCGTGTCGCTCGAGGCGCTCGCCTCACGCGGGCTCGCGCTGCGCGATCCCGCGGGTGAACAGGTCGCCTTCGCGGTGGTGCGCCGGCCCGAGCGCGCCGACGCCGACACGGCCCGCGTCGCCGCCGTCGATCCCGTGCCCGACGGCTGGCTCGTCGTTTTCGATGCCGGCGCGGTCCCCGTGTGCCACGACGCGTTGATCGTGCCGCTCGGCAACCGCACGGCCACCGGCCGCTTCGCGGTCGACGCGGGCGACGACACGGGACGCTGGACGCACGTCGCGACGGCCTCGATGTTCCGCGTCGGCGCGCTGACGCACGAAGGGCAGTGGCGCGTCGACTATCCGCCGCGCACCGAGCGCTACGTGCGCCTCCACTGGCCGAAGGCCGCGGGCCTGCCCGACTTCGCGGGCAGCCTCGTGCACTTCGCGAGCGGGTGCGGCGAGACGCAGCGCGTGAGCGTGCCGCCGACCACGCTCACGTCGTTCGAGACCCCGGGCGGACCGTCGTACGTGCTCGAGTGGTCGCACGGCCCCGAGACCGTCGACGGGATCACGCTCGAAACGCCGCAGGGCCGTCCCGACGGGCTCGACACGCTGATCGCGTGGCAGGGCACGTGGCGCGAGTCCTCGGCCGGGCTGCGTCGCGACGGGCCGCGCGAGGTCACCGAGCTGTCGCTCGAGCACGCGGAGCCGCTGCGCGGCCTGCGCGTCGACCCGCCCGGCACGACCGTGCGTGCCGCCGCGGCACGCACCGTGCGCGGCTGGCTGTTCTTCGAGGCCCGCGCGGCGGGCACCTACGTCCTGACGCGCGGCGCGGGCCCCGGCGTGCCCGATCCGGGCCGGCTTCCCACGGGCCCCGTGAGCGACGTCCCCCTCGGCGCCGCGCGCCCGGCCGACCCGCTGCCGCTGCCGAAGTCCGTGACGGAACTCGCGCCGATGGACCAGCTGCCGCGGCGCTGGTCGTCGTGGCACGTGCTCGCCGAGGGCGTGACGCCGGGCGAGGTCGTGCGCGTGCCGCTGCCGCCCGAGATGTTCGCGCCGGGCGTCGCGCCCGAGATCGTGCGCCCCGTCGCCGCGATGAAGGTCGTGCCGTTCGCGCTCGACGTCGACCCCTTGCCGGTGCGCGTGCCCGGCGAGATCAAGCCGGCGCTCCTGCGCCGCACCGCGGACGGCGCGACGTACGAGATCCCGCTGCCCGAGATGGCGCGCGAGCTCGGCAACCTCGAGCTGTTCCCCGTTGCGTGGGGCGATTTCGCGGCCCGCGTCACGGCGCGCTACCGCACGATCAAGCGCCCCGGCGCGCCGCCCGTCCTCACCCCCGCGTCGAAGGGCGCGTGGCTGTGCGGCGGCGTGCGCTCGCCGTCGTGCCACCTGGTGCTGCCGCTCGAGCCGCCCGAGGGCGCGTCGGCGCTCGAGATCACGATCGACCGCGACCCGGGCTCGCCCGCGCGCGCGCCGTTCGCCGCATCCGCCAACGCGCTGCCCGAGCCCGCCGTCGCGTGGCTGTGGGCCCGGCGCCGCGCGCTCGTCTTCGCGTGGCCCGACGCGCCGGGCGGTGTGCGCGCGATTTCCGGGTTCGACCAGCTGAACGACGACGCGCCGCAGGTGAAGGAGGTCCGCGCGAACCTCCTGCCGCGCGCCGCGCGCGTGCTCGCCGTCGACCTCGCCGGCAACGTCGCCGAGTCGGAGAAGCTCGTCGCGCGCTCGAAGATCGCGCTCGTCGTGTCGCTCGTCGTCACCGCGGCGGTCTTGCTCTTCGTGCTGTCGCGCGCGCTGCGCCGCCGGCCGGCGTAACGGGAACGGCGCTGCGTCAGAACGCGACGGTCAGGTTCGCGTACACCGAGCGCCGCGGCTGCGGCCGGAAGAACGAGGCGTTGCTGAACTCGGCGTAGAGCTCGTTGAACAGGTTGTCGATGCCCACCACGACGCGGTGCTGCACGCGGCCCGCCGGCAGCGTGACGCCGGCGCGCAGCGCGTGCACGGTGAACGACGGCAGTTCGCCGCCGAACATCAGCGGGTCGGACAGGTCCTTCTGCGCGCCGTTCCAGCGGACGTGGTACTCGGCCCACCAGCGGCTCGCGGGCGGGGCGAAGCGCAGCGAGAGGTTCGCCTTGTCCGCGAACGAGTTGGCGACCGTCTCGACCGAGGCCTCGGAGCGCAGCCGGCTGTAGTTGAGGCCGATCGTCAGCGGCGGCACCACGGTCCAGCGCAGGTCCACGTCCGCGCCGTGCGTGGTGAGGGCGCTCACGTTCTGGTAGCGCGTCACGAAATACGTGCGGCCGTTCACGACGATGGTCTCGTCGGTCTCGGAGAGACGGATGCCGTCGGTGATGCGGTTGCGGAAGTACGTCGCCTCGACGTAGAGGTTCCCGGTGCGCACCTTGAACCCGGCGTCGACGTTGAAGCTGCGCTCCGGGCCGATGTTCGGGTTCCAGACGTTGTAGAAGCCCGGCATCTCGGTGATGCGGCCGTCGAAGAAGCGCTCGACCGCGTTCGGCGAGCGGAAGGCCGTGCCGAAGTTCAGCAGCAGCTTGAACTGCGAGGTGGCGTCGTAGATCAGGTTCGCCGCCCAGACCGTCGCGGTGTCCTTGCTCTTGCCGTATTTCGCGATGTCGAGCCCGGGCGTCGTGTCGGCGTTCGCACGGTTCGCCTGGTAGCGCAGGCCGAAGATCCCGGACAGGCGGGAGAGGAAGCGGATGTCGTGCTGTGCGAACACGCCGAAGCTGGTCACCGTCGAGTAGGGGTTCTTGAAGCTGTTCGCGAACGGCGAGCCGAAGAACGACGAGCGGTCGGTGCCCTCGATCTGCTCCTTGAAGTAGTCGACGCCGTACGTGACGATGTTCGTCGGCGTCACGATCTTGGTCGCTTCGAAGCGCCCGCCCGTCGTGGTCACGTGGGTCGTGTTGATCGAGATCCCTTCGAAGTCCGGGCCGGTGAAGACCTGGTCGAGCTCGCGGTCGTTCTTGCGGCGGTAGACGTTCGTGTTGACATGGTCGGCCCACCAGTGCGCGAGCTCCCGGCCGCGGAAGCCGAGGCGCAGGCTGTCGATGTCCTGGTACGGGTAGCGGATGTCGGTGATGTTCGGGTCTTCGGAGTAGAGCAGCGGGTCCACGTACCCGAAGCCGCCGTCCTTCGAGCGGTAGCGGTTGTAGTCGAAGGTGAGATAGCTGGACGCGAAGACGGGGTAGTCGAGGCCGACCTTCACGTCGCGATCGGTGACGCCGGTCCCGTTGACGACGGCGTCCTTCTGCAGCGTGTAGCCGGCGAACGTTCCCGACGGAGCGCTGTACGCGTCGCTGTCGCGGTAGGTCGCGGCGATCGTGTACCCGATTCCCAGCTCGCGACCCGCAATGTCGACGCCGCCGCGCTTCTGGCTGCCGGCCGCGTTGAAGCGCAGGTCGACCGCGCCGTGCGGCGCGATCGACGCATCACCCGTCGGGGGCCGCTCACGCACGACGTTGATCACCCCGCCGATCGCGTCGGACCCGTAGAGCACCGAGCCCGGGCCGCGCACGATCTCGATGCGCTCCACGCCGGACAGGTCGACCGTCGACAGCGGATCACCGAAATCGCCGGTGCGGCGCGAGTTGTTGATCCGCGTGCCGTCGTCGAGCATCAGCACGCGCTGCCCGCGCTGGCCGCGGATGACGGGGAGCGCGAGGCTCGGCCCGACTCCGTTCACGTCGACGCCCGGCAGCTCGCGCAGGGCGTCGGCGGTGCCGTTCGCGCCCTGTTCGGACAGCTTCTCGGTGCGGACCACCGACACGGGGTTCGGCACCGCGAAGACGTCCTTCTCGGTGCGCGTCGCGGTGATCGTGACGTCGTAGTTGTAGGTCGGGGTGGTCGGCTTGTCGTCCTTGTTCTTCGGCGCGTCCGGCTTCGCGTCGCCCGGCTTCGCCGCGCCGGCCTTCGAGGCGCCCGCCTTCGCCGTCGCCGGCTTGGCCGCGTCCTTCCCGGCGGGCTGGGCTTCCTCGGCCAGCAGGGAGCCGGCGAACGCCAGCGAGAGAACGAGGACGGCTACGGAGAAAGCAGTACGGCGGCTCATGGCGGTCTCCTCGGGCGGCGAAGGCGCGCGGATCGATACCTGTCGAAAGAATTAGTAACACAACTCGCCGCCGGGAGGCACGGCGCAAAGAAAAGCGCCGGCACCCCCGGGGGGCGCCGGCGCTCGGCTCCTGCGGTCGTGGGCGTGCTACTTCGAGTCGAGCAGCTCGACCTCGAAGACCAGCGTCGCGTCGCGCGGGATCACCGGCGGATGACCCGCCGACCCGTAGGCGATCTTCGCCGGGCACACCAGCTTCGACTTGCCGCCGACCTTCATCATGCCGACGCCTTCGGTCCAGCACTTGATCACGCGGGTGAGCGGGAAGTCGAGCGGCTCGCCGCGCTTGTACGAGCTGTCGAACTCGGTGCCGTCGATCAGCGTGCCCTTGTAGTGCACCTTCACGACGCTGCCCGAGGTGGGCTGCTTGCCGGTGCCGGGCGTGAGCTCGAAGTACACGAGCCCCGAGGGGAACTTCTGCGCGCCCGGCTCCTTCGCCGCGGCGGCCGCGAAATCGCGGTTGTCCTGGACGTTGTTCGGATCGAGCGCCAGCGCGGGCAGCGCGAACAGCGCGAGGGTGCACAGCGGGACGGCGAAGCGCATGCGGGACTCCTGTCGGGTTGAGCGCGAGCGGCGGATCACTTCGCCTGCTTCGCGACGATCTTGTCCTTGATCTTCTCGTACGTGGCCTGCGGGACGACGTTCTTCGAAACGAGCTGGTCCTTCTTCGCGTACGGGCGGCCGGCGATGATCTTCTTCGCGTAGGCGTCGCCGATCCCGGGCAGCGCCTTGAGGTCGGCCTCGCTCGCGGTGTTGATGTCGAGCGGTGCGGCGGCCGGAGCCGTGCTGGCGGCGGCCGGAGCGGCCTTCGCGACGGCCTTCGGGTTCTCGGTGTTGACGGGCTTGGCGGCGAGTGCGGGGGACGCGGCACCGGCAGCCACGCCGGCGACGAACAGCACGATCACGGCCAGCTTCGACAGGGTGCGCATCGGGCACCTCCTCGGCGGCGGATTGTCCCCGACGTGCAAAGGCGTGTCCATCGGCTATGCTCCCGGCCCATGAAACCGAGACATTTCGCACTCGCGGCGCTGCTTGTCGCCACGCTGGGCCCGAGCCCGGCCCGCGCGGTCGGCGACGAGATCCAGGTCTACACCGACGCCATCGACGAGGCCGGCGTGTTCGGCGTCGAGCTGCACCTCAACTACGTCGGGAGCGGCCGCCGCACGAGCGAGTTCGCGGGCGAGATCCCGCCGCACCACGTGTTCCAGGCGACGCCCGAGTTCTCGTACGGGCTCGGGCACGGGTTCGAGGCCGGGCTCTACGTCCCGTTCATGGTCGCGCCCGGCGGACACGTGTTCGAGAACGGGCTGCGCGCGCGGATGAAGTACATCGCGCCGCACGGCACCGGCCGCACCGTCTTCTGGGGCCTCAACGGCGAGTTCGGCTACACGGCGCCGCGCGTGTCGGAGACGGCGTGGGGGCTCGAGCTGCGGCCGATCATCGGCTGGACCGACGGACGCTGGCTCCTGGTCGCGAACCCGGTGCTGGGCTTCGAGCTCTCGGGCGGGGCGAGCCGCCGCCCGTCGTTCGACCCGTGCGTGAAGGCCGCGTACACGGTCGCGCCCGGCGTGCAGGCCGGGATCGAGCACTACGCGGGCTTCGGTCCCGTGGGCCGGTGGGCGTCGTCCGACGAACGCGAGCAGCAGACCTACGTGGCGCTCGACATCGAGCGGGGGAAGTTCGGCCTCAACGTGGGCGTCGGCCACGGATGGACGACGCCCTCGGAGGCCTGGGTGGTGAAGGCGATTATTTCGTTGCCTTTTTGACGTCGTGCTTCAGCTCGCGGCGGTCGCTGCGCACTTCGCGGCGGTCACTGCGGACCTCGCGCTTGTCGCCGCGCACCTCGCGGTTGTCCGAGCGGACTTCCTTGTTGTCCTGGCGGATCTCGCGGCGGTCCTGGCGGAGCTCCTGCTTCGAGGCGCCGTCCTCGAGGTCCTGGTGCAGGTCGCGGACGTCCTGGCGGCGGTCGACCTTGTCCTGGTGGCGGTCACGGCGGTCCTGGCGCAGGTCGCGCTTGTCGTGGCGCAGCTCGCGCTTGTCGTGCCGGAGGTCCTTCACGTCGCCGGCGATCTCGCCGGGCTTGCCCGGCGCCGCGGGGGTCGCGACCGACGGGGCCGGGACCGGCGGCTTCGGGAGCGGCGGGGCGGGCGGCGCGGGAGGGGTCTGGGCGAGCGCGAACGGTGACACGGCGGCGGCGAAAAGGAACGCTGCGATCGAGCGGCGCATGGTGTCTCTCCTCGTGAGGGGGGATGTCCCCGCGTTCGTCCCACAAGACATCGTGTCCCCCGTGCGGGTTGACAAGCGGCCGCGCGCCGCCGGCTTCCACTCCGCTCGAGGCCCGGCTGCATTACCAATTCGTGTCGCACGCGGGTCGCAAATCGCATGTCGCAATCAGTCCCGAAGCACGGTATAGAAATGGGCCGCTCGAAGCGGTAAGCCCCGAGGCAGGGGAGGCTCATGTCACGGATCTTCGTTCCTCGCGAGAGCATGCCCGGCGAGACGCGCGTCGCCGCGACGCCGGAAACCGTCGCCCGTTTCGTGAAGGCCGGGTTCGAGGTCGCCGTCGAGCCGGACGCCGGTGCGGCGTCGTCGGCCTCCGACGAGAACTACCGCAAGGCCGGCGCGGGCATCGTCGATCGCGCCGCGGGGTTCGCGGGCGCCGACGTCGTGCTCACCGTGCAGCCGATCGCGGCCGCGGACGCGCGCACGATGAAGCAGGGTGCGCTCCTCGTCGGGTTCCTCTGGCCGCTCGAGAACCTCGAGGCCGTGCGCGAGCTGGCTGCGCGCGGCGTCACCGCGTTCGCGATGGACCTCCTGCCGCGCATCTCGCGCGCGCAGAAGATGGACGCGCTCTCCTCGCAGGCCAACATCGCCGGCTACAAGGCCGTGATCATCGCGGCCGAACTGCTCCCCAAGATGTTCCCGCTGATGATGACGCCCGCCGGCACGATCACGCCCGCGAAGGTGATGATCATGGGCGCGGGCGTCGCCGGCCTGCAGGCGATCGCGACCGCGCGCCGCCTCGGCGCGGTCGTCGAAGCCACCGACGTGCGCGCCGCGGTGAAGGAGCAGGTCGAGAGCCTTGGCGCGAAGTTCGTCGGGCTGCCGCCCGAGCCGGGCATGGAAGACGCGGGCGGTTACGCGAAGGAGCAGTCGGCGGACTTCCTGCGCCGCCAGCAGGAACTCGTGCGGAAGCACGTCGTCGCGGCCGACGTCGTGATCACCACCGCGCTGATCCCGGGCCGGCCCGCGCCGCGCCTCGTCGGCGCCGACATGGTGCGCGAGATGGCCGCGGGCTCGGTGATCGTCGACCTCGCCGCGGAGCGCGGCGGCAACTGCGAGCTGACGCGGCCGGGCGAGATCGCCCTCGAGAACGGCGTGACGATCGTCGGCCACCGGAACGTCCCGGCGCTGTGCCCGGTCGTTTCGAGCCAGATGTACGCCCGCAACGTGGAAAAGTGCCTGCTGCAGTTCTGGGCCAAGGACACGCTGGCGATCGACATGAACGACGAGATCGCGAAGGGCGCGATCGTGACCCACGAAGGCTCGGTGCGGCACGCGCCGTCCGCCGAGCGCGTGGCGGCCCAGGGAGCGACGGGATGACCGGCGACCTCTTGTTCGCGTGCTACATCTTCGTGCTGGCGGGCTTCCTCGGGCACCACGTGATCGAGAAGGTCCCCGCGCTCCTGCACACGCCGCTGATGTCGGGCACCAACGCGATCTCCGGGATCTCGCTGGTCGGCTCGCTCGTCGCCGCCGGCGCCAACTACAACCACGTGAGCACGATCCTCGGCTTCATCGCCGTCGTGTGCGCGACGATCAACACGGTCGGCGGCTTCCTCATCACCGACCGCATGCTGCGGATGTTCAAGACGCGCGGGGACCGCTCATGACGTTCTCGTGGATCGGCGTGGCGTACCTCGTCGCGTCCGTCTGCTTCATCCTGTGCCTGCAGGACCTGTCGTCGCCCAAACACGCGCGGCGCGGCATCCTTCTCGGCGAAATCGGCATGCTGATCGCGATCGTGGGCACGCTCCTGCACAAGGAGATCATCACGTTCGCGTGGATCGTGCCCGGGCTCGTCCTCGGTTCGCTGATCGGCGCGGCGATGTCGATCTGGATCCCGATGACGAAGATGCCGGAGCGGATCGCGCTCTCGCACTCGTTCGGCGGGCTCGCCGCCGCCCTCGTCGGCGTGTCGGAGTACTACCGCCACTGGAGCGCCGCCGAACCGATCGAGCGCATCACGATGGCCGCGCTCGGCTTCGAGGTGCTGCTCGGGTTCCTCACGTTCACCGGCTCCCTGATGGCGTTCGGCAAGCTGCAGGGCCTCATCACCGGCGCGCCCGTGACGTACAAGGGCCAGAACATCGTCAACATCGGCACGATGCTCGCCGGCGTCGCGCTCCTCGTCGCGCTGGTCGTGAACCCGATGCAGCCCGTCCTCTTCTTCGCGATGGCGGGGATCGGGTTCCTCGTCGGCATCATGGGCGTCCTCCCGATCGGCGGCGCCGACATGCCGGTCGTGGTCTCGCTCCTCAACTCGTACGCGGGCCTCGCGTCCTCCGCGACGGGCTTCGCGCTCGGCAACAACGTGCTCATCATCGCCGGCGCGCTCGACGGCACGTCGGGCTTCCTCCTCTCGATGAAGATGTCGAAGGCGATGAACCGCTCGTTCGGCAACGTGCTGTTCGGCGCGTTCGGGACCGACACCGAGGCCCTCGCCGCGGCGGGTGGCGGCGCCGGCGCGACGGGCGACCTCAGCTTCAACCAGGCCACGGTCGAGGAAGCGGTCGAGGTGCTGCAGTCGGCGCGCTCGGTGATCGTCGTGCCCGGCTACGGCATGGCCGTCTCGCAGGCCCAGCACGCGGTGCGCGACCTCGCGAACGTGCTCGAGGCCTCGGGCGCGCAGGTGCGCTACGCGATCCACCCGGTCGCCGGCCGCATGCCCGGCCACATGAACGTGCTGCTCGCCGAGGCCAACGTGCCCTACGACCAGCTGTTCGACCTCGACGACATCAACGACGACTTCGCGCGCACCGATGTCGTGCTCGTCGTCGGCGCCAACGACGTCGTGAACCCGGCCGCGAAGAACAACCCGGGCAGCCCGATCTACGGCATGCCCGTGTTCGACGTCGAGAAGGCGCGCACCGTGATGGTGCTCAAGCGCTCGATGAACCCCGGTTTCTCGGGGATCGAGAACGAGCTGTTCTTCCAGGCGAACACGATCATGGTGCTCGGCGACGCGAAGAAGACCCTGCTCGGGATGTCGCAGGGGATGAAGGCCGCGGCGGCGTAGCCCGCCGTCGTCGCGCCGCTCAGTTGCAGCCCGTGTAGCTCCGCGGCGTGCCGGACGACATCGTCCCCCACGTGCCGAGCCCGCACGTGTTCCGGCCGCGCACGAGCCAGTACGACGCGGCCCCCGCCGCGGGCACGCTCGTGTCGCTGGCGCCGGGCGTCGCCGTGTTCCGCGCCACGCACGTCGCGCCGCCGATGTTGCCGTCGTGGCGCAGCGTCGCGACGTCCCCGCGCAGCAGGTCGTAGCGCACGCCGGTCCCGCTGAGCGCGGCGAGCGGGTCCCAGGCGAGCGTCGTCTTCGCCGGGAACCGCAGGTGCTGCGCCTCCGGCGGGAGCGCGAACGCGCCCGCGTTCGTGGGCGCGCAATCGCACGCGTCGGGCGCCGCGTCGCCGTCCGAGTTCGGCAGCTGCAGTGCGGCGAGCGCGTCGACCAGCCCCGCGCCCGCGACGTTGTTGGGCAGCGTGCCGGTGGGGATCCCGCCGCAGCTCTGGATCTGCGTGAAGAGGATGTTGCCCGACGCCGCCGCGCGCAGGATGCAGCGCGACAGGTCGACCGCGCCGCGCAGGTTGGGCCGCGCGGACCACAGCAGCGCGGCCGCGCCGGACACGTGCGGCGTCGCCATCGACGTGCCGGTCATCGTGGCGTAGCCGCCCCCGGGCACGGTCGAGCGCACGCCGGTCCCCGGCCCGGTGAGGTCGGGCTTCATGCGGTTCGATCCGTCGACCGTGACCGGGCCGCGGCTGGAGTAGCCCGACATGTTGCGGTCGGAGTCCATCGCGCCGACCGTGAACGTCTCCTCGTAGATCGCGCCCGGGTACTTCAGCGTGCCGCACGACGGGCCGTCGTTCCCCGCGCCGGACACCTCGAAGACCCCGGCCTGCCGCAGCCGCGAGAACGCGAGCTCGAGCGATCCGGGATCGCAGCCCTCGTCGGGCGGACAGACCCACGAGTTGCTGGCGATGTGCGGCGCGAGGTCGGGCCGGCCGTCGGTCAAGGAGTTTCCGCCGGGCGGGTAGGGCGCGAGCGTCCACTCCATGCACTCGATGTAACGCGCGGGCGTACCCGTGCCGTGGTCCATGTTCCGGCACGCGACCCACTTCGCGCCCGGCGCGACGCCGACCTGGTTGCCCGCGCCGTCGTCGCCGACCATCGTCCCCGTGGTGTGGGTGCCGTGGTTGTTGTCGTCGAACGGCGCTGCCGAATCGCCGATCGCGTCGTGCCACGAGTAGCGGTGGTCGACGTTGCCGCTCGCGCCGTCGTACCCGCGGTACTTCGACTTGAGCGCGGGGTGCGTCCAGTCGACGCCGGTGTCCATCGACGCGACCACGATGCCTTCGCCGTGGTCGTTGTACGTCGACCACACCTGCGGCGCGTTGATGATCGCCACGCCCCACTCGGCCGTGTCGGGTGCGCGTGGAGTCAGGACGGTCCCGAGCGCCTCGACACCGCGCACCTGCGGGTTGCCGACCAGCCGCACGACCTCGGGGCGCGCCGCGAGCATGTCGGCCAGGCGCCGGTCGCCCTCGACGAGGAGCGCGTTCACGAGCCAGTACGGCCGCACGCGGACGCCGCGCGCCCGCAGTTCCTGGAGCAGCGGCGCCTGAGCGGTGCGCGCTGCCGCGCCCAGGCGCGCGTACAGGTCGGCGCCCGCCGCGGGCTGTGTCGCGACACCCGCGTGCGGGTCCTCGAGCAGCACGAGGAATTCCTGCACGCCGCCGCGATCGAGGTTCTCGCCCAGCCACGGCGCGATCTTCGCGGTGGAGGCCGCCGCGACCTGCGCCGTCGCGAGCGACGGAACGACGGTGACGGAGGCGAGGACGAAGACGGGGGCGAGCACGGCGTGAACACGCATGGACACCTCGTTCCCGCTCATGTACCGCGCGACGTCTCGGGCGCAAGCAGGAATTCATATCGGTAAGGAGCGCCGCAGCCGCATATAGTTCGACAACGTTCACCTCGAGGACTCTCCATGAACAGGCCGGCGCGTCTCGTCCCGCTACCCGTTCTCCTTCTCGTTCTCCTCATCGTTCTCCTCCTCGTCGGCACCGCCCTCGCCCAGACCGGCTCGGGCAAGAAGCGCCGCCCCTTGCCCTACGAATTCGGCCGCGTCGTCATGAACAACGCGTCCGAGAAAGCCGGGCTCGCCCCCGTCGTGTTCGACCACTGGCTGCACCGCGCGAAGTTCACCTGCCGCCTGTGCCACGTCGACCTCGGCTTCGCGATGACCGCCGGCGGCACCGACATCAAGGCCAGGGACAACGCCGGCGGTTATTACTGCGGCGCGTGCCACAACGGCGCGATGAAGGCGGAGGACCGGCGCGTGTTCGAGTCCTGCACGACGGCCGCCCCGACGCGCGATCCGAAGCCGCAGTGCCTGCGCTGCCACTCGAAGGGCAAGGACGTCGCGCGGCTCTACGACTTCGCGACCTTCACCGCCAAGCTCCCCAAGGGCCGCTTCGGCAACGGCGTCGACTGGGAGAAGGCCGAGGAGCAGGGCCTGATCAAGCCGGTCGACGTGCTCGAGGGCGTGTCGATCCCGCGCCAGTCGATCGCCGCGCAGAAGGACTTCGCGCTCTCGCCCGAGCAGCGCGGCATGCCGGAGATCGTCTTCTCGCACGGCAAGCACACCGTCTGGAACGGCTGCGAGACGTGCCACCCGGAGATCTTCAGCGCGGTCAAGCGCGGCACCGTGAAGTACACGATGAGCGAGATCTTCGCCGGCAAGTACTGCGGCGCGTGCCACGTGAGCGTCGCCTTCCCGCTGCAGGACTGCCAGCGCTGCCACGCGAAGCCGGTCCAGTGAGGCCGCCGATGCTCCGCTCGACGTCGTGGCTCGTCCTGTTCTCCCTGCTGGTCCCGGTCGTGGTCGCGACTCTGCCCGCTCCCGTGTCGGCCGCCGAAGGGAAAGACACGCAGAAGAAGGACCCGCCACCCGCGCCCCAGGACTGGAAGAAGGAGTTCGAGGAGATCTGCGCGAAGACCCAGGACGCAATGTCGCTGGCCGACGACGTCCTCACGACCCTCGTGAAACGCTGCGACGACCTCAAGCCCGCGATCGACAGGCTGCCCGACACCGAGCGCAAGGTCTACGGCAAACGCCTCACCGCGTGCCGCAACGTCTTCTCCTACGTCCTCGAATCGCGGAAGAAGGGCTGACCGCGTGCGCCGGCGCACGGGCCACGCGGTCCTCGTCCTCGTGCTGGTCGCCGGCACCGTGGCCGCGCTCGCGTGGGGCTACCGCACCCCCGCCGACTACGGCCGCATCGTGCTCGGGAACCGCGCCGCGCGCGCCGGCCTGTCGGCGGCGCAGTTCGACCACTGGCGCCACCGCGCACGCTTCACCTGCCGGCTGTGCCACGTCGACGTCGGCTTCGCGATGGCCGTGGGCGAAACCGGCATCACCGCCGAGTCGAACCGCGGCGGCTTCCACTGCGGCGCGTGCCACGACGGGCACACGAAGTTCGCGGGCCGGCCCGTCTTCGCGGCCTGCGCGGAGAAGCCGACCGACGCCGACAAGCCGCGCTGCGCGCGCTGCCACTCGCCCGGCGACAAGGAGCGGCGCGAGGCCGACTGGGCGGCCTTCGCGGAGGGCAAGCCGAAGAAGGGCGGGGGCGGCGACATCGACTGGGAGGCCGCGGAGGCCGCCGGCCTCGTCAAGCCGCTCGATCATGTCGAGGGCGTGTCGATCCCGCGTCCGCCGCTCGCGATGGACAAGGACGTGACGATCGCCTCGCGCGCGTGGATGAGCGACGTGCTGTTCTCGCACAAGAAGCACGCCGTGTGGAACGGCTGCGAGGTGTGTCACCCCGAGATCTTCCCCAACACGCCCGGCGGCACGCGCATGACGATGCTGGAGATCTCCTCCGGTCAGTCGTGCGGCGTGTGCCACGGCAAGGTCGCGTTCTCGATCGGGGACTGCGAGCGGTGTCACACCAGCCAGGTGCGTTGAACGGACGACCGATGAACCCTCGCCCCGGCCGGCTCTGGATCATCCCGCTCGCGCTCGCGACGCAGGCGATCGCGCAGATCGGCCTCTACTGGGCCCGCGCGCAGAATGCCAAGGTGTCCCCAGGCCGGTTCCGCGAATTGACCCCGCTCCTCGAGTCGGATTGGGCGGTGTTCGTCGCACCGGCGCTCTTCGCGACGTTCGTGCTCTGCCTCGTGGCCCTCGTGTCCAGCAAGAAGAACGAGGCCGCGCGAACACCGCTGCTGTCTGCCGCAGCGTGCACGCCGGTCGTGTTCATCATCGCGCTCGTCGTCTCCATGTTCATCTCCGGAGAATGACCATGCGCTGGAATCGTGCCGGGTGGGTCGCGCTGATCGGCCTCGCGTCCGCGGTCGCGAGTGCCGCCGGTGAAGCCGACGCAAAGTGGCCGGCGATCGTCCCGCGCTCCGCGGAATTCGTGGTGAACAGCGCGTCCTCCGACATCGTGGACTGGGTCATCGAGAACACGCACGCGGACGCCTTGTACCGCGTCCGGTGCAGGGGGCCGGGGGAGGATGCCGGCTTCACGTTCAGCGGGGACTGGGAGTGTCGACTGGTTCCCGTCCACGAGAAGGCCCGCTACTCGTCGTTGTTCCTGCACGATCCCGCCGCCACGCGCGATTGGCAGTCGCGGGCGCGCTTCTTCGCCGAACAGATGACGGAGCCATGCTCTGCCATCGACGGCTACGGCAGAACGCGCTCGTTCAGGCTTCGCGGAATGAAGATCTCGCTCGAGGTGGTCGAACCGGTCACGAAGAAGAACCACATCGTCGGGACGCGCGAGCAGCGCGCGGTGCTGCACGGCTTCCGCTTTCGCATGCGCGTCGAGAACGACCCGTCGGCGGCAGGGGAGATCGCGGAGCCAATTCCCGCGCCGCGCCTCCGGACCGATCAGGCGGCGTGCGCCCAATTCATGTGGCCCAAGCCGTAGAGGCCGGGTTTGCGCCTTCGGTGGAGCCGCAGCACTGCGCGTGGGTCGAAGGCCGCCGGCATCGGGCGCACGGCCGCGAGCGCGAGATGCGGCAAGTCGAGCAGTCCGCACTCGAGCACCGCCGCGGAGTCCGCGCGGAGTCCGGCGAGCAACCCGCCCCGCGGGAGAATCACGCGCTGCGCGAGGCGATTGTCCGCGTGTTAGGCTGCGGTGCCCGACGTCACCATGGAGGATTCGACATGCCGATCCGTACCGCAGCGGCCGAGTGGCGCGGCAACCTTCGCGAAGGCGCGGGCGTCGTCCATCTCGGAGAGAACAAGCTCAGCGCGCCGTACACGTTCGCGTCGCGCTTCGAGAACGCGCAGGACATCAACCCCGAGGAACTGATCGGCGCGGCCCACGCGGGCTGCTTCACGATGGCGCTGGTCGCCGCGCTCTCGAGCATGGGCGAGCGCCCCGACGAGGTGCGGACCGCCGCGCAGGTCTCGCTCGACAAGGACGGCGAGGGCTTCCGCATCACGCGCATCATCCTGCAGACGCAGGCGCGCGTGCCCGGCATCGACCCGGCGAAGTTCCAGGCCGTCGCGCGGGACGCGAAGGAGAACTGTCCCGTGTCGCGCGCGCTGGCGGGAGTCGAGATCATGATGACGGCGAATTTGATCGATTGACGCGTGCGGTGTGACAGGGTGGGTTACGCGCGCTTCGCGCGCTAAACCCGCCCCTACGAACCCGCCCCTACGAACCCCTACGCCGTCACGGTCATTCGTAGTGCTCGACGATGCGCGCGATCGCGCGGTCGCACACGCGGCAGAACGGCTTGCTGCCCTTCGAGAACATGATGCAGTCGAGCATCGAGCGGTACAGCCCGCTCGAGGCGTAGCCCGCGCCCTCGAACGCGCCGACCTTGCCGGTCCACGCGCTCTGGGCGAAGAACGCGTCGGCCTTCGCCGCGGCCTCCTTCGACAGCGCCTCGGCCTGCTCCTTCAGCGCGGCCACTTCCGCCGCGGGCGCGCCGGCGCGCATGCGCGCGGCGATCTTTTCGTTGAGCTCGCCGCGCACCTTCTGGTAGCCCTTGTCCATGGTGTCGAACGGCGCCTTCTCCCACGGCGTCGGCACCGGCGTGCCCGGCGTCACGAGGTCGGCCCACTTGAGCGTCGCGCCCGGGAGCAGCGCGGTGATGTTGGGCTCGGTCGGCTCGACGCCCTTGGGGTAGAACTCGTTGTACGCGACCGACGACGTGTAGTACTCGTCGGCGAGCCCGGCGAACGCGTGCCCGAACTCGTGCACGAAGACGTAGGGGCTCCACTGGTTGTCGGTCGTGAAGGTGCAGAAGAAGTTGTAGATCCCGCCGCCGCCGTAGCGCGCCTGGTTGACCATCACGTAGACCGCGTCGTAGGGCACCTGGCCGACGATGTCGCGCAGTGCGCGGTCGTTCTCGGTCAGGAGGTAGCGCTCGGAGCCGAGCGAATCGAAGCTCGCCCCGACCGCCGTGTTGCGGTACACGCCGCGGCTCGGTTCATCGCAGCCGCTCTCGGCCGAGGGCACGAACACCCCGCGCACGTTGAAGCGGTCCTTGAGCCGCGCGAACGGCTCGCTCTTGAACAGGATGCCGGTGTAGCGCTCGAGGTCCTTGCGGAACTTCCCCTCCTCGGCGGCGGTGTACCCCTCGGCGACCATCGCGATGTCGACCTTGTGATGCGGGTCGCCGGAGACGAGCGCGTCGACCACCTTCACGCCGGGCAGCGGCGCGCGCTCGGCGATCGAGAACGAAGCGGGGTCGATCTCGGTCTCGAAGAGGGGCTTGAGCTTCTTGTCGCGGCCGCGCACCTCGAGCGCGAAGCGGACCTTGGCCTTGGGGCAGGGGATCAGCGCCGTCTCGTGGTACGTGCGCCGCACGCCCTTCTCCGCGGGATCGGAGGTGCGGTACTCGCCGAAGTACGAGTCGAAGCCGTGCGAGTAGATCAGCGTCCCCGACGCGAGGTCGTAGACCTTCACGTAGTAGCCGCCGTTATCGAAGGTGTCGAGAAGGTGGGTCGTGCTGCCGGCCCACGCGCCCTGGCGCGACAGGCCGTCGAGCGTAACGAACTCCTCGGTCTTGTGGCCCACGTGGTAGTAGTCGACGCGCAGCGTGCGGTCGACGAACCAGCGCGCGAACCCGCCGTCCAACGACGGGGCCGGAGCCGCGGCCGGCGCTGGCGGCGCGGCGGCGCCGACGAGAACGAGGACAAGGAACGCGAGAACGGCGAGCGCGGCCAAGCGGGTCCGCATGAGGGCTCCATTCCGCGGGTCGTG
>JABLTH010057464.1_pt1 | contig 25936 bp, 17 predicted proteins | sample 7875711 | NCBI WGS metagenome assembly JABLTH01 (sample SAMN14941262, study PRJNA633318) | bioreactor metagenome | isolation source: bioreactor | place: China | collected 2019-03-05 | reverse complement strand
TCCCGCGCGTCGAGAACCTCAAGCTGCGCGATTTCCCGACGCTGAAGCACGTCGTGCAGTTCGTGTTCGACAATCGCCCCGACCTCGTCACCGCGACGGACGGGCGGGTTACGGCGCCTGCGGCGCCCAAACCCGCCCCTACATCGGAGGCGACGGGCCGTGCGCAGGCGAGCCCCGCAGGGGCGGGTTCAGCGAGCCCCGCAGGGGCGGGTCCAGCGAACCCTGTAGGGGCGGGTTTAGCGAGCGAAGCGAGCGTAACCCGCCCGATCTCGCCCACCGACGCGATCACCACGACCGACGGCTTCCCGCGCCGCGTCGTGGTGCCGGCGCTGCGGCCCGCGCTCGACCTCTTCGCGCCGACGGGCGTGTCGTTCGCGGCGGGCAAGCGCGTCGTGGTGGCGCTCGACGAGGGCGGCGTGGGCGAGGCGCTCGCGCGCGCGCTCGAGACGCGCGGCGTCGCCGTGCTGCGCGTCGCGCCGGCCGCGACCGACCTCGACGCGCAGTTGCGGACCGCGCTCGCCGCGGGCCCGATCGACGGCCTCTTCTGGCTGCCCGCGCTCGACGTCGAGCCGGGGCTCGACGCGCTCGACCTCCCCGCGTTCCGCGAGCTGAACCGCGTGCGCGTCAAGAACCTCTACGGCGCGATGCGCGCGCTGTACGAGGCGATCGCCGCGCCCGGCACGTTCCTCGTCTCCGCGACGCGCATGGGCGGCTGCTTCGGCTACGGCGACGACGGCGCGACGGCCCCGCTCGGCGGCGGCGTGTCCGGCTTCACCAAGGCCTACAAGCGCGAGCGTCCCGACGCGCTCGTGAAGGTCGTCGACGTCGACGACGCGGCGGCGCCCGAGGACGTGGCCGCCGCGCTCCTCGACGAGGCGCTCTCCGATCCGGGCGTGGTCGAGATCGGCCGCCGGGACGGCCTGCGCTGGACGCCCGTGCTCGAGGAGCAGGACGTGCCCGCGGCCCCCGCGGTGACGCTCGGCCGCGACGCGGTCGTGGTCGTCACCGGCGCGGCCGGCGGGATCACCTCCGCGATCGTCGCCGACCTGGCGCGCGCGAGCGGCGGCACGTTCTGGCTGCTCGACCTCGCGCCGGCCGCCGCGAAGGACGACCCGCACGTGGCGCTGTTCCGGCAGGGGCGCGACGCGCTCAAGGACGCGCTGATCGCCGAGGCCAAGGCCGCGGGCCGCAAGGTGAAGCCGGTCGACGTCGACCGGCAGATCATGGGCGTCGAGCGCGCGGCCGCGGCGCTCGCCGCGATCGACGCGGTCGAGGCCGCGGGCGGCATGGTCCACTACCGCCAGGTGAACCTCCTCGACGCCGCGAGCGTCGGCGCCGTGCTGGACGAGGTCCGCGCGCGTCACGCCCGCGTCGACGCGGTCGTGCACGCCGCCGGGCTCGAGATCAGCAGGAACCTCGACGCGAAGGAACCGTCCGAGTTCGCGCTGGTCTACGACGTGAAGGCCGACGGCTTCTTCAACGTGCTCGCGGGCCTCGGCGCGACGCCGATCGGCGCGACCGTGGTGTTCAGCTCGGTTGCCGGCCGCTTCGGCAACTCGGGTCAGACCGACTACAGCGCGGCCAACGCGCTGCTCTGCGCGATCTCGCGCTCGTTCCGGCGCACGCGGCCGGCGACGCGCGGCATCGCGACCGACTGGACCGCGTGGGCGCAGATCGGCATGGCGACGCGCGGCTCGATCCCCAAGCTGATGGAGGCCGCGGGGATCGAGATGCTCCCGCCCGACGTGGGCCTGCCGGTCGTGCGCCGCGAGCTGCTCTCCGGGCGCGCCGACGAGCTCGTCGTCGCGGGGAAGCTCGGCATCCTCGCGCGCGAGTGGGCCCCGCGCGGCGGCGCCGCCGCCGTGACGGAGAGCCCGTTCGTCGTGGCGGGGCGCGTGCTGTCGGTCGCGCCGGACGAGTTCGTCGTCGAGACGACGCTCGATCCGGCACAGCAACCGTTCCTCCACCACCACCAGATCGAGGGCGTACCCGTGCTGCCCGGCGTGATGGGCCTCGAGGCGTTCACCGAGGCCGCGCGGCTCGCCGCGCCGGATCTCGACGTGACCGCGATCGAGGACGTCCGCTTCGAGAAGCCGTTCAAGTTCCACCGCGGCGAGCCCGCCACGTTCCGCGTGGTGCTGCGCGGCGCGCGGCCCGTCGACGGCGGCGTCGCCCTGCAGGCCGAGCTGCGCTCGACGCTGCAGCCGAAGGGCGGGCTGCCGCCGCAGGAGCGGCTGCACTTCGCCGCGCGCGTGACGCTCGGCCGCGCCCGCATCGCCGCGCCGGTCGCGGCGATCAACCCGCCGCCGGAGTCGGGGCTCACGATCGGCCGCGACGCGATCTACCGCGTGTTCTTCCACGGGCCGTCGTACCGCGTGCTCGACGCCGTGCGGCTCGAGAACGGCTCCGCGTTCGCGGTGCTGTCCGGCACCCTGCCCGCCGACACGGCCTCCGGCGCGGCGCCGCTCCTCGCGAGCCCGCGCTTCGTCGAGGCCTGCTTCCAGGCCGTCGGCGTGTACGAGATCGCGCGCAAGGACGTGCTCGCGCTCCCGTCCGCCGCCACGGCGGTCCGGTTCCACGCCGCGGCCCCCGCCTCGCAACCGGGGCACTTCGTGATCGTCGATTCGAACGCCGCGCACGACGAGTTCGGGGCCCGGCTCGTCGACGCCGACGGGCAGGTGCTCGTCGAGCTCACGGGCTACCGCACGTCCGCCCTGCCCGGGCGGGCGACCTTCGGCGACCCGGCCACGGCGCGGCCGGGCGATGAGGTGACGCTGTGATCTACTGGCGGCTTCTCGCGACGGGCGAACTGCCCGTCGTGGCCGAGCGCGGGCCGCTGTCCTGGCTCGCGCCCGCGGAGCGCGAGCGCGTCTCGCGCATGGGCGTGGCGCGGCGGCGCGACGACTTCCTCCTGGGCCGCATCGCGGCCAAGACCGTGGTCCTCGACGCGCTCGCGGCGCGCTTCGGGGCGCGCTGCGCGCCGTCGTTGATCGAGATCGCGCCGCAGCCGGGCGGCGCGCCCGCGGTGCGCATCGCCGGCGCGACGTCGCTCACGGGCGAGCTGTCGCCGTCGGACCTGCTCCCGATCAGCGTGTCGCTCAGCCACTCGGGCGGTGTCGCGCTCGCGGCGGCGACGTGGACCGGCAGCGTCGACACGCCGATCGCGCTCGGCATCGACGTCGAGGAGATCGCGCCGCGCTCGCGCGCGTTCTGCGGCGACTTCCTCACCGACGCGGAGCAGCGCTTCTGCGGCTTCGATCCGGTCGAGTACGAGGTGCGCACCAACTTCGTGTGGAGCGCGAAGGAGGCCGTGCTGAAGGCGCTGTGCCTCGGGCTCACGGTCGACACGCGGCGCGTCGAGTGCCTGCCGCGGCGCGTCGACGACGCGCGCGACGGCAACGGCACGCCGAACCTGCCGCTTTGGCCGCGCGACCCGGCGTGGCGGCCGTTCGCGGCGCACTGCGCGCCCGGACTCGCCGCGCCCGGTGCGACGATCGAGGGCGCGTGGCGCACGTTCCCCGGTTTCGTCGCGACGCTCGCCGTGCTCTCCGGCCCGCGGCCGGAGGTGCGCCCGTTCGCCGCGGCGGTTCAGCGCGGCGCGAGCACGGCCAGCGCGGGGATGTTCCGCAGCACCGCGAATCCGACGAGCACCGCGACGATGGCGTAGACGCCCGCGCGCGGCAGGCGCGGGCCTTCGACCAGGGCGCGGCCGGAGGCCCAGCGCCACCCTTCGTTGACGAGCGCGGCCGCGAGCGGCAGGCCGCAGATCACGAGCAGCTTGTTCGCGGCCCACGCGCCGGCGAGATCGCCGTGCAGCAGGCGGTGGACCGCGCGCAGGCTGCCGCAGCCCGGGCAATACAGCCCCGTCAGGGCGAACAGCGGGCAGGCCGGGTAGACGCCGGGGCGCGCGGGGTCGACGAGCGCGAGCACGGCGAGGCCCGCGACGACCAGGCCGCCGAGCAGTGCCGCCCGCGCGAGGCCGCGCGCCACGGTCCTAGTGGTGCGCGCCGCTGAGCGCGCCCGCCACGACCGCGAGGCCGTAGAACACCGCGACCGCGGCCCCGAGTCCGAACGCGATCCAGGTCCACATCTTCGCGTTGCGCGACGCCGCGCGTGCGCCCTCGATGTTCCCGCTGGCGACCATGCCGTTGACCTGCGCCGCGTAGACGATCGCCACGATGCCCGGGATCAGGCAGCAGCACAGCGTCGTGATGATGGCCGGCACGAGGTAGTTCGGGACCTGCTCGGTCGGGCCGAGGCCGGAGCCTGGACCGGGACCCGCGGTCGCCATGGACGGCGGCGGCGGGAACGGGCCCAGCGCGGGAGGGGGCGGCGGCGCGGCGCCCGCGCCGGCCTGCGCGTCCTCGCGGGCGAGCACGTTGCCGCACGAGGTGCACTTGTACGCGTTGTCGTCGTTCGAAGCTCCGCAACGATGGCAGTACACGGGACCCCTTTCCGCGCGACCGGGCGCGCACGCTGGAGGCTATCAAATGTCATGTCTCCGGCGGGTGCCGTCCACGTGTATTCTCGGCCCGGGAGATGCGCCGATGGACTGCCCGAACTGCGGCTTCCGCCTCGTTCCGACAGCCTGTTCTGCTCCCGCTGCGGCACGCGGCTGGCCACGCCGGCGCCACCCGCCCCGCCACAGGCGCCCCCGCCCGTGCCCCCGTCCGCGCCGGCCGCACCGGCCGCGCGGACCATGCCCGTGGCCGTGATCGTGCTGCTGGTGGCGATTCCCGCGGGCCTCCTGCTGATCGCGATCGTGGGCATTCTCGCCGCCATCGCCATCCCGAACCTGATGGGTGCGGTCGACCGGACGCGCAAGGTGCAGACGACGGCCGACCTGCACCGCATCGCGGTCGCGATCGAGAGCTACTCGGCCGACGAGGGGTTCCGCCCGCGCGTGGGCGACGGGTCCATGGCGGAGACGGTCGCCCCGCTGCTCGTGCCGCGCTACCTCGACACGTGCCCCGTGAACGACGCCTGGGGCACCCCGCTGCGCTGGGAGAGCGACGGCCTCGGGCTGCACTACACGCTGCGCTCGTACGGCAAGGGCAGCGTCCCCGACGACGAGAACACGCCCCCCCGCTCGTACGCCGCCGACCTGCGCGTCGTCGACGGCGAACTCCCCTGACCCGGCGATCGATCGTAGGGGCGGGGCTTGCCCCGCCCGCCCGTTACGGCGACAGACGCGTCAACCCAACTGCCACACCGTGTCGAGCACGGTCCCGTCGACCCACTTCACGACGGCCGCGGGACGGTCGGTCACCTTCGGCCGCGCGGGCGCGCCGCCGCAGAGGTCGTCGATTTCCTTCTTGAGCTGCTGGATCGGCTTGATCGGCAGCCGGCTCCCCCGCACCGCGTCCAGCAGGTCGGGGCGCCGCGGGTTGATCGCGATGCCGCGCTCGGTGACGATCACGTCGACCATCTCGCCGGGACCGCAGATCGTGGTCACGCGGTCGACGAGCACCGGGATGCGGTCGCGGAACGACGGCACCGCGAGGATCGAGCACCCGCCGTGCAGGCAGTTCTGCCAGCCGCCGATGCCGTGCAGCAGGCGCCCGTCGGTGTGCGTGACGACGTTGGCGTTGAAGTCGACGTCGACCTCGGTCGCGCCGAGCACCGCGGCGTCGACGATCTGCGCGAAGTTGCCCTTGCCGTGGTCGTTGTACGAGGTGAACGGCGTCGTCGCGATGTGCCGCGGGTCGGTGGCGATCGAGCGCACCGCGTCGAGGTCGAAGGTCTGGCCGTCGAGGATGTAGTCGGTCAGCCCTTCCTGCAGCAGCTGCACCAGGTACTTGGTCGACCCGCCGCGCACGAAGCGCGCCTTGATCTTCTCCTCGCGCAGGATGTCCGAGATGAACGGCACGATCGCGAGCGCGATCCCGCCGGCACCGGCCTGGAACGAGAAACCGTCGCGGATGATGCCGGCCTCGCGCATGAAGCGCGCGACGTACTCGGCGATCTTCACGCGGTCGGGACTCTTCGTGATCTCGGTCGTGCCCGAGACGATCTTCGACGGATCGCCGATCGAGTCGACCTCGACGACGTAGTCGACGTTGTTGCCCTGGATCTGCCACGGGATGCACGGGAACGGCACGAGGTTGTCGGTGACGACGATCACGTGGTCGGCGTACATCGAGTCCGCGAGCGCGAAGCCGAGCGAGCCGCAGGCCGAGCGGCCGTGCGAGCCGTTGGCGTTGCCGAACACGTCGGCCGACGGGGCCGCGATCACGGCGACGTCGACGTGCACCTCGCCGTCCTGGATCGCCTGGAACCGGCCGCCGTGCGAGCGCAGCACGCCGAGGCCGCGCATCTTGCCCTGCGTGCAGTAGTCGCCGAGCGGCCCGTTCATCGAGCCCTCGATGTGGTGCACGAGCCCGCGCTCCATCATGCCGATGACCGGTTCCTGGCACGGGAACGAGGCCGACGGGAACCACATCAGGTCGCGCACGCCGATCCGCTCCGCGGCCTCGAGCGCGAGCAGCGCGACGCGGTCCCCGTTGCGCAGATGGTGGTGGTTCGAGAGCACCATTCCGTCGCGCAGCCCGATGCGGCGCAGCGCGGTCTCGAGGTCGGGCACGCGCTTGTCGCCGTCGGCGCGGTAGTCGCTCGCGCGGCGCACCGGCGGCGCGGCCTTCCGCATCCCGCCGACGTCGTGGCGGCCCACGCCCTTGTACGGCACCTGCGGCCGGCCGTTGACGACCGCCGGGACGCGCCGCCCCGTCTCGTTGGTGACGAGCTCGACCCCGTCCTTCATCGCCCTTCCTCCTGCGTCGCGGCCGGCACGAGGCCCATCTCGCGTGCCTGCTTCACGAGCTTGAGCGCGCGGTGGACCACCGGCGGGTCGATCATCTTGGAGCCGAGGCTGATCACGCCGAGGCCCTTCGCCTGCGCGTCCTCGTACGCCGCGACGATCCGCAGCGCCTTGTCGATCTCGACCTGCGCGGGGGCGAAGCCCTTGTGGATCACCTCGATCTGGCGCGGGTGCACGCAGCCCATGCCCTCGAAGCCCATGCCGCGGGCGCGCTGCGCCCACTGCGCGAGTCCCTCGAGGTCGCCGACGTCGCCGTACACCGAGTCGATCGCCTGCAGGCCGGCGGCCTTCGCGGCCACGACGAGGCGCTGGCGCGCGTAGAGCGTCTCCGCACCGTCCTTCGTCTTGATGACGCCGAGGTCGGCGGTGTAGTCCTCGAGGCCGATCGTGAGCGCGCAGTTGCGCGCGGACGCGGTCGCGATCGCGAAGGCGTTCTCGATGCCGAGCGCGGACTCGAGGATCGGCATCAGCCACACGGGGCGCGGCGTGCCGCCACAGGCGCGCAGGATCTCGTCGATGCGGTCGCTCACCTCGCGCAGCTGTTCGGGCGTCTCGACCTTGGGGACGAGGATGACGTCCGGCAGCTCCGGGACGATCTCGTCGAGGTCGGCGAGACCGAGCGGCAGCTGGTTGATGCGGACCATCCGCTCCGCCGCGCCGAAGTCGATCGCGCGCAGCGCGTTCCGCACGATCAGGCGCGCGCCGTCCTTGTCGTCCGGGTGGACCGAGTCCTCGAGGTCGAGGATCAGGCCGTCCGGCTCGTGGAGGCCGGCGTTGACGTGGAACTTGGGCTCGCTGCCGGGGAGGTACAGGCGCGAGCGCCGCAGGCGGTCCTTCGCCGAGGGGGCCGGGCGCGGCGCGGCGGCGGGCAGGGCGCGGCGCCCGTGGGCGACGCCCGCGCGGCGCGCGGCCGCTTCGACGCGGGCGGCGATCACGTACGGCAGCGCGCCGGCGTCCTCGATCGTGACCAGCGCGTCGGTCACGCCGAGGCGGCCCAGCACGTCCTTCACCTGGGCGCGGATCGCGTCGCCGTAGTAGAGCGCGACCTTGGACTTCAGTTCGATCTCGATGCCGCCCGAGTCGCGCGGGGTCACGCCGGCGCGCAGGTCGGACCGGATCTCCGGTCCGACGCGTCCCGAGAGGCCGCGGAGCGCGGCGCCTGGATCGTTCATGGACGTTCTCCGGAAGCGAACGGGCGGGTTGCGGGCCTGCGGCCCTTAACCCGCCCCTACAGTATTCGCCCCGCCCCCCGCGTGTGCGTTGCGGCGGGGCGCGGCGTGTGCGTCACAGCTTGGCGAGGATCGCGTCCGTCATCTGGGTCGTGCTGGCCGCGCCCTTCGAGATCGGGTTGCCGCTGCCGGAGAGGCGCAGCATGTCGTAGGTGCGCACCTTGCCCTCGGCGACGACGGCCGCCACGGCGTCGCGCACGCGCTTGGCCTTGTCGGTCTCGCCGACGTGGTCGAGCAGCATCGCGGCCGAGAGGATCATCGCGATCGGGTTCACGATCGAGGGCGTGAGCTCGGCGTACTTGGGCGCCGAGCCGTGCGTCGGCTCGAACACGGCGACGTCCTCGCCGATGTTGGCCGAGCAGGCGAAGCCGAGACCGCCGACGAGGCCCGCGAAGGCGTCCGAGGCGATGTCGCCGAAGAGGTTGCTGGCGACGACGACCTGGTAGTCCTCGGGGTTCTTCGTGAGCCACATCATCTGCGCGTCGATGTTGGTCGAGTCGAGGCGGATGCCGGGGAAATCGGCGGCGATCATCTTCGCCTCGTCCTCGATCATCCCCGACGTCTCGCGCAGCACGTTGGGCTTCTCGCACACGGTCACCTTGGTGTAGCCGTGCTTCTTCGCGTACTCGAACGCGGCGCGGACGATGCGCTGGCTGGCGTGGCGCGTGATGCAGCGCACGGCGACGGCGAGGTCCTTGCCCGGAACGTCGGCGAACGGCTTGAACTTCTTGTGCAGCGCGAGCGCCTTGCGCACCTCGGCCGGCGGGTCGCTCCACTCGACGCCCGCGTACAGCCCCTCGGTGTTCTGGCGGAACACGACCGAGTTGACCGGCGGCTCCTCCCACCCGCCGGCGGCGGTCTTGCGGATGAAGTTGAGCGGGTTGCCCGGGAACGCGATGCACGGGCGGATGCAGACGTCGAGGTTGAAGACCTGGCGCATGCCGACGATCGGGCTGAAGTAGGTCAGGCCCTTGCCCTGCAGCGCGGGGGACAGCTCGGCCTCGGAGGCCTTCTTCGGCTTGCTCGTGATCGCGCCGAACAGGCCCAGCCTGTGCTTCCGGAGCAGCTCGATCGTGCGCTCGGGCAGCGCGTTGCCCTCGCTGCACCAGCAGTCCCAGCCGATGTCGGCGTGGACGTACTCGGCGTCGAAGCCGACCTTCTCGAGCACGCGCACGGCCTCGGGGGTGACGTTCTTGCCGATGCCGTCGCCGGGCATCGTGACCACGGTGTGGCGGGCCATTCGTCGATCTCCTTCGCTTGGGTGAACGGGCGGGGCAAGCCCCGCCCCTACGTCTTCAACGCGCCATTGTCACGTCAGGCCAAACCAAGACGCCTGGCAACCAGCTTTTCCACGCCGCCCGCGACGACCAGCCCCTGCGGCACGCTGCCGAGCGGCGGGAAGCGGAACGTCTCGCCGCGGAACGTGATCGTTCCGGAGGCGAAGTCGATGGCGATGCGGTCGCCGGGAACGATCGTCTTCTGCTTCGCGCCGATCTCCGCGGCGAACAGCGCCTTGAGGCGCTTCACGAGCTCCGGCGTCTCGACGCACAGGAACCCGTTGTTGAACGCGTTGCGCAGGTAGGTCTGCGAGAAGCTGCCGGCGATGACGAGCGGGATGCCCTTCGCCTGCAGCGCCGTGACGGCCTGCTCGCGCGACGAACCCGTGCCGAAGTTGAACCCGCCGACGACGATGTCGCCGGCCGCGGTCGCCGCGGCGAAGCCCGGGTCGTAATTCTCCATCACGACCCTGGCCATCATCTCGGGCGTCATGTCCTCGCGGTACGTGTAGTCCTTGCCGTAGATGCCGTCGGTGTTGAGGTTGTCCTGCGGCGCGAGCACGAGCCGGCCCTCGAGCTTCTCGGGGAAGCCGGGGAGGATCGCGACCTTCTCGTCGGCCACCGCGGGCGCGGCGAGTACGCTGTAGTACTTCGTCAGCGGCTTCGCGGACACCGGCGCGGGCGCGGCGATGTACCCCGCGACCGCGGACGCGGCGACGACCGCCGGGCTGCCGAGGTAGCACTTCGCCTCGCGCGCGCCCATGCGGCCTTTGAAGTTGCGGTTCGTCGCGGAGATGCCGACCTCGCCGGGCTCGAGCAGGCCGGTGCCGAGGCCGATGCACGGTCCGCACGACGGGGGCAGCTCGGTCGCGCCGGCCTCGAGCAGGATGCCCCACGCGCCGCTCGCCACCGCGGCCTCGTGGACCTCGCGGCTCGCGGCCGCGACGTAGAACTTCACGTGCGGGGCGATGCGCCTGCCCTTCACCACGCGGGCGGCCTCCTCGATGTCCTCGAGCCGGCCGTTGGTGCACGACAGCAGGTAGGCCTTGTCGACCTTCACCTTCTGCGGCTCGACCTCGGCGAGGGACTGCATCACCTGCACGGTGTCGGGACCCGACACGTGCGGCGTGATCTCGGCGAGGTTGACCGTGATGATCGCGGCGTACGCCGCGTCGGGGTCGGACGCGGGCGGGTTCTTCTCCCACGCGTCGACATCGGCCTCCGTGTATTTCGGCGCACCGGGCCGAGCAAGCTCGGCCCCTACGGTTTTCATTGCGGCGAGCCGCCGCCGCAGGTAGGCGATCGTCGTCGCGTCGACCGGGAAGATGCCCGCGAGCGCGCCCCACTCGGTCGACATGTTGGCGATCGAGAAGCGCGCGTCCATCGACAGCGAGGCCACGCCGGGACCCGCGAACTCGACCAGCGCGTTCAGCACTTCCTCGTGGTTGTACATTCCGCAGAGCGTGATGATCAGGTCCTTGCCGGTGACGCCGGGCGGCAGCGTGCCTTCGAGCACGACCTTGATCGACGGCGGGATCTGCCACCAGAACGTGCCCGTCGCCCAGGCCGCGGCCGCGTCGGTGCGCACGATCGGCGTGCCCAGCGCGCCCAGCGCGCCGTAGGTGTTGGAGTGGCTGTCGGACGCCACGCACAGCGCGCCCGGCACGACGTAGCCGCGCTCGACCATGATCTGGTGGCCGATGCCGGTGCCCGCCGGGTAGAAGTCGATGCCGTGCTCCTTCGCGAAGGCCTCGATCGCGCGGTACTTCTTCTGGTTGTCGTCGGCCATGTTCTGGATGTCGTGGTCGAGCGCGAACATCGGCTGGCGCGGGTCGGCGATCCTCGGCGCCCCGATCGACTTGAACTTCTTGATCACGGCGGACGTGTTGTCGTGCGTCATCACGTGGCGCGGGCGCAGCGACACGAAGTCGCCCGCGCGGAGCGGCCGGTCGGGGCCTTCCGCGAGGTGCGCCTGGCAGATCTTCTCGGCAATCGTTTGGCCCATCGTCGGTCCCCGTTATTTCTTGAGGTTCTTGAAGGGGAGGAAGCTCATGAAGTCGGCGTGGTGGACGATGTACGCCTCGGTGCTGCGCTTCACGAGGTCGCCCTCGCCCGCATGCGCCGCGATGATGTGGCACACCGCGTCGGGCACGCCGCTCATCATGGCCAGCGCGACGCCCGTGAACGGGTGGCGCAGCGCCTCGCCGCGCGCGCTCTGGCGCGACTTGCCGTCGACCTTCTCGTACTCGAGCAGCTTGCCGACGTCGGCGAGGATCGCGCCCGCGATCACGGTGTCCATGTCGATCGGGAGCGACCGGCCCAGGAACTCCGTCATCGACTCGGCCGCGCGCCGCGCGATGTGCACGACGCAGCGCTTGTGCTCCATGAACGAGACGGTGCAGTTCGGGACCAGGAGCGTGAAGGGGATGACGTTCAGGTCTTCGGGAGCGAGGGGGCTCAACTCGAACGCCTTGACCCAGGTCGCGATCACCTGCTCGCGCAGTCCGGCGTCCTTGATCCAGTCGATTTCGGGCCACAGGCCCAGGACGGCTTGACGCATGGGGCCTCCGGAGAACGTTCCACGATCTGAAGGATATTAGCCGTGCACGAAATAAATGTCGAGTTTGTTCTGCGGATCCGCCAGTTGGCCGTCGTTCATCTCGCGTGCCGCCGAGTCATGGCGACCCGTCGGCGAACGCCCCGCGGATCAGCCGGATACGGTAGCCGCGCGGTCCGGTTTCGACCGTGACGACGTCGATCCTGCTGCGGAATTGTCCGCATTTGTTTTCATCGAGCCAGCGCGAGGCGGCCCGCAGCAGCGCCGCGCGCTTGGCGGGGCCGAGGGTCGCGGCCGGGTCGAAGCGGCTGCCGGCGCGGCGCGAGCGGACCTCGACGAACACGATCTCGTCCCCCTCCCGGGCGACGAGATCCAGTTCGCCGCCGCGATAGCGGACGTTGCGCGCCAGCAGCACGAAGCCGCTGGCCGCGAGGTAGCGCGCGGCGATGCCTTCGGCGGCGCGGCCGCGGGCCGTGCGGTCGGCGGGAGGAGTCCCCATGGAACGAGCGTGCGGCCGCGCGCGCCCCGGTGGGGCCGCCGCGGCCGCGGGCCGTCCCGGATGCGGGATCAGGATTTCTTGAGGACCGGACCCTTGGGGGTGTCCTGCACGACCCAGCCGAGCGCGGCGATCTGGTCGCGCAGGCGGTCCGAGCCGGCCCAGTCCTTCGCCTTGCGCGCGGCCTGGCGCTGCTCGGCCAGTTCGAGCACCTCGGCGGGCGGCCCGGCGGCGACGCCGTCCGGCAGGAGCGACGTGAGCACGCGGTTCGCGTCGGCGAAGAACGCCTCGATCGCGGCCGCGTCTTCCGTCGACAGCTCGCGGCGGTCGAGCGCGGCGTTGATCTCGCGCACGAGCGTGAAGATCTCGCCGGTCGCGCCGCTCACGTTGAGGTCGTCGTCGAGCGCCGCGCCGTAGGCCTCGCGCGCCGCGTCGAGCCGCGGCTGGAACGCCGCACGGCCGGCGGACGCCGTCGCCTCGCGGGCCACGCGCGAGCGCATCTCGTCGATGCGGCCGAGCTCGAGCTTCGCCTGGTCGAGCGCTTCGAACGTGAAGTTCACGGGGCGGCGGTAGTGCGTGCCCGCCAGCACCCAGCGCAGGTAGCGCGGCTCGTAGCCCTTCTCGAGCAGCTCGCGCAGCGTGTAGAAGTTGCCGAGCGACTTCGACATCTTCTCGCCGTTCACCATGAGGTGCGCGGCGTGCATCCAGGTGTGCACGAACGGCTCGCCCGTGGCGCCCTCGGACTGCGCGATCTCGTTCTCGTGGTGCGGGAACTTGTTGTCGACCCCGCCGGTGTGCAGGTCGAACGTGGACCCGAGGAGCTTCATCGACATCGCCGAGCACTCGATGTGCCAGCCGGGGCGGCCGGGACCCCACGGCGAGTCCCAGCTCGGCTCGCCGGGACGCTGCCCCTTCCACAGCACGAAGTCGGTCGGGTCGTCCTTCTCGTACTCGTCGGCGTCGACGCGCGCGCCGGTCATGAGCTGGTCGCGGTTGAGCCCGGAGAGGCGCCCGTAACCCGGGAACTCGGCGATGCGGTAGTACACCGAGCCGTCGGCGACGTAGGTCATGCCCTTCGACTCGAGCGTCCGGATGATGTCGATCATCTCGCCGATGTAGTCGGTCGCGCGCGGGTAGTCGTGCGCGGGCAGGAGCCCGAGCGCCTGCACGTCGTCGAGGAACGCCTGGGCGAACGGCGCGGTGAACTCGCGGATCGAGACGCCCTTCTCCCCCGCCTTGCGGATGATCTTGTCCTCGATGTCGGTGATGTTCATCACGTGGTGGACCGCGTAGCCGCGCCACTCGAGGTGGCGGCGGAGGAGGTCCTCCCAGGTGAACGTGCGGAAGTTCCCGATGTGCGCGAAGTCGTGCACGGTCGGACCGCACGTGTAGAGGCCGACGGCCGGCGGACGGGCGGGAACGAAGTCTTCCTGGGTGCGGGTCAGCGAGTTGTAGTACCGGATCATGGGAAGCGTCTCCGGGCGCCGCGCCGGGACCGGACACCCCGAAATGAAGGAAGCCCGGCGGGGCCGGGCTCCCTTTCCGATCGGATGTTAGTCAGGGGCGACGCGGGCATCAACCCCAGTTCAGCTTGAAGCCCAGTTCGAAGCGCCGGCCGACCCGGTAGGTGCCGATCGGCTGGTCCACGTAGAGCTGCGGCTTGCCGGGCAGGTTGCGGGTCACGATGCGCTGGACGCCGTCGATGATCAGGGTCTGGTCGTTGAGGACGTTGATCACCTTCGCCATGAAGGTCGCCTTCACGTCCTTGATCATGAACTCCTTCTGCAGGTTGAGACCGACGTCCCAGAACCCGGGATTGCGCTGGTCGTTGCGCTTGCCGGTCACGTACACCGTGCGGAGGGAGCGGTACGAGGCGTTCGCGGGCTCGATGTTGTACTGCGCCGCGGTCCCGGAGGTCAGGTCGAGCGGGAAGTCGTCGATCGAGCGCGACTCGAAGATCGAGTACGGGGTGCCGCTCTGCCAGGTGACGACGCCGCCCACGATCAGGCCACCGAACTTGTTGACCACGACGCGGCCGTAGAGCTTGAACTGGTGGCGGATGTCGTACGACAGGTAGCCGCGCTCCATGTCCGCGACGGTCGCGTCCGCGCCGAGGCCGGTGCCGCTGTAGTCCTCGGCGTCACCGATGATCTTCGACCAGACGTAGGACGCGCTGAGCTCCCAGTTCTGGTAGAAGCGGCGGTTCAGCTCGACGACGTAGGCCCGCGCGTCGGTGCTGTTGTAGTTGCTGATCTCGTAGATCGCGTTGAAGTTCGGGTTCACGACCGTGAGGTCGGGGATGCCGTCCGGGAAGTTGCGGTACTGCGGGTACTGCGAGCTGTTGTCGATGCGCGTCAGGATGCCGGTGCAGTCCCAGAAGCCGTTCACCTTCGGGCACGGATCACCGTTCTCGAGCGGCTGGATCGGGCCGACCGAGGGCGACTTCGTGAGCACGTCCTGGTCGGTGAGCGGGCGGTGGTTGATGTCGCGCGCCTGCAGCTGGTCGCGGAACTTGCGGTCGACGAAGCTCAGGGCGAGCGAGGTCTCGTTCGCGATCTCGCGCTCGTACTTGATGGCCAGCTCGTCGGAGTAGGCGGCCTTCAAGTTGCGGTCGATGAAGGTGACGCTGAACGCCGAGTCGATCGTCGAGCGCGGCACGATGCCGTTGTTCGGGTCGATGATGTGCCCGCTGCCGTCGAGGTTGAAGCGCTGGACGGTGTTGTCCGGGCCGCTCTCGTCGACCAGCGGCACCAGCGGGGTGTCGTTGTAGTAGCGGCCCCAGCTGGCCTGGATCTTCGACTTGTTGTCGTTCTTCGGGTCCCACTGGACCGAGACGCGCGGGGCGATGTTGTTGTGCGTGATCATGAACCGTTCGCCCTGGCGGTACCGCACGCCGTCGAGGGGCTTGAACGGGTTCGTGTCCAGCTGCGCGCCATCGACGATCGCGCGGCAGACGTTGCCGTTGATCGCGTACACGCAGGTGTCCGGCACCTCGAGGAGCGCCGGGTTGTCGAGCGGGTAGAACGTGTACAGCGCGCGGGCCTTGGCCGCCCAGCGGTTGAGCTCGGAGACGCAGTTGGGGCCCGGGCAGACGCCGTTGTCCGTGAGGATCTGGCGGATCTGCGGCCAGGCGTTCTGGAAGTTCGCGTACTCGATGCGCGGATCGAACTGCTTGTAGCCGTCCGAGCTGAGCTCTTCGCGGGACATGCGCGCGCCGACCGTGATCGTGAGGTTCTCGCGCGGCTCGTAGGTGTCGCTGATGTACGCGCCGTAGTTGTTGCCGAGCGAGGTGACGTCGCCGTTCTGCGGCCGCTGGAAGTTGTCCTGGCGGATCGTCGTCTGGCCGGGGAAGTACCAGCTCACGAGGTCGATGAACGCGGCGCGCGCGGGCTGGACCTGCTCGCCCGGGTTCCACGAGGCGCTGCTCGGCGCGGAGCCGCGGACCATGTAGGGCGCGTAGATGGCGTCGGCCGCGTACTTCGTCCGGCCGAGTTCCATGCCGAACTTGACGCGGTGCTGCCCACCCATCCAGCGGTCGATGAACTGCTCGGCGCTCAGCGCGTAGGTCCAGCGCTGACGCTTGTCGCCGTAGTCCTGGAAGAACGCGCCCGAGCGGCGGTTGAGCGCCGCGGCGTCGATGCAGTAGTAGCCGCTGAGGTAGTCCCACTGCGGCCGCTGGTCGTCGCTCTGGTAGCAGTCGTTCTTCGCGGTCCGGTCGTACGGCCGGTACTGTACGTTGATGTCCGAGAACGCGACGATCGTCTCCCAGAAGAACGACGGCGAGAACGGTGCGTTCCACGTCAGCTGGTAGGTGGGGCCGCCCGACTTCACGATGACGCCGGACGACGGCGGGGTGACCGCGTCGACGCCGGCGGGCTTGATCTCGAGGGGGTCGGAACGGAACTCGGCCTGCAGCTTGTTCTTCGGCGTGACCTGCCAGGTCAGCTTCGCGGTCTGCGTCTGGCGGTCGTAGGTCTGGACGAAGTTCGTCCCGGTGATCGTCTGGATCGGGTTGTCGCGCTTGATGATGTCGTCGCCGACCGCGAACCACAGCCGGTCGCGGATGATCGGGCCGGTCACGAACAGCGCGGGCTCGCGGCGCCGGTACGACGGCGAGCGCCCGGAACGCAGACGCTTGTTGAACATGCCTTCCTGCATGAACATCTGCGCCGAGATCGTCAGCTTGTTGCCGCCGCTTTTGGTCAGGATCTTGTTGAACCCGCCGACCGCGCCGCCGAACGAGGCGTCGGCGCCCGTGGTCGTGATCGAGATTTCCTCGATCGAGTCGGGGTTGATGTTCGACATGTACTGGCCGGTGAGCGGGTCGACGTTCGAGACGCCGTTGACGGTCGTCTTGAAGTCGCGGTCGCGCGCGCCGAACACGTTGGGGTTGCCGTCGCCCTTCGTGTCCGTGACGCCCGGCGCGAGGGTCAGCGCGGCCTGGTAGTCGCGGCCGAAGATCGGCAGGTCCTGGAACGCCTCGCCGGAGATCGCGGTCTGCCCCTGGCCTTCCGAGTCGAGCTCGACGACCTTGGTGCGGCCGCGGACGATGACCTCTTCCTTGATCTCGGGCAGCAGCCCGGCGGTCACCTCGGTCTTGATGCCGGTGACGACCTTGATCCCGCCGCGGTTGTAGGTCTGGTAGCCGGGCATCGTCACGCTGACGATGTAGGTGCTCCCCGGCTGCACGACGCCGAACGTGACGTGCCCGTTCTCGTCGGTGACCAGCGATTGCGTCGGGTACTGCTTGTTCGCGTCCGAGAGGCTCACCGTGGCGCCGATCACTGGACCTTCCTTGTCCACGACCTTGACGACCACGGTACCGGAGGCCGCGTACACGGCCGTCGACAAGCTCATGCCGATCGCGACGCACACGAACAGCAGGAGCACACGGCTCTTGAACGACTTCATGCCACCTCCCCGATCCGGACCTACTGCATTGCAGAACCGCTGCGGCCGTCCGCGCGCGCCGTTGCATTCGCGCACGGAAGTCCGCCCCCAATTCCCCAGGAACGGCCAGATTCGGTCGAAAACTACCACGGGCCCCCTCCGATTCGAAGGGGTACCGGGACGCCCTCATGTCACGAGTGAGGGCGCCCCTTATACGGCGACCCCAATCGGCCCGTCAACTGCGCCCCAGTGGTGGAAACGTACTACCGTCCCCACCCCGCGGTTCCGGGACCTGGTCACGGTCTTGCGGTGATCACCCCGCGCCGAGCGGCGCGGTGAAGGTTTATCGAATACCGAGGCGCTTCATCCGCTCGCTGAGCGTCGTGGGCTTCATGCCGAGCAGTTCCGCGGCGCGGCGCTGCACGCCCGAACTCTCCGCCAACGCCGCGCGGATCAGCGACTTCTCGTACTCTTCCACAGCCTGTTGATAACTCATGCCGGGACGCAGCGCGGCGTGCGGCGCAGGTGACGGCTCTTTCACGACGTCGTCCGGCAGGAGGTCGATCCCGATCTCGTCCGTCCCCGCGAGCAGGAGTGCGCGCTCGATCGAGTTCCGGAGCTGCCGCACGTTCCCCGGCCAGTCGAAGCGGATCAGCGCGGCCAGCGCCTCGCGGGTGACCGCGACCCCGCTCCGCCCGTGCTCGTCCATCAGCTGCGCGAGGAAGTGCTCGACGAGCAGGGGGATGTCCTCGCGCCGCTCGCGCAGCGCCGGCAGGTGGATCGTGATCACGTTCAGGCGGTAGAACAGGTCCTCGCGGAACAGCCCGTCGGCGACGAGCCGCTCCAGGTCCTCGTTGGTCGCGGCGAGGATCCGCACGTCGACGCGCACCGGCTGCACCGAGCCGAGCGGCAGGAACTCCTTCTCCTGCAGCACGCGGAGGAGCTTGGCCTGGACCTCGAGCGGGATCGTGCTGATCTCGTCGAAGAAGATCGTCCCGCCCGCGGCCGCCTCGAACAGCCCCGTCCGCTGCGCGACCGCGCCCGTGAACGCGCCCTTGGCGTGGCCGAACAGGTGCGACTCGAGCAGGTCCGCCGGGAGGTTCGAGCTGTTGACCGTGATGAACGGCGCGTCCGCGCGCGGGCCCAGCTGGTGGATCGCCTCCGCGGTCAGCTCCTTGCCCGTGCCGCTCTCGCCGGTGATCAGCACCGTGGTGCGCGCGGGCGCCACCTGCTGGATGAGGCGGTAGACGGCCTGCATCTCGCGCGTGCGGCCGACGAGGCGGCCGAAGCGGTGGCGCTCGTTGAGCGCGCGCCGCAGGCCCGCGTTCTCCTGCTTGAGGCGGCGATGGGCCAGCGCGCTCTCGACGAGCAGGATCACCTCGTCGTTCTGGAACGGCTTGCTGAGGTAGTGGAACGCGCCGGACTTCATCGCCTCGACCGCGGTCTCGACCGAGCCGTGCGCGGTCATCATGATCACGGGCCGGTCGGGATCGTCGGAGCGCGAGTGCCGCAGCACCTCCATCCCGTCCTCCCCGGCGAGGAACAGGTCGAGGAGCACGAGGTCCACCGGCCGCGTGGCCATGACCGCGAGCGCCTCCTCGCGGTCGTGCGCGAGGACCACGTCGTGGCCGGCGCGCCGCCCGAGCAGCGTCCGCAGCACGTCCAGGATGACGTCTTCGTCGTCGACGACGAGCACCGTCGCGCGCGCCGGGTTGGACAAGGGACAACGCTCCTCGTGGCTAGACCGCGCGGCGGGCCTCGGCGCGCGTCACCGGCTCGGGCTGCACCGCACCGGCGCCGGGCAGTTCCACGCGCATCGTCGTGCCGCGTCCCGGCTCGCTGTCGACGGTCAGCGTCCCGCCGTGCTCGCGCACGATGCCGTAGCAGATCGACAGTCCGAGCCCGGTGCCGTGTCCCGGCTTCTTGGTGGTGAAGAACGGGTCGAAGATCCGGCCGCGGAACTCCTCGGGGATGCCGACGCCGTCGTCCTCGACCTCGATCCAGACGGTCCGGTCGGGCACGCCGCCCGTGCGCACGACCACGCGTCCGCCGCTGCGGACCGCGTCGAGCGCGTTGAGCAGCAGGTTGATCACGACCTGCTGCAGGCGCGTGCGGTCCCCGAGCGCGAACGCGGGCAGCGCGGCGGGCCGCAGCTCGACGCGGGCGCGCGACTTGCGGATCTGCGGGCCGAGCAGGCCGATCGTCTCGTCGATCAGCTCGCGGCAGTCGACGGGCCCGAACGCGACCGCGTCGGCCGGCGTGGGCCGGCTGAAGCGCAGGAGGCCGCGCGCGATGTTCGACGCCCGTCCGGCCTGCTGCACGATCTTCTCGAGCAGGTCGCGGCGCGGGTCGTCGGCGGGGCTCTCGTCGAGCAGCAGCTGCGCGTAGGAGGAGATGCCCGTGAGCGGCGTGTTGACCTCGTGGGCGACGCCGGCCGCGAGAAGCCCGACCGAGGCGAGCCGGTCCTGCTGGATCAGCTTCTGCTCGAGCTGCACGCGCTCGGTCACGTCGTCGATCGTGAGCAGCACGCCCTCGGAGCCGTCGGGCCCGCGCAGTGCGCTGATCGACACGTCGACGAGCCGCTCGCCCTGGCGTTCGCCGGACCGCGGCGCGGCGATGCGCAGGCGGTACGCGCGCGCGCCCTGGCCGTCCCCCGCGGCGAGGTAGTCGCGCACGAGGGTGCGCAGCGGCAGCGGCAGGAGCTCCGAGAACGGCCGGCCGAGCGCTTCGTGGCGCGGCACGTCGAGGAGCTCCGCCACGGACGGGTTCCAGTCGCGCACGAGCCCTTCGCGCTCGATGACCGCGAGGCCGATCGGGCTGCTCTCGATGAGCGACTCGGTGCGCGCCTGCAGGCGGCGCACGAGCTGCACCTGCTCGCGCAGCTCGGCGAGGTGCAGCGCGCCGGCGACGGCCGCGGCCGCGTGGCCGGCGATGGACTTGAGCAGATCGACGTCGTCGGAATCGAGCAGCGTGCCGCGTGCGTTCGGCCCCGCGGCGACGACGGCGATCAGGCGGCGCTCGACGCGCAGCGGCACGAGCACCTGCACGCCCTCGGCGTTGAGCGCGGGCAGACGCTCGGGGGCGTCCGCGAGCAGCGCGAGCGTGAGCAGTTCGCCGCGCTCGAGGGCCGCGCGCATGTTCGGCGTCAGCACGTCGGCGAGTACGCGATCGTCCTCGGAGGGCACGCGCAGCTCGCCGCCGGCACCGACGAGCAGCACGCGCGCGACGCCGGCCGACAGCGCCTCGGCGATGCGCAGCTCGAGCACGGCGGTGAGGCGCGGCAGGTCGCGCTCGGCATTGAGGTCGCGCGCGACGCGCGCGAGCGCACGGCGGAAGTTGTAGCGCCGGCGGTAGAACACGCGCCCGACGAGATCGCGCGAGCCGGCCCGGATCGCCGGCGCGAGCGCCGCGGTGACGATCGCCGCGGCGAGGGGCGGCACGAGCCCGAAGGGATGCATCATCACCGGCAGGATCGCGCCGAGCAGCTGCAGGAGCCCCAGGAACAGCAGCACCGAGAAGCCCAGCGTCGCGAGACCCGTGACCGCGCGCCGCGCGAACAGCGACAGGTCCATCAGGCGGTAGTCCAGCACCGCGCCGGTGAAGATCAGCGGCAGGAGGCCGAGGAACGGCAGCGAGACCCAGCCGATGCGGCTCGTGTCGAGGCCGGCCATCGCGGGCACCGCCGCGAGCAGCGCGAACGGCACGATGCCGACGCCGGTGCCGGCGAGGAACCAGCGCGCGCGCGTGCGCTCCTCGGCGGCCGCGGCGCGGAACGCCATGTGCGCGAGCACCGCGAAGCCGGCCACGAGCCCGCCGACGACCCAGCCGAGCTCGAGCCCGCCACGCAGCCACTCGACGACCTTGAGCGGATCGCCGGCGCGGAACGCGCCGCCGAACAGCGCGAGGTGGAGCTCGGCGAGCAGCAGGCCCGCCGCGGGCGCGTACACCAGCGGAAGCACGCGCCGCGGCGGCCGCGTGTCGCGCCGCAGCGACAGCGCGAGGTGGACCCACAGCGCGGGCCACGCGAGGCGCGCGACCCGATCGATCCAGAACAGCGCCCAGTCGAGTCCCGCGCCGCGCGACGACCAGCTCACGCCGAGCACGAGCGCCCCGGCCGTGCACCACGCCACGTAGACCGCGGTCGCGTACGGCCGCTTGGGTCGCGTCATCGCCGCGGCGGCCGCGAGCCAGAACAGGAGCGCGACGAACGTCCCGGCGATGCGTTCGGGATACCAGCGGGTCGACGCCGCGGGCCGCACGCGCAGCGACAGGGTCACGCCGTCGCGCAGGAGCGCGAGCCCGAGCGGCCGTTCCGGCGGCGCCTGCGCGAGCAGGTCCCGGGCCGGCAGCACCGCGCGCACGACGTGCCCGCAGATCTCGGTGATCACGTCCCCGGGCTGCAGGCCCGCGCTCTCGGCCGGGCTGCCGCGCTCGACCGACTGCACGGCCACGCCGCCGCCGGCCTCCGCGAGGGTGAGCCCGGTGAACGGGACGGTCTCGCGCCAGGTCCGCTCGGCCGACACGAGGACGAGCATCGCCACCGCGACGAGCAGGAACAGGATCGGCAGACGCGCCGCGCGCACGGCCGCCTCAGAACGTCAGCGCCATTCCGCCGGACAGGCGGTGGCGCTGCAGCAGGGCGAGGCGCAGCGGATCGCGTTCGGGCTGCGCGGGCGCCGGGTCGAGCCGGTTCGCCTCGGCGGCCAGCACGAGGTAGCAGGCGGCGCCGCCGTCGCGATCGCGCGAGGTGAGCCGCTGGCGCACCGTGAGGGCCCGCCGGTCCCAGCGTTCCGCGCCTTCGAGCAGCGGCGTGCCGCCGCCGCGGTCCGCAAGATCCTGCAGCGAGATGTCGAGCGAGGTCCCGGTCGCCGAGATCGTGAGCTCGAGGTCCCAGCGCCGGCCCGCCGCGCGTCCGTCCGTCACGACGGGCACGAAGCCGAGGTCGACCGGGAGCCGCGGCGCGAGCGAACCCTCGATCGCGACCCACTCCGCGGTGAGGCGCACGTCGGTCCCCGCGACCTGGTGCCAGGTGAGGGCCGCCGACCAGATGTCCTGCAACGCGTCCGGCCCGCCGAGCAGCGTGCCCGTGACCGGGGTCGCCGCCTGGGCGCCGAGCGCGGCGAGTTCGTGGCGCCGCGCCGCGCTGAACGCAACCGGGCCGGCCTGCGCGCGCAGCGTGAGCCCGCCGAGACCCTGCCCGCGGACCGCGCCGCCGAGCGCGAACCCGCCCTCCCCGAGCACCTGCAGGTACGGGGTCAGGTCCCAGCGCACGCCGAGCGTCGCCGCCCCGCGTGCACGGCCCGCGCCGAAACGCGTCCAGTCGCCGGTCGCGCGCGAGATCAGCGCGAGGTCCGGCGCAACGCGCCACGTGTCCTGGAAGGTGCCGGTCACCCGGTCCGAAGCGGCCTCGGCGAGCGAGCCCGCGGGATCGGTGCCGGCCGGAAGCGCGGCGAGCCGCCCCTCGCGCAGCGCGCCGCGCGTGATCGCGGCGCTGCCGAGGAGCGCGAGATCGTGGTCCCCGGTGACCGTGCGGCCGTACGAGGCCTGGCCCGCGAGGCGCACCACGCCGAAGTTCGTGCCGCCGAATGCGTCGAACCCGTCGCGGTCGTAGCCCGCCCCGACGAGCTCGATGCCGATGTCGGACGCGGAGCCGTCGTCGCCGCGGTGCGCGCGTCCCGCGCGCAGCGCGACGCCGCCGACGGCCAGGCGCGGCCCGTCCTCGAACGCGCCGCCCGCGTTGAACTCGGTGGTGCGTTCGACGAGGTCGACCGAGACCGTGCGCCGCGCGTCGCCGTCCTCGCTGCGCGGCAGCCAGCGCAGGCGCAGCGCGTGCGTGCGGTCGTGCAGCGACTCTGCGGCCCCGTCGTCGCTGTGCAGGAAGCGGCCCGACACCGCGCCGAAGCTGCCGGCGGCCATCAGGCCCGCGAGCGAAATGACGTTGCCGGTCCCGTGCGCGGCGTCGTCGGACACGCGTGTGGTCAGCGCCTCGACCGAGAAGAACGGCGCGAGGTTCTCGGGCCGCGGGTCCTGGTCCCGCTGTGCGTCCTGGACCCGCGCCTCGCGCTGCTCGAGCACGTCGCGCCGCGGGAGACGCAGCGTCCAGCCCGCGTCCTCGGGCCGCGTGCCCGGTCCGGCCGGCGTACCCGCCGGGTGCAGCACGACCTCGAGCGTGTCCTGGACGATCGTGTTGATCTGGGCGACGACGACGGCGTAGCCGCCCTTGAAGGCCACGACGCGATACGCGCCGGGCGCGAGGCTCGCGACCGCGAAGTGACCGGTCGCGTCGCTCTGCGTCCGCAGCACGGTGACGGCGCCGTTGCGGTCGACGGGTGCGACGCGGATCTCCACGCCGGGCACCGCGTGCCCCCGCGCGTCGCGCGTCACGCCCGCGACGGGACGCTCCGCTCCGCCGGGCGGTGTCGCGGCCGCGGCCGCGGAGATCGCCACGAGCCCCGCGGCGAGCCACGGGAGAACGCTCCGCGCCGCGCTGCGCGCCCGTTGCCGAAGACGCATGGCGCCTCCTCGAGTCCGGTGAGCCCCGGCCCCGTCCCCTGCTGCATTATCAGTCTTTTCGGGCAGTTCGGGTATTCCCCGGCAAAACCGGGGTCGCGCGGCCCGTGACGAACAAGCCAGGACGGCGTCAGGGCTGGACGGCGCCGGGCGGCGGACCGATGTTGCCGGCGGGAGGCTTCCTTAGGTTGAGGCGGACCGTCCGGTTCGGGGCCTTGATCGCGGCGTGCGCCGCGCTGGCGGGGACGCCCGGCGGCGCCGACCCGCGGATCGCGGTCGTCCACGAGACCCGCGTCGCGCTCGAGCTGCGCTTCGACCTGCTCGGCGTGCCCGGCGCGAAGCCGGTCGTCGAGACCCTGGCCGGCAGCCCGGGCCAGACGCTGAGCCTCTCGCGCGTGCTGCCGCTCAAGGGCGGCCCGCTGCGCGTGTTCGTCGCCGTGACGCCGACCCCGCAGGCGGCGCGCGAGACGTGCAGGGTGCGGATCGTCGCCGACGCACGCTGGGTCGGCCGCAACGCGGTCGTGGACCGCACGATCGAGATCCACCCCGAGCGCCTCAGCGTCGTCGAGCTGTGGAGCGCGCCCAACGGACCGGCGCGGCTCGTGATGGGCGTGTCGGGCACGTGGGCCGAGAAGCCGCGCGTCGTGAACGTCGTGCCCGGACACGAGCCGGTCGAGTTCCTCGTCGAGGGCCAGCTGACCGTCGACGGCACGCGCACGAACTTCGAGCAGCGGCACCTGACGGGGCTCGTCGGGTCGCCGGTGCGCTACAGCTTCCGCAGCGTCGCGGGCGGGACCGACGACGACCCGGGCGGCGAGGTCATGATCGAGCTCACCCCGGTCGCGCTCGCGAACGGCGAGCTCGAGCTGAACGCGCGCGCGGCGCTCGAGCCGGACGCGCCGCCCGGCGCGGGCGGGAAGCCGCCGCGGCGCGAGACGCTGACGCGCGACCGGCTGCTCCCCGGCGCGTCGCTCGACGTGGTCGTTCCGCTGGCCGAACCCGGTCACGCGCTCGTGTTCCGGGTGACGGCGTATTTCTGATCCCGCGTTCCTTTCTGTAAGATGAAGTCTCCATGGACGAGTCATCCCGGATCGACGCTGGCGAGGTGCGCCGCATCGCACGGCTCGCCCGCCTGACGCTCGACGACGGCGAGGTCGTGCGTCTCGCCGGCGATCTCGGCCGCATCCTCGAGTACGTGTCCCACGTCTCCGAGCTGTCGCCCGCGGCGGAGGCGCCGTCCGGCGAGCACGGCGGGCTGCGCGACGACGCGCCGCGCCCGTCGCTGGCGCCCGAGGACGTGGCGGGTCCCGCGCCGGACTTCACGCGCGGACACTTCATCGTCCCGCCCGTGGTCGGCTCGTGACCGCACGCGAACTCGCCGCGGCGGTTCGCGCGGGCCGGGTCGGCGCGGCGGACGCGGTGGCCGAAGCGCTGGCCCGCGTCGACGCGCGGCCCGGGCTCAACGCGGTCGTGCACCGCGACGACGCGGCCGCGCTCGCCCGCGCACGGGCGATCGACGCGCGGCGCGCCGCGGGCGCGACGCTCGGCGCGCTCGCGGGCGTGCCGGTCGCGGTCAAGGACAACATCTGCACGCGGGGGCTCGTCACGTCGTGCGGCTCGCGCATCCTCGCGGGCTACGTGCCGCCGTACGACGCGACCGTCGTCGAGCGGCTCGTCGCGGCCGACGCCGTCGTGATCGGGAAGACGAACTGTGACGAGTTCGCCATGGGCTCGTCGAACGAGAACTCGTGCTACGGGCCGGTGCACCACCCCCTGGACCCCGACCGCGTGCCCGGCGGATCGAGCGGGGGCAGCGCCGCCGCGGTCGCCGCGGGCCTCGTGCCCGTCGCGCTCGGGTCCGACACGGGCGGCTCGGTGCGCCAGCCCGCGGCGTTCTGCGGGATCGTCGGCGTGAAGCCGACGTACGGCCGCGTCTCGCGCCGGGGCCTGGTCGCCTTCGGCTCGTCGCTCGACCAGGTCGGTCCGCTGTGCCGGGACGTGCGCGACGCCGCGCTCGTGCTCTCCGTGATCGGCGGACCGGACGCGCGCGACGCGACGTGCTCCGACGCGCCGCTCCCGCCCGGACTCGCGACGCCGGACGGCGACCTGCGCGGCCGGCGCGTGGGCCTCCTCGCGTCGTTCACCGGCTCGCCGGGCGTC
>JABLTH010041809.1_pt1 | contig 25936 bp, 23 predicted proteins | sample 7875711 | NCBI WGS metagenome assembly JABLTH01 (sample SAMN14941262, study PRJNA633318) | bioreactor metagenome | isolation source: bioreactor | place: China | collected 2019-03-05 | reverse complement strand
TCGCAGGTACGCTTGAAACGGCGCAGAGCAAGCTCGAACGGCTCGTTCTCGCGAACTTTAACGTTGGGCATGGAATCTCCGGGTGGTAATCTGCCCGTCTGATCGGGCGAGCCGCGAAGTATAACGTGGGTACCACAGAATTTTCAAAGGTGGCGATGGGACATGTCGCCACCGGCCCGGTGCTCGGCATCGAGACCTCCTGCGACGAGACCGGTGTGGCCCTGCTGCGCTGGCAGCCGGAGGCGCCGGGCGAGGGCCTGCTGGCGCACACCCTGTACAGCCAGATCAAGCTGCATGCGGACTACGGCGGGGTGGTGCCGGAGCTGGCCAGCCGCGACCACGTGCGCAAGCTGCTGCCGCTGGTGCGCGAGACCCTGGCCCAGGCGGGGCTGACCCCGGAAGACCTCGGCGGCGTGGCCTACACCGCCGGTCCCGGCCTGGCCGGCGCCCTGCTGGTCGGCGCCTCGGCGGCGCGGGCGATGGCCTGGGCGCTGGGCGTGCCGGCGATCGGCGTGCACCACATGGAGGGCCACCTGCTGGCTCCGCTGCTGGAAGCCGATCCGCCCGAGCCGCCGTTCGTGGCCCTGCTGGTCTCCGGCGGTCACTCGATGCTGGTCGAGGTGGCCGGGATCGGCCGCTATCGCATTCTCGGCGACACGCTGGACGACGCCGCCGGCGAGGCGTTCGACAAGACCGCCAAGCTGATGGGCCTGCCGTATCCCGGCGGCCCGGCGCTGGCCACGCTGGCCGGGCAGGGGCAGCCGGGCATGTTCCGCTTCTCGCGCCCGATGACCGACCGGCCGGGACTGGATTTCAGCTTCTCCGGCCTGAAGACGCAGGTGCTGCTGGCCTGGCAGGGCAGCGACCAGAGCGAGCAGACCCGCGCCGATATCGCATTGGCGTTCGAGGAGGCCATCGTCGACACCCTGGTGATCAAGTGCCGGCGCGCGCTGGAGGCGACCGGTGCGGCGCGGCTGGTGATCGCCGGCGGCGTCGGCGCCAACCGCCGGCTGCGCGCCGGGCTGACCGCGGCCGGCGACAAGGACGGTTTCCGCACCTATTTCCCGCGCCTGCAGTTCTGTACCGACAATGGCGCGATGATCGCGCTGGCCGGGGCGATCCGGCTGGCGCACGGCCAGCATCAGGACGCCACCGTGCAGGTGTTCCCGCGCTGGGACCTGGAAAGTTTGCCGCCGGCGACCCCGTAGGAGCGCACCCTGTGCGCGACGGCCCTTGGCTTCATCAAGGGCTGTGGCCATCGCGCACAGGGTGCGCTCCTACGCGGGGATGGCTTGCATCGCGGGGCGACGTACCGGACGCTTACGCGATGGATATCGTTTTCATCGAAGACCTGCGCATCGACACCGTCATCGGCATCTACGACTGGGAGCGGCGGGTGCGCCAGACGCTGTCGTTCGACATCGAGATGGCGTTCGACAACACGCGCCCGGCGGCCAGCGACGACATCGCCGACACGCTGAACTACAAGGACGTCTCCAAGCGGCTGATGGCCTTTGTCGGCGAGTCCAGCTTCGGCCTGGTGGAGACGCTCGCCGAGCGCTGCGCGGCGATCATCCGCGAGGAGTTCGGGGTGGCCTGGGTGCGGCTGAAGCTGTCCAAGCCCGGCGCGGTGCGTGGCGCGAAGGCGGTCGGCGTGCGCATCGAGCGAGGGGTCCGGCCGCTGTAGCGCCGCTGCTACCATGAGCGCCCGCTGTGCGGCCCCGGGTGGGCCTGCGTGCGTTCCCCGCCACCGGGACGATGCCGGTGTGCCTGCAGCCCAGCCGCTGCGGGATGCCCGAGGAGATGCGTTTGGATTCCCTGCCTGAGTGGGCGCGCGCGCCCTGGATGCATACCGCGATCGGTGTCGCGGCACTGCTGGCCGTGGCCTGGCTGGCCGGCCTGCTGACGCGGCTGATCCTGTTCCGCGTGGTGCGCACCATGGCCATGCGTACGGTCTGGCGGTGGGACGACGAACTGTTCCGCGCCGGCGTCTTTCGCTGGGTGGCGCGATTGGTGCCGACCGTGGTGGTGCAGTTCGGCCTGCCGCTGGTGCCGGATCTGCCGCCGAAGGTCGCGGCGCTGGGCGGCAATGTGGCGCTGGGCCTGATGGTGTTCTTTCTGGTGATGGCGCTGAGCGCCTCCCTCACCGCGATGGAGACGATGTACCGCGCCACGCCGGGCAGCGCGCAGCGGCCGATCAAGGGCGTGATCCAGCTCGGCAAGCTGCTGCTGCTCATCATCGGCACGCTGGTGATCATCGGCGCGGTCACCGACAAGAAGATCGGCCTGCTGCTGTCCGGCCTGGGCGCGATGTCGGCGGTGCTGATCCTGGTGTTCAAGGACACCATCCTGGGTTTCGTCGCGGGCATCCAGCTCGCCTCCAACGACATGCTGCGGGTGGGCGACTGGATCACCATGCCCGGCGCGGGCGCCGACGGCGATGTCATCGACATCACGCTGTACACCGTGAAGGTGCGCAACTTCGACCGCACCATCGTCACCATCCCGACCTGGAAGCTGATCTCCGAGAGCTACCAGAACTGGCGCGGCATGGCCGAGTCGGGGGGACGGCGGATCAAGCGCGCACTGGCGGTCGACGCAGCGACCGTGCATTTCCTCGACGCCGAAGGACTGCAGCGGCTGGGGCGCTTCCGGCTGCTGCGGGAATATCTGGGCGCCAAGCACACCGAGCTGGCCGAGTGGAACCGCAGTCTCGGCGAAGCCGGCGACCAGGCGGTCAACCGGCGACGGCTGACCAACCTGGGCAGCTTTCGCGCCTACGTCGCTGCGTACCTGAAGGAGCATCCCAGGATCCACCACCAGATGACCTGCATGGTGCGGCAGTTGGAGAGCAATGCGCAGGGCATCCCGCTGGAGCTGTACTGCTTCACCAACACCACCGAGTGGGCGGCCTACGAAGGCATCCAGAGCGACATTTTCGATCACCTCTACGCGCTGCTCCCGGAGTTCGGATTGGCGCTTTACCAGCCGCCGACCGGACACGACCTGCGTCTTGGCCTGGCGGGCCTGGGTCGCGCTCCGGCGTTGCCCGTTACCGTATCGTCGCCGGACTCAGCATGGCCCGCGTCTACCTGAGCCTGGGATCCAACGTCGAGCCGCAGCGCTACCTGCCGGCTGCGCTGGACGAGCTGCGCGCGCGCTTCGGCGTGCTGGCCGTCTCGCCTGCCTACCGCACGAAATCGGTGGGCTTCGACGGGCCGGACTTCGTCAACCTGGCCGTGGGCCTGGACACCGACCTGCCGCCGCAGGCGTTGAACGACTGGCTGCACGCGCTGGAAGACCGCCACGGTCGGCGGCGCGACGTGCCGCGCTTCTCCGACCGCACCCTGGACGTGGACATCGTGTTCTACGACCGCCTGGTGACCGAAGGCCCGGGACACCTGCAGGTGCCGCGCGACGAGTTGAAGCACGCCTTTGTGCTAAGGCCGATCGCCGATATCGCCCCGGACTTCGTGCACCCGGTGTCAGGCCGCTCGATGGCCGAGCTGTGGACGGCATTCCCGGCCGAATCGGCGTCGATGTCCGTCGAGCCCTGGCTGGTGCCGGGCTCCGGCTGAGCGGGAGGCCCCACGCGCCCGTCCGCTGCGGCAGAATGGGGTCTTCGCCAGAGGAGGGGGAGTCATGGGCAAGTTCGCACGTAGCTGGGAGCTGATGAAGGCGAGTGCCGGGGTGTTGCGCTCGGACAAGTCGCTGCTGGTGTTTCCGCTGTTGTCGGGACTGTGCAGCCTGGTCGTGATGGCCAGTTTCCTGATCCCGGTAGCCAGCATGACCGTCGAAGGTGCGCGGCTCGGCGTGCAGTACAAGCACGGTCTGTCGACCGCGTCGTGGACCCTGCTGTTTGCGTTCTACCTGGTGCAGTACTTCGTAATCATCTTCTTCAACACCGCGCTGGCCGGCGTGGCGCTGAAGCGCCTGCGTGGCGAGCAGGCCGGTGTGGGCGACGGTCTGGCCCTGGCCGCCTCGCGCATCGGCGCGATCTTCGGCTACGCGCTGATCGCCGCCACCGTGGGCCTGCTGCTGCGCATGCTGCAGGAACGGTTGGGCTTGATCGGCCGCTTCATTGTCGGCCTGATCGGCCTGGCCTGGACCGTGGCCACCTTCCTGGTGGTGCCGGTGCTGGCCGGCGAGGGGGTGGGTCCGGTGGATGCGGTCCAGCGCAGCGTCGAGCTGTTGCGCCGCACCTGGGGCGAGAACCTGATCGGCAATGCCGGGCTCAGCGTGGTGTTCGGGCTGATCGGCTTCCTGCTGGCGCTGGCCTCGGTGGCGGCGGTGATCGGTGCCTTCGCTACGCAATCGGTGGTCGCGGGCGTCACCGCGGTGGCCGTCGTGGTGCTGGCCTTCATCGTGCTGGCGCTGGTGCAGTCCTCGCTGCAGGGTATCTACGCGGCCGCGCTGTATCGCTATGCCGAGGAAGGCGAGGCCGGCGCGGGCTTCCCGCCGGCCCTGCTCGAGCAGGCGTTCCGCACCAAGGGTTGAGCGTCACACCGACAGCGTGCGTCCGCCGTCGATGCGGATCACCTGGCCGGTCACGAAGGGGGCGTCGCGCAGCAGCCACAACACGGCGCTGGCGACGTCCTCGGGCGTGCCGGCGCGCTTGAGCGGCGTGCGCTCGAGCATCGACCGCTTGTCGTCGTAGGCCTTGCCCTCGCTGGGCCACATCACCGCACCGGGCGCCACGGCATTGACCCGCACCTGCGGGCCCAGGTCCAGGGCCAGCGAGCGGGTCATCGCCAGCAGGGCGGCCTTGGCCATGCAGTACACCGGATGGTCGGCCAGCGGCCGTTCGGCATAGATGTCCACCAGGTTGACGATGGCGCCGCCGGCCTGGCGCAGCGCCGGCGTGGCGGCCTGGGCGAGGAAGAACGGTGCCTGCGCGTTGGAGGCAAACAGCTCGTCCCATTGTGCGGGCGTCGCACTGCCTACCGGGGTGGGATAGAACGCCGAGGCGTTGTTGACCAGTGCGTCGAGCCGGCCGAACCGCGACAGGGTGGTAGTGACCAGCTCGGGCAGCATCTCCAGTGCGGCCAGTTCCGCATGCGCCAGCTCCACGCTGCCCTCGCGCCGTTGCTCGAGCTCGGTGGCCAGGGCTTCGGCCGCGTCGGCCGAGTGGCGGTAGTGCAGCACCAGATCGTAGCCGGCGGCATGCAGGGTACGGGCGATCACCGCGCCGACGCGTCGACCGCTACCGGTGACCAGGGCGACCGGACGGGGATGGGTGGAACTCATGGGTACTTCCGTTCAGCAGGATGGCCCCAGCTTGCCGCAAAGCGCGTGACAGTTCATCGGGGCGTGGTCGCCGCCTCGCCGCCGTCATCCTCCGCATCGACGAAGCCCACATCGGCGGCGAACAGGGCGATGGCGGTCGCCGCCACCTGCCGGGTGTCGTAATACGCGTAGGCGCCGACGCCGACCGCACCGACCACCGGCAGCCAGCGCGAGACGCCCGCGCCGACCGCGCGCTGTCCGACCTTCATGCCCAACTGTTTGGCGATGCGTTCGACCACCGTGTAGGTGACGCGGCGGAACAGCAGGCGGTCGCCCATGCGCACTACCAGGTCGCGGAAGGCCTGCGCGGCAGTGTGGCGGAACAGGCACCACAGCATCTGCTCGCGGCCGAGCGAGGCCTGTTTGCCGAAGCTGGCGGCGATGTCACTGACCAACTGCGCCTGGATGCGCCAGATCGCCAGCAATTCCGGCAGCACGGTCATCCAGCCCAGCGGACCGGGCGGCAACGCCAGCGAGCCGGCGGTGACCGCGGCCCGCCGCGCCGCGCGTCGCCCCAGCTCGCCAGCCGTCGCCCGGGGATCGGTGCTGGGACCGACCTCCGCCGGCGGAATCCGGCTGACGAAGTCGATCAGGGCACGGGTTGCGCGGTCGTGCGCCGCCGGGTCGTAGGGCACGGGCAGCGAGCGGTCGGAAGGCGACATGTTCTTTCCTGGGGTGCGCGGGGCGGCGACGGGCCGGGTGCCCAGTGTCGAGCCGGCGCGATGAAGGGCGGGGCAATGCCGGGGAACGGACCATGACTCGTGGCAGGGTGCCTTCCAGTCACTACAGCAATGTTATAACGTATCGATTCAGTACCGTTCCTTTCCCTGTCACTTGGAAGCTCATGAAACCTCGCCTGCTCGTCCTCAGCCTTGCCTGCGCCCTCGGTGCCTCGCCCGTGTCCGCCACCGATGCCCCCGCCGGCCCCGCTCCTTCGGAGACGCCGGCAGCCCGCAACAAGCCGGCGCAGGTCAAGCAATTGGGCTCGGTGGATGTGAGCGCCGCGCTGGACCAGGCGCGCAACGCGCTGTCGCCCGACACCGGTTCCAGCCAATACGTGATCGACCAGAAGGCGATCGCGCAGTTGCCGCTGGGTGCCGCTACGCCGTTGAACCAGGTGGTGCTGCAGGCGCCGGGTGTGGTGCAGGATTCCTACGGCGGCCTGCACGTGCGCGGCGACCACGCCAACCTGCAGTACCGCATCAACGGGGTGATCATTCCCGAGTCGATCTCCGGCTTCGGCCAGACGCTGGATACGCGCACCATCGAGAACGTGAAGCTGCTCGACGGCGCACTGCCGGCGCAGTACGGTCTGCGCACCGCCGCCGTGGTCGACATCACTACCCGCAACGGCCATGACCTGGGCAACGGCGGCAGTGTCGGTGTCACCGGCGGCGCGTTCGGTACGCTCAATCCGAATGCATCGATCTGGGGAAGCAAGGACCGCTGGAGCTGGTTCCTCACCGCCAACTACCTGGAGAGCGACGTCGGCGTGGAGAACCCCACCGCCAGCCGCAAGCCGGTCCACGACCATACCAACCAGGTCAAGGCGTTCGGCGACGTCTCCTACCTGATCAATGACGACACCCGCCTGAGCTTCATGTTCGGCGCGGCGAACAGCCGCTTTCAGATCCCGAACAACCCGGACCAGCAACCGAGCTTCGGCTACCTCGGCCAGACTGGTTTCAACTCCGCCGACCTCAACGAGCGCCAGCGCGAGACCACCCGCTTCGGCGTGCTGTCGCTGCAGGGCAAACTGGGTGGGACCGACTACCAGGTGGCGCTGGGGCAGCGCTATTCCAGCCTGCAGTTCACGCCCGACCTGATCGGCGACCTGATGTTCAACGGCGTCGCCTCGGCCATCGATCGCAGCAACCGTGCCAGCACGCTGCAGGCGGATTTCGCCACCCCACTGGGCGACAGCCACACGCTACGCTACGGCGTCTACGGCAGCTTCGAGCGCGCGCCGAGCAGCAACGACGCATGGGTGTTCCCGGCCGACGCCGCCGGCAACCCCACCAGCACCGCGCCGCTCGAGATCCTCGACGGCAACCGGCTGACCGCCAAGACCTGGTCCGCCTACGTGCAGGATGAGTGGAGCATCGGCGACAGGCTGACGGTGAACTACGGACTGCGCGGCGACGAGTACCAGGCCTTCCGCACCGAGAGCCAGCTCAGCCCGCGCCTCGGCGCGGTCTACCAGGCCACCGATTCGACCGTGCTGCATGCCGGCTATGCGCGCTACTTCACGCCGCCGGCGACCGAGGCGATCACCACGGCCAACATTGCCAAGTTCAACGGCACCACCAACCAGCTGCCCGACAACGGCAACAACACGCCGCTGTCCGAGCGCTCGGACTATTTCGACGCGGGCATCTCGCAGAACGTCGGCTCGAACCTCACGCTGGGCCTGGACGCCTACTACCGCAAGGTGCAGCGCCTGCAGGACGAGGGCCAGTTCGGCGCCGCGCTGGTGTACTCGACCTTCAACTACGCCAAGGGCCGCATCAAGGGCGTGGAGTTCACCGCCAACTACGACAACGGGCCGCTCAGCGCGTACTTCAATCTCGCCGCCAGCCGCGCGATGGGCACGCACGTCATCACCAGCCAGTACAACTTCGCGCCGGACGACCTCGCCTACGTCGCCGATCACTGGATCTTCCTCGACCACGACCAGGCGTATTCCTCGTCCGGCGGCGTCAGCTATGCGTTCGGCGACGACACCCGGATCGGTGCGAACTACCTGTTCGGCAGCGGCCTGCGCAAGGACGGCACGGTGCCGAACGGCGCCTCGCTGCCGGCGTATTTCCAGCTCAACCTGAGCGTGTCGCACGATTTCGAGTTCACCAGCACCGGCAAGCTGCACACCCAGCTTGCCCTGATCAACGCACTCGACCGCACCTACGAGTTGCGTGACGGCAGCGGCATCGGCGTCGGTGCGCCCCAGTTCGGTCCCCGTCGCGGCGTGTACGTCACGCTGCAGAAGGACTTCTGAGGCAGCGGGCGCCCCGCCGCTTCCTCCCGGAGGCGGGGCGCCCGCCGCGGCATCGCCCCCGCCGCGGTCCACGCCGATGCCGTTCCGGCGGGCCGTGCCCCGGATCGTCCGGGGCACGGCCCGGTCCGGACCACCCGGTGGCCACGGCCTGGCCCGGTCGACCCGTTATCCTTGCGCGTTCCAACACCTCAAGACGCGCCATGCAGGACCGACTTCCCGAACCTTCCGTCGACGAACGCGCGCACTCCGGGCGCCTGGTCGCGATGCTGCGCGCCGAGATCGCTGCGCACGGCCCGATGCCGTTCGACCGCTACATGGAGCGCTGCCTTTACGCGCCCGGACTGGGCTACTACAGCGCCGGCACCACCAAGTTCGGGGCGGCCGGCGATTTCACCACGGCGCCGGAACTCGGCGAGCTGTTCGCACGCTGCGTGGTGCAGGCGATGCTGCCGGTGCTCGCCGCTTGCGGCAGCGGCGCCGATTTCCTCGAGCTGGGCGGCGGCAGTGGCGCTTTCGCCGAGGTCGCCTTGCGGGCGATGGGCGAGGCACGATCACTGCCTCGCCACTACCTCATCCTCGAGCCCAGCGCCGATCTGCGCCAGCGTCAGCGTGAGCGCCTGTCGGCCGCCTTGCCCGCCGAGGTCGTCGCGCACGTGCGCTGGCTGGACCGACCGCCATCCGAACCCTGGCGCGGCGTGCTGTTCGCCAACGAAGTGGTCGACGCACTGCCGGTGGTCCGTTTTGCGATCCGCAACGGGGCGGTCGTCGAGGAATACGTCGCGCTCGACGCCAACGGTCGCCTGGTACGCGAGGACCTTCCGGCGTCGGAGGCCACGGAGCGTGCCGTTCGCGCGCTGGAGCAGGCACTTGGCACCCCGTTCGCCGACGGCTACCGCTCGGAGCTGCTGCCGCAGATGGATGCATGGATCTCGAGCATCGCCGGCTCGCTCGAAGTGGGCGCGATGCTACTGGTCGACTACGGCTTTACACGCCGCGAGTACTACCTGCCCGGACGCCGCGACGGCACGCTGATGGCGCACTACCGCCATCGCGCCCACGCCGATCCGTTCTACCTGCCGGGACTCAACGACCTCACCGCCTCGGTCGATTTCACCGCACTGGCCGAGGCAGGCGGGCGCGCCGGCTTCGCGCTGGTGAACTATCTGCCGCAGTCGGCTTTCCTGATGGCATCGGGCTTGCCGCGGGCGTTCGAGGCGGCGTTTGCCGCCGCACCCGACGAGGCCACGCGCTATCGGCTGGCCCAGCAGGTGAAACGGCTGACCCTGCCCGAGCAGATGGGCGAGCGCTTCCAGGCGATGCTGTTCGCGCGCGGTCTCGATCCGCTGCCCATCGACGAGGACCTGGTCGGCGAGCGTCCGGCGGCGCGACTGTGACAGCGGCCGGCGCGCACGTGCGCTGGCTCGCCGCTGGGTCGCGCCGGGCCTGGCGATCGTGGCCTGGACGCTGTGGATGGCGCTGCGCCCCGATCCCGGCATCGCGTTGGCGATGCCGGAGGGCGACAAGCTGCTGCACGCGTTCACCTTCACCTGCCTGATGGGCTGGTGGGGCAACGTCTATGTTGCTCGCCGCGCACGGGTCTGGGCGGCATTTGGCTGCCTCGTGTACGGCGTCTTCATCGAGGGCTGGACCCGCCGCGCGATGCCGATGCCGTCGACGTGCCCGCCGACACCGCGGGTATCGGCGTGGCCCTGCTGCTGCGCCCACCGCTGGCGCGGCTCGACGCCACGGTCAGTGGCCCGCCGGCGCGTTTGAGGCGCTGGCAGGGGCGTCGATGCTCGCGGCTGGCGCGGGCAACGGCTGCACCGGGGTGCTGTCCCCGGGACGCCGTGCCAGTTCGCCGTGCTTGAACAGGTTTGCGGCCACCTGGTAGTAGGCGATCGCCTCGTCCACCAGGGTCTGGTCGACCGGGTGCGCCGGAGTGGCGTCGCCGGTGTCGAAGTCGGGCACCAGCTGCTCCATCTTGCGTCCGGGCTCCAGTGCGGTGAGCACGCCGTGGCGCAGGTAGCCGAGCTTCTCGTAGGTGGCCGGGAAGGCGCGCTCGCGACCGGGCTCGAGCTGGAACACGTCGTAGCCGAAGAAGCGGCTGCGGTAGCTGAAGTGCAGCAGGCCGAGCAGGGTCGGCGGCACGTCGATCTGTGCGGTCAGGCGCTGCACCTTTTGCGGCGGAATGTGCGCGGGCGAATAGATGAACAGGGGGATGTGGTAGCGGTTGATCGGAATGCTCGCCTTGCCGGCGCTTGACGCGTCGTGGTCGGCGGTGATCACGAACACGGTATCCTTGAAGTACGGCTTGTCCTTGGCGCGCTTGAGGAAGTCGCCGATCGCCCAGTCGGTGTAGGCCACCGCACCGGCGCGCGAGCCTTGCGGAAAATCCACGCGCCCGGCCGGGAAGGTGTATGGCCGGTGGTTGGAGGTGGTCATGATGTGCAGGAAGAACGGCTTGCCCTGCGCGTGGATCCGGTCCATCTGCGCCAGCGCCATGGTGTACAGGTCCTCGTCGGACACGCCCCACACATTCTCGTGGTGGATGACAGCACCCTTCGGGTAGTCCTTGCGGTCCACCGCCAGGTACCCGTTGTGGCTGAAGAAGTAGTTCATGTTGTCGAAGTAGCCGTAGCCACCATAGACGAACTCCGACACGTAGCCGCGATCGTTGAAGATGTCGGCCAGCGAGAACAGGTTCTCGTTGCCCTTCATCTTGATCACCGAGTCGCCCGGCGTCGGCGGGATCGACAACGACAGCGCCTCCAGACCGCGCACAGTGCGGGTGCCGTTGGCATAGGCGTTGTCGAAGAACATGCTCTGGTCGGCCAGCGCGTCGAGTTTCGGGGTCAGGTGCTGCTTGTTGCCGAACACGCCGAGGTAATCGGCCGACAGGCTCTCCACGCTGATCAGCACTACGTTGAGGTGCTCCTCGGGACCGACATGGCGGATCTCGCGGGTGAGGTCGTGCAGGTTGTCGTTGAGGTAGGTCGCTTCCGGCGTCTTCAGCAGCTTGCGCACGCGGGCGTAGGCGTCGTCCTCGGGCAGCGTGCGGTAGAACTTGGCGTAGTCCAGGTGGCTGGAACGGAACGCGGCGAAGAACTGGAAGATGCCGTTGCCGGCCAGCTCGTTGACGTAGTTGTTGTCGGTGCGGTCCTTCATGTCGGCGGTGAAGCCGGCGGTGACCAGCACGCTCAGCACCAGCCACACCAGGGCCAGCAGGCTGCGGCTGCCGAAGCGCGAGCCTTCGTCGCGGCGCCATATGCGCCGCCGCGTCAGCCACAGCACCAGCACCGCACCGACTGCCAGCAGGGCCAGCCAGGTACCGATCGGGTAGGACTCGCGGATGTTGCCGATCACCTCGGTGGTGTAGACGAGGTAGTCCACCGCGATGAAGTTGAAGCGCACGCCGAACTCGTTCCAGAACACCAGCTCGGAGGCGGCCACGAACATCAGGCCGAACAGCATCGCCAGGCCCAGGCCATACAGATAACCGCGACCGCTACGCCGGTTGTAGGCCAGCGCGGGCAACGGCAACAGGTACAGCACCAGGATCGCCAGCGGCCACACCTCGTGCAGGCTGGCCTGCCACTTCAGGTAGAGCAGGCCCCAGCAGAGCCCAAACCCTGCCAGTAGCGCGCCGATCCAGCCGATCCAGCCGGTCACGCTGCGCACCAGCGGGCGGTCGGTCGGAACGATCCACAGGAACAGCACCAGCGGCCACGCCACGTAGACGAAGGTCACCAGGTCGGCGATCGCGCCGACACCGAAGGCGTAGAGGTAGTTGAGCGGGTTCGGGCTCACGCCCTTGCCGGTCATCACCAGCAAGGCGATACGGGTGACCACGCCGATCACCAGGTAGGTGGCGGCCAGCCAGCCGAGCGGGCGTAGGCGCTGGCGCATCGGCGAGGAAGGGCGGGGGCTCAGGGACACGGGTAACTCCATCGAAAAGCGCTGCGCGCGGCTGCTGGCGCAAGAACAAACCTCACATGCTAGCGGCTTTCACCTGAGCGATTGCCGTAACCCGGGCAGCCTCCATCGCCTCGCCGACAGCCGGACCGGCCAGTCCGGCGGCCACGAACGGTGCCGCGGTAACCGCGGCGGCCGCCGCGCAGGCGCGCCGCAGGTAGTCGCCGGCCGGATAGGCGTCGTCGCCATGGCCCAGCCGGCCGCGCTTGTCGGCCCAGCAGGCGGCGAGGAACGTATCCAGCCGGGCCGGCCGGCGCAGCGCGTCCAATGCGCCGAGCAGTCTGAGCACGGTGTCGGGCCGGAGTTCCAGCGCCCGGTGCGCATTGAGGTGCTCGCGGCAGACCAGCCCGGCCAGCGTGGCGTGCTCGGTCGGCACTTTCAGCCGGGCAGACAGCGCGCGCACGAGCGGCACGCCGGCGTGCTCGTGGCCGATATGCCGGGGCAATGCATCGCCCGGCGTAAGCGCCTTGCCCAGGTCGTGACAGAGCGCGCAGTAGCCGACCAGATCGTCCCCGGGAGCGATCGTCGCGGCGGCATCGAGTACCAGTTCCATATGCGTGCCGGTGTCGACCTCCGGATGGAACTCGGGCCGTTGCGGCACGCCGTACAGCGCGTCCAGCTCGGGGAACAGCACGGCAAGTGCGCCGCTGTCGCGCAGCACGCGCAGGAACGCCGACGGCCGCGCTTCGGCCAGCGCGCGCCGGGTCTCGGCCCACACGCGTTCGGGTACCAGATGATCCACCTCCCCGTTCGCCACCATCCGGCGCATCAGCGCCGTCGTCTCCGCTGCCACGGTGAAGCCGAGCGGTGCGAGGCGCGCGGCGAAGCGCGCGACGCGCAACAGGCGCACCGGGTCCTCGACGAATGCCGGCGAGACGTGGCGCAACACGCGCGCTTGGATGTCCTGCAAGCCGCCGAAGGGGTCGACCAGCGCGCCGGACTCGTCCTGCGCGATGGCATTGATGGTGAGGTCGCGCCGCGCCAGGTCTTCTTCCAGCGTCACCTCGGGATCGGCATGGAAGGCGAAGCCGTGGTAGCCGCGGCCGGTCTTGCGTTCGGTGCGTGCCAGCGCGTATTCCTCGCCGCTGTCCGGGTGCAGGAAGACCGGGAAGTCCTTGCCGACAGGGCGGTAGCCGAGGGCAATCAGCTGGTCCGGCCGCGCGCCGACCACGACGTGATCCCGATCGACCACCGGCCGGCCGAGCAACTGGTCGCGGACGGCGCCGCCGACAAGATAGATGCGCATCGCGGCATTCTGCCATGACGGTCCTTCACGCCCCCGCAACGGCATCGGCGGACGTCGGGCGTTATCCTCAGGCGATCCGTCTGCCGCCCGAGGGAACGCCGTGAAGCGTCGCAGTCTCCGCCCCGTCCTCGCCGCGATGCTGCTGCTGGCCAGCACCGCCGCCGCCGCCCAGGCCAATCCGGCCGCGACTCGCGCCTACATCGACAAGGCCTGGTCCACGCTCACCCGTGCCACCGACGACTGCGCTTCGCTGGTCGATCCGAAGGTCGCCACCGAACCGGTGCTCTACCTGCCAGCCGACGTGCCGATGCCGGCCTCGCTCGAGGCCACCCGGCAGCGCTGCAAGGTCGACGTGCGGCGGCTACCGCGGGTGGTCACCGCATTGGGCCAGATCGATGCGCGCACGCTGCCGGTGCAGGGCCTGCTGTACCTGCCGCATCCGTACGTGGTGCCCGGCGGCATGTTCAACGAGATGTACGGCTGGGACAGCTACTTCATCGTGCTGGGCCTGGTCGCTGACCACCGCGAGGATCTGGCGCGCGGCATGGTCGACAACTTCCTCTACGAGATCGACCACTACGGCGGCGTGCTCAACGCCAACCGCAGCTACTACTTCAGCCGCTCACAGCCGCCGTTCCTCGGGGAGATGGTCCGCGCGGTGCTGGACGACCCGGCCAGCTTCCCCGACGCGGATGCCGCCACCGCCTGGCTGCGCAAGGCTTATCCGCTGGCGGTGAAGGACCATGCGATCTGGCTGAGCAAGCCGCATCAGGCCGGAGACACCGGCCTGGCGCGCTACATGGATCTGGGCACCGGCCCGGTGCTGGAGATGCGCAACGCCGATTACCTCAAGGGCGTGATCCGCTATCTGGAAAAGCATCCGGCGAAGAACCGCGGCTACCTGGTCAAGGCGCCCGAGCACCCGGATGCGGCCGAAGCGGCGCGCCTGAAGGTCAGCAGCTGCGATCTTGCCGCCTCGCCCATCTGTGCCGACGCCTGGGTCGACGGCTATCGCCTCAGCGCCGACTACTACGCCGGTGACCGCGCGATGCGTGAGTCCGGCTTCGATACCAACTTCCATTTCGGGCCCTACGGCGCCGCGACCCACCACTATGCGGCGGTGGGCCTCAACAGCCTGCTGTATCGCTACGAGCGTGACCTGCACGACTTTGCGCTGCGGTTGGGCAAGCCGGCCGAGGCGGCGCACTGGGCGACGCTGGCGACGCAGCGCAAGGTGGCGATGAACAAGTACCTGTGGCGCGCCGACCGCGGGCTGTTCATGGATTACGACACCACCACCGGCAAGCCTTCGGACGAGCCCTACCTCACGACGTTCTATCCGCTTTGGGCGGGGCTGGCGACGCCCGCCCAGGCGAAATCGGTGTGCGACCAACTGGCGCTGTTCGAGCGCAAGGGCGGGTTGGCGATGAGCCAGGACGCCAGCGGCGCGCAGTGGGACCAGCCGTTCGGCTGGGCGCCGACCAACTGGCTGGCGGTGAAGGGGCTGGACGACTATGGCTTCCGCGACGATGCACGCCGCATCGCCAGGAAGTTCGCCGGCACCGTGGACCGCAGCCTGGCCGCCGACGGCACCATCCGCGAGAAATACAACATGGTCAGCGGCAACGCCGACGTGCAGATCACCGCCGGCTACACCGAGAACGTGATCGGCTTCGGCTGGACCAATGGCGTGTGGCTCAAGCTGCACCAACTGCTCGACCGCGCGCCGGCCGGCAAGGCCGAGACCGCCAAGGCGGTACGCTGAGGCGACCGGTCAGCGCTTGTGCCGGCGCGCCGCGTCCAGCCGCTTTTGCCGCGGCAGGCCGGACACCAGCTGCTGCAGCCAGAGCGTGAGCGGCTGCGGCACGATGCCCAGCGCGGCGTAGCCGTCGCTCTTGCCGACCGAGTCGGTGCGCAGCGAGCGGAAATTGTCCAGCGAGAACGGCTTGCCCGGCAGCAGTTCGGCGACCTGTGCCTGCAGCCGGCCCAGTGCATCGGGCAGCGGCAGGATGCGCGTGTGCAGGCCGGCCGTATCGCGGATCGCGCCGACAATGGCGCCCAGGGTCAACACCTCCGGTCCGTAAAGTTCGAAGCTGCGCTGGCGCGAGAGTGCGTCGTCGGCGACGCAGCGTGCGATCGCCTCGGCCACGTCGCCTACCCACGTGGGCGCCATCTTCGCCTGTGCACGGGCCAGTGGCAGCACCGGCGTCATCTTCAGGATTTTCACGAAGCGCCCGACCAGGCCGTCACCGTCGCCGAAGATCACGCTGGGCTGGTAGATCGTCCACGCCAGTCCGGACTGGCGCACCCGCGCCTCGGCTTCGCCGCGGGTCTTCAGGTACTGGCTCAGGCCCTGGCCGGCCTTGAGCGAGCTCATCTGGTGCAGGCGGTTCACGCCGGCGGCGCGACAGGCGTCGATCACCCTGCCGGTCAGCTCCACATGCACGCGCTGGAAGGTCTGCCGGCCCCGGCTGTTGAGGATGCCGATCAGGTTGACCACCGCATCGGCGCCGGCGAACGCGGCGCGTAGCCGGTCGGTGTCATGCACGTCGGCACTCACCAGCCTCACGCCGGGGATCACGGCGATGGCGCGGTGCTGCTCGCGATTGCGGGTCAGTACGGTGATGCGGTGACCGTCGCGGGACAGCCGGTGCAGCAGGTGGCTGCCGACGAAGCCGGTGCCTCCGAGCACGACAAGGGCCTGGGCGGTCATGCGGAAAATCCTCGAGTGATCAGGACGAAGCCGGGCTCGGCGGGACCGCGACCGTGGCGCCGTCGGCCGGCGTTCCCGCGGCCGTCGTGGCCGGACAGCTCACCGGCTTGCGAACCGCCCCGGGGCCTGGCGGCACGTAGGCCTGGCCGATCGGCGTCATCCGCGCATCCAGCGGTATCGCGCGCCCGGTCAGCCGCCAGTCGTAGATCACGCTAAAGGCCATCACCCGCGCCACGTATTCGCGGGTCTCCTTGTACGGAATGGTGGCGGTGAACAGATCCGGTGGCAGTGTGCTGCGCTCGCCGAGCCACTGGTCGACCTTCACCGGGCCGGCGTTGTAGGCCGCGCTGGCCAGCCAGGGTGCGCCATTGAAGCGCTGCGCCATCTGTGCGAGGTAGCGCGTGCCCAGTTGCACGTTGGTCGTCGGGTCGTAGAGCGAATCGCCGCCGGCCCACGGCAAGCCGTAGGCGCGGGCCACCTGCGCGCCGGTGGCCGGCAGCAGTTGCATCAGGCCACGCGCGTCGGCGCCGGAGTGGGCATCGCTCATCCACGCGCTCTCGGCGCGGGTGATCGCATAAGCCCAGGCCGGATCGATGCCGGCCTGCGATGCCTGCTCGATCATGTGGTCCTGCCGCGCCAGCGGAAAGCGCAGGTCGTACAGGCGCAGCGCGTCCCCGCTGGAGAAGGTGAACACGGCGCGGTCGTACCAGCCGCGCCGGTTGGCCAGCAGGGCCGCCTCGCGCCTGGTCGCCACGTCGCTGCCGGCCAGCGCGCGGGCCCACTCGCGGCGCGCATCGCGGGGCAGGCCCACGGCGTACAGTTCGAAAGCGCGCTGCATGCCGGGCTCGGCAAGCAGGTTCTGGGCGATCGCGGGATCGTCGCCGATCGAGTCCGGGCAGATCGCATACGGGCTGTCGCTGCGGTCCGCGGCGAGAAAGCCGAAGTAGGTAGGTTCGGTGGCGAGCTCCGCATACAAGGCATCGGCCTGCCGGGTGCGTCCCAGCGCCGCGAGGGCGCGCGCCTTGAAGTAGTCCCACTCGCTGTCCTGGCGCTGATCCGGCGCCAGGGCGTCGATCGCCTGCAGCACCGCGCGCCAGTCCTGCCGCGCCAGTGCCACGCGCACCCGCCACTCGCGGGTGGCATCGGTCTGCGCGCTGGCGGGCAGCTCGCGCAGCCGCTGCAGCGCGTGTTCGTCGAAGTCGGTGGCATGGAACAGCGCCAGCGCGGCCAGCACCTCGTCGCGTTGCGACGAGCTGAAGTGGAAACGTCGTTGCAGGTGCAGCCAGCCGGTATCGGCGGCATCCGTGTCGCGTCGGGCCAACCGCCGCAGGGCGAGCGCGGCGGCTTCGCGATGACGCGGCGTGTCGGGCCAGCGTGCTGCCTCCTTCACTGCCTTGGCGGGATCCCGCAGGGCCAGCGCGAGGCGTTGCGCGGCGGTCGCATCGCGCTGCGGAAGCCAGGCCGCCAGCGACGCGACGGTGCCGCCAGCACCCGCCGCGATGGCGCGATCGATCCGCGCCCACAACCGGGCCGGCGTGAGCAAGCCGGCATCGTGCGCGGCCTGCAGTACCGGATCGCATGCGTTCGGCAACGAGGCCTTCCGCCACAGCGCGTCGAGGTCCTTATCGAAATCCAGCCGATGCCCCTGCGCCATCCGCGCCTGCAGTTCGTCGCAGGCCAGCGCATCGCCCAGGCCGTCCCGGTACAGCGCCATGAAGTCGGGCCAGTCCTGCCGGCGTGCCAGCTCGCCGAGGAACGCGCGGTGCAGGTCGTCGGCGGGAATCAGGCCGGGGTAGCGCTTCAGGTAGTCCTGCACGCGGGCGGTGTCGATCTGCTGCAGGTCGTGCTCGAGGGACGCCGCCTCCAGGTAGGGGTACAGCACGTACTGCTGCAGGCCGCGCGCCTGCGCGCGCCAGGCGTCGCCACCGAGCTGGGCGGTTGCATAGGCCTGCCGGAACGCCTCGCGCTCGGCGTCTGCATTCGGCGCGGCGTCGCTGCCCCCGGCAACGGCGAGGAGCAGGATCAGGACGGCAAGGCGGGGAGCGCGGCGGAACGGCCGCGACGGGGGACGGGCAGCGTGCATTGGATCTCCTGCGTGCAACGTTTCGCAGTGTAGTGGAGCGCTCACTAACGGCGGCCAACAGCGTGACGCCCCACCTGCGATGGACGCGTGCAGGGCGCTGATACACTCGCGCGCTCGCCCCTCTTGCCGGATCGCCATGACCTCCGCGACCACGTCCTCGACGCGCCCGCACTGGCCGGTCTGGCTGGCGCTCTGGCTCGCCGCCGCGGCGGGCCTGTGGTGGTGGTGGGCGGCTGGCCGACCGGTGGCGCTACCCGACGCGCCGTCCTCGCGCATCGCCTGTGTGTCCTACTCGCCGTATCGCCGCGAGGGCCAGACACCGTACGACCCGGCGACCTTCATCACGCCGCAGCAGATCGATACCGACCTGCGTGCGCTTTCGCGCCGCTTCGACTGCGTGCGCACCTATTCCGAAGGCCAGGGACTCGATGCCGTGCCGGCGATTGCCGGACGCTATGGCATGAAGGTGTTGCTGGGAGTGTGGATCGGTCGCGATCCGGTGGCCAACCAGCGGGAGATCGCCCTGGCCGCGGCTGCTGCGCGGGCGCATCCGGACGTGCTTCGCGGCGTCATCGTCGGCAACGAGGTGCTGCTGCGTGGCGAGCAGTCGTCCGCGGCACTGGCCGGCTACCTGCGCCAGGCGCGGGCGGTGCTGCCGCCGGCCGTTCCGGTGACCTACGCCGATGTGTGGGAGTTCTGGCTGCGCCACCCGGAGCTGGCCAGCTCGGTCGACTACATCACCATCCACGTGCTGCCCTACTGGGAGGACGATCCGGTGCCGCCGGAGCGTGCCGTACAGCACGTGGCCGACGTGTACGCGCGGGTGCGCGCAGCGTTTCCCGGCAAGCCGGTGATGATCGGCGAGACCGGCTGGCCCAGCGCCGGCCGGCCACGCGAGGCAGCCACCGCGAGCCTGGTCAACGAGGCGCGTTACCTGCGCGAGTTCCTTCGTTATGCGGCGACCGTGCAGATGCCGTACAACGTGATCGAGGCGTTCGACCAGGCCTGGAAGCGCGAGCAGGAGGGCACGGTCGGCGGCTACTGGGGCATCTTCGATGCGCACGCAGAGCCGAAATTCCCCATGCAGGGGCCGGTGGTGGAGATCCCCCGCTGGTGGCTGGGGCCGCTCGTTGCGCTGGCGATGGCCGGCCTGTTCGTGGCCGCGGGCGGCTGGCGGAGATCCTGGCGGGGCATGCGCGGCTGGCTGGCCCTGGCCGGAGCCGGCATCGGCTGCGGTACGGCGCTGGCGTGGCAGGTGCACCAGATGCTCTACGCCTGTGGCCCTTGGTGGGAATGGGCGGTCAGTATCGGCGCGTGCCTGCTGGCACTGGGTACGGCGCTTGCGCTGGCGCGAGCGCTGGCCGCGTGGCTGGCCGGCGCGGTGGCGCTGCCGGCCGACGCGCGCCTGCGCTTCGGATGGCTGTTCGTGCTCGCCTACTACGGCCTGCTGATGGTGTTCGACGGCCGTTACCGGGATTTTCCGCTCGGCCTGTTTGCCCTGCCGGCGCTGGGTTATGCGCTGCTCGCCTTGCTCGGGCGCGCAACCCTTGCCTCATCGTCGCGCGAGGAACGTTTCCTGGCCCTGCTGCTGGTGCTGCTCGGGGCGACGGTGCTGGCACAGGAACTGGCGCTCAGTCCGGTGGCCTGGCTATGGTTCGCCTTGAACGTCCTGCTGGCGTCGGTTGCCTGGGTAGCCCGCCCGCGTCGGATCGCTCGCGCGCACCAGTAGCAGGGCGCCGACCAGCAGCGCCAGGGCGCCGCTCTGGTAGCAATACAGCTCGATCGCCAGCAGGCCCAGCGCAGCGGCGATGGCGGCGCTCCAGTGGCGCCGGTACAGCAGGGCGAAGGCCGCCGCGACCAGCGCCACGATGCCGTAGATGTCATGCAGGAAACCCTGCACGACCAAATCGCGCAGGGCGCACCATGCGGGCGCGTTCGGGCCACCGGCCGAGCACCGGTCGCCCAGTCCTGGCGGTTCGACCAGGCCGTAGCGAAGCGTCGCGGCGACCGCGCCGGCAAGCAGTACCGCGAGCCAGCCAAGCGCTGGCCGCATCCGCTGCCCGCGCATCAGCGACGCACCCGCTGCAGCCGCGGCGCGACGTGCGCCGGCAGGCGTACCTCGGCGGCGATCGGCAGGTGGTCGGAGAACGCCTGCGGCAGGGTCCAGACCTTGTCCAGGTGACTATCGGCCGAGGTGAGGATGTGGTCGAGCGCGCGCCGCGGCTTCCAGCTCGGGAAGGTCGGCGTGGGCTGCTCCGGCGGCTGCAGCCGGCACTTGGCGAACAGATGCCCCATTTCGGCGCTGTGTGCTTCGGTATTCAGGTCGCCCATCAACACTGCGTGGGGGAAATCGGCCAGCAGCTCGCCGATGAAGGCAAGTTGCTTGGCGCGCGCCGGAGCGCTCAGCGAAAGGTGGGCGATCATCACGGCCAGCGCATCCTCGCCCTCGCCGAAGCGGACCAGCATGGCGCCGCGGCCGGGAATGCGGCTCGGCAGCGGGTAGTCGTACACGCTGTGCGGTTCCATCCGGCTGATCAGGCCGTTGGCCGAGTGCGCCAGCTTGGCCAGCGGACGATTCGGCTGGTGGCTCCAGAATGGCATGCCGGCGGTTTCTGCCAGGTAGCGGGTCTGGTTGAGGAAGCCCGAGCGCAGGCTGCCGGCGTCCGCTTCCTGCAGGCCGATCACGTCGAACTGCGGCAGCAGCTCGGCGAGCCGGTCGAGGTTGTCCAGCTTGCTGCGCCCGGGCAGCACCGCATTGATGCTGCGGGTGACGTATTCCCGGTACTTTTGCACGCTGCCGCCTGCGAGGATGTTGCAGCTGAGCAGCCGCAGGCGGCGCTCGGGAGCTCGAGGGGCGGATCCGGTCATGGGAGGTTCGGGCGGTGCGGCGGGAGGGCAAACGGGCGACAGCATGCCGCGCGCCGCGTGAACGCCACGGCAGCCGCCGGACGGCTGCCGCGCTGCAGGCTTACTTGCCGGCCAGTTCGCGCTTGGCCAGCCACTGGGTCAATGCCGACAGTTGATCGAAATTGTGCACGTCGGCACTACGGTACTTGCCGTCGACCACGATGGTCGGCGTGCCGGTGACGCCCCATTTCTGGATCAACGCCAGGTCGCTCTTCATCTGCTTGGTGACCTCGTCCGAGGTCGCGATGCGCAGGAATTCCTCGCGGTTCACACCCTCGCGGGCATAGAAGTCGGCCAGCTCGTCGAGCGTGTTCATCGGGTAGTGCTGGTCGAACTTTTCCTTGAACAGCTCGAGGTGGGTCTTGTCGACCACGCCCAGCTTCCTGGCCGCGTAGTAGGCGCGGGCGAACGGCAGCCATTCGGCGCTGAATGGCGCCGGCACCAGCTTGAACACCACACCCTTGGGCAGCGCCTTGCGCAGCTTTTCCGCGTAGGGGGCGAAATGGTCGCAGTGGATGCAACCGTAGGAGAACACCTCCACCACCTCGACCTTACCCTCGGGGCTGTAGCGCTGCGCCGGACCGGGGATGCTCGCGTATTCGACGCCGTCGGTGTACGGCGCGCCGGGATCCTTGTCGGAGCCCGCCGAGCAGGCGGTCGCCAGCAGCAGGCCACCGACCAGGGCGAACAGTCGGACACGGGAGAGGTGCTTGAGCATGGAACGACTCCGCAAGAGGGGGACAGACTGGCAAGACCGCGGCACCGGCGAAAGGTGCCCGGCACTTACTTGCCAGCGGCTTCCTTGGCCACGAGGTACTGCGCCAGTTCGATCATCTGCGGGTAACCCCCGGCGCTGCGACCGTCGAAGCGGTACTTGCCGTCGATCACGATGGTCGGCGTGCCTTCCACGCCGTAGGCCTTCACCAGCTCGTCGGCGCGCTTGGCCTGGGTGTTGATGCTGAAGGAGTTGGCCACGCCCAGAAATTCCTTCGGATCGACGCCGTACCGGGCATAGACCTTCGCCGCGTCGGCGAGCGTCGGCAGCTCGGACATCGGCTTCAGGCCCTGGCCCTCGGCGCGCTCGGCACTCAGTTCCTTGGTCTTCCACACCGCGTCGTACATCGCGTCATTGGCCTTGCCTGCCACGCCCAGCGCCTGCGCGGTGAGGTACGCCCGCTGCAGCATCGGGAAGTTCTCCTGCGGGATGAACGACACCGGCAGGTAGGCCATCACCGCATCGGAGGGCAGGCTGGCGGCGAGCTTGTTCACCAGCGGATGGAAGGCGTTGCACATCGGGCAGCCGTAGGAGAACACCTCGGTCACTTCGATCTTGTCGGTGTTGGAAACCTTCGGTTGCGCCGGCTCGATGCGGAAGTAGTTCTTGCCTTCCACCCACTTCGGGTTTTCGACGAACGTGCTGGCCTTTGCCGGGGCGGCCGGAGCGGTCGCCGCGGTGGTGGTCGCCGCTGCCGGTGCGCTGGCGGCGGGTGCCGGGCTTGCGGCGGTGGTGCCGGCAGCAGCCGGCGTGGCAGCCGGTGCCGCAGAGGCGGTGCTGGCCGGTGCCGAAGCGGCCGGTGCCGGCGTGGACGCCGCTGCCGGCGCGCTGCTGTTGCTGGAATGGCTGCAGGCAGCCAGGGCGAGCAGGGCGGTACACAGGAACGGCAGGCGCTTCAGCATGGGGGTGTCCTTCGGATCGGCAGCGGGGACGCAAAAAATCGCGGACTGGAAACGATCACGCCGACCCGGGGGTCGGCGTGCGCGGGGTCACGGGGCCGAGGCGGCTGCCGTGTCGCCGGTATCGGCTGGGTGCAAGCCCTCGATGTAGCTGGCCAGTGCGGTGATGTCCTTGGCGTCGAGCTTCTGGGCGATTGCCGGCATGATCTGCGCGTGGGCGTCGGTACCCCAGACAGTGCCATCGTGCCAGGACTTCAGCGTGGCCTCGACGTATTGCGCGTGCTGGCCGGCAAGCTGCGGATAGACAGCGCCGGGGTTGCCGCGGCCGTCGATCAGGTGGCAGGCCATGCAGGCCGGAATGCCGCGCGCCGGGTCGCCTTCGCGATACAGCGTCTGGCCCTGCTTCACCAGTGCGTCGTCGGCGACGCCGGGGCGCACGGTCTGCGAAGCGAAGTAGGCGCCGATGTCGTGCATGTCCTGCTCCGACAGCGGCGTGGCCATCCCGAGCATGATCGGATTCTGGCGCTTGCCGGCCTTGAAGCTGGTCAACTGGCGCGCGATGTACGACTCATGCTGCCCGGCGAGTTTCGGGTATTGCGGATCGCTGGAGTTGCCGTCCATGCCGTGGCAGGCGCCGCAGACGGCCGCCTTGCCCTGGCCTGCGGTGGCGTCGCCCGGCTTCACCTCGGCGGTGGCCGCCGGTGCGGCAGCCGGGGCGCTGGCCGCTGCCGGAGCGGAGCTCGCGGCCGCGGCGGGCTTGGCTTCCTGCGCGGTCACCGCACCGGCAGACAGCGCGAACGTGAGGGCGGCAGCCGCCCCAAGCACAGCGTGCCGAAAATCGGCGAGCCGAAAACTCATACACTTGTCTCCCGAAAGACCTTGCAGATACTGCCGCCAATCCAGTCGTGCCTCGCGCGCGACCGGCAGAAACTGCAGGATTATCCCCGTGGCACCCTGACCGGTCAAACCGTTCCCATGTCCCCGAATCCGCTCCAGGGCGCGCAGTTCACGCTCGCCGCCCATCGTGTCCGCCAACTGCCTGTCGACCAGGGAGCCGAGGTGGCTTTCGCCGGTCGATCCAACGCCGGCAAGTCCAGTGCGCTCAACGCGTTGACCGGCCATCGCGGCCTGGCCCGCACCTCCAAGACGCCCGGTCGCACCCAGCAGATGGTGTCCTTCGCACTGCCGCCACTGGCACAGGTAGAGGGCGAGCCGCCGCTGGACGCGCGGCTGATCGACCTGCCGGGTTACGGCTACGCCAAGGTGCCGGAGGAACTGCGCGAGCACTGGAAGCAGGAGATCGACGCCTACCTGCATCACCGCGCCAGTCTGCGCGGGGTGGTGCTGATCGCCGATATCCGCCATCCGCTGAAGGAGTTCGACCGGATGATGCTGGAGTTCTGCTTCACCACCGGCCTGCCGTGCCATCTGTTGCTGAGCAAGGCCGACAAGCTCTCGCGCGGCCAGGCCACGCAGGCGCTGGCGGCGATGCGCAAGAGCTTTCGCGACGGCCTGCATGCGACCGCGCAGGTGTGTTCCTCCACCGCCGGCACCGGCGTGGAGGAGGCGCGATCGCGCGTGGTCGAACTGCTGCGAACGCCACGCGAGCGCTAGCGCGCGGCGGCGGAGGGCTCAGGCGTCCACGGCCTGCATGAACAGCGCGCACAGCGCTTCCATGCCGGCGCGGTCTTCCGCGTCGAAGCGGCCGACCCGCGGGCTGTCCACGTCCCACACGCCAAGCAGGGTGCCGTCCGACTTCACCAGTGGCACCACGATCTCCGAGTTGGACGCGGCGTCGCAGGCGATGTGGCCCTCGAAGGCGTGCACGTCGACGACCAGTTGGGTCTGGCGTGCCTGTGCGGCCGTGCCGCACACGCCGCGCCCCAGCGCGATGCGGACGCAGGCCGGCTTGCCCTGGAACGGGCCGACCACCAGCTCGGTGCCGTCGAACAGGTAGAAGCCGGCCCAGTTGAGGTCGGGCAGGCTGTGGAACAGCAGGGCGCTGAAGTTGGCGGCGTTGGCGATCAGGTCGCGCTCGCCAGCCAGCAGGCCCTGCGCGAGTTCGGCCACTTCGGCATACAGCTCTTGCTTGCCGGCGTGCGGATGGGAGGCAACGTGGAACATGGGCGGTCCATCGGATGGGGGCCGTCTATTATGCGCCGGGCTGCGGCTCCGCCGCCGCAGGCGCGGCCGGTTCCGGCTGCGTCTGCTTGCCTGGCGGGACCGACGCGGAGACCATGTCCGGCTGTCTCCATCGAGGATCCGCGCCATGTCCATGCATGATCGCCTGTTCATCGCCGGCACCGACACGGGCATCGGCAAGACCCACGTGTCGTGCGCGCTGCTGCATGCGCTGCGCGCAGCGGGCCGGGATGCAGTGGGCATGAAGCCGGTCGCCAGCGGCTGCGAGGAGACGCCCGAAGGCTTGCGCAACGACGACGCGCTGGCGCTGCAGGCGGCCGGACCGGCCGGGGTGCCGTATGCGGCAATCAATCCGGTCAGCCTGTGCGCGCCGTTGTCGCCGCACCTGGCGGCAGCCCGCGATGGCGTGACGGTAGCGCTGCCGCCGCTCACCGAAGCCTTAGAGCAGTTGCGCGCGCGTCACGCGCCGGTGGTGGTGGAGGGCGTCGGCGGATGGCTGGTGCCGCTGGCGCCCGGACTGATGGCCTCCGCACTGGCCCAGACGTGGGAGCTGCCGGTGATCCTGGTGGTCGGCCTGCGCCTGGGGTGCCTGAATCACGCGTTGCTGAGCGCGCGGACGATCGCCGCGGATGGCTGCCGGCTGCTCGGCTGGATCGGCAACCGCATCGATCCGGCGATGGAGGCCGTCGAGGAGAACCTGGCGACGCTGCGCGAGCTGATGCCTGCGCCCTGTCTGGGCGTCTTGCCGCACGGCGAGCCGGCCGCATCTGCCGCAAGGCATCTGGCCGCCGCGGTCGCCGCGCTGGGATGATGCGGTGGCCAGGCGTGTCATGCTGCACGCTCCGGCCCCCTCCAGCAGAGGAACCGCACCCATGCCGATGCGCAACCATTACTACCTTTCCATCGACGATCTGGCCC
>JABLTH010012940.1_pt1 | contig 25941 bp, 30 predicted proteins | sample 7875711 | NCBI WGS metagenome assembly JABLTH01 (sample SAMN14941262, study PRJNA633318) | bioreactor metagenome | isolation source: bioreactor | place: China | collected 2019-03-05 | reverse complement strand
GGCGGGATTCGAACCCGCGATACGGGGATAAGCCGTATACACACTTTCCAGGCGTGCTCCTTCAACCACTCGGACACCTCTCCGCGATGGTGAAATCGCCCTGCCAAACCATCCGGTCCGGCAAAGAGGGGAAATCATAACGGCAGCCCGGAATCCAGACAAGCCGGCTCAACCGGCATCCGGCCGCGGCGGCGCCGGTGGCGGCAGCGCGATGCGTTCGCCTGCAGCCACGGTCGCATAGCCGCGCGCGGCGAGTTCTGCGCCATCGGCGACGCTGCCGTAGTGGTAAAGGCGCAACCTGGAGCGCAACGCCTCCGGATATTCGCGTTCGATGTCGTCGATGCCGGTATGGGACGGATTGCCCACCAGGCCGCAATCATGGGCGATCCATTCGGTGCCCGCGGCGTAGCGCGCCAGCATTTCCGGTATCGGGCGCGTATCGCCCGTGTAGACGAAGCTTCCGCCAAGCGCCAACCCGAACGACGTATTGGGCAGGTGATGGCGTGTCGGAAACACATCGAACCAGAGACCGTCGAGCCAGAACCCTCGATGACAGGGCACCAGGCGGAACGCCTCCCAGTAGTTCACCCCGCCTTCGGCCAGCACGCCCGGATAGTCGGCCACCCGGGCCTGCAGCCACGTCATCAGGTCCGCATGCAGGAACAGCCGCGTACGGCCGCGCAGCGCCTCGTCGAACCAGAGACGGAAGAACAGGCGCTCCATCCCGCCGACGTGGTCCATGTGCGTGTGCGTGATGAAGATCGCGCGTGGGACGACGCCATAGGTCGCCATGTAGCGGTCCAGCGTATCCGGCCCGCAGTCGATCAGCAGGAGCGGCTCGCCGTCGCGCTCGAGTACCGCGGAAGAAGAACCGAGTTCCACCGCATGCGCGGCGCCGACACCGAGGAAGTGGAGATGCCAGTTCATGTCTTGGCTGACGCCTCGCTCTTGGACGACCGGCTCGGAACGACCGTCATGGGGCGTCGCCCGCCGTCCCGAACGTCGATGAGTAAGCTAGCAGCAAGGGCTGCCATATCGTCTTCTCGAACACCTCGTCGCCATGAGCCGCCGCACCCAGCTTCACCAGCGAGCGGCGCAGGCGCTGCAGGTTCGCCATTCGCCAGGCCTCGGCGGGCGGCCTCAGTTCGCCGCGGTCGAAATCGATCAGGTGCAGCTGGGATTCGCAAACCAGGATGTTGTGCGCATTGAGGTCTGCATGCCAGACGCCCTCGCGATGGAAACGGGCGATCAGGACGCCGACCTGCGCGGCGAGGCGGGCATCCAGGCGACCCCAGGCGAGACATTCCGCCAAGGTGCGCGCCGATACGATGCGGCGGGTGATCAGGTCGGCGGAGTAGAACGCACCATGGCGCCGGTAGCGCGCGGCGATCGGCGCAGGCACCGGCAACCCCCGGCGCGCCAGGTCGGCCAGCAGCCGGAACTCGGCGAAGCTGCGCGTGCGCTCCGCGCCCGTCCACAGGTAGCGGTCACCCAGCCATCGCGCCACGAGACCGCCTCGACGGTAATGGCGCAGTACGCCTTCGCCGGCCGGCGTGCCGATCACGGCGACGCCGCCGCGGCCGCCGGTCTGCGTACGCAACGTACCCAGCTCGCGCCAGTGGCTGAGCGAGAACCAATCATCGTCGACTTGTGGCGACGCCGCCGGGTCGAACAGAATCGCCCCGCCCGCGTTCGCCCGGACCTGCTCTTGCCCCATCATGTCCCGGCACCGGCGCCCCGCATCCAATGACCCGCGATTCTAGCCCAAGCCCCATGTCCGCTCCCGCCTCGATCTGCCTGCTGCGCACTTCCGCCATCGGCGACGTCACCCATGTCGTCCCATTGGTGCACACCCTGCGCCAGGCCTGGCCCCAGACGCAGCTGACCTGGATCGTCGGCAAGCTGGAGCGACGGCTGGTCGGCGACCTGCCTGGCGTGGAGTTCGTGACCTTCGACAAGAGCGCGGGCTGGGCCGGCATACGCGCGGTACACGAAGCCTTGCGGAACCGTCGGTTCGACGCGTTGCTCCAGATGCAGGTGGCGATGCGCTCCAACCTGCTCAGCCTGGGCATCAAGGCCGACCGCCGCATCGGCTACGACAAGGCGCGCTCCAAGGATCTGCACGGCCTGGTGATCAACCAGCGCATTCCGGCGCGCACCGGCGAGCACGTGCTGGACGCGATCGGCAGCTTCTGCGAACCGCTGGGCCTGAAGCAGACCGACGTGCGCTGGGACATTCCCATTCCGGACGAAGCCCGCGTCTGGGCTGCCGAACAGCTGCCGCCGGGCGGCCCCGTCCTGCTCGTCAGCCCCACCTCGAGCCATGCCCTGCGCAACTGGCGGCCGGAGCGCTACGCGGCTGTCATGGACCACGCCGCGCAGCGCGGCTGGCGCGTGCTGCTCATTGGTGGACCTTCCCCATTGGAGCGGCGCATGGCTGATGCCGTGCTCGCCGCCTGCCGGCTACCGCCAGTGGACCTGACCGGCAAGGACACGCTCAAGCGCCTGCTGGCAATGCTCGGGCGCGCAACGCTGCTGCTCACTCCCGACTCCGGCCCCATGCACATGGCCAACAGCGTGGGCTGCAAAGTCTTGGGACTGCACGCAGCCAGCAATCCGGACCGCTCCGGTCCCTATTCCGATCGGCGCTGGTGCGTGAACAAGTACGACGAGGCTTCCCGCCGATACCTGGGGAAGCCGGCCAGCGATAGTCCGTGGGGCAGCAAGATCGAAAAGCCCGGAGTCATGGACCTGATCGAAGTGAGCGACGCCATCGAACGTTTCGAGGCATTCGCCGCGACGCTCTCTGCCTAGACGCCCGGGGCGCGCCAGCGCCCCGGCTCCAGCCTCAGACAGCCTTGTAATCCTGGTACGACTTCTCCTCGACCAGCTGGGAACCCAGCTTGAGGTTGATCTCGCGCTTCACCGCGGCACGCTCGTCGTTGCGGAAGTACACCGAACGGGCAAGATCGATGAATTCCTGGTCGAAGGCCTGCGCCTTCTCCTTCAGGCGGATACGGTCTTCGATGCCCCACAGCGCTTCGTTCACCGCCAACAGGCGGGCGCGCTCGTCGGCGATGTCGGTCGCCGAGGCGGGGTGAGCAGCCCAGGTGGCGTTGAGCTGCTGCAGCTCGTTGCGCACGTTGGCGAGCTTCGCCGGGTCGCTCATCTGCTTCGACTTGATCTCCAGGATGGTGATCTTGTCGATCAACTCGCCGAAGGACACCGGAACTTGGATCAGGCTCATGGAAACTCCAGGTGGAAAACGGGCAAAGTTCGCGCGGTCCGATCACCGGCGGCGCGCTTGGCCGGGTCGCCATCATAAAGACATTGCCTGGCCGTTGGTTCAGCTGACCGGCATAGACTGGGCACGCTTCAGCTTCATCACCTAGGGAGAATCCATGAACGCCAAGTCGCTTCTCATCCTGCCCCTGGCAGCCGCGCTGACCATCGCCGCCGCGCCCGCGTCGGCCCAGAGCTCCAGCTCTCGTCGCCCGGCACCGGTCTCGGACGCAGGTACGCTCAACGGTAACGTGCTTATCCGCCGGGACGGCATCTTCCTTCGCTGCACGCAGTGCGGCACGGTGGACTCGATCGAACACAACGTGACCCAGGGCGCCGACCACGGCACCGCCGGCGCGATCATCGGCGCGGTCGCCGGCGGCGTACTGGGCAATCAGGTCGGCAGGGGCAACGGCCGCAAGCTCGCCACCGTGGCCGGCGCCGTCGGCGGCGGCTTCGCCGGCAACCGCATCGGCCGCGGCGGCTCCAATGAGAGCTGGACGCTGCGCCTGCGCATGGGCGACGGCAGCTACAGCAACGTCACTGTGCCGGATGCCAGCGCGATCCGCGAAGGCGACCTGGTGCAGGTCGATGCCGACAGCAACGTCGTGCGCATCCAGTAAGACACTCGCGGGCGCGGCCGATCCGGGCCGCGCCCCTCTCAGGCCTGCGCCTGGGATACCCGCCTCAGTCGCGCGGCCACCGCATCGAAGAACGGCCCGGGCAACTCCGCTCGTACAGGCACGGCCCAGGCCTGCGGCAAGGCGAAGGCCGCACACTTCACCGCATCCTTCTCCGTCATCAATACCGGCAAGCCGTCCCCGAATGCCAAGTCGGCGGGGACATAGGCGTGGTGATCGGGAAAGGCGTGCGGCACCACTTCCACGCCCTGCGCACGCAGGCTGTCGAAGAACCGTGCGGGGTGACCGATGCCCGCCACCGCGTGCACGACCTGGCCGCGGAACGTCTGCAACGGCTGTTCATCGCCATCCGACAACTGCCGCGCCATACCGCCTGCCAAACGCATCGACACTTCGCCAGTCGCGGCAGTGCCGCCATTGCGGACGCGAAAGTCCACGCTGGCCAGGCGCGCAAGCGGCTCGCGCAAGGGGCCGGCGGGCAGCAATCGGCCATTGCCGAAGCCGCGATCGCCGTCGATGACGCAGATTTCCGCGTCGCGCCGCAGCCGGTAATGCTGCAACCCGTCATCGGCGATGACGACGTCGCAGCCGTCATCGACCAGCAGTTGCGCCGCCGCAGACCGATCGCGTCCCACCGCGACGGGCGTACCGGCGGCACGGATCAGGCAAGGCTCATCGCCAAAGCGGGCGGGATCGGGCTGTTCGCCCAGGCGGACCGGGCCGCGCTCGGTACCGCCATAGCCGCGGCTCACCACGCCGGGACGGAAGCCCCGCGCCCGGAGGGCTTCGGCAAGCGCGATCGTCAGAGGCGTCTTGCCGGTACCGCCGACGCTGATGTTGCCGACGACCAGGACCGGTACCGGCAGCCGCACGCTGGATAGCCAGCCCAGGCGGTACAGGCGTCGCCGCAGGCGCACCGCGCCGCCGTAAAGCCAGGCCAACGGAAAGACCCACCAGGGCGCTTTGCCCTTGCCGTACCAGGCCGCCTGGAGCGTGTCGGCCAGCGCCACGGCGACCTCAGTCGCTCGCCTTGTCGTGGAACTGCATGCGGTGCAAGGCCGCGTAGTGGCCACCCAGCGTGATCAGCTCCGCGTGCGTGCCGCGCTCCACGATGCGCCCCTGATCCATCACTGCGATCTGGTCGGCATGCTCGATGGTCGAGAGCCGGTGCGCGATCACCAGCGTGGTGCGGTCGCGCATCAAGCGCTGCAGCGCCTGCTGGATCAAGCGCTCGGATTCCGTGTCCAGCGCACTGGTCGCCTCGTCGAGCACCAGGATAGGCGCGTTCTTGAGAATCGCGCGCGCGATCGCGATGCGCTGGCGCTGGCCACCGGAAAGCATGTTGCCGGCCTGGCCGATATGGCTATGGATGCCCTTGGGCAGGCGCTGGATGAACTCCATCGCATTCGCCGCCTCGGCCGCCGCGACGATGTCCTTCTCGCTCGCACCCGCCAGCTCGCCATAAGCGATGTTCTCCGCCACGGTGCCGTCGAACAGCACCACGCTCTGCCCCACCCAGGCGATCTGTTTGCGCAGGGAGGCCAGGGTGTAAGTGGCGTAGTCCAAGCCGTCCAGCTCGATGTCGCCGCCGCTCGGTTCGTAGAAGCGTGGCAGCAGGCTGACCAGGCTGCTCTTGCCGCTGCCTGAACGGCCGACCAGGGCCGTCACGGTGCCCGGCCGGCAATGCAGATCCACACCGCGCAAGGCTTCGAAATCGTTGCGCGCGTACGTCAGTCGCACATCGTTGAACACGATGTCGCCACGCGTGCGTTCGAGCACCCGGGTACCGCGATCCACTTCCGGCGGCATGTCGATGATGCCGAACAGATCCTCGCAGGCGGCGACGCCGCGCTGGACGCTCGCCTGCACGCCGGTGAGACGCTTGAGCGAAGGCAACATGCCGCCCATCTAGGTGAGCACGGTGATGAATACGCCTGGCGAAATGCTATCGATTACGCCGGGACGCGTGCCGAGGTACACCAGCAAGGCCAGTGCGAACGCCGCCGCGGTCTGGATGGTGGCGCTGGACAGCGAGCTGGTGACGGCCACCTTCAGGTTAAGCCGCTTGGAATGCTCGGTGACCTGCTCGAACCGTGCGGACTCGTGCCGCTGGCCGCCATAAATGCGCACTTCGCGATGCGCCCCGACCGACTCCTCCACCGTTCCGGTCACGGAACCCATGGTGCCCTGGATGCGCTTGCTGATCTGGCGATAGCGCCGGCTGACCACGGTCACGATCAGGACCACCGCCGGAACCATGATCAACAGCGCCATGGTGAGGTAGGCGCTGGTGGACAGCATGACGTACATCATGCCGACGATCATCAAGCCTTCGGTGATCGCTACCTTCACGGCATCGGTGGATGCCTGAGCCACCTGTTCGCTGGTGTAGGTAATGCGCGAGACCTGCTGACCGGAGTGCTCCGAGCCGAAGAACGCCGCCGGCAAGCGCAGATAGGCATTGAACACGTCGCGGCGCATGTTCTGCACGACGTTGCGGCCGATATAGGCGATGCCATAGTCGTTGAGCAGGATGCCCAGGCCGCGCAGCAGGAACAGCCCGATGATCCAGATCGGCATCCAGAAGATCAGATACGCGTCCTTGTGCGCGAACAGTTCGTCGATCATCGGCCGCAGCAGCTTGGTGAACGCCGCCAGACAGCCGCTCTCCAACGCCATGCCGACCAGCGCGATCATGCCCACGCCCCAGTAGTGGCGGGTATAGCCCAGCAGGCGCCGGTAGGTCCGCCAGGTCGCGGCGTCCCACACGTTGATTTTCCGGGTGCTCACTTGCCGGCGTCCGCCTGGCTGGGTGTCGTGGCGATGGACAGCTTGGTGAAGCCGAGCTGGCCCAGCGCATCCATCGCGGTTACCACGTTCTGGTGTGGCGTCATGGCGTCCGCCCGGATGGTCACCTGGCGCTCGCGGTCGTCGCCGGCGACATTGGCGATCGCCCGCTTGAGCGGCTCGATGCCCTGCCCCAGCACCTCGTCGGTGCCGACGAAGAAGTGGCCGTCACGATCCACCACCACGGTAAGGGCGGGCGCCTGCATGTCACGCTCGTCTGCGCTCGCCTTGGGCAAGGTCACCTGCATCCGCGTGTGTTGGACGAAGGTTGTGGTGAGCACGAAAAACATCAGCAGGGTAAGCAGGACGTCGATCAGCGAGATCACGTTGATCTCGAAATCGTCCTGCCGCCGGTCGTTGCCGATACGCATGCCGGATCAGCCCGTGGTCGACTCGGCGGCGCGACGGGGGCGCGGCGCGGCCGGAGAGGCGGCGGTCAGCTCGTCCAGAAGCACGGTGGCCTGCTTTTCCATTTCGACGCAATAGCCCGCGACCTTCGAGCGGAAGTAGCGATGCAGCACATAGGCAGGGATCGCCACGACCAGACCGGTCGCAGTACAGATCAATGCCTCGCCGATGCCACCAGCCATCTTCAGGGGGTCGCCCACCCCGCCCTTCATGACGTCCATGAACATGCGGATGAGGCCGATCACGGTACCGAGCAGGCCGAGCAGCGGGCCGATCAGAGCGATGGTGCCGAGCGTATTGAGGTAGCGTTCCATGTTGTGCACCACATGGCGGCCGGTGTCCTCGATGCGCTCCTTGATCAACTCGCGCGGACGGTTGCGCACGGCCAGTGCGGCGGCGAGCAGTTCGCCCAGCGGCGAGCCGTTCGCGAGCGTGGCCAAATGGGCGGGATCGAGCTGTCCCGAGCGGGCCCAGTTGCGCACTTCTTCGCCCAGGCCAGGCGGCAGCACCGATTTGCGGCGCAGCGTCCAGCAACGCTCCAGCACGATCGCCAGGGCGATCGCCGAACAGATCAGGATGGGCAGCATCGCCCAACCGCCAGCCATCAGGATATCCAACACGACTACACCCACCCATGCGATCGAATTGCAGGGGCGCATCATAGCAGTCCCGTCCGGCCGGTCCGCGGTGCCCGTGGCAATTGCACGACACGGTCCAGGGCCGCTGGAGCCCCGCCGCGCCGCGTTTATTCGCGCCAGTAACGAGTGCGATGGCTGCGCCAGGCACGCGCGACGCGGGGCGGGCCATCGGCCGGAAAATCCACCTCGATCGCCCCCTGCTCGGCGGTGTTGAGAAGCGGCACCCGAAAAGCCGCATACCGCTCCACCACCAAAGGATGCGGATGACCGAAACGATTGCGCCAGCCGGCCGATACCAGCGCCAGCGCCGGCGACAGTTAGTGAATGAACGCCTTGCCCGACGACGTGCGGCTGCCATGGTGCGGCACCTGCAGAACGAGTGGAGGTCCCTCCCCGACCAGCTCGGCCAGCCCGGCCTCCGCCTGGAGGCTGATGTCGCCGGTGAGCAAGAGACGCCCGCCGCGGCCCTCCATCAGGAGTACGCAGGATCGGTCATTGCTCCGGGGCGCCGCGGCAGCTCGGGGACCGAGCATGCGGAAATGCACGCCGTCCCATGTCCAGGATTGTCCGGCTTCGCAGGGCACAGCCGGAATGGGCGTGCGCTCGGGCTCGCCGGCCAGCACGGTCGCCATGGGAAAGGCGGCCGCAACCGCGGCCATGCCGCCGGCGTGATCGTTGTCGGCGTGACTGACCACGAGCAGATCCGGTGATGGCAGGCCCAAGCCGCGCAACGACGGCAGGACGGCCGCCTCGCCCATATCGAAATCGGAGGGGAAACGCGCTCCGGCATCGAACACCAGCACATGCCCACTCGTACGCACGACCACGGCCAGCCCCTGCCCCACGTCCAGCATCCACAGCCGGAACCCGCCATATTCCGGGCGCTCCACGGGTGGCCACGCCAGCGGCAGAAACAACACCGCACCGAGCCAGCGCATCGGCAAGCCGCGCGGCAGGAACAACCATGCCGCCCCCAGCAACGCCAGCCCCAGGCTCCAGGGGCGTACCTCGGGCCAATAACCGTGCGCCCCTGGCCAGCCGGCGAGGCGCTCGAACAGCCACCACTGCGCTTCGGCCAGTCTCCCCGCCAGGATGAGCACGGGACCGGCCAGCAGAGGCGCCAGCATCAGCAGCGCCGTCCCGGCCAGGGTCAGCGGGATCACCAGAAAACTCACAAACGGAACCGCGACCAGATTCGATACCAGACCGATGGCGGAGGCCTGCCCGAAGAACCACAACGCCAGCGGTGTGAGTGCTACGGCCATCACCACCTGTGCCATCAGGAGTTCGCGCAGGAAGCGCCACCCATCGCCGGGCTGCGTCGACATACAGAACATGAGGAAGCCCACGCCGGCGAAGGACAGCCAGAAGCCCGCTGACAGCACCGCCAGCGGATCGGCCACCAGCATGACGAGTAAAGCGAACGCCAGCGATTCCGCCGGCGACGCCTGTCTCCGCAGGCATCGCGCCAGCGCGATCGCGGCAATCATCAGCAAAGTGCGCACCGTCGGCAGTCCGAACCCGGCCAAGGCGCTGTAGAGCGTGGCGAACGCGAAAGAAGCCAGGATCTCGACCTGCCGGCGCGGAACGCGCAGGCCCAGTCCCGGACAAAACAGATAGAGCAGCCGCGTCAACCAGACGCCCGCAACGGATGCCACGCCGACGTGGAACCCGGAAATAGCGATCAGGTGTGAGGCCCCATTGGCACGCGCCACCGCCCAGTCCTGCTGCGCCAGGCCACGGGTATCGCCCACGGCGAAAGCCCTCAGCAGCGCGGCCGCGTGCACGTCCTCGACGCGATGCGAGATGCCGGCGGCCAGCGATGCGCGCCATCCATCGATACATGCAGCCACGCCCAAGCGTTCGTTCGCGGGATCGTCGCGCACATATCCCGTCGCTACGATGCCGCGTTCCAGCGCACTTCGCTCACCGTCGCTGCCGCCCGGATTCACCAGGCCCCGTGGCCGTTTCAGGCGCAGCAGGAGCCGCCAGCGCGAGCACGGCTCGATCGTCGGAGGCACCCGACCGCCCGCGGCATACCAGGCGAGTTTTATCGGACCCGACAACGAAACCACTTCATGCCCGATCGACGCCTGTTCCACCCTCAGGACGAACCGCGTCGCCTCATCGCGGGCCTGCGGCAAGCCGGACACGCTCCCGACGACGACGATATCGCGGCCTTCAAGGTCCCGAGGCAGCCGCGCCTCCATCGCGCGAACGCCGCACCAGCCGGCCCAGGCCATGCCAAGCAGGACGACGGCGATGCCGCGCGTCGAAGGAAAGCGCCAGCCCAGCAGCGCCGCCGCCCCGGCCATCGCAAGAAGCCACTCCTTCGGCGGCGAGGCCGGCAGCCATTGCACGGCAAGCACACCGGCCAGGAATAGCGGACCAAGCCAAACCGCTCCGCAGGCGCGCACAACCTCTCCCATCCCAAGGATGAGATCAGGCTAATGCGGTGGCGTACGAATGGCGGCCGAAAAACATGTAGGCATCGGCCGGCACGAAAGGCCGGCCGATGCCTGGTCAATGCGCGGGATGTTCGCGCAGGACGCCGTTGTGCAATTCCAGGGTGCGATCCATCCGCGCCGCGAGGCGGCGGTCGTGCGTGACCAGGATGAAGCTCGTGCCGATCTCGCGATTGAGCTCCAGCATGAGCTCGTAGACGTGCTCCGCATTGCCCTCGTCGAGGTTGCCGGTCGGCTCGTCGCCGAGCACACAGGCCGGGCGCGTCACCAGAGCGCGCGCCACGGCGCAGCGCTGGCGTTCGCCGCCCGAAAGCTCGGCGGGCTTGTGTTCCATGCGCTTGGCCAGGCCTACGCGCTGCAACAGTTCCGACGCTCGCTTCTGCGCCTCGATGATCGGCATGCCGCGGATGAGCAGGGGCATGCAGACGTTCTCCAGCGCCGTGAACTCGGGCAGGAGATGGTGAAACTGGTAGATGAAGCCCAGCGATTTGTTGCGCACGCGTCCACGTTCCGCGTCCGACAGCTTGGACAACACCTGGCCCTCGACTTCCACCTCGCCTTTGGTGAGCGTGTCCAGCCCGCCGAGGATGTGCAGCAATGTGCTCTTGCCCGAGCCGGATGCACCGACGATGGCGAGCGTCTCGCCACGCTTCAGCGCGAAACTCACGTCGGAAAGCACGTCGGTGTGCAGCCCGCCTTCCTCATAGGTTTTGGCGATGTGGCTGGCGCGCAGCACGATGGCGTTGTCGGTCATGGCATTACTCATAGCGCAGGGCCTGCGCCGGCTGCGTGCGCGACGCGCGCCACGCGGGGTACAGGGTGGCGAGCAGCGAGAACAGGAAGGTCACCAGAGCCACCTTCACTACGTCGTCGGCCTGCAGCTTGCTGGGCAGTTCGCTGATGTAATAGACGTCCGGCGAAAGGAACGTGGTGTGGAAAGTGCGCTCGATCCATTTGACGATCTGCGGCAGGCGCCACGACAACAGCGAACCCAGCGTCACGCCGAAGCCGATGCCGACGAAGCCCACCAGCACGCCCTGCACCATGAACATGCCCATGATGCTGCGCGGCGTCGAGCCGAGTGTGCGAAGGATCGCGATGTCCGCCTGCTTGTCGGTCACCAGCATCATCAGCATGGAAATCAGGTTGATCACCGCCACGAGGATGATCAGCGAGAGGATGATGAACATCACTTTCTTCTCCATCGAAATCGCGGAAAAGAAATTGGCGTGGCTGTCCATCCAGGTGTCCACGCGGTACACCTGCCCCAGCTTGTCGGCCAGCTCGTGCGCGACGGGACGCGCATTGAACATGTCGTCCAGGCGCAGGCGTATGCCGGTGGGGCCATCGATGCTGTTGAGCCGCTCCGCGTCCTGCATATTGACGAGGGCGAGATTGGAGTCGAACTCCTGCATGCCCAGCTCGAAAATGCCGGCCACCGTGAAGCTGCGCAGGCGCGGCACGCTACCCATGGGGGTGGCACGGAACTCGGGCACGGCCATGGTCACGTGATCGCCCATGGCCACGCCAAGCGTCATGGCCAGTTCGCGGCCGAGGACGATGTTCCATTTGCCCGGCTGCAGCACATCGAGCTTGCCGTCCACCATGTGAAGGCCGATGTCGGAGACCTTGGGCTCCTGGGCAGGATCGACGCCACGCACCAGTGCACCACTGGACCGACGCGCCTGCAAGAAAGCCTGCGCCTCCACGTAGGGCGCGGCGCCGCGCACGTGCGGGTTGGCCTCGGCGATCTGCACCGCCCGCTGCCAATCCTGCACGCTTTCGCCTCCCACGCCTGCCACCGTGGCGTGCGAAATGGCGCCGAGAATGCGCGTGCGCAGTTCGTTGTCGAAGCCGTTCATGACCGACATCACCGTGATCAGCGCGGTCACGCTGATCGCGATGCAGATGATCGATACCGTCGAAATGAACGAGATGAACTGGTTGCGTCGCTTGGCGCGCGTGTAACGCAGGCCGATGAAGAGCTCTAGCGGTCGGAACATGGGCGGGTCGCTTCTGGATTCGATGGGCTAGCCGCCCGGGCATCGCGATGGTCGGCGGGATGGAGACCGCGACGCCGCGGCAGAGTGCCCCAAGGCCGCCGGTTCGGCAAGCGAGCGCTCAGAATGCGGCAGCCGGATCGGCCGCACGGGTGGCCGCCAGGCGCATGCGCAGACGCCGGCGAAGATCGGCACCGCTGTTGTCGGGCGCCAGCAGCAAGAATACCGCTTTGCAAGAGGCCGTCTGAAGATGCAGCCACAGGCAGCCGGCAAGTACGCGGGAGGAGAGCAGCGTGGCGGGGGCGTCGTCCGACGTCGCCTGACGCAGCAACCAGCTCCCGTCAGAGGCCCAGACCGCGGCCCTCACGACCCCGCGCCGCCGGCGTCGGCCTTCCACCAGCAGCGCCGCGGCCAACGCTACCGAAGCGATCAGGCAACCCCACCAGGGCATGGCCGAGAGCCATACGGCCGCCCCGGCCAGCGCCGTCATCCCGGCCAGTACCCGCTCGAACGCGCGTGAGGGCCGGTATTCAAAGCCGATGGCGGGCGCGGATGTCATCGATGATCGCCTGCCAGTCGTCGCGGGGCGCCTTGGCGTGTCCCATCACCCAGTCCCACAGATCCGGGTCCTGCACGTCCAGCAGTTCGTCGAAGGCTACGCGCATCGCCTCGTCCGCCTGAGCGAACTTGTCGTCCAGCCAGCCGCCGAACAGCGCGTCCAGTTCGCGCGTTCCGCGGCGGGTGCGCCAGCGCAGGCGCTTGATACGGGCTTCATCCATGGCGTGAGCGGCTCGTCAGTGGCAGCGCGGTTCTCGGAAACGACATGGCCCGCGACGGTACGCGGGCCATGCGGTCGAACCATCGTAAACGTCAGGCCGAACGGCGCTCCACGATCAGCTTCTTGATCTCCGCGATCGCCTTGGCCGGGTTCAGGCCCTTCGGACAGGTGCGTGCGCAGTTCATGATCGTGTGGCAGCGATACAGCTTGAACGGATCTTCCAGGTCGTCCAGGCGGGCACCGGTGTCCTCGTCGCGCGAGTCGACGATCCAGCGGTAAGCCTGCAGGAGAATAGCCGGACCGAGGTAGCGGTCGCCGTTCCACCAGTAGCTCGGGCAGCTGGTCGAGCAGCAGGCGCAGAGGATGCATTCGTACAGGCCATCGAGCTTCTTGCGGTCTTCCGGCGACTGCAGGCGCTCCTTGTCGGCCGGCGCCGGGCTCTGCGTGCGCAGCCAGGGCTTGATCGACGCGAACTGCGCGTAGAAGTGCGTCAGGTCCGGCACCAGATCCTTCACCACCGGCATGTGCGGCAGCGGATAGATCTTGACGTCGCCCGAAGCGCAGTCAGAGATCGCCTTGGTGCAGGCCAGGGTGTTCGTGCCATCGATATTCATCGCGCATGAACCGCAGATGCCTTCGCGGCAGGAGCGCCGCAAGGTAAGCGTCGGGTCGATCTCGTTCTTGATCTTCAGCAGGGCGTCCAGAACCATCGGGCCGCACGCGGCCATGTCGACCTCGTAGGTATCGATGCGCGGGTTCTTGCCGTCCTCCGACGTCCAGCGATAGATGCGGAACGTGCGGGGCTTCTTGGCATCCTTGGCCGGATAGTGCTTGCCCGGCTGGATCTTGGAATTCTTGGGTAGCGAAAACTCTGCCACGGTAGCGTCTCCAGTCCGGTTCTCAGTACACGCGCTTCTTCGGCGGCACCACGTCGACGTCCGTCGTCATGGTGTACATATGCACCGGACGGTAATCGAAGTTCGTCTTGCCGTTGTCGTCCACCGACACCAGCGTGTGCTTCTGCCAGTTCGCATCGTCGCGGTCCGGGAAGTCCTCGCGGGCATGTGCGCCGCGGCTCTCGGGACGCTGCTCGGCCGAATACATGGTGGCCACGGCCTGGCCCAGCAGATTGGACAGCTCCAGCGTCTCGATCAGGTCGGAATTCCACACCAGCGAGCGGTCGCTGACGGCAACATCCTTGAACTAGTCGTAGACCTTGGAGATCTTGGCGCAACCTTCCTTCAGCGACTCGCCGGTTCGGAAGACGGCGGCGTCGGACTGCATGGTGCGCTGCATTTCCGCGCGGATCTTCGCGGTCGGCTGGCTGCCCTTGGCGTAGCGCAGGCTGTCGAAGCGCGACAGGGCCTTGTCCAGCGCGCTGGCCGGCAGATCCTTGTGCGGCGCGCCCGGCTTGACGATCTCGGCGCAGCGGTGTGCCACTGCGCGGCCGAACACCACCAGGTCGAGCAGCGAGTTCGAACCGAGCCGGTTGGCACCGTGCACGGAGACGCAGGCCGCCTCGCCGATGGCGAATAGGCCCGGCACCACCGCATCGACGTCGTCACCGCGCTTCTGCACGACTTCGCCATGGTAATTGGTGGGGATGCCGCCCATGTTGTAGTGCACGGTCGGGATGACCGGGATCGGCTCCTTGGTCACGTCCACGCCGGCGAAGATGCGCGCCGACTCGGCGATGCCCGGCAGGCGCTCGTGGATCACTTCCGCGCCCAGGTGCATCAGATTGATATGGATGTGGTCCTTGTGTTCGCCGACGCCACGGCCCTCGCGGATTTCCATGGTCATGGCGCGGCTGACCACGTCGCGCGATGCCAGATCCTTCGCGTTCGGCGCATAGCGCTCCATGAAGCGCTCGCCGTTGGAGTTGGTGAGGTAACCGCCCTCGCCACGTACGCCCTCGGTGATCAGGCAGCCGGAGCCGTAGATGCCGGTCGGGTGGAACTGCACGAACTCCATGTCCTGCAGCGCCAAGCCGGCACGCAGCACCATGCCGCCGCCATCGCCGGTGCAGGTATGCGCGGAGGTGGCGCTGAAGTACGCACGGCCGTAGCCACCGGTGGCCAGCACGATGGCATGGCCGCGGAACACGTGCAGGGTGCCTTCGTTCATGTCCAGCGCGAGCACGCCGCGGCACACGCCGTCTTCGTCGAAGATGAGGTCGGTCGCGAAGTATTCGATGAAGAACGTGGCATCGTGTGCCAATGCCTGCTGGTAAAGCGTATGCAGGATCGCGTGGCCGGTGCGGTCCGCCGCGGCGCAGGTGCGCTGCGCGGTGCCCTTGCCGTAGTGCGTAGTCATGCCGCCGAACGGGCGCTGGTAGATCTTGCCCTCTTCCGTGCGGGAGAACGGTACGCCGTAGTGTTCCAGCTCGATGATCGACGGGATGGCCTCGCGGCACATGTATTCGATCGCGTCCTGGTCACCCAGCCAGTCCGAACCTTTGATGGTGTCGTAGAAGTGGAAGCGCCAGTCGTCCTCGCCCATGTTGCCGAGCGCCGCCGAAATGCCGCCCTGCGCGGCCACGGTGTGCGAACGGGTCGGGAAGACCTTGGTGAGGCACGCGGCCTTCAGGCCCTTCTCGGCCAGGCCAAACGTGGCGCGCAAGCCGGCGCCGCCGGCGCCGACCACGATCACGTCGTACTTATGCTGTTGAACCTTATAGGCTTCCATCGAACTCAGACTCCCAGGGCCACGCGCAGCACGGCCAGCACGCTCGCCAGCGCGCCCAGCACGGCGACAAACTTGATCAACACCAGCGACACCACCTCGAGCCAGCGGGTGTGCACGTAGTCCTCGATCACCACTTGCAGGCCGAGCACGGCGTGCCAGAACGCAGTGATGGAAAAAGCGATGAGCAGCAAAGCGTTCCAAGGCTTGCCGACGGCCGCCTTGGCGGTGGCGTAGTCGGCATGCAGCAGGCCGAGAACGAACGCGACGAACCAAACGCCCAGGACAACCAGGCCGGCGGCCGTGATGCGCTGCGTCCACCAGTGGCCGACGCCCGACTGGGCCGAACCCAGGCCGCGGGCGCGCTTGAGGGGATTACGCAGATCTTTCGCGTTGGCGCTCATGCCGCACCTCCGGTCAATACATAGGCCCAGACGAGTACGGTGAGCACCAGGCTGCCGACGATCGACAGCCAGCTCGAGCGAACGAACTGCGTGATCGCGTAGCCGGCGCCAGCATCCTGTACCAGGTGCCGGATGCCGTTGCACAGGTGATAGAAGAGCGCCCAGCTCCAGCCGAACAGCAGAACGAGCCCGATCGGGCTACCGACGCAGGTCGTGAACTGGTTGAAGCTCTCCTCGCCTCCCGCCAGGGACACTAGGCCCCAGAGGACCAGCAAGGTGCCGACGGCGAGAGCGATGCCGGTGGCTCGATGCAGGATGGAGGTCACCATCTGCACTTGCCACTTATATACCTGTAGATGGGGAGAAAGCGGTCGTCGCGTGTCTGCCATGGCGGCTATCCTGTGTGGAATCGCTGATGCCCGAGCCGTCCCCGGCCACCCTGCCGACGCGTTTGACGCGCCAGCCCGGCGGTCAGAAGTCGATGCAGCGCCCGTTCTTCTCCCAATCGCCGTAGCGGGTGGGATCGGGCGCTGGCCGCTCCGCCGGCTCCTTGCCCTGCTCCACGCCGGCAGGCACGGAGACACCCTCCGCCGGAGCGGAAGCAGGCTTGGATTCGGTTTGAGAGGACGTATCGGACATGGTTTCAGTTAGCCGCCGAAGGTTAATACTTGCGTTAATACGGCACAACCTTGACGCCCGCCACTTCGTTTGACCAACGCCCTCACCGGCCCGCTTGCAGATGCACTCCATCGCCCCCATCCCGCCTGCCATGCCCGCAAAACTCCACGCCGAAACCTTGCTGATCGAAGGCCTCGACGCCCTCGCTTTCGCCCAATCCCAGTTCAGCAGCAACGTGGCCGACCTGCCCGCAGGGCGCTGGCAGTTCAGCGCATGGCTGGATGCCCAGGGACGTGTGCGCGCCTTGTTTCATCTGGCGAAATTGAGCGACCAGAGCCTTCTGCTCGTACTCCGCGGCGGCAATGCCGAACCCTTCGCCGAAGGCCTGCGCCGTTTCGTGTTCCGCTCCAAGGTCAAACTCGTTGCGATGCCCGCGCGCGCGCTCGGCACCTCGGAAGCCATGGAGATGTATTGCGTCAGGCAGACCGACGATGGCGTCGTACTGGGTTGCGGTTCGCACGCATGGTCGATCGGCACGCGCGAGGACGATGACTGGCGCGCAAAACATATCGGCCTCGGTTGGCCATGGCTGCCGGATCAAGCACTGGATGCGCTGCTGCCTCCAGCGATTTCGCTGGAGCGATTGCAGGCCATTGCATTCGACAAGGGCTGCTATCCAGGACAGGAAATCGCTGCGCGGCTGCACTACCGAGGCGGGCATAAACGGCATATGCATTGCGTCGTATTGTCGCAATACGTGCCGCCAGGCAACGTGCTGCGCGACGAACTGCGCGACGTTGCGCTCGTACTGGATTGCATACATGCAGACGAGGGCCATGCGGCGCTCGTTGTGATCGATGACGCGACAGCAGAACGCGGCGAAACGCACGCCTTTTCTTGGAACGGCGACACCATCGACATGCAGTTGCAAGTGCGATGGTCCGAGTGATTTCGCGGATCTCGCACAAAGGAAATGAACCTTCTTGCGATTGTGAGCAATACGTGAACCCGCACTCCCCGGCACTTGCCACACGCGAAACCTGCCACTAGGCTCCGCCGGTCACATTCGACGGAAGTCCCCTTTAGACGGACTTCCACATACGCGACGAACCGGAGGGGTCCGGATCGGCGCGACCCGGCTAAAAATGCCGGAGGAACAACCGCTCGTCAGGCGGAACAAAGTTGCAGGCCACCGGGATCCTTATTGATCCGGACAGCGCTGCGCAGCAGTAACGAACGGCGTCGGATCAGTCGTTCAAAACGCCACATCCCGTGGCACCCCGCTCGGCCACGAGTTTCGGTCGATGCGTGTTCAATCCAGGTGGAACGGCCTGCCCGCCCGTCCACCGCAACGGCGTGTCCATCCAGATCACCGGATCGGCGCGTACAGCACGTTGGAGGCAGACAATGAAACTTTCCATGCTGTTGTGGCTTGCGTCCGTGCTGCCCCAACCCCTCGCCGACCAGACCTGCCTGGCGACGACGGTGTATCTCGAAGCCCGCAGCGAGTCGACCATCGGCCAGTTCGCCGTGGCCGAAGTCGCCCTACGCCGCCGCGACCGCGGCACCTGGGGCAAGAACGTGTGCGAAGTCGTTACCGCTCCGCGCCAGTTCGCCCCGTCCACCACCGCCAGCAATTTCGAAGTCACCGATCTGACCGCGTGGAGCAAGGCCTGGAAGGTCGCCGGCGATTCCATTCTCAACTGGAGCCTGCCGACGAACGAACGCATGGTCTACGTTCCGCACGCCGACCATTTCGCCACTACCTCGGTTTCGCCGGCGTGGAGTTCCAGCCGAGTCGTACGCACCATCGGCGAACACGCCTTCTACGCCGTCAACTGATTCGATAACCGCAGACACAAAAAAAGGCCCTCGATATCGAGGGCCTTTTCATTTGGACGTCTAGACGTCTATTAGCGACGGTAGACGCGATTGTTGCGAATCTCCACGTAATCGCCCTGGCGAATCTGCGGATCGTCTGCCTGCGTCACCGTGGCGTAGCGCCCATCGTCGAGGCGAACCACGACCTGGAACGCCGTATCGGGCCCGCTGTTGCGCTTACCGACTTCATTACCGACGGCGCCGCCGGCCACCGCACCGACCACCGTGGCAGCAGTACGACCGCTACCCTTGCCAACGGTGTTGCCGAGCAGGCCGCCAGCCACCGCGCCAATGACCATGCCCAGCGGCGAAGCGCTCTTGTCCACGTTGATCACGCGCACGTCCTCGACCGTGCCGCACTGCATGCAGCGGCGCGAGTTGTAGCCGCCGCTGTCGTAGCCGCCACCGCCGTAATACCCACCCGAACGTGGGGGCGGCGTGGCACACGCAGCCAAAAGAGCGAAGCAAGCGGCGAGAGCCGCCTTGGCTACGCGTTTATTCATCGAAGCACTCATGGCGCGATCCTCCTCAGACAAGGTCAATGGGCGTCGGAGACGGCAACCACCCCTTCCTGCACCTGCACGCGGTCGCCCGGATCGTGATCCATGCGGATCGTGCGGGTCACCCCGTTGTACTCGTAAGCCACGTCGTAGCCGATGATCTTGTCGCCGCCCTTGCCCGCGACCGTGTTGCAGCGACGCTGAGTCGACGAGACGACGTTGTTCTCCTGGCGGTTCTTCTGAATCTCATGACCGGCATAACCGCCGCCGATCGCGCCAGCCACCGTCGCCAGGGTACGCCCCTTGCCGCCGCCGATCTGGTTGCCGAGCAGGCCGCCGGCAACGGCGCCGATGGCCGTACCGGCGATCTGATGCTGATCCTTCACCGGCGCGTGCTGCGTAACCACTTCGTCGTGGCAGACCTGCTGCGGTGCACTCGCCTGCTCGCGGACCGGCGTCACGCTGACCACGCGGGCATACTTGGCACCGGCCTCAGCCGATTGGGACGCCATGCCACCCACGCCACCATCGGCGTTCGCGTCGCGGTTACAAGCCGTGAGGCCCACCGCAAGCACGGCGCCAAGCCCCAGATTCAGCGCGGAAATGACCAACCTGCTCATAATGCTCTCCTGTGTGGATCACTGGCGCACCCCGCGCCATTCAGAGCGATCCGTAGTGAAATCATTGAAACCTCGGTCAACTGAATGTTGGCTAGACCGAGCCGCCCTATCCTAGCCCTCCAAAACGCCCTTTCCTGTGATCGATCTAACCGATAGCCACGCCCACCTGGACGACAGCAGCTTCGACCACGATCGGCGGGAAGTATTGCGCCGAGCCCGTCAGGCCGGAGTAAGCCGGATCGTCGTGCCCGCCATCCACCGGGATTCCTGGGAAGGCATCGAGCAACTGTGCGCTGAATGCCCGGAAGCCGCACCCGCCTACGGCATGCATCCGGTCTACCTGGACCGTCACCGGCCGGAGCATGTCGATCAGCTGGCGGCCTGGCTGGCCGAACACCCGGCGATCGCGGTGGGCGAAATCGGCCTGGACTACTTCATCCAGGAACTGGACCGCCAGCAACAGCAGCTGTACTTCGACCGCCAATTGCGCGTAGCGCGGGATTTCGACTTGCCCGTCATCGTCCATGCCCGCCGCGCGATGGATGAGGTCACCGCCACGCTGCGCCGCATCGGCGGTCTTCGCGGCGTCGTGCATAGCTTCTCCGGCAGCGAACAGCAGGCCGAACAGCTGTGGCGTCTCGGCTTCTGCATCGGCATTGGCGGACCGGTCACCTACGAGCGGGCGCAACGGCTACGCCGCATCGTCGCCAACATGCCCATCGAACACTTGCTGTTGGAGACCGACGCTCCCGATCAGCCGGACTCGACCCACCGCGGCCAGCGCAACGAACCGGCGCTGCTTGCGGATGTGCTGCGCATCGTCTCCGAGCTGCGTGGCAGCAGCGAGGAAGCGGTCGCCGCGGCGACCACTGCCAACGCACGCGCGCTGTTCCGCTTCCCCTGACCGCACTTGCGGCCCGAGCGAGGCCGCTGCTAGCCTTATTACTTCACTGGCTAAATATTTCCTGGTGAAATGTCCAAGTTACTGAACGGCATCGCCCACATGGATGCCGGCATCCATCGCGCAGGCGAAACCGTGCCCGGCCTGCCCGTTCGCGAGGCGACCCTGCTGCGCCTGGTGCTGATGACTGGCCATGCCGTACTCGAGGAGATCGAGCGCATTCTCAAGCCGCATGGTTTGAGCGACAGCGATTTCCGCACGCTGATGATGATCTACACCGCTCCCGGCGGCCGCGCCTCGCCAGGAGAGCTGTGCGACGCCGCGCAGCAGGGCGCCACCAACATGACGCGTATCGCCAACGTGCTGGTGAAGCTGGGCTTCATCACTCGTGCCTCGAGCGCGGATGACCGCCGGCGCGTCGAACTGAGCATCACGCCCGCCGGTCGCCGCTTTGCGCGGAAACTGCTACCCACGCTTTTTCCCCGTGTTCACGGCGCTTTCGCCAGCCTCAGCGATCACGAAAAAAAGACCCTGGACCACCTTCTGCGCAAGGTGGCCGCCAACGTCGACCACATCACCGGATCGGATCTGGACCCATGACCGACTCTCACCCGCTACGCCGTAGCTCCGGCCGCGTGGCCATGGTCGCGGCCATCATGGTTGCGCTCGCCGGGTGTTCGATACCCGCCAAGGTGCAGCATCCGACGCTGCGCGACGAGGTGCCTCTGGCCGGTCTCGAGGCCCCCATACGTGCAGGCTGGCCTGACGCCGAATGGTGGCGCCAGTACCAAGACCCTCAGCTGGACGATCTGATTAGCCGAGCGATGAAAGGCTCGCCGGACCTGGCGCAGGCGATGTCCCGGCTCGAGTCAGCTCAGCAGTCCATCCGTATCGCGGCCGCGCAGGCCGGACTCAGCATCAACGGAAGCGCGCAGGTCACGCGCCAGCGCATGAGCGAGAACGGCCTGATCCCCTCCAAGTTCCTCGGCTTCACCTGGTACAACCAGGGCGACCTGGGTATCCAGGCCCAGTACGACTTCGACTGGTGGGGCAAGAAGCGCGCAGCCATCGAGGCGGCGGTGGACCAGGCCCACGCCGCGCAGGCGCAGCACAGCGCCGCGGCCCTGGCCATCCAGAACGCCGTGGCCGATACCTACTTCGGATGGCTGGCCGACGAGGCGCGCATCACGGTGGCGAGACAGCAGGTCGCAACGCAGGACCAGCTGGTGCGCGTGGCTGAACTGCGCGTGCGCCAGGGCGTGGACCTTCCCGACGACGTACAGAAGGCCCGCATCCAGCAGGCTTCGGCCCGTGAATTGCTGGTGGCGCTGGAGAGCTCGGCCAAGATTCGGCAGACGGCGCTAGCCAGCCTGCTGGGCGTTGCACCGGCCGAACTGCCGCCGCTTGCCCCTCGCCCGCTGCCGTCCATCGACGGAGGACTCCCTGCCAATGCCGGCGTCGATCTCATCTCGCGCCGGCCCGATATCGCCGCGAGCCGCTGGCAGGTGGAAGCCGCCCTGAAGCAGACCGATGTAGCCCGCGCGGAATTCTTCCCCGACCTGAGCCTGTCGGCCATGGCCGGCCTGTCGAGCATCGACCTGGACAAGATGTTCAACGCGTCCAGCCGTGTGTTCGCGCTCACTCCTGCCTTGCACCTGCCCATCTTCAACAGCGGCTTGTTGCAGGCGAACTTCCGCGCCAGTCAGGCTCAGCTGGGCGCCGCCGTCGCGCAATACAACGGCACGGTGCTGTCCGCCGCGCGCGATGTCGCGCTGCAAAGCCTCACCGCTCAGCAGCTCGCGGCGCGCCGCAAGGAGCAGGCGGCCCAGATCGCAGCCAATGAAACCCTGCTGACGAGCGCACAGGCCCGCGCACGCCAGGGAGTGCGCGATATCCGCGAATCGCTCGGCACCCAAGGCCAGCTGCTGCAGGCGCGCGATGATGCGCTCAGCCTGCAGGCGCAGGCGCTCTCGACCGATCTTGCGCTGATCAAGGCGCTGGGCGGCGGCTACCGCATCGCCGATGGCGCGCAGGACCCGCATGCCGCCACCACCTCCACGACCCCGAATGCCCTTACCGGAGACGCCGAACATGAGCGCCACTGAATCCGCCGCGCGCAAGGAAGATAACGATAGCGGCCTCGCCGCGAAGGATCCGCGCAAGCGCCGCCGCGCCCTGCTGATCGTCCTGCTGGTGTTCGTGGTGCTCGGGCTGGGTTGGTTCCTGCTGTGGCTGTTCGTGTTCTCCAAGCGCGAGACCACCGACAATGCCTATGTGGGCGGCAACCAGGTCGCGATCTCCGCGCAGGTGCCCGGCACCGTTGTCGCCATCCTCGCCGACGACACCCAGCGCGTGGAGGCCGGCCAGGTGTTGGTGCGGCTGGACAGTACCGACGCCGACGTGCGCTTGCGCCAGGCCAGCAGTGCGCTCGCGCAGGCGGTTCGCCAGGTGCGCCAGCAGACCGACTCGGCCACGAGCGCCGATGCCGCGGTAGCCGCTCGTCGCGTGGATCTCAAAAAGGCCCAGGCCGACCTGCAGCGCCATCTTCCTTTGCTGGCCGAACATGCGGAGTCTCCGGAAATCGTGCAGCACCTGCGCGACGGCGTGGAACAGGCACAGACCGCGCTGGACGCGGCCATCGCTCAGGCCAATGCGGCACGCGCCACCATCGAAGGCACGGAGACCGCCGACAATCCCGCCGTTGAGCAGGCGCGCGCCAACTTCCGCGCTGCCTGGGTCGCCGCCCAGCGCAACGCCATCTACGCACCGGTCTCCGGCTATGTCGCGCAGCGCAGCGTGCAGGTTGGCAACAGCGTGCAGCCCGGCCAGCAGCTGATGACGGTGGTGCCGCTGCATGATCTGTGGATCGATGCCAACTTCAAGGAAAGCCAGCTGCGCCACATCCGCATCGGCCAGCCGGTGAAGTTCAGCGCCGATGTCTACGGCGGCGGCGTCGAATACCACGGCAAGGTGGTCGGGCTCGGCGCGGGCACCGGCAGCGTGTTCTCGCTGCTGCCGGCGCAGAACGCCACCGGCAACTGGATCAAGGTGGTGCAGCGCGTGCCGGTGCGCGTCGCGATCGACAACAAGGACCTGGAAGAACATCCGTTGCGCATCGGGCTGTCCACCGAAGTGACGGTGGATATCACGGACGACCGCGGTTCGGTGCTCGCTCAAGCACCGGCGCAGAAGCCCACCGCCGAAACCGATGTGTACGAGCGCATGGCCACGAAGGCGGACGAGGAAGCCGAGAAGATCATCCGCGCCAACCTCGGCCGCACCGCTGACCGCTGAGCCCACGCCCATGGCCGCCACGCCCCACGACGCCACACCCAACGACCCCGCGCCCTTGAAACCGCTGCAAGGCGGGGCCCTGGTCCTGCTGACTATCGCAGTCGCATTCAGCACCTTCATGGAAGTGCTGGACATGACGATCGTCAATGTCGCTGTGCCGCACATCGCCGGCAGCCTGGGCGTCAGCGCGAGTGAAGGCACCTGGACGATCAGCTCCTACGCGCTGGCCAGCGCCATCATGCAGCCGCTCACCGGCTGGCTGGCGCGGCGCTTCGGCGAAGTGAAAACCTTCATCGGCTCGGTCGGCCTGTTCGTGGTGTTCTCGATGCTGTGCGGCCTGGCCACCAGCATGCCGATGCTGGTGATCGCGCGCCTGTTGCAGGGCGCTGGCTCCGGCCCGATGGTGGCGCTGTCGCTGACCCTGTTGCTGTCGAGCTATCCGAAAGCCAAGCAGGGCATCGCGCTGGCCATGTGGGCGATGACCGTGGTGGTGGCGCCCATCTTCGGCCCGATCCTGGGCGGCTGGCTTACCGATAATTTCTCCTGGCCGTGGATTTTCTATATCAACGTGCCGGTCGGCGCGCTTGCGGCGATCATCACCTGGGCGCTGCTGCACAAGCGCGAAACCAAAACTTACAAGACCCCCATCGACATCGTCGGCCTGGTCTTGCTCGTCGTCGGCGTGGGCTGCCTGCAGTTCATGCTCGACAACGGCAACGATAACGATTGGTTCGCCTCCACCCTGATCACCGTGCTAGGCATCACCGCGCTGGTGTGCATCACCTTCCTGGTCGTGTGGGAATTGCATGCCAAGCATCCGGTAGTCGAACTGTCGCTGTTCAAGCGGCGAAACTTCACCGTGGGCGTAACCGCGCTATCGCTGGGCATGATGGCGTTCTTCGGCATCAACGTGGTGTTCCCGCTGTGGTTGCAGACCACGCTCGGCTATACCGCCACCTGGGCCGGCCTGGCCACGGCGCCGGTGGGCATCCTGGCCTTTCTGATGTCGCCGGTGATCGGCGCCAATATCAACCGCATGGACTTGCGGATGGTGGTAACGGCGGCGTTCCTCATCTTCGCCGGCACCTCGCTGTGGTTTTCCAGCTTCGACAGTTCCGCCTCCTTCGCCACCCTGGTGCTCCCGCGCTTCGTGATGGGCGCCGGCATTGCCTGCTTCTTCAGTCCGTTGAACCAGATTTACCTGGCTGGCCTGCCCGGCGACCAGATCGCCAGCGCCTCTGGCCTTGCCAATTTCTGCCGGACGATGGGATCGAGCGTGTCCACGGCGGTGACGGTGACGATCTGGCAGCACCGCGGCGATTTCCATCACGCCATCCTCATCGAGAGCGTGTCGTCCGCCCATCCGGCCGCGACGCATTACCTGCAGGGTCTGGCCCAGGGCGGCTTGTCCGGCATGCGGGGACTGGGCGTGGTCGACCAGGTGCTGACGCGCGAAGCGCTCACCCTGGCGGTGAATGACGTGTTCTGGTTGTGCGCGGTGCTGTTCGTGGCATTGATCCCGATGATCTGGTTCGCCCGGCCGCCGTTCGGCAGTGCGGGCGGTGCGGCAGGCCACTAGCAGACCATTGATCTAGCACTAGCAGACCACTGCCGGGCAAGATCGATCCAAATTTTGCTGCACCGAAAAAGTGCAGCAAAACCCCGCCCATCGCGACTGGTGCGGCGCAATACGTTCTGGTAGTTTCCGCCGCATGGCACAAACGATCCGCATCATCAAGAAGTATCCGAACCGTCGCTTGTACGACACGGAAATCTCCAGCTACATCACGCTGGAAGAGGTTCGTCAGCTCGTACTCGACGGCGAAACCTTCGAAGTTCGCGACGCCAAGTCCGGTGAGGACCTGACCCGCTCCGTGCTGCTGCAGATCATTTCCGAGCACGAGGAGAAGGGGCAGCCGATGCTGTCGCCGCAGCTGCTGAGCCAGATCATCCGGTTCTACGGCGACTCGCTGCAGGGC